>VFSW01014849.1_pt1 | contig 10736 bp, 6 predicted proteins | sample 5358111 | NCBI WGS metagenome assembly VFSW01 (sample SAMN11554181, study PRJNA540505) | mine drainage metagenome | isolation source: sediment from site ElyBrook_90M | place: USA: Ely Copper Mine, Vershire, VT | collected 2017
ATGGTTGTAATCCGTCCGTGTTCCGGGTTATGGTCGTAAAATGAATGATGGATTCCTCTCTTCGTTCGGAATTACAAAAGTGGCGGGCGCACGTTTTCCGCGGCCTCCATAGGTGCGGTTGTCAATCCTCGTGATGGTGGGAACCTTCGTCGGAATCGAATTGCTTGGTCCATGCGCAAACGGTATTCACTTCACTTGGTGAAAGCTTCGTCCCCGGATGCACCAATCGGTAATCGGCAGGAGGCATGTCCCCCTCGCGAACCTGCTTGCAGGTGAGCCCCAGATGCTCGTTCGCTTCCGAGGGATTTGGCTGCGCTTCCCAATCCTGAAAATTGACGTGCCTTCGTCCGCCATTGACGTGATGCGCCAGATACCAGGAAACCGGAGCGACGTGGCTGTACCATGGCCACACCGTCGAATTCGAGTGGCAGTCATAACACGAGCGCTTCAAGATTCCCTGCACATCCGCAGGAACCTGTACGTGCGCTTCTATGCCCCTCGAAGCGACAACCGGGGGATTGGTCCGGCTCGGCCGGATGAGTTGGATAAGAGCCAGCACAACGACCGCTCCGAGCGCAAAGCTCTTGCCCGCTATTCTATTCATTAGTGCGAATCTCTCCACGCCCAAATTTCCGCGACGGTTCGCCGACAATTCCATTCAGCCGCTTTTTGGGTCTGACCAGAAGATCAGATCGTTGTATCTTTTGCCGAAACATGGGATACAAGGGCCGACCAGTAAAGTATCAGAATTACAAATCCGCAGCATTTGCCATATTACGGCAACAATTCAAATCGCTGAAAGAGAAAGTATGAATTGGACGGCGTGAGCGGCCAACTCTAAGCTTTCCTCGCTGGTCGGAGTCTAGGACAAACGATCTACCAGCGGAAAAGGAGTCTCTTAATTCTATGAAGATGACATATGGGGTGTATGCAGGAATGTTAGCAATGGGGCTGGCGATTCTTGGGGCGCCGGTCAGCAGCGCCTTGGCTGGGGAACCTGGAGCGGGAAGCGAACCGAGCACTACCAGCGCTACTAGCGCGCCGGCCTCTCCCGCGGCGTCTAGCCCGGAGGATTTGCGCCGGCGCATCGACGCGCTTAAGACGGATTTGGCAAGTCTGAATGCGGAATTGGCAACAGATGAGAATGCGGTGGCAACACCAGCGGCCGCGGTGCAGGATCAAGGCACCCCGGCGCCAGCGACTCCGGCCGCGGCACAAGCGCCGGCTGCAGCCGCCCCGACGCCTCTCCCGAGTCCATCCATGACGGCACCGTTGGCAACCGCGATACCTCATGAAGTGGGAGCGGGACCGTTTGGAAAAATAGAGGTTACCGGGATTCTCAGCGGAATTGGAATGACCGAGGGAGATCATATTCCTGGCGATTCGCCTACGCACTGGGATCTCAGCAACGCCCAGGTTTTCATCCAAAAGACCACCGGCTGGTGGCAATTCTACTTGCAAGGCGGCGCCTACAACATACCAATCCTGGGAGTACCCTTCCTCCAGACTGGCGAAACGACGAAAGACGTCTACGGCCCGTTTCCGACCGGCTATCTTAAGCTAGTGAAAGGCGGCTTCAACGTCGAGGTCGGCGAATTGCCCACGCTGGTCGGAGCTGAGTACACTTTTGACTTTGAAAACATGAACATCGAGCGGGGACTTCTTTGGAATCAAGAAAACGCCATCACCCGTGGCATCCAGCTCAACGAGGCCTATAAGAAGCTGACTCTCGCATTCAGCTGGAATGACGGTTATTTCTCGAACCGCTACACATCGTTCTCGGGCTCTCTGGCCTACGCCATCAATGCCTCGAATACGTTGACCTTTGTGGGCGCCGGGAATGCCGGCTCGTATAACAAGAGTACCCTCGCCACGCCTCTCTTTCAGAATAACTCGATGATCTACAACCTGATCTACACGTACGCCCATGGAAATTGGACGATCATGCCGTATTATCAATACAACTACGTGCCGACGAATGCGAGTATAGGAATCCCTGTGGGGGCGCACACGAATGGCGGCGCTCTCCTCGCCAATTACAATTTCAAACACGGTATCTCATTATCCGCCCGGCCGGAATATATCAAGTCGAATGGAAGCGCTTCAACCGGCGAAGCCAACTTGTTGGGATTTGGTTCAGGTAGCAGCGCGTTCTCATTCACCGTGACCCCCACTTATGTCAAGGATGCCTTTTTCATTCGAGCAGACTTCTCCATCGTTCACGCGATGAACAGTACGCCAGGCTCCGTTTTTGGCGCAACGGGGACGAGCGTCAACCAACCGCGCGGCGTTATTGAAGTCGGCTTTTTGTTCTAAAGTCCTTCCCGGAAACAGGGAATCGTGTTTTGGAGGACAAAGCAGGGTCCAGCTCGGCGGCTCCGAGCGATCACGGCTCCGCCGGGCGCTTTTCAGAGATTGCCGCGCGATTAAGCGTGCACTTGGCGTTACGTCGCGCGGCAATTTAGTTGTGTTCCACAATTAACATTGTTTACGCATACGATTCCCCTGGCGAGAAAGGAAAATCTGAATTCCTGCGCGGACCTTCGGTGGGATACGCGGCGGGGCCTATTTTGCGCGGCCAGAGGGAACTCGCACGTAAGAGAGTGGAATTACCGGGCAGAATGGCCCTATAGTGTAGGGCGCGCTGCCACGACGCAGCGCGGAATTGAATCTGGGGTGACTGCCTGAGGAAACAACCATGATGACGAAGCTCGAAGCGATTGTTCAGCCTTCCCGGTTTGAGGCGGTAAAGGAAGTGCTTACGGAACTTGGCGTTGGAGGCATGACCATTTCCGATGTGCGCGGCCATGGCCGGCAGAAGGGTCACACGGAAGTGTATCGCGGGCGCGAATACACGGTGGACCTGCTCCCGAAAATCAAGATTGAATGCGTTATCCCGGACAACCTTGTGGATGCGGCCGTGGATGCCATCCTGCAAAGCGCGTCCACCGGAAAGATCGGTGATGGAAAGATCTTCTTGTCCAAAGTGGATCAGGCCATCCGCATCCGGAACCAGGAACGCGGCGTTTCCGCACTGTAATTCGGCGCGCGCTGCGGTGCTCCGCTACGGATCGCGGGCGGGAATGGCCGGTCTCGAGTCCTATAGCGGATTTGTCTTGGCCATACGGGTCTGGGCTTTACTTGAAGCCCAGCCAATAAAGGGAATAAAACCCGGTTGCCATGAAATTGGATAGCCCTACTTCGACATTACTGGAACGCTATACCGACACTTCCGCCCGGATTCAAAAACATTTTGAGGATTCGGGCGACGGCAAGTCGGCGATCCGCGAGCGGACATCGCTGATTGACGCGATTGTCTGCGAGTTGTGGGACCAGGTCAACACCGGTGGCAAGCCCCTCGAAGGATTCTGTATCGCCGCGATGGGCGGCTATGGCCGGAAAGCCCTGTTCCCCTACTCCGATATCGACCTGCTTTTCCTGTATGAAAAAGAGGGCCGGGAAGAGCACTTTCGCCGCCAAATTATCGTTCCACTGAGCCAGGCGCTCTGGGATCTGCATCTGCGCGTCAGCCCGACCACCCGCACGCTGGCGGAATGCGGCAAGCTCCATCGCAACAACATCGAATTCAATATTTCTCTCCTCGACTGCCGGCACATCTGCGGCGATTCCCGGTTATTTGACCGGCTGCGCGGCCGCGTTTTGCCCGGCATGGTGCTGCGCGAATCGCAAAGCCTAATGCAGGAGCTGACGACTCTGGCGCGCTCGCGGCACGAAAAATACGGGCGCACGATTTTTCATCTCGAGCCGAACATCAAGGACGGCCCCGGCGGCCTGCGGGATTTTCAGGTGGCCTGCTGGCTGGCGCAGATTGTCGAGATGAAAGAGTCCCACCAGTGGAAAGAAGCAGCCGAACTCCTGCCGCAAGCGCTGCGGAGTGACGCGATCCAGGCGCTGGATTTCCTCGACGCCGTCCGGTGCTTCCTTCACTATCGGCAGGGACGCGATCTGAACGTCCTTACTTACGAATTGCAGTCCGAGGCCGCGGCGAAAAGAATCGGAATCCCGCCCGGCCCGGACGTTTCCCCGAGCGAATGGATGCGCGCCTATTACCGCCAGGCGCGCGCGATTGACCGGCTGGCGGTGATGACGGATGAGGTTCCGCCCTCCAAATCGGTGTGGGCTCGCCTCATCGGTTTGCGGAAATCGCCCCTCTCGACTTCTGAATTCAAAGTGGTGGACGGAAGAGTGTTTCTGACACAGGCCGGGTCGGTCGAGGATCCCAAGGTGATGTTCCGACTCTTCGAGTTTATAGGGCGCCACGACCTGAAACTTTCCGCGGAAGCCGAAAATGGCGTCACCGCCGCGCTGCCGAAGATTCAGAAGTGGCTCTCGACCCAGCCCGACCTGTGGGAATCCCTCCGGAAAATTCTCGTCCTGCGTTACGCGGCCACGGGATTGCGCGCGATGCACCGCGTGGGCCTGCTTTCGCTTCTGATTGAGGAGTTCCACCTGATCGAGTCGCTGGTCATTCGCGATTTTTATCACCGCTACACCGTGGACGCGCACACCTTTGTGACCATCGAAAGTTTGCACCGGCTGGCCGATGCGGGCGCCGACGCCGGCCGCAGGTTCGCCGATATTCTTTCCTCGCTCGATCATCCGGACCTGCTCTATCTTGCGCTGCTGCTCCACGACATCGGGAAAGGCATGCCCACCGAGCGGCACGTCGAGGGCAGTCTGGAAGCCGCCAAGGGCGTTTTTGAGCGATTGCATCTCGACACGTTCGGCCGCGATACCGTCAATTTCCTGATCGGCAGCCATTTGCGCATGTCCGCGACGCTCCAGCGGCGCGATATCTTCGATCCCGAAGCCGTCCACGATTTTGCTCAGGCCGTCGGGACCATCGAAAATCTGAAACTGCTCACGCTGTTTACCTATGCCGACATCAAGGCAGTGAATCCGGAAGCCCTGACGCCCTGGAAAGCGGAGATGCTGTGGCAACTCTACGCCGCGACGGAAAATTATTTGAACCGGTCCGTGGATGACCAGCGGCTATATGTCGCCGGGGAAGACGCCGTGCAACTGGACCGCCTGGTTCCCACGGGAGAAGACGCGGTCGAATCCGATCGGTTCCGGCATTTTCTGGACGGCTTTCCCAAGCGCTACTTGCTGACGCATACGTCGGCGGAAATCTCCGCGCATTACCGGATGTACCGCCGGCTGGGGCATTCCTCGGCGGAGATCAGCATTACCAAGCGGGACGAATACTATGAACTGATTCTGGTGACCACCGACCGCCCATTTCTCTTTGCCAAGGTCGCCGGCACGATCGCTTCCTGGGGCATGAATATTTTGAAGGCCGACGCCTGCGCAAACAAAAATGGAATCGTGCTCGACGATCTTCGTTTTTCCGACCGTTTCCACACGCTCGACCACAATCCTTCGGAAGTAACCCGGCTCAAGCAGCAGCTGAGCGCCGCGATCTCCGGTGAACTGGATGTCTCGGACCTGATGAAACGCAAATTTCATCCCGAAAAACACGCCTCCAAGGTCCACGTCGAGACGCGCATCCATCTGGACAATGAAGTCTCCTCTCACAGCACACTCGTCGAGATCATCACGCAGGACCGGCCCGGGTTGTTGTATGACATTGCCTCGACGTTCGGTGAACTCGGCTATAACATTGACGTGGGCCTCATCAACACCGAGGGTGGAACCGCGACCGACGTTTTTTACGTCACACAGAATTCCCGCAAGCTGTCCGAAACCTGCCGACACGAGTTGCAGGAGCAGATGGAGTCCCGCCTTGGTTCAGCAGGCTGAACAAAAAATTGTGTCTCCCGACGCCCCCATCTGAGCCTGGAATAGACGAAACGGCGGCTTTAGCAGGCGAAATTTCTCAAATTCGGAAGGCGCAAGAGGGGCTTGTTAGGACAAGGAGGTCTGTTTCAGACTGGAATTTTGTAGTTTCCTTTTTGGAAGTGTGTTACTCTGTTGTTGCGTTTGTTGCTCTTGTAACACCTTTAGATTCGATAAAAGGGGCTGCAAGTCACACTTGCTGCCTTTTTTTTGTTGTACGGCTGGAGGCGGTCGAGAGGCACCAAATAGCTCAAGAGTAAGAGGAAAATAAAGTGAAAGAACAAGGAACAGTGAAGTGGTTCAACGCCAGCAAGGGCTACGGATTCATCCAGCGCCAGTCCGGCGAGGACATCTTCGTTCATTTCTCCGCGATTCAAGCGGAGGGCTATAAGTCGTTGAACGAAGGGCAAGCGGTTGAGTTCGAGGTTACCTCCGGCCCCAAGGGCCTGCAGGCCGCGAACGTCACCAGCCTGTAAGAGAACAGGGCGAAACGGCGACCGCGGTTTCGCCCCATTTTTTTGTGCGATCAGAGCCGGCAAGGCTCTTTTTGAAGAAGTGCCAGCAAGCCTCCTGCGGCTTCGGTTTTCCTATCCGCGATTTTCCCGCCGCAAATCTGTTTGATTTTTTTGAGATGAAACTCTCCAACTGTTTTTGTCGTTCCCAATGAATCGGCAAGGGACTCGCCTGCCAACTTCCGATGCTGAAAAATTGAAAATTTTCTGATACTGTGTCCCGGCGGCCAATTTTGTGACTGTGGTCACAAGCGGGCGTGACGTGGACCACAGAAATCTTCCCGGTCCTGTGAGAAAAGGTCTCAACCAAATTTTTAATTGGCTCTTGAACCAAACGGAACTGGGCGGGTAAGGGTGAATCTTTGCTGGCTGGCGTTTTCATAACGGGGGACCGCAAGAAAATTGTTCGGTTGTCTTCTACAAGACCTTGCGGCCGCGCCTGTAATTTTGGCGCATCCTTCATTCGTTCTCTTCCGCTCACTCCAGTGGCCATTCCAGGGACCACTCCAGGGACCATCCGCAAACAACAATACGTGGGTAAATCATATGGGGGTGCAATTTGAAACAGATTAAGGTGTCTGGTTTTCTTTCCATTTTGGGCGCAGCGCTGTTGGCTGTGCTTGCTGTATTTCTGATCAGTGTGCCTGCATTCTCGCAGGGCGCTGCGGGCCGCATCGTGGGCACCATCACGGATGCCAACGGCGGCTCGATCTCCGGGGCCAGCGTAGTCATCACGGACGTGGACCGCGGCACTACGCGGTCCCTGGTAACCGACGATTCCGGCGCATACAACGCTCCGAACCTTCTGCCCGGCAATTACAAAGTGCGCGCGGAGTTCAAGGGCTTCAAGGCCATTGAGCGCCAGAACATCGCGCTCGAAGTCGCCGCGGAAGTCCGCGTGGATCTTTCTCTGCAACCTGGCGAACAATCGCAAACCATTACCGTGACGGAAGAGATTCCGCTCGTCGAGACTTCCAACGCCGAACTCGGCGGAACGATTCAGAATGAAGTCATCAACGACCTGCCCTTGAACGGCAGAAACTTCACGAACCTGCTCAACCTGCGCCCCGGCGTCACCAAGTACGTCGGCAACTCCGCCTGGACGCAAAGTTCCAACGGCTTGCGCCCGCACGACAATTTCTACATGGTGGATGGAATCGACAGCAACGATCCCTGGATGTCCCAGAGCATGATGAACGCCGTCATGGCCGCGGGCGACGCGGGAACGATGCTGCCCATTGATGCCATTGATGAATTCAAGACCATGCAGAATCCCCGCGCGGAATACGGCTGGAAACCCGGCTCGATCGTCAACGTCGGCATCAAGTCCGGCACCAATACCATCCATGGCACCGCCTACGCGTATGGCCGGACGACCGCCTTTGACGCCCGCGACTACTTCAACAACACGCCGCAAACCGACACTGCTCAGTGTTCCGGTGTTCAAGCCATCTCCTGCACAAAGCAGCCGATCGAACTCGAGCAGTGGGGAGTCAGTTTTGGCGGGCCGATCAAGAAGGACAAACTCTTCTACTTCGGTAATTTCGAAACACAAAGTTACACGATTGGCAACCCAAACTATCATAATGTCCCGCTCACGAACACTGATATCAGTACACTCTCTAGTAACCTAGTATCTAAGAGCTTGATAGGTGCTTGCCAGGCAGCATTGGGTTCCCCCGGGGGCCTGGCCCCAGTAAGCGCTCAACTGGCGGGACTCAGCACCAATTGTACTCCCCTGTCAAATTTTCCTGGTTTGTTCCCTGTCAATACAACGGGCTCGCCCGCTATCACAAGGACGCTGGATAGCCAAAGCACGATCTATTCCGGAGTCGGAAAGCTTGACTATCAGATTAACGACAAGAACTCGTTGAACTTCATGTTTTTCCGAAGCCCCGGTGACGGAACGTTTGTGGATGATCCGGGCAATGAATGGAATCCGATCTGGAGGACGGTCCAGGCGGCGGCCTCCCAGGTGATTTCGGTGGGCGAAACCTGGGCTCCCAATTCCAGCTGGGTCAATTCCTTCCGCTTTGGCTACTCTGATTACACCCAGACGTTCACGGTCCCCGACGCCAGCCAAAGTCCTGCAAACTACTCGTTCAACGGCAGCACTTACAACCTGTACACCGGGCAGACCAATCCGGCCTACTTTGGGTTCCCGAGGACGAGAATCGCCGGATTCTCCAACTTCGAACTGGGCCTTGCCTGGCCCAAGTCGATAGGACCCGACAGCGTCACGCAATTCTCCGACAGCGTCTCCTGGCTGCACGGAAAACACTCGTTCAAGTTTGGCGGCGAGGTGCTGCTCAATCGAAGCACCAACGACGTGGCCCAGAATACCAAGGGCGCATTTAAGTTCCCCAACTTGACGGGCTTTTTTGAGGGCACTCTTGCCAATGGAACCATCGCCACGGGAGATTTCCTGAGGCATATGGGGAATGAGGGATACGGTGCCTTCTTCCAGGATGACTGGCGCATCACTCCAAAGCTGACTTTGAACCTTGGGATTCGGTACGAACTCAGTACCGTCGTCAGGGACAGCAACAACCTGCTCGGCAATTTCGATCCGACCGTGGGCTTCGAACAGGTCGGCAATCAGATCCCCTCTCTTTACCACGGCGACCACAACAACTTCTCGCCTCGAGTCGGTTTTGCCTGGGACGTCATGGGCGATGGCAAGACCGTGGTGCGCGGCGGTGGAAGCATTATGTACGAGGAGCTTAGCTACGATACGATGATGGCGTATAATAACCTCTGGGGAATGCGGACGATCCCCACGGCCGCCAACTTGTATGCTGGCGGCTCCCCGCTGAACCCGCCTACTGCTGGGGGCACGATTGGCAATTCCGTTGTCTCCTTGAACAGCGCGACAGTTGGCTCACCGCTCACAGCTGGAACCTTCGATTACAACTGGCTCAACAACTCATCCACAAATCCGCTCTTTAACTATTCCACGGCCGCCTGCGGCGACGGGACCCCCGTCTCGGGAGTGGCTACAACCCCGCAGCCCTGCAGCATCATGGCCATGGACCAGAATATGCGCACTCCTTATGTAATCGCCTGGAACCTCGGCATTGAGCGCGCCATCACCAGCAGCCTTTCCCTGGATGTTGATTACGTCGGAAACCACGGCGCAATGTTTTTGGGCCTGATGGACTTGAACCAGCCTAACCTTGTCAACGGTTTCAGCCCCGGCTGGGGAAATCCGGCAGATTCCACATCACCGGCGGGGCAGTGTATAGCCAATTTCGCCTCGTGCAACAACGGACCCGACCCGGTTGCTATGACGCACGCTGAGCCGTTCAATGCCAAATTCCCGTACTTGAGTAACATCCTCTGGCTATCCAACAATAACCACTCCAACTACAATGCCTTGCAGGTGGCGTTGACCCAGCACACGCAACACGGGTTGTCTTTCGTCCTGGGCTACACGTACTCGCACGCCCTCGGGCAGACTCCGGATAACTGGAATCAACCGACGCCAACGAACAGTTACAACGTCAGGGCACTGTATGGGAACACCCAATTCGATATGACACATGTCTTAACATACTCGGTGACTTATGCGATTCCCGGCATCAATTCGCCGGGGCAGTTGCTGAAGGGCTGGTCGGTGAACTCCATCGTGACACTGGAAAGCGGGACGCCCTGGGGAGTCAATGACTGGACCACGGACTTCAGCGGCACCAATGAGATCAGCAACCCGGCCGGCCTTCCCGGTGGACCGAACACCCAAGGAGAACAGTGGAACTTCTACGGCAATCCCATTGATTTCCGGACATCCGCGGCGCTCGCGAACACCAACGGCGGCTGGCAGAATGGTGGTGGCGGACTTCCTTATTTCGGCGGCACGAGCAACGCCACATGTGCCTCAAAGGCTGCGGCGATAGGTCCACTTGCAACGGCCTCACTCACCAACCTGGGCTGCTACGCCATGGGCAATTCCGTATTGATCCCCGCGGCTTACGGGAGCTATGGAAACACGGCCCCGTATATGTTCCGCGGTCCCGTGTTTTACAACGTGGACTTCTCGGTGACCAAGGTGATCAAGTTCAACGAGCGCATCTCGGCTCAGTTCCGCGCCGAGTTCTTTAACCTGTTCAACCGCCCGAACATGACCAATCCCTACGGCGGTCCTGGGGGCGGCAACGGCTTTACCGATCCCTCGGCAGCTGCGGGAGGAGCCCCCTTTGGCTTCCAGCCATCTACCGCTGACCTTGTAAACTCGAACCCCCTGATTGGCTCGGGCGGTCCCCGCGCCATGCAGTTGGGCTTGAAGATCCTGTTCTAACCAAGTCGTTCGGCAGGATTTAAATGTGGGGGAGCCCCCACGCCACCCGCACGGGGGCCGGGCCAGGCAGGGAGTCAAAACCGCGGGCTAGATACGAGTTGAACCGCGAA
>VFSW01014850.1_pt1 | contig 10736 bp, 9 predicted proteins | sample 5358111 | NCBI WGS metagenome assembly VFSW01 (sample SAMN11554181, study PRJNA540505) | mine drainage metagenome | isolation source: sediment from site ElyBrook_90M | place: USA: Ely Copper Mine, Vershire, VT | collected 2017
ACAAATGTTTTAAAAAACGGGCCGCGGGCGCCCCAGCCGCCCGGTTTTTTTTTCAAACCCAAAATTCCCCCCCCGTTATTTGCCGCTATCGCCCCACGACTCTGGGGTTTGAGCTTCTATCCTTTATCGCCAATTCCCTATGTGAAATCCTGGACGCCATACAAGCTGACAACAGGTACAATATAGAATCTGTTACCTGTCACATGGATGCTCTCATGCTGGCCCGGCAAAAGTCCTATCGCCGGCTGACGCCCGAGCAGGTGCCGGAGTTGACGAAAGGTCTGCGCCGAGTGGTCAAGCACGTCACTATCCTGCCACCCGGTGCCGAGGTTGAGCACTCCTAGAATTCGACCTCGTCTCCGGCAGATGCAGGCGCCAAATCCATCACTGCAACGTTCAGTTGGCGCACCAGACGGTCCTTGAGATCAGCGATCGGAATACCGGAAATTGCATCCTCGGCTGGGTGACCTTTACCTTCCACACGCAACCAGGACTCGCTGGATTTCGCTGCGGCTTGAGCGAGGACCTCGGCGAGCGTGAGAAATTCCTGCTGCAGCCGATCAAAGTCCTGAAGGGTGACAATGAGGTCGCGATCAGCTTGCCCCGACCGCGTCACCACGTTTTCCGTGATGCGGGCGGTGGTCTTTTCGAAGCGAACGATCGTTTCCTGCAGCACCTTGGCGGTCGCGACAAGAAACGTGCCGACTTCGGTGATAAGGGTTTGAGGCGAGGACTCCATATTGCCGACACTCATCACGACAATTTCCCCATCACCTGCTCGATTTTTTGCCGCAGGATGTCGGGCGTAAACGGCTTGATCAGGTAGTTGTTCGCACCGGCCTGCGCCGCCTTTACGACAAGTTCGCGATCGCCGCGGCCGGTGAGCAGAATGAACGGTACCTTGCGCGCGGCCGGATGGCCACGCACGGCTCGTAACAAGGCAAGACCGTCCATCTCCGGCATGTTGTAATCAGAAATGATCAGATCGAGCGGCTGCAGCGACGCCGTGTCCATGGCGGAACGGCCGTTTTCAGCTTCATGAATGTGCCTGATGCCGATCTGCTCAAGAGTAATGCGGGTCATTTGCCGCACGCTATTCTGGTCGTCGACCACTAGGACTTTAAGGACTGCCGCGCTTGGCATTGTCATCGCTCCTACAACAGGGCTACTGATTACTTACAGGTATCAACCTCAGTTCGCAGCGATTGCACCCTTCGGCTCCGCGTTCGAAAACCGGGCAACGCCGACCTGAACATTCTGAGTGCTCGCGATATCGGACAGCTTTTCAACGTCGAGAATGAACGCCACGCGGCCATTGCCGAGTATCGTGGCTCCGGCGATTCCGGGAACCGAACCGTAACTTTCTTCGATGCTCTTGACGACGACCTGCTGATGTCCACACAACTCGTCGACGACAATGCCGAAGTGAGTGCTCTCCCCCGCGTCGGTTATAATGACGACTCGTTCATCGGAAGCCGCCGGCGCCGATCCGACATCCAGCAAATCGCAAAGCTGAACGAGAGGCACCAGATTGCCGCGCAGCTTCAGCATGCCGGGCGTGCCGATCAGATTGTGAATATCGGACGCCGGCGGCCGCAGGCACTCCATGATAGCGGCCATCGGAATGACGTACGTCTCCTGACGTACCCGGATGACCATTCCATCCATGACCGCAAGCGTCAGCGGCAGCGCCAGCTGAATTGCCATGCCCCGCCCTCGATCTGACTTCAAAGAAATGCGGCCTCCGACATCCTGAATATTCCGTCGAACCACATCCATTCCGACACCGCGGCCGGAAATGTCCGAGATTTTTTCGGCGGTGGAAAATCCCGGCAGGAAAATGAGATTGTTAATCTCATCGTCGCTGAGATTGGCCTCAACACCGACCAGCCCGCGCTCGCGCGCCTTCTTGAGCACGCGCTCGGAGTTGATACCGGCGCCATCATCCCGAATCTCGATAACGATACGGCCGCCGCGGTGCTCCGCCGAAAGCCGGATAGTTCCCTCCTCGGACTTTCCCGCAGCAGCCCGATCCGTTGGCAATTCAATACCATGATCGATCGAGTTGCGGATGATGTGTGTCAACGGATCGCCGAGGCGTTCGATAATCGATCGGTCGACCTCGGTACTTTCGCCCAGCATTTCGAGGCGGACTTTCTTGGCCGTCTTGGTCGCGAGCTCCCGGACCAATCGCGGCATCCGTTGGAACACGGCACCCACCTGCTGTGCACGCATCGACATGACGCTGTCTTTCAGCTCGCGCGTGTGGTGAACGACCTCGTCCAGGACCTGCGCAAGCCGGCTGCTGACGTCTTCCGGGAGACCATGAACGACCTGCCCAAGCATTGCCTGGGCAATGATGAGTTCGCCGACCATGTTCACGACGCGATCGATCTTTTCAAGTTCGACCCGCGTTGTCGTGGCCCCCGCGACCGCAGGCTTCGCCGCCGCTGCACGTGGTGGCGCCGCCGCATCAGTATGCTCGCCGGTTACGTTGGTCGCCGGTTGCGGCGCGGGGCTTTCCGGCGGTGGTTGGGAACCCGGAACGAGCGTTGGGTCCTCGCCTGGAAGAGGCAGTACCGCCGGCAATAGCGCAGCTTCGGCCTCACTTCCCGGGTTAATGCTATCGGGCTGCGGTGTGACCGGCCTGCCGGTGATTTCGAGCTCGCAGTCGCCGATTACAAATTCGAAGACCTCATCAAGCTGCTCTCGTTTGGCAAAGGTCCGCAACGTACCGATCCAACCCAGGTACGGCCGATCGGCTTCGAGCTCTGCCAGAGGCGGCAGACGGTTGGTTTCGACCACGAGATCAAGCGTGCCGAGCTTGCGCAGCTCACGCAGGATATAAAGCGGCTCGTTGGCATTTTTCAGCAATTCCGGCTTGGGTCGAAAGATGATGTTGTATTCAAACTCCCCGACGTCCTCGGGCGCGTCCAATTCGTCCACACGCACTGGGACGAAATCCAGCCCTTCAAACTCGGCCGGCGCCGCCGACCCATCATCGGCTTCAGACTGCTCGCCAGTTGAATTGGCCCGCAGAATTTGCTCCAGCGCGGCGCGGCATTCGGAGCCGTAATCGGGCGGAATGCCTTCGCCAGATCGCGACATCGCGATCAGGTCGGTCAGCACATCGTTGGCCTGCAATAGCGAAGCGACAATCTCCCGCGTCGCGACCAATTTGCCGCTGCGCATCTCGTCAAGCACTGTCTCAAAGACATGCGCAAACTTAACGAGATCTTCAAAACCAAAAATGCCGGCGCCGCCTTTAACCGAATGAACGGAGCGGAACACCGCGTTGATCGTGTCCTCGGAACCGGCGCCGTCCCGAATATCCGGGAGGCCGTTTTCAATCTGCTGAAGCGCCTCGCTGCATTCGTCGAAGAATGTCTGCTTCAGCTGATCCAGGCTGCTCATGTTTATGGCCTCTCAAAAATCATGGCGCCTTAATGAACAACCTTGTTTATTGTAGCGATCAACCGATCCGGATCGAACGGCTTGACCATCCAACCGGTCGCGCCGGCCTGCCGGGCGAGATTCTTTTTGTCCGTCTCGCTCTCGGTTGTCAGCACTAAAATCGGTATGGTTTTGTGCGCGGAATTGCTACGCATCCGCCGGATCACTTCGTAGCCGTCCATCCTGGGCATGTTGATATCGGTAATCACGACGTCGACCTGCTCCTTACTGAGCATGTCCAGCCCGTCCTGACCGTCGACCGCCTGCAGGACCTCGAAACCGGCGTCCGCAAGCGTCAGCATGAGCATGTCGCGGATCGTCTTCGAGTCGTCGATAGTGAGGATGCGTTTGGTCATTGGTTGCTCCACTGGCACGGACTGCCCGTCGGCATCGCCGACCGGGTCCGAGGCAACGTGTTGTTCGTGTGGTTCGTTCGCATCCGGCCGGCACAGTTCGGCACAATCGAGGCCCAGATCCTCAAACGCGCTTATGAACGCTGTCGACGGATGTTCGATTGCCATGTGCTGGCAGCTTCGATGTGCAGCAAGAAGGATTTGGATGCATGGAAGAGTCAGAGTTTCAACTTCCGAGGCATCCACGCGCAGTCGAGGCCCCGCCTGGAGGCGACCGCATATATCGTCAAGAAAGCCGTCCGCCGCGGCCAGATTGAGCACAACCGGCAATTTTAAAGCCGTAGATTCCATATCACCCGACATGTGCTGGTTCGATCATTGCTTGTGTCTGGTCATGCCGCATCAGCATCACCGGCCGAGTGCGCCTCACTTCGCGACGAGGCGACTTCGCAGGCATCGAGGATCGCATCGGCCATATGCGCCAGCGAGCATTGCTGCATCACCGCGCCGCGCTCAAAAGCCACGCGCGGCATTCCGTAAATCAACGATGATTCTTCATCCTGACCGAAGGTCACGCCACCCGCCTGGCGCAGTTCCAACAAACCTTCGGCGCCGTCCTTCCCCATGCCGGTCAAAATCGCGCCGACAGCCGACTTCCCGCAGACCCGCGCCGCGGAACGAAACAAGACATCAACCGACGGCCGATGACCGCTGACCGGAGCACCTTCCGACAGACGACAAAGGTGGCGATTGCTAACCCGAACAATCTCCAGATGATGCGAACCCGGCGCGATGTAGACGTGACCCGGCTCGATCGGGTCACCGTCCGCTGCTTCTGACACTGTCATTGGGCACTGCCGGTTAAGTCGTTCGGCAAAACCCGTCGTGAACTTTGGCGGCATGTGCTGGGTAATAAGTGTGGGTGGGCAGTCGGGGGGCATTCCCATCAACAAGGCATTGAGCGCCTCGACTCCGCCGGTTGAAGCGCCGACAAAAACTATCCTGCCTGCCCGCTGATGCGATCGCTGCGGCCGTGGCTTTTGCGGCGCTGCCACCCTCGCGCGAGCGCCCACTCGGACGCTGGCGGCAGCTTTCACTTTGCGCTGCAGTTCCTCAGCCAATTCAACCAAACCATTGGCGAGGTCGGTCGCCGGCTTGGCAATGAAGTCGACTGCGCCGATTTCGAGCGCTTCGAGCGTCGTTTCAGCGCCGCCCTGCGTCAGGGTGGAAATCATGACGACCGGCATGGGCCGCAATGCCATGATCCTGCGCAAGAACGTGAGTCCGTCCATATGCGGCATCTCGACGTCCAGCGTGACGACGTCGGGATTGAGCGCCTTGATACGATCGCGCGCGATATGCGGATCAGCAGCCGTTCCGACGACCTGGATTTCGGGGTCCTCCGAAAGCAAGCTCGACAGCAATTGCCGCATCACGGCGGAATCGTCGACGATCAAAACGCGGACTGGCACCCTCCGGTTTGTCATTCGTTGTCTCCAAACAGTTCAACATCGCCCGCAGGTCGTTGATTTAGCAGCCGTTTCGCGTAAGCATCCTCATCGCGATCGACTGCGAACCGCTCGCCGCCGCCGAGCAATCGGCGTACCACGCGTCCGGTAGACGGGTAGTATTGAATCCGGCGTGGCAGCGTTCCGCCGAGGTCTTTGGCGGCGCATGACAGCCCCTCGGCCTGCAAATATTGCAGCACGAACTCGGCGTTGTCGCTGCCAACAGCGTTATTTGATTCAGTAACGTTGCCTCCGCCGAAGACCTTGATTTCCATCCGTTCGCGTGCACAGCCGGCTTTGATCAGCTCGTTGATGAGCTTCTCCATTGCGAAATTGCCGAACCGAGTCGACTTCAGGTCATTGCCCCACGCGCCCGATTTATGCTGGGGAAGCATGAAATGATTCATTCCGCCGATGCCGGCCAAAGGGTCACGAACGCAGGCGGAGACACATGACCCGAGAACAGTCAGCAGCACTTCATCTGTCTGTCTGCTGATGTGGAATTCACCCGGAAAGACCTTCACTATCCAGGCAGCAGTCGCCGCATCAAAGAAGCGCCGGCCTGTAGCGGAATCGATAGCACTTTCCCCAGACAGACCATCGGAACGTCGTAATGCGGCGCCGCCGATCATTGAATTCTCCGGTAGGTCGTACGGCCGACGAGATCCAGCCCGGGGTGTGAACCGATCAATGATTCGGAATGCCCGATGTATAGCCAACCGCCCGGTTTAAGCTGTTTTTTGAAGCGATCGACCAAATTGGTCTTGGTCGGTGTATCGAAATAAATCATCACGTTGCGGCAAAAGATGGCGTCAAACAAACCTTGGAACGGCCAGTCTTCCATCAGGTTGAGCCGACCAAAGGAGATCAGGGATTGGACATCCTCCTCCACCATCACCTTCCCTGACTTCCCTTCGCCCGTACTTTGAAAACAGGCGTGATATTGGGCTGGAATTTCTTCCATAGCGGTCGCGGCAAATTCGCCGTGCGCAGCTCTGGTCAGCACGTCGGTATCGATATCCGTCGCAAGAATACGAACATCCTGGGAAGTGAAATCACGAATCTCGTGATGCAATACCACCGCGATGGTGTACGGCTCCTCGCCGCTCGAACAGCCGGCAGACCAAACACGCAGACGCTGCCCCGACTTCCGAGCCGCGGCTTGAGCAAATGGAGCAGCGACGTGGCTGCGGAAATGATCGAAGTGGTGCGCCTCACGAAAGAACTTGGTGTGATTGGTTGAAATGGAATTGATGAAGTTCTCGATTTCGGAGGCGTTGGCGGCAAGATAATCGCAATAGTCGTGAAACGAGTTTAGCCGCAGCGCCCGCAGGCGCCGCGACAATCGGCTGTAGATCAAGTTCTGCTTGCTCTCGGCAAGCGCGATGCCCGCATAGTCGTAAGCGAGCCGCGTGAGAGTCTGAAAGTCGGCATTCGAGAATGCGAATTCGCGAATAGGGGCGGCGACAGCGGACTGGTCGCCCGACATCGCCACCGCGCGGAGTGGTGCCATCCTAGAACTCTTTCCACTCCGGATCATTCACAGCCGTGGCGAGGGCTGTTTGCATACGGCCCACCGGACCCCGCCGAACCGTTGCAGCCGAGCCGTTGCCGCTGCCACTCCGCTGCGTGGCGGAAGATTTGCCAGCCGGCATTCTGGGCTTGGTTTCGCCCGCCCTTGGCGCAGGTGCCGACTTTTGCACGGCCGGCGGCCTACCTGCATCGGAATCGTCCACGCGGAACACACTCACTTCATCGTCCATGGCCTTGGACTGTTGTTCGAGCGTTTTGGCGGTGGCGGCGTTTTCTTCAACGAGGGCGGAATTCTGTTGCGTGACCTCGTCCATCTGCGTGAGGGCCTTGTTGACCTGCTCGATGCCGGCCGCCTGTTCGGCGCTAGCCGAAGCAATGTCCGAGACAATGCCCGCGACCTTCTTGATCGATTCGACGATCTCGTTGAGGGCGTTGCCCGCTTTATTAACGAGATCGACGCCGTCCTTGACCTGATTGTTGCTGTTAGTGATCAGGTCCTTGATGTCCTTGGCGGCTTGTGAGGAGCGTTGCGCGAGGCTACGGACCTCGGAGGCCACGACTGCAAATCCGCGGCCGGCTTCGCCGGCGCGCGCCGCCTCAACAGCAGCGTTGAGGGCGAGAAGGTTGGTCTGCCGAGCAATCTCATCGATAACGCCGATGATGTCGGAAATCTTGCGCGAAGATTCTTCGATTCGCGCCATCGCGTCGACGGCCTTAGCCACTACCTGACCACCGCGATCAGCAACGTCGCGGGTACCCGCGGCCGACTGATTGGCTTGCTGCGCGTTCTCCGCGTTCTTTTTGACGGTGGCGGACATCTGCTCCATCGAAGCCGATGTTTCCTCGAGGCTTGCGGCCTGTTCCTCCGTACGCTGCGAAAGATCGGTGGTGCTCGCCGAGATCTCTGCCGAGGCGCTGGATACCTCGCGAGCAGAGTTTCTGATTTTAGAAACTACCGTCGACATCGTGTCCAGAAGGCCGTTGACACCAGCGCAAAGCGCTCCGATCTCGCCCGTTTTGCCTTCGACGGGGACCCGGTGTGTGAGATCGTTCTCTTTCGCCGCGCCGACGGCGTCCTGCACCTGCTGAACGGCCTGTTGCAAAGCCTCGCTGGCTTTTACGCTCGCGGTGACGTCGGTTGCATATTTCACTACTTTGAAAGGCTTGCCGTTCACGTCCAGGATTGGGTTGTAACTTGCCTGAATCCACACTTCCCGCCCGCCTTTAGCGATTCGCTTGTACTGCCCGGCGTCGTATTCGCCGCGCCCGAGCTTTTCCCAGAACAGCCGATAGTCGGGACTTTGCCGGTAACCGGGCTCGACGAACATCGCGTGATGCTGACCTTTGACCTCTTGAAGCGAGTAACCAAGCGTCTTAAGGAAATTGTCGTTTGCCGTGAGGATTTTGCCGTCGAGCGCAAACTCGATTACCGCCTGCGCTTTGCTGATCGCTGCGAGTTGACCCTCGTAGTCGGCGCTTTGCAATTTTTGCTGCGTGATGTCGGTCGCGTATTTCACGACCTTGAAGGCCTTGCCGTTGGCGTCCAGGATCGGGTTATAGCTCGCTTGAATCCAGATTTCCCGGCCGCCTTTGCCGATTCGCTTGTACTGGCCGGCATCGTATTCGCCGCGCCCGAGTTTGTCCCAGAACATCCGATATTCCGGGCTTTGCTTAAACGCCGGATCAACAAACATCGAATGATGCTGGCCTTTGATCTCGTCGAGCGAGTAGCCCATGGTCTTCAGGAAGTTCTCATTGGCATTCTGAATCTTGCCATCCACAGTGAACTCAATGATGGCTTGCGCCTTGTCGAGCGCCGCCAGCATGCCAGAGTTCATTCGCTCGACAGTGACATCGCGCCATTCCAGAATGTTGCCGACAAGATTGCCTTTTGCGTCGAACGCGCCATTGACCAGCAGCGCGACCTTCAAATGACCGATGGTTATTTCGGTGCGAATCGGCAGGCGAGTGGGATCGGCCAACAACTGGCGCTGGTGCGAAGGATTCTTGTGAAAAGTGTCGATGCAGGTCCCCAAGATCTTGTCCGCGCTAAAGCTCGGCCAGATCGAGCGGAACGCGGCTTCGTGGCTTTTCAGCAACTCGCGCGTTGGTTCATTCACATAGGTGACCATAAAATCGCGGTCCACCATCATGATGGCGGACGAAATCTTGTCGACAATCTGCGCCTTGATTTCCGCCACGTTGTGGCCGACTGCCCGACCGCGGGATGCCGATTTTCCAAACATTGCCGATCTCCATTGGTGCCTGGATTATTCGCCGTTGGGCGTACGCGATCCTCGCCGTCCTAATCGATGGTCAAGGAGAGAAGGTTCGGAAGGTCGATGAGCGCGATCATCGCTCCTTCGGTGGTTGCTAATCCGCAGAGGAAGTTGAGGCGTTGCGATTGCGCCACCCGCGGAACGGGTTTGACCTGCGTCGCGTCGAGCGAGACGATGTCGAGGACCCGGTCGGCGAGCAAGCCGACCGGCTTTGCTGCGATTTGCACGATGATCACGATGTGCAAAGCTGTTGCTTCCGTCAGCCCCTGGCCGAAGCGGCAGCGCAGATCGACGATCGGCACGATCACGCCGCGTAGATTAAGGACGCCGCGAACGTATTCAGGCTGCCGCGGCAGCGAGGTGATCGCAGTCCAGCCCTTGATCTCGCGGACCGCCATGATGTCGACCCCGTACTGATCGTCGCCAATGGCGAAACTGATGAGTTGATTGGGAGTCGTCGGAGCGTCCGGCGTGTTTGCCGCGCCCAAATCCATAGGGGGGATCTGGGGGGCGTCTACTGATGGGGAAACGGCTAATTCACTCATACCCCACTGCCCTCTTTATTGAGCTTGCTAGGAAACCAGAATTGCCAACAGCTGAATCTAACGATACACGAGTTAAAAATCGTTTATTATTCAAACCGTTCTTCAAAAATACCGATGAATACATGACGAAATCTTATTATGTAGGTTATATACTTATATTATAGTTGTGAAATAAATTCGCTGGTTGGGTCGCCTTCTCACTCGGCCGCCAGCGACCAGACTTTGAGCGGCAGATCGAGGCGTCGCCAGACGCCGATCAGCGCGTCTGCAAGCGCATTGATCATTCCATCGTTGTGATACGGCGATGGCGTGATGCGCAGCCGCTCGGTTCCTTTCGGCACCGTCGGGTAGTTGATCGGCTGAACGTAAATGCCGTGCTCTTCAAGCAACAGGTCGCTTGCGATTTTGCATTTGTCCGGATTGCCGACGAACAGCGGCACGATGTGGGTTTCATTTGGCATCATCGGCAGTCCAACGGCGTCGAATATTGCCTTCACCCGGGCGACACGCTCTTGGTGCCGCTCGCGCTCGAAATCCGACGATTTTAGATGACGGATTGCAGCGGTCGCGGCGGCGCAAACAGGTGGCGGGAGCGCGGTCGTAAAAATGAACCCGGCCGCATAAGACCGCACCGCATCGATAAGAGCCGCACTTCCAGTGATGTAACCGCCAAGGCCGCCGAAGGCCTTGGCTAGTGTGCCCTCTATCACATCAACGCGCTCCATGGCGCCGTCGCGCTCAGCGATCCCGCCGCCCCGCGAACCATACATGCCGACAGCGTGCACCTCGTCGAGATAGGTCATGGCGCCGTAGCGCTGCGCGAGATCGCAGATGGTGTTGATCGGCGCGACGTCGCCATCCATCGAATAGATGCTTTCGAAGGCGATGAGTTTCGGCCGTTGCGGTGCGGCGGCCCGCAGCAACTCCTCAAGATGAACGACGTCGTTGTGCCCGAAGACTCTCCTCTCGCACCCGGACTGGCGAACGCCCTCGATGATCGAATTATGATTGCTAGCGTCAGATAGGATCAGGCAATCGGGAAGCAACTTGCCGATGGTCGAAATT
>VFSW01014851.1_pt1 | contig 10736 bp, 11 predicted proteins | sample 5358111 | NCBI WGS metagenome assembly VFSW01 (sample SAMN11554181, study PRJNA540505) | mine drainage metagenome | isolation source: sediment from site ElyBrook_90M | place: USA: Ely Copper Mine, Vershire, VT | collected 2017
CAATCAAATAGACGCCGGCCGTGACCATGGTTGCCGCATGGATAAGTGCCGAAACCGGAGTCGGGCCTTCCATCGCGTCCGGCAACCAGGTATGTAAGGGCAACTGTGCGGATTTCGCTGCAGCGCCGATAAACAGGCACAGACACACGGCAAAGAGCGTCGGACCGAAGGCCGCCACATGCGAGAACACATCGCCGTAGCCCACCGAGCCGACCTTTGCAATCATAATAAACATCGCCATCATAATGGCAATGTCGCCGACGACATTGATGACGAAGGCCTTACGCGCCGCAGCGACCGCCGACGGCTTTTCAAACCAGAACCCGATTAAGAAATACGACGCAAGCCCAACGAGGCCCCAACCGATGAGCAATCCGGCAAAGTTATCGGAAAGCACCAGCGTGAGCATCGCGAATACGAAGAAATTCAAAAACGCAAAGAAGCGCGCGAACGCCCGATCCCCGTGCATGTAGCCGATGGAGTAGAGGTGGATCAGGAATCCGACGCCGGTGATGATGCAGGTCCAAATCAACGACAGCGGATCGAATAACAATCCGAAATCAAATCCCGGAATCCACGACACCAGCGCCTGATGCGCACCCACGGCACCATTCATATTCTGCGTCGCCGAAGGCCAAGCAATGATCGTCAATACGAATGACGCCAACAGCGCACCGCTCGCCAACCATCCAGCCGCCGTTTTCAATTGCGGTCCAAATGCCCAACACAGCACGCCACCAAGTAACGGCAATAACCACAGCGTTAGCAACAACGGATAGGTCCCATCGACTCCCATAACGTGATGAATCATGACTTCACTCCTCGAAGGGGTGCCGCGCTGCGACGAGCATTACAAACGCGACGAGGACGCGCGCATTTTCCCATCCATGGGAAAATGCTACTCGGTTCGCCACGCCTCTCGCCATCCTGGCTCCGGCGTGGCCTCACACGCCTCGTCGCATTTGCAATGCCCATCGCATCGCTCAACGTGCTTCGCATCGCTACGCAAAATCGAGAAGTATTCATCATCCTCGGAGTATCCGCACGTCATCGACGTCGACATTTTTGGCGTTTCGGAAGACAACGACTACGATGGCTAGGCCGATGGCCGCCTCTGCGGCGGCGACGGTGATCACGAAGAAGGCAAAGATGTGGCCGGCGTTGTTCATGTAGACGCGAGAGAACGTGATGAAGAGCAGATTTGCGGCGTTCCACATGAGTTCGATGGACATCAGCATGATCAGCGGATTGCGTCGTAGTGCGATTCCGGCGACGCCGATGAAAAAGATGACGAGGGAAAGGCCGATGTAATCGCCCAGGGCAACCGGCAAGACCGTCAGATCCATTTACTCGCCCCCCTCTCGGAGTATTGCTTCCCGCATATCCCGCTTTACTCGCTTCGTATCTTCGGTGCGAGAAACGAACGGCGTAACGTCGCCGGCAAGCAGCACGACGCCGATGACCGCGACCATCAGGATCAATGCGGTAATTTCAAAAGGGAGTAAGTGCGTTGTGAAGAGCGCCTTTCCGAAATCGGCGACGCTTCCAAACACATTTGCAAGACCCGCCACGCCATGGAGTGAGCCGGAGTTCGAGGTTGCCGTTGCTTGAGGCGTCGCGTTGGCGAGGCCGAAAGCGAGCAATCCAAAACCTACGAGCACGGCGAAGCCCGCTGGAATCGCTGCCTTGGGCAGACGATCCGGGCCTTGTGCGAAGGTTGCGACACCGCTGGAAAGCAGCGCAATGACGAATACGAACAGCACGAGAATCGCTCCGCTGTAGACGATGATTTGCGTCACGGCGAGAAATTCGGCGTTGAGCGTCACGTACATCGCGGCGAGGGCGGCAAAATGCAGCAACAATGCAACGACGCTATAGACCGGTTTACGTGCGGCAACCGTCCAGACTGCACTGGCAATGAGTACGATCGCTAGGGCAAAAAATCCAATCATCCGGCGAGCCCTCGGCGCTGCGTCTTAAGGATGATGCCACGATTCGTCGCGTCATAGCCCGTATCGCTCTCCATCGTCGATTTGACCTGTGCGACTATCCCAAGATCCGAAGGAATACCATTCGGGCGTTCATTGGGAGCAAGGCCCACACCGGCCTCCGGCGGGACGAGCAAACGGTCTTTCGAGTAGACGAACGAACCGCGACGAAAATCGGCCATCTCAAAACGTGGCGTCAATACGATAGCATCCGTGGGACACGCTTCTTCACAGAGGCCGCAGAAGATACAACGTAACTCATCGATTTCGTAGCGGGCAGCAAAGCGCTCACCGGGCGAGTGGCGATCTTCGGGTGAGTTCTCCGCTCCGATAACGGTGATGGCGTTTGCCGGGCAGGCCGACGAGCACAGCTCGCAACCGATGCAGCGTTCTTTGGCATCGGCGTAGCGGCGTAGCTCGTGCAAACCGTGAAATCGCGGAGCGTGCTTCTTCTTGACCGACGGATATTCGATCGTCGGACGCTTCTTGAACATGTAGCTAAACGTGATTGAAAAGCCACGCAACAGGGCACCGACATTCGCGAGATGTTTACGCATACGTTAGCCTCTCAACGCGACAATAAGCGCGGTGATAATAAGATTGAGCGTTGCTGCCGGCAAGAGAATTTTCCAGCCAAACGCCATGAGCCGATCGTAGCGAAAGCGCGGCAACGTCGCGCGCAGCCACATATAGAAGAACAAAAACGCGCCCACTTTAAGCACGAACCAAAGAACGCCCGGAATCATCGTCAAACCGAACGGCGCGTTCCATCCGCCGAGGAACAACAACGTTGCGATACACGCAACCGTCAACATATTGACGTATTCGGCGATGAAGAACGAACCGAAGCGGAGGCCCGAATACTCGGTATGAAATCCTCCGACGAGTTCGGTCTCGGCTTCAACGAGATCGAACGGCGTTCGATTCGTTTCGGCCACGGCGGTTATGACATAGATCAGGAATCCGAAACACTGCGGGAGGAAAAACCATACGTTCGCCTGCGCGTGAACGATGCCGGAGAGCGACGTCGTTCCCGCCAGGATAAGGACGCCGACGAACGACATCGACATCGACAGTTCGTAGGAAATCATTTGTGCGGTGGCGCGAACGCTCCCAAGCAGTGGGTATTTCGAACCCGAAGCCCAACCGCCGAGAGAGATTCCGTAGACGCCGATCGACGAGATCGCCATCAGAAGTAAAATGCCGGCGTTGACATCGCCGATGGCCCACAGCGATCCATTATTTTCGCCAAACGGAATAACCGCGTACACCGCAAATGCCGTAATCAGCGAGATAAACGGAGCGAGACGATAAATCAACGGATCGGCCGTTTTCGGTGTGAGATCTTCCTTGAGAATGAGTTTGGCTGCATCGGCTGCGGGTTGCAAGAGGCCCCACGGTCCGACGCGATTCGGTCCCGGACGCAACTGCATCCATCCGAGAATCTTGCGCTCAAACAACATTGCGTAGGCGAAGGTCGTCACCACCACCAGCAAAAGTAACGCGGATTTGAGCAGAATGACCAACCAAAGCGGGGCCGCGTTCAACGTCGCTACGATCGCATCCATTCGTTATACTCCGACCGGGATTGCATGGGATTCTGCTGGGCGTAATGTCGCGATACGAACATCGTGGGCACTCGTGCCGCCGCCTGCAAACAGATGTCGCGGCTGTGCTTGCGATGTCTGCGCCTGCGACCAATGATAGTGTGCATCCCCGAAGGCGACGTCGCTCCGCTGGGCCGCCGCCGCGATCACGGTGCGTCGCACTTCTTCTTGCGTCGGCAAGGCCTGATCTAAAGCTTGGGCCAAGCCAACGAGCACCTCAAGATCGCTCAGAACTCCCACTGGGGCTTCAAGCGCAGTTTCTACCGGTAATAACTCGCCCGTGGCATTGATCATCGTTCCGGATTTTTCAAATGCGGAACGAACCGGAAGGACGAGTGTCGCCTGCTGCGCGGTTTGCGTCATAAAGAGCTCGGTGACCACGGAAAACGGTGTGGCGTGCATTGCTGCCGCGACGAGAGCCGGATCCGAAAAATTCAATGCGGGATTCACGCCGAAAAGATTGAGAACGCGCATCGTGCCGGCACTTGCGGCAGCAAGCATAGCGGCAGTATCGAGACTCGCATCGCGCGGCAAAAGACCGAGCGCTTCGGCACCGCGAGCGTTGCCATGCTCACCGGCAACATACGTCGCGAGTGACGCATGCCCGGCGAGCAGTTCATGGAAGCGCGCACCCAGCGCAAGATCGGAGCCATCCCAAACCAGAGCGACCGAACGCGCATCGCGAGCCGCGGCTAGCGCGGCAGCTTCGTTGCTTGCATTGAGGTCGAAACGACGTCCTCCATGACGAACGGCTTTGCGAATACGCAGATCGAGCACCGGCGCCGTCTCGGCGGGTGACGCGCCGATGACGAGAATAACGTTCGCCGATTCAAGTTGCTCGAACGTTCCGGCGAAGCGGCCCGGCGTTGCTTGTCGCTGGATTCCCGCACGCCAATCGATGTTGCGCACGCCGATGGCCCGCATGAGCGTGCCGAGAAGATAGGCTTCCTCGTTGAGCAAACGACCGCCGCCGATGACGCCGATGGATTCGGGCGCACTCTTGGCGTCGTGAAGCGCTTTTGCCCATAACGCAAATGCGTCGTCCCAAGAAATTTGAACGAAACTTCCATCTTTGCGATAGAGCGGCTGCGTGATACGTTCGGGAGAATCGACGTAGCCGATATTATAGCGACCGCGATCGCAGAGCCACCCATCGCTAATCGCATCGTCGGATTCCACCGACATCGTGCGCAATAACGTTCCGCCGCGAACGTCGGCATTCATCCGGCATCCGACCGAACATTGCGTGCACGAGGTTTGCGTGCGCGTCAGATCCCATGGACGCGATTTGAAGCGGTACGTTTTCGACGTTAACGCGCCGACCGGACATAATTCCGTGACGTTGCCGGTGAAATGGTGACGATACGGTTCGCCCGTCGCCGTTGCGATCATATCCTTGTGCCCGCGATCCTTAAGCACGAGTTGCTGATCGCCGACGATCAACTCATCGAAGCGAACGCAGCGTTGACAGACAACGCAGCGTTCTTCATCGAGCACGATCGTTGGGCCCAGGTCGACGCCTTTGGGTTTGCTGGTCTTGGCATCGGCCACATCGGATGTGCCGCGAGCGTAGGCCATTGCATAATCTTGCAAATCGCACTCGCCACCCTTATCGCAAATCGGACAATCCAGCGGATGATTGACGAGCAAAAGTTCGAGCACCATTGCTCGGCCCGTGTCGACCTTCTCGCCACGCGTCCGCACAACCATGCCTTCGGCGACCGGCGTATTGCACCCGATCTGTAGCTTGGGCATCCCCTCGATTTCGACGAGGCAAACGCGACACAATCCGGCGGGCCCGAGTTTTGGATGATAGCAATAGACGGGAATTTCTTGTTGGATTTTCTTGACCGCTTCAACGAGAAGCGTACCCTTGGGAACGCTCACCGGAACGCCGTCAATCGTGAGATTTACCATGATTACACCGCTACCGTCTGGACGCGAGCTTCGAATTGCTCGGGGAAACGTTTGAGCACCGACTTTAAAAAGGGCTCAATGGAATCGCCAAGGGCGCAAAGATTGAGACCGGTGATCGCGCCACTCACGCGATGCAACATGTCAAGATCGCTTTGCAAGCCGCGACCCTGCACGAAACGATGGAGCACGGTCTCAAGCCAATGCCCACCTTCACGACAAGGCGTGCATTGTCCGCACGATTCATGTGCAAAAAAGCGCACCAGGTTATAGGCAGCTTGCACGAAATCGGTGCGATCGTCGAGCACGAGGAACGCGCCGGAGCCGAGCATCGAGCCCGCTTTGGCCAGCGATTCATAATCGTACGGATCGTCAAGATTTTCGGGGAAGATACATGCCGAGGAGCCGCCACCCGGTTGAATTGCGGCGAGCGTGCGCCCCGGAAAAAGGCCACCGGCAATCTCGATGAGTTCGCGCACCGGAGTGCCGAGCGGAACTTCGTAATTTCCGGGTTTTTGCACGTGCCCGGAAATCGAAATGATCTTATAGCCCTTGCTGCGTTCGGTTCCGACGGCGGAGAACCACTCGGGGCCGTTGGCCAAAATGGGAACGAGATAGGCCAACGTCTCAACATTATTGACGACGGTCGGCATGCCGTAGAGTCCGGCGATCGCCGGGAACGGGGGTTTTAGTCGCGGTTCGCCGCGTTTGCCTTCAAGAGAATTGAGCAGCCCGGTTTCTTCACCGCAAATATAGGCACCAGCGCCGCGATGCACGGTAAGTTCTAAATCGTAGCCGGTTCCTACAATATTTTTTCCGATGAAACCGGCCGCCCGCGCATCGGCAACGGCTTTCATAAAGATTTCGTAGCCGCGCTTGAATTCACCGCGAATATAAATGAATGCGTGATGCGAGCCGATGCCGTAGGCGCCGAGCAAAATGCCTTCGAGCACCAGATGCGGCGTCTCTTCGAGGAGCATGTGATCTTTAAACGTGCCGGGTTCGGCTTCATCGCAGTTGCACACGAGATAGCGCGTGGGAATCTGCCCGGGCAGAAACGACCATTTCTTTCCCGTCGGAAAGCCCGCACCGCCGCGGCCTCGCAGACCGGATTTTTCCGCCGCATCGAGGACATCCGTCGATTTCATCGTCGTCAACGCTCGCTTGAGTTGAACATAACCGCCGCGCTGACGATAGACGGCAATATCGCGCAGATCACACTCGCCGATGCCCGCGGTAAGCACTTTAGTGACCGGCATGTTCGTGATCTCCCAGGACGTCGGCAACGCTCGATGCATCCTGCACCAGACGTTCGTTACTCCGTCCGCGCATAGCAATTTCATTGGTGACGAATCGATCGAGCATAATCAGCCCGCTTGCATCGCCGAGTCCCCCGGCGTTATTCGGATGCGGCACATCGGTCGCGCCGAGGGATTTTCGCCCCATCGAAACCTCGCCGTCTTGTTTGACTGACCAAGTTTTCCCAGGCGTTTGAGTTTGCGCCATCGGGGCCACGGCAAACGTCCCGGCTCGCATGGCAGCGATCATCTCATCGATCATCGCCGACGTGAGCGAATAGAAGAATTCGAGATTCACTTGCATGCATGTCGGTTTATCGCAGGCTGCCAAACATTCGACTTCTTCATACGAAAAGAGACCGTCATCGCTCGTTTGCAAATGACCGATTCCTAATTTTTCGCGAAAATATTTCATGATCTCTTCGGCGCCGCTCACGGTACACGAAAGACCACGGCAGACTTGAAGCACGTATTTGCCGACCGGTCGACGGTAAAAGAGCGTATAAAACGAGACCGTCGATTCGACGACCGCTGGCGATACGCCGAGTATCGATGCAGCAAAACGCATCGCTTCGGGGCTGACGAAGCCTTCGTTCTCCTGAAAGAGATGCATAATCGGCAGCAGAGCCGAACGCGGCTCCTCGTATTGGGCGATCAGGGCTTCGCAGGCCGGCGTTAAGCGCGCGGCAAGGGCTTCAAAGCTTTCGGTGCGCGTCGACACTAGCGATCCACCTCACCGAACACGGGATCAAGCGACCCGATCATTACAACAGTGTCGGCGATAAAATTTCCGGGAGCGATGCCCTTAAGCGCCTGCAAATTATAGAGCGAGGGCGGACGCGTTCGCACGCGGTACGGTTTATTTTCACCGCTGCTCACGATATAGTAACCGAGTTCGCCACGCGGCCCTTCCACTGCCTGATAGACATCACCAGGCGGAACGCGAAAGCCTTCGCTGACGATTTTAAAGTGATGAATCAACGCTTCCATGGAGAGCGCGATGGTCTCTTTGGGGGGCGCGGCCACTTTCGTATTCGTCGTCATAATCGGCCCCGGCTCATTGAGATGTTGCCGCACTTGTTCGATGATGCGCATCGACTCTTCCATCTCATCGAGGCGCACCAGGAAACGCGCGTAAGCATCGCCCTCTTGGCGCACGGGAATATCGAAATCGTAATTCTCGTAGCCGCAGTACGGAAACGCGCGACGCACATCGTAGGCGATACCGCTAGCGCGTAACACGGGGCCGGTACAATTCCATTTTAACGCTTCTTCACGCGAAAGAATTCCGACGTCGATGGTGCGATCTTGAAAAATCGGATTCGCTTGTAACAAGCCGCGCAAATCGCGCATGCGACCCGGGAATTTTTCGATCAAGTCATCGAGACGTTCGAGAAACCCTTGAGGAAGATCGCCGTTGACACCGCCGATACGCACGTAATTGGGGTGCATGCGCGCACCTCCGGCATGTTCTTGCAGATCGAGAATATTCTCGCGTAAATCGAAGCAATAGAAAAACACCGAGATGGCACCGAGATCGATGCCGTGCGTTCCGAGTTGGACGCAATGCGAGGCGATGCGCGTCAATTCGGCGATCAAGATTCGAATGCGATTTGCACGCAACGGAATATCATCGGTGATTCCCAAGAGCCGTTCGACGGCCAGGGCGTAGCACAGCGAATTGGATTCCGGCGCCAAATAATCCATGCGTTCGATAACCGTCTGGGCCTGGGACCAAAATAAGTTCTCAGCCGATTTTTCGATGCCGGTATGCAGATAGCCGATTTCAGGATCGCAGGTGAGGACGGTTTCACCTTCGATTTGCAACATCAGCTGCAACACACCGTGCGTCGACGGATGCTGCGGGCCCATCGAAAGGACCATCGAATTGCCTTCGTGGCTGATGATGTCGGGCGTTAACGGTGCAGACATCGTCATGCTCCGGCCTCCCCGCGCACGCGTTTAACTTCTTCTTGCAACGCTTGCAGTGTGTTGCCCGACGGTGGCGTTCCGGCGGTGACGTTAGATTTTAACGCAAATGGCGGACGCGGAGCGCGATCTCGCGCCGGACCACGCACCGGGTAATCTTTTCGCAGCGGATAGCCTTCCCACTCGTGCGGCATTTGAATGCGGCGTAAATCCGGATGACCGCTAAATACGATTCCGAAAAGATCGAAAATTTCGCGCTCGGCCCAATCCGCCGACTGCCAAAGATCCGTTACCGTCGGCGCTGGCACATCAAGGCCAACGGCACAGAGTATGCGCGTTCGCTTGGGACGCACAATTCCGTCGGCATTGACGGGAATTGCGAGTACATGATAGACCAGATCGAAGCGCAACGCACGCTCGGGATAATCGACTGCGCCAAGATCGCTGAGCATCGTGAAGCCTTCATCGCGCAAACTCGACAAGCGCGCGTGGAGCACATCCAATTCGACACGTTCAATGTGCGCATCATCCAGCGGCGGGCGCACGGCCGTAGGATCAGTGGCGTAACCGCCCAGCGGCGGAACTTGCGTTGACGGCATCGATCGTAATCGCTTTCCTTAAAACATTCCTATGCGCGCGAGAGAATGCCGCCGCGACCACCTTCGCGGATTTGCTGTTGAATCAAATTGACGGCATATAGCAACCCATCGGGCGTAGGCGGACATCCGGGGACGTACACATCGACGGGGATAATGGTATCGACGCCCTGGATAATGGCGTAGTTATCGAAGATGCCGCCTGAAGAGGCACACGCACCCATCGAAATGACCCACTTCGGATCGGCCATTTGATCGTATAAACGTTTTACAACGGGCGCCATTTTTTGTGCAACGCGACCGGAGACGATCATCAAATCTGCCTGGCGCGGCGAACTGCGAAACACTTCGGAACCCAAGCGAGCGATATCGTACTCGGGAGCCGTCACCGTCATCATCTCAATTGCGCAGCACGCCAAACCCATGGTCAACGGCCACACCGACTGACTTTGCGCCCAGCGGGCGACATCATCGAGTTTGGCCAGCAAAAATTGGCCGGGACCTACCTCCACGAAAATCCACCCTTCTTCCACACATAGGCGTAGCCGATTCCAAGGACGACGACAAACACCGCCATCTCTACGAGTCCGAACATGCGCAAGGCATGCATCTGAACGGCCCACGGATAGAACGATGCAGCTTCGACATCGAAAACGACGAAGAGCATGGCAATAAGATAGAAGCGAACGGGGAAGCGCCCACTCACGGTGCTCGTCGGTTCAACGCCGCACTCATACGCTTCGTCTTTATGCGCATTGGGTTTGGACTTGGCGAGCAATCCGGGGAGAACAGTAAAAAGGAGCGCCGCAGCCAGTGCGACACAGAGATAGAGAGCAACCGAACCATACGGAGCCATAGAATGCTTCGAATTGTACGACGCAACGATGCGCCCCTGTATTGGATTGGTCGCAAACTGCAAACCCGCGTGCCAGCAAATTTTCCGGAGGCATCGACCGCACCTTAGTCGTACGCACACACACATGAAAGCGTTGGCACTCGGATTCGTCTTTTTTCTGACTATTGCGGCGAACGGCGGTGGTTGCGCACCGGCTAATGTCGTAGGCGTGCAAGATTACGGCACGGTCGTCGGTCGCGTTTTAGACGCCACCACGAACCAGCCGATTCCAGGCGCCCTCGTCGCGGTTGGCTCCCTCTATACCGGACGCGCCGACGCAACCGGGGCGTTTACCATTGGCGGCATTCCGGTGGGATCGCAAGTCGTCGTGGCCCGTGCCCCGGGATTCACCTCGAATTCGGCGACCGTCGCGATCACCAAGAACGACACCACCTCTGCCGGATACGTCCGCTTGCTTCCGTCACTCCCCTACGGAGAGACACCGCCACCGACGATGCCGCCGCCGGCTACGCCCACTCCGCAGCCCTCGCCGCGCCCAAGCTCGAGCC
>VFSW01014852.1_pt1 | contig 10735 bp, 8 predicted proteins | sample 5358111 | NCBI WGS metagenome assembly VFSW01 (sample SAMN11554181, study PRJNA540505) | mine drainage metagenome | isolation source: sediment from site ElyBrook_90M | place: USA: Ely Copper Mine, Vershire, VT | collected 2017
ATCTGGCTGAATCCGCTGCTGGGCCAGCGCGACTATCGCCCGGTGACGGCGGGCATGCGCGCCGCTCTGCCTTTCATTTACAACTTCCTGCCAGCGCACTCGCTCGATAGCCTGGTCGCGCTGGGCAAGCTGTTGGAATAGGTAGACGATACGACGCGCCAGGCCCGCGCCCGCCGCGTCCCTCGAACCGTCGCCACCGCCGCGCCGCCTCATGCCACCCACACGCACGGCTAGCGCGCCGCATCCGCGCTGTGTAGCGTAGCGAAGAGGCGCGCCACGCGCTGGCGAAAGGCTCCTGACAAGGCAGGCGATTAGGCTATAATGCAAGCGCGTCAGACGCCCTGACCCATCTAGCGAGCGTCCCTGCGCCGGAAGCGTGCGCCGGAAGCATACGAGCAGCGAGTGACCTAGTTCCTTGTGAGGTGATGAAGCGACGTGTCAGTCTCACCACGGCTACATCGGCTTTTTGCCGCAGATGGCGCCTGTTTCGATGTCGCCATTGATCATGGCTTTTTCAATGAATACGGCTTTCTCGCGGGCATCGAAGATATGCCAGCCGCCGTCAGTACGATCATTGACGCTGCGCCCGACGCGATCCAGCTGACCGTCGGCCAGGCGCGGCTCCTGAACGAGCGCGCTGGTCGCAAGCCAGCCCTGGTTCTGCGCACGGATGTCGCGAATATCTATGGCGCGACACTGCCGCGCACGCTCTTCAGCGAACTCATCGCCGAGCCTGTCGAGCAGGCCGTCCGTCTGGATGCGGCCTGTGTTGTCGCCAACCTCTTCCTCCTGCCCGAACAGCCGGAGTTGCATCACGCCTGTGTCCGGAACATCACTGCGCTCAAGCCACTCTGTGAGCGGGCGGGCATGCCGCTGATGGTCGAGCCGCTGGTCATGCGGCCCAACGCCCAGGCGGGCGGCTACCAGGTGGATGGCGACATCACGAAGATCATGCCACTCGTGCGGCAGGCCGTGGAGCTTGGCGCCGACATCATCAAGGCTGATCCGACAGATGAGGCGCGCGACTATCATCGTGTCATCCAGATCGCCGGTGGAACGCCCGTGCTGGTGCGTGGAGGTGGGCGCGCGCCCGACGCCGAGATCCTCGCGCGCACCGCTGAGGTCATGGCGCAGGGCGCGTCGGGCATCGTCTATGGTCGCAACGTCATCCAGCACGCCAATCCGCGCGGGATGACGCACGCGCTGATGGCGATCGTTCACGAGAAAGCCACGCCAGAGCAGGCGGCGCGGTATCTGGAGCATATGGCATGATGCGTGAGATTCGCTTTGGCATCATCGGCGCTGGACTGATGGGGAGGGAATTCGCCAGCGCAGCGGCGCGTTGGGCGCACCTGCTCGATCAGGATGTCCTCCCGCGTATCGTCGCGGTTTGCGATGTGAACCCGGCGACACACACCTGGTTTGCCAGCGCGCTGCCAGGCGTACGGCTCTTCAACGACTACCATGATCTGCTCGCGGACTCCGAAGTCGAGGCGGTCTACTGCGCAGTGCCGCATAACCTCCATGCGCAGGTCTACCGCGCCATCCTGCGCGCGGGGAAGCATCTCCTTGGCGAGAAACCCTTTGGCATTGACCATCCAGCGTTTGACGAGATCGCGGCGGAGATCGCGCTGCATCCCGATCTGCTGGTGCGCTGCTCCTCCGAATATCCGTTCTTTCCGGGCGCGCTGCAGCTGTATCAGTGGGCGCGCGAGGGCCGCTTCGGGCGCATCTTCGAGGTCGAGAGCGGCTACTGGCATTGCAGCGATCTCAACCCCAACAAACCTATCAACTGGAAACGGCGCATCGCTACCTGCGGCGAATACGGCTGCATGGGGGATCTGGGGATGCATGCGCTCCACCTCCCGCTCCGGCTCGGCTGGCGCCCTACCCTCTTGCGCGCTCAATTGACCAAGATTATCAATGAGCGGCCAGACGGGCATGGGGGAATGGCTCCCTGCGAGACGTGGGACAACGCCATCCTCTCCTGCGATGTGCGCGCCCCAGAGGGCGACTTCCCGATGACCCTCTCGACCAAGCGTATCGCTCCTGGGCATCAGAGTAGCATGTTCTTCCGCGTGTATGGCACGGAATGCTCGGCGGAGTTCACCACGAAGTCTCCCAAGCAGATCCGCTACCTGCCCTATACCCCTGGCGGCGAGCAGGCATGGCGCGAGGTGGATGCGCCTTACAAGTCGGCCTATCCAACCATCACCGGTGAAATCTTCGAGTTTGGCTTTACCGACGCCCTGTTGCAGATGTGGGCGGCCTTCTGTGATGAGCTGGCGCATGGGCGCGAGGGCATGCGCCAGGGCTTCTACTGCGTCACACCAGAAGAGGCGGGGCAATGCCATGACCTGTTCACTGGCGCGCTGATCTCACATGCCACTGAAAGCGCCGTGCGACCCTGACGGAGAGAGGAGAGCGGGCCGTGTTGGATGGAGCAATCGCCATCGCCGGACACGTTTGCCTCGATATCATCCCGTCGTTCGCGACCGACACACGCGAGGCGTTCCGACCGGGGACGCTGGTGAAGGTCGGCCCAGCCCGCTTCTCGCCAGGCGGCGCGGTGGCGAATGTCGGCCTTGCCCTGCATCGCCTGGGGAGCCGACCGCTGCTGATCGGCAAGGTTGGCGATGACCTGTTTGGCGCGGCGCTACGCGACCTCCTGCGTGCGGTAGACCCGCGTCTGGCGGATGGGATGCTGGTCACGCCGGGCGAGACGACATCATATAGCGTGGTCATCAATCCGCCAGGCGCCGATCGAACCTTCCTGCATTGTCCTGGAGCGAATGACCGCTTCGGCGCTGCGGATATGGCGATTGATTGGACGGGCGTGCGGGCGCTGCATTTCGGCTATCCTCCGCTGATGGCGCGTATCGCCGCCGACGATGGCGCCGAGCTACACACGCTGCTGGCGCAGGCGCGCGCGCATCAGGCGCTGACCTCGCTGGACATGGCATGGCCCGATCTTGAGAGTCCGGCGGGCAAGCTGGATTGGGCCGCGCTGCTGCGCCGCTGTCTGCCACAGGTTGATCTGTTCTTGCCGAGCGCCGAGGAATTGGTGTTCATGCTCGACCGTGCGCGCATCAGCGAGGGGTGGGCGCTCACACAGATCAATGCGCTCGCTGAGCGCTGCCTGGAGCTTGGCGCCGCCATTGTCGCCGTGAAGCTGGGCGATCAGGGGATCTTTCTGCGCACGACCGACGAGATTGCGCGGCTGGAGCTGGCGCTGGCAGGGCAAGCGGGCGCGTGGCGCGGGCGACAGCTCTGGGCGCCGTGCTTCGCGGTGGATGTCGCGGGGACGACTGGCGCGGGCGACGCCACCATCGCGGGCTTCCTGCGGGCGCTGCTCGCGGGGATGAATCCGGCCGCCACCCTCACCCGCGCGGTAGCGGTCGGCGCATGCAGCGTGGAGGCGCCCGACGCGACCAGTGGCATTCCACCGTGGGAGGTAATCGAGGCGCGCATTGCCTCTGGCTGGGAGCGTTTGCCACTACGCGCGGCGCCGCCCCGCTGGCGTTGGGACGGCGCGCACAGTATCTGGTATGGGCCACAAGATCAGTTGGGAGCGAGCAGATGATGACACGCGCTCAGGTCGCCCAGGCGCAGGCGCGCGCAGCCGCGCAACTCAGCGCACAGGGCATTGCGCTGACGCCAGCCGAGCAGGCGCAGATCGAGGTCGCTGACTTTGGCCTGGGCGATCTCGCACATACGGGACTCCAAATCGTGGTGTACGTGAACACGGATCGCTACTGCGCCAAGGAGTTACTGTTGTTCCCGCGCCAGACCTGCCCCGAACACCGTCACCCGCCGGTTGGGAGCGACCGTGGCAAGGAGGAGACGTTTCGCTGCCGTAGCGGCCAGGTCTGGCTGTATGTCGAGGGTGAGCCATCCGCTCAGATTGCGGCGCATCCACCGCTGGGCAGTGAGAGCGCCTATACCGTCTTCCATGAAATTACCCTCCTGCCGGGAGACCAGTATACGATCCCTCCCAACACGAAGCACTGGTTTCAGGCAGGCGATCAAGGCGCGATTGTCTCGGAGTTTTCGAGCGCCAGCCGCGACGCCTACGACATCTTTACCGACCCACGCATCCGCCGCTTGCCCGAGGTCATGGACGAGGCGGACTGAGCGCCACGCACGCCGTATGGGCTTAGACGCTATGGTCAGCAGAGGCCTAGCGACGGTTTGTATTCAGTATAGGTCGCATGCTACACTAACCGCACTCTATGTGATGTGATTGCGCAAGCAGGGACTGGCTGTGAGGTGTATCACGATGGGAAAAGCTGAAGCCTCTGTCGCAGAATTGGTCGGAATGATTGAGCGTGGCGAACTGCGCCTACCAGAGATGCAACGTCGTTATGTGTGGCGAGCTACGCGCGTGCGTGACTTGCTGGACTCGCTGTATCGCGGATATCCATCAGGTGCGATCTTGCTTTGGGAGACGAGCGAAGTTGTTCCACTACAAGAAATGGCTGTGGCGCAGCGGGATAATATGTTCCAGAACACACGTTTGCTGCTCGATGGGCAACAGCGACTCACATCGCTCTCGGCAGTGATTCGCGGAGAACCAATCAAAGTGGGTGGGCGACAACGGCCTCTGGAAATCCTTTTCAATCTGAATCATCCAGATGAGTTGGGAATTGTGACAGAGGTACATGAGAATGGTGGCGACAATGAAGACGATGAGCGAATTGATGATGAAACTGACTCGACAGAGGATGAGCTACAGAGGCGATTTGATCGCATGACCTTCGTAGTGGCGACACGCAAACTGGCGCAAATGCCGCAATGGGTGAAAGTCACAGAGGTTTTCAAAAGCGATGGCGACGCGGATTTTTTGGATCGTGCGGGTGTTCATAGCCTGCATGACCCAAATTTCAAGCGCTATAGCCAGCGACTGGCGCGGCTGCGTGGGATCCGCAACTATATGTATCGGATGGATATTCTGGAGCGGTCGCTTACATACGATGAAGTGACTGAAATATTCGTGCGTGTCAATTCACTAGGAGCAAAATTACGCAGCTCAGATCTGGCATTAGCCCAGATCACGGCGAAATGGCGCGATTCGCTCAAGACGTTTGAGGCGTTCCAAAAAGACTGCGCAAAAACAGGCTTCGATCTCGATTTGGGCATTCTGCTGAAAAATCTGGTTGTATTTGCGACAGGGCAGTCACGATTTCTCACCGTTGGCAACTTGCAACTCTTGGATTTGCAAGCGGCGTGGAAGAAGAGCTGCAAGGGAATGGAGTTTGCGCTTAACTTCCTCAAGAGTAATGCGCAGATAGATAGCCCAGAATTGTTGTCTTCACCGTTCATCCTGATTGCCCTTGCATATTTTGGGCATGTGAGAGGATTCGAACTTTCAACACAGGAAGAGAGCAAGTTGCGGTACTGGGCGCTGGTAGCCAATGCGAAAGGGCGATATTCGCGTGGATCGAGCGAGACACTCCTTGACCAGGATCTGGCCATCATCGCGAGAGACCGTGACATCCAGGGATTGATAGACCGTCTGCGCCAGCAGGTTGGACGATTGGACATCACGGCGGAAGAACTTGAGGGGCGTAACCAGCGAAGCGCACTCTTCAAGACAATGTTTCTTTCGTTTCGCGCAGCAGGGGCTAGAGATTGGGGATCTCAGCTAGCGATCGCTGTAGATCATGTTGGATTGCAGCATCGTCTAGAGTTTCATCATTTCTTTCCGAAGGCTATCTTGAGAGAGCGCCACACGAGCCGTGAGGCCGACGATATCGCAAACTTGTGTTTTATCGGAGGCAAAACCAATCGGCAGATCAGCGATAAATCACCTGGCGATTATCTCCCACCGCTGCTCGAAACGGCAGGATACGCGCTGTTTGAGGCGCAGTGCATTCCGGTGGAACTGGCGTTAATCGGCGTTGATGGATATAAGGATTTTCTCCGGCGACGCAGAGTGTTGATCGCTGGGCAAATCAATGCGTTCTTGGGTGAATGACATGATAGCATCTTGATAGCCTGCATGTGACATTACGCCAATGGGTCACATCCTGCTCAAGCTGTTACGTCATCACTGGTATGTTGTGGGCGCCTTACTTGATGGCACACGTCGCATGAATCGCGCCACGTCAGCGTTCGCTGGCGCTTCACCATCTCCCCTGCCGCTTAGTCTGCTTGACAAACCATCGCTCGCTTACTACACTACGTAGCAAGTTCGCATCCTCGCAAGGCCATTGCATTCTGAGATTTTCACAGGAGCGCTGAAGGAGCAGGCGAGATGAGTCTGGACTCCGTTCTCAATGGTGAATACCTGGAGTATTTCATTATTGGAACGCATACGAGTGTATGGATCGCATTATTCTTCTCGTGGATGCTGAACATCCCATTCTCGCGGTTGACCAGCATCAATGTTCTGGTTGGTGTGCTCCTCATCCCCTTCATCTACCTCATTGGCCTGTTGATGGACAGCGTAAGCCAGCTCCTGTTGCGCCAGTTTCGGAAGCTCATCAGCCGCATGGCGCTGAAGAAAGCAGGAATAGCAGGTAACTCTGCGGATATTTCGCAGACTGATGAAGCTATAGCCGTCGCTTCGCCCACGCTCTACGCCGGGTACGACTGGCGTATGCGCCGCTCGAAGGTCGTTGGAGCAGCGATCTTCAACTGGATTGCGCTCGGCGCGACGGTTCTGACCATAGTGGGCGCCGTAGACTCACCCACTGCGCTTGTCGTGGAGATCGCGACGTTAGCCTTGGCGGCGCTGTCTGTCTTCTCGTGGATTGATCTGACCTCGCGCGCATATGCGTATCGCAGTAGAGCGCTCAGGGTCATCCAGACACTACCCAAAAAGCCCGTCAGCGAGTAGGTGGGAGAACCGTCTATGGCTGGGAATAATCCATTGCCTCCGTGGGTGAAGGAGCTTCTCGAATCATTCCCGAATACCCGCTATTGTCATCCACCTAAGCGGACGTTTCACACGGGATACTCTGCGGCAATGGTTGTCGTAGCGCATTTCGAACCGCTGGCGCCCAACGGGCTGCGTGGTGACTATATCGTCAAGATCACCAGCGAAGAAGAGGCGCGTCATGAGCGCGACTTTTTCAGGGCGTTCCCCGATGGCGCGCTTCCAGACGCTTTTGCGCCGCCAAAAGCGCAGTCAGACAACGTCAGCAACGGCATGGTCGCAGTCGCCTATGACATTGCCTACGAATCCATTATGGCGCCGCAAACCTTGCGCGAGGTGCTGGAAAAAGATGTTCAGCATGTTGATCTGGTCGAGAAAGCGATTGGCGATCTTGCGCAGACGCTCTGCGACTGGTATCAACAGCCCGGTGAAGCGCCTGAGCGCAGCGTTCAGACGGTTCCACCACACACCTTCCTGTGCTCCATGATTGGCGCCGACAAGCTCGCAAACCTGACCGCACGGCTGATCAGTTTTCTGAGTCCGGCATGGAGCACAGCGACAGCATTCGAGGTCATTGGCCTGGAGCGCAGATTGCCTAATCCTGTCGTCTACCTGGAGGAAAGCGCATGGGAACGCTTCAACACTGGTAGTGACTGGACGGGCATAACCTGCCAACTGGCCCCAATTCACGGTGATTTGCACGCAGGCAATGTCATGTGCCTGTTGAATGGCGAGCATCCCCCCATGCTCATAGATTTTGGCTCCTGCGCTCTGGCTGGCAGCCCGCTGTTCGATCTGGCGTACCTGGAATACGACATCATGCGCCGCTCCTTGCCTGTGCATGACCTCAGGAACCGCGAACAATGGCTTTTCCTGCTCGACTTCTGCATGAAGGAGATCATGCCCACGAGTCGCCCCAGGGGAGCGCTCGCTACACAGACCTGGCGCTACATCAAGCCATTGCGTGAAGTCGTGCGGCAAGCCATCGCGGCAAAGAAAGATGACGAGGAGGCCTGGTGGATTGCGACGGTAGCGGTTGGGCTGAACTTTGCGCGGAAAGGCAGGACGAAACGCCCGCCCTATGAGCGTGAGTCAGCGCTGCTCTATGCGGCGTATGGGCTGGAGCGCTTGCTGGCCCTCCAGCGCGCCAATGTGACGTATGAGCCAGCGGGCGTGGCGATGGAATGGCTGAAGGGACAATCAGCCGCAATCCCCTCGCTCCCGATTGACGATGCGCTCATCAAACAGCTTGCCGGGATCATTCTGCATTCCAGCCTCTCCGTGGAACGATTGGAGGCGCTCTATGCCGCGTGCGCTCCAGATGACGCGCTGGGGCAGCTAGCGTGGCGCATTCCGCAAGCGACTACGCCTACGGAAGATGTCTATCCGGCGCTGAGGCGTCCCCCTGAGCCGCTGCCGCCCGAGACAACCGACAGGACTGCGATTCCGCCACTGCTGCGCTTTGCCTCGATGCTGGTTGACGAGAAAGGCGTTTCTACCAAAGCGGTGAACGCCTGGCTCAGCGCCGCCGCTGCTGCGCTTGGGATAGACCACCAGCGAGTTCCTGGCCCTGTAAAGCCCAGGCCACACCCTGTCCAGGCGCCACCGGCTGCGCCCGAGGCAGCTATTGTTGTGCTGGTCAGCCCTGTGCCAGCCCCACCAAAACGCTACGACTTGAAGGCCTGGCTGTTCGTTCGCAAAGAGCCGAGCACGCCTGAGGACTACGACCATTATCTATTGGAAGCGCCCGATGAGCCGGTGAAGGCGTCCGCGCTCAAGGTCGGATTGCAGCGGCTGTTACAGGACTGCTTCAATGTTGTGGATATTGAGCCTCCCGTCGCCCTATCCACTAAGGAAAAGCCCATCGTGGAACTCATTCTTCCCCGTGAGCTGTACGAGCTGGAGGTCGAGACCTGGCGTATGGATGATGGCGCCTCCCCGCTTGGCGTGCGCAACCGCCTGGTCATACGCGCGCTCGACCGTCTCAGCGGCCTCAGCGATGCAGCGCGCAAGCGGATGTATGCCCCCTGGATGGAGAAATGGGAACGCCTCAACGACGCCGAGATCCCAGCCGAGCCAGATCCTGTCTGCTGGATCACTGAGTACACCAATACCGCTGATGGTCTGCTGAAGTTCAGCGACAAGGTGTACGTGGGTACACAGAGCGCTGATGTTATCTGCCTGGCGCTCGATTTTACACCGCCAGCGCGCGCTCCGGGTATTGCCAGCGGGCCGCTCGGGGGCGCCTTGATCAACGGCATACCCGCGATGATCTGGCTGCGGACAAAGACACCCGGCGCGCTGGACTCGCGCATTACCGAAGCGCTTCGCGATCTCGTGACACAGCAGCGTCTATCAGAACTCCCCGCTCTTGTCTTGCAGAACCGGCGGGATGCGGCGAGCGCTGGCGCGGATATCCATTTGGGGCGCTACCTGACCCTTCTGTGGGATAATCCCCACCGTGCGCCGCCACTGGGGTTGCAAGGTGGACATGATGAAGGCAGATTGCGGCTATAGGAGGGCAAGACATGAAAGACTGGTGGATATTTACTGGTTCAGGGGAGCCACATGATGGCATCTCCCGATTGCCCGCCCCTCCTAGCTGGCGCGCCTTCACCAATGTTGTGGATAAGCGGTTAGGCGCAAACGGGCGTGGCGCCGCTTTCCAGGTCGGCCCGGATGAGATTGACCTGATCAACGCCGCCCTCTACCTGCGGCGCCCGCTGTTCATCACGGGCAAGCCTGGATCGGGCAAGTCAACGCTGGCGTATGCGGTCGCGCATGAGCTTCAGCTAGGGCCAGTTTTGCACTGGATGATTACCTCGCGCTCTACCCTGCAAGAGGGGCTGTATTACTACGATGCTGTGGGGCATTTGCAGGCAGCGGCGCTGACAAAACAGGGGCGCCACACGCGCTGGGATATCGGCGCATTCATCCGGCTTGGCCCGCTCGGCACGGCGCTACTGCCATCCGACCGGCCGCGCGTCCTGCTGATAGATGAAATTGACAAGAGCGACATTGATCTCCCCAACGACCTGCTCAATGTGCTGGAAGAAGGCGCCTACACCATCCCCGAACTCTCCCCTGAGCGAAGTTCCGAATCCAAGGCGATGGTACGACAGGATTATGGCAGCGCGTATGATGACGCGACAGCGGATGAACCGGTCGCAATTGTTCGCGGCAGAGTGCGCTGCGCCGCCTTTCCGCTGATTGTCATGACCAGTAATGGCGAGCGCGAGTTTCCGGCTGCGTTCATGCGGCGATGCCTGCATATGACCATGCGCGAGCCAGATGTGGAGAAACTGCCCCAGATTGTCAGGGCGCACATTGATCTGGATCCACAGTTGACGGCTGAGGGGGACGAGTTGATCGCGAACTTCGCGAGTCGCATGAGCGAAGGTGATCTTGCCGCCGACCAGCTGCTCAATGCGATCTATCTGGCCACCAGCGGACACGCGCCCATTGACGCTTCATCCGCGCTCTACGAGGCATTGGTCAGGTATCTCAACACGCAGGGAAGTTGACGTATGCTATCCGCTGCCCTCATTGCTGCACTCCGCGAGATCTATCCGGACATCACCGCCGAAGAGATCGCTGAGATGCTCTGGTTTGCGCGGGCCATCGAAAAGCGTGGCGCAGCGCATGCGGAAGCACAGTCGCGAGCCACCGCGCCTACACTCCCGCATGAGCAGCCGCAGCAGCCGCAGGCCAACCCTCAGGCGACCGCCAGCCGGAGCAGCGCGTCGCGCCGCGCTCCCGTTGCTCCCACAGGCCATCCGCCAGCGCAGCGCGGAGGTGAGTTGCGCGCCTGGCGCCCTGGGTCCGCGCAGGGGACGGCGCCGATGGCAATGGGAT
>VFSW01014853.1_pt1 | contig 10734 bp, 7 predicted proteins | sample 5358111 | NCBI WGS metagenome assembly VFSW01 (sample SAMN11554181, study PRJNA540505) | mine drainage metagenome | isolation source: sediment from site ElyBrook_90M | place: USA: Ely Copper Mine, Vershire, VT | collected 2017
ATCTAATTGTATCATTTTTATATGTCCTTATAATAAATTCTTAAACAACAGAATATGTAATTTCTGTTCCCATGATTGCAGCCGATGGTGATTGTAAGAACACACTAGCAGTTGATACCTGTACTGGTTGTGATGTTATCAATATCTGATTTGTATCGTTTGTAGGTGTTGTAGTAGCGTCATTTTGTGATAACAAACTTGGGGCTGTCATTAAGAACGTTTCATTTACTGTTTTCATAGTCGTAAAGTTAGCCATATTTGTCAATATGTTTTCAATTGTAACATCTCCCGTTGTTCTAACAGATATAATACTAGAGGTAATATAACCAACATCTGGAGGAGGTCCGGAAGGACGTTGTGCAATAATCTGAAAATAATAATTAGTATTCAAGGATAAGTTACTTATTGTTAATTGTCTCACCAACGCCATACTATATATAGGAGTGCTCAAATTAAGAACGTTTCCTGACCCATAAATAACTTGACTATAAGCATATTGATTAGTAGCCCAATCTAAAACGACTAAATTGCCATCAACTGTAATTGCTCCATAGGCAGTAAATGCTAATCCAGGAGTGGGTATGTACTGAAAACTGCCTGTAGATTCTGCTATTTCGTAGTCTGTATCAGATCTAATTTTGTAATAATACAAATGATATGGATCCAGTCCTCCTAAAATATGGGAATGTGATGTCTGAAAGGTAACATCCTTTATCGAAGATGAGTCTAGAGTTAATGGATTCAAACTGTAAAAAACTTGGGAACGAGAGGCAACCAACGTATCCCACGTCACCATTGTATAAGTACCGTCACCATAACTAAGTGCTATGTTTTCATTTTGTAGAATAACGTATTCAATTGTAAAGACACTATTCGAAGTATCAAAATTACTTGAATTGTTATGATCAACCACTTTCATTAAAGAAGCACTTTGGGTCTGTACAATAACAGGTATTGGGTTATTATAGGTAGGATCCGGGGGTAAGGACCCACTCACATTGGATGACAACAAGGTCCAGTTACTTCCATTATCTAATGATAAATAAAAATCAAAAGAGGATAAGTTAGTAGAATATAACCATTGTGTTAGTATTGTATTCATTGTTTACTTTGTCGAATTATAGTAATCCAGTACATCATCAGCAGACCAAGGCGCATCTTCAATAATTACCTCGTCAATTAGTCCTGCAAACCAACTATCATTAAATCCGGAAACTCCTATGTTAGTAGTATTAGATGTTGTAGCTCCTGAATAAGAACCAGTTTGTTGAGCAACTAATACTCCGTTCACATACATTAAATGATTAACTCCATTGCGAACGAAGCATACGTGGGTCCATACACCAAGACTTATCGTACCTCCATCCAGTGTTGCATCTTGAAGCCCGGCACCGTTTCCGGTGATTGTTTCAAAAGTACTTCCATTTATTTGAATAATATAATTTCTATAAGCAACTGACCAGTCTTGGGAAATTGCATGAATTCCTGTTACCGAAGATAGATTAATCCAACAACTAAATGTAAAGACTCCTCCTGACACCGAGAGAGGATTCAATTGTACTTTACTGGAACTTCCATCAAAGGAGGCAGCCATTCCAACCTTACCTGTAGCGTAGGTGATGTTGGTAGGAGTACCGCTATGGTTATTATTAGAACTGTCATTACAATTATTTTCAAATTTAAACCAACACAACAAACACCATTTATCTCTTAAGTATTTTTCAACAGATTTAATTTCATTATAACTTAAAACTCTATTGTATACTACCATTTCCCCAAAATACCCCAAGAAAGGTCTATAGACAGAGGTTATAACTTTTAGGGGGCCGGAACTTATGTAACTTGACATACTACCACTTCCCCCGGCTATAGGAGAATTGTAATAAATAGTTGCAGTACCATTATTTGTAATACCGTATATAGCCCAGGTACTGTAAGGAACAACTATTGCCGACGTCCCCCCGAAAGTAGATCCGTTCCCAAACACCCCGGCAAAATTTCCTGTACTAGTACCACCATGATTTATACCAGCTACAAACTTATAAAATTCGTTTAATGCACCGTCATCAATACAAATGAGATTCTCGTAAGATTGATTTTGGGTAGCAATATCTTTTGCAATATAAAATACACTTATGCTATTGTTCTGTATTGTATAATTAGTTAGTATTGCAATATTAGATGCCCCGTTGGAATAATATGCCGGTAAACTATTCTTTTGACTAGCATACCAAACAAGTTTGGTTGCATTAATGGTAAGGGCCGTATGATTTGGAGATAAATCCGTTAAAGCTGTAATATTATTTGACCCATCTTTTGTATAAGAACTACTAGTAGAAGCATCCATCCATAGCACCAGACCGTTGAGCGGTATGGGAGAACTGTTGTCCGTAAAATAGTTAATATTTGATATATAAGGAGTGGGATACTCTTTTACCTTAATGTATATCTTAGATCCTGTAACTGCAGGTACACCGTATGTCCAATTATAAGAAGTTCCTACAACATCGCTTACAATAGGGGTCCATGTTACTTGATCTAAACTATAATCTAAACTGGCCGCCGGAGTATTTATCTGGCTCCAGGAAATAGGAATTACTGACCCGGAAGCGTATGTCTGAGAACTGCCGCTAGGATTTATAAGTGTAAGGGAGGTAAATTGATCGGTTATAGAAGTATCAACTTCAATTCCATTGCCTAAAATCTTAATATTAATAGCAGTATTAGATCCTACGGCGGGTGCATTCCAACTAAAAGAAGTGTCCATACTTGCACTAACTAACTGTATCCAGGTTCCTCCCCCGTTTATACTATAGTATACATCTGCATATGTTAAATATTGTTTGGACCACTGAATTGTAAGAGGATGATATTGATTATAAACTGATCCGGAAGTAGGCCCTATCAAGCTAAGGGAACTAGTATAAGACGGAAAATATAAAAAAGTTTCTCCACCATTTGGGGAAAGAAGGAATAGATCGGAAACTCCCGGATGAGCAGTTACATCAATACGTGCCACTTTAGGAGGAGATTCAACTACGGTAAGATCTGCCCCGTTAACAATAAAATTTAACTTTCGGGGGTTAACCGCAATTGTTTGACCGTCTTTCTGTATTATTAAATTTGGCATAATTAAAACGTATAATTTATAGTAACCGTATCATTTTCAAATGATAATAAAACACTACTTCCTACAAAATTAAGTATTAAAGGATCTACTACGGTATCAACACTAAACTTCTGAATTATAAAGTTTGGTTCTACCTTAACTGTAATAAGTGGAACTATTTGCAATTTAGGTAGAATGAATGTACCAGGACATGAAGTTCTAGCTACATCGCTATGATAATAAAAATCTATTCTTGGATCTAGTTGATAAAACCAAAATAACTGATTTAATACCTTTATCAAAGAACCAAATTGCATTGCTGAGGGTTTAGTTATATCAAAATTGCCTGACAATACAATGTGTATTGCATTTTTATTAAGTTCGTATGTTTCTCCCATTCCTCCTAAATAGTGCTTATCATAATTAGTTATAGAAGGAATAGATACATTTTTCAAGTACTGGGAGGCATTGGATCCAAATATCCAACGAGTAGGTAAATCAACAGTTCCGTCTCTGTTTATTAAAATATCATAAGGAAGACCAAAGTAACCTGAACTAATGTAACCGTCGTTAATAGTATTTCCTGCCCTTGCATCATCGTGTCTTGAATGATGCAACACTATCTTTTTTATATCCTTATTTGTTCGTATGTCTTTAACTATCATAAACTATGTTCTAAACTGATAAGAAAATAAAGCAATGTAATCTGAAACATAAGTACCGTTGGCATCTACTGCGTCATATCCTTTAGGTTCTGCATAGCCGAGAAGTTGTGCTACATGCCCGACCCCTCCTATCCATCCACCTGCCACAAGCCCGTAATTATTTATCGTTGCTGTTAATCCCTTACTTCTTCCGGTTATTGAAACTCCAACTGCTGCCGAAAAAGTATTAATTGCAGCACTATATAAATCTTTAGCATACTGTAGATAGTAACGATCTTGCATATCATGGTCGGCTAAAAATTGTGAAATTGTAGGAATTGACTCTTTCAATTCTGTTGCAATTTTGGAAATAGTATCAGAAATAAATTGATACCTTCCATAGGCGCCGTTTCCTGTGTTTTTACTATAATCATTTCCACTTTCCTGATAACCTAATTTATTCTGAAAAGATGAAAAATCAAACGCATTGCCTGAAACAGTAGACGGCTGCGTTGTATTTTTACCCTTTGATTTTCTCTTCTGCTGTATTGTTTGTGCTAATGTTTGATTTGCAGAGCTTAAAAATCCACTACGTTTATCTATAATATGGGCATCAGTCATATAAACATCGTCCTTACTAGAATAAGTAAGTAATTCCGGTAACATCTCCCAAGGCTTTCTTCCATAACTTAAATGTAACGTTGTTGTGGCCCTTCCACTAAAGTCAACATCATGGTCTACTGTTTCTACAAAATAAATCATATTTCTTATCGGGATATATATAGGTCTGCCCGGATCAATTTCTGCCCTTAACCCAATTGTAATTTGACCTTGATACTTACTTGCTAATATCCTCTGTAACAATGATTTAGCATATACCATTAAACTAAGTTGAGGTTCTCCCATGTTCTTTGGCTGATCCTCGAGTGATATATTAGGATTATAGCCGGCTTTCATTTTTGTATTGACAATAGGATTTGAAGATACAAAGATTCTTTGCCCATACTTTAAGGTAGCCGGTTCATCTCTAAAAGAATTAAAATAATAACCTATTGTTTGTAAACTATCCAAACCAAAGTCAGGTTCTGTAGTAACATAAATAGATGTGTAGATATTTTCATCACTCTCAATAAATCCGTAACTGATTATACTAGGGTTATCTATAATATATACGTTCGGGTTATTTGCACCTAATATCCAACTTACATCAAAACGTTGTGGATGAAACCAAATTTCACCGTATCTGTCGGCATAAAAATTAAAGTTACTATCCTCCGCACATTGATAGGCAATGTCCCTTCGTGTTTTAAAATCTGCTTGAAAGAAACTAAAAGCTGTTTTAAAAGATAACTCGTACGGGCGAAATCCTTTCAATGGCTGGCCGGGCCTGTAGGGATCTATTATATGTGCGTAATGATCGGTAAATATTTTTCCTAACATTCCTCTATAATCTGCGGTTCTTATTTTCGTAGGAGATAACGGCTTTCCGTTTTTATCTGTTGCAGGAATAAGTTCACTAGTATTAGTATCATATTGATATCCAGGATTATACTGTAGGTTAGGATCATTACCACTTTGTGCTAGTCTGTAAAGCCAAACTCCGTCTATTTTATAACTCAACGCCTCCCCTTCCCCTTTCCTTAAAGAATCAGTACCAAATAATAGCAATCTTATAATTTCAGGCGTGGTTAATCCTTTTAAAATATTGGACCATACTGTAATTTGCTGATCTGCATATTGATCGGCTATTTGATCGGGGGAGAGTGCTAGTGCGGGATTAATGTTTATAACAGATATCTTTAAGTACTTAGTTACATCTTCCCCAGATACAGTAATTAAATTTCTATTTTCTGAATACTCCTGCTGAACATTATTTACAACTCCTGTAAATGCCCTTATTAAATATTGGGAATCTCCTTGTATAAGCATATTGTTGGAATCAAAGCGAGGAGACATATAAATTACTACTCTGTCCATAGGAGAGATTTTGCATTTGCCTCTTTTAAAAACTCCTTGTCCATTACCTTGTTCGGTAGCATCCTTCCACTTACCTTCGGCTATTTCAGAGTTTGTATGTAATTCAATAGAATATGCAATATCATTATGAATTTTACCTTGGTAGTCTGTAGTAGGAAAATATGCTTTGTAATCTGGTTTACCTCCTTCTAAGGAATTAAGAAGTGCAGCATCCTCTGACGCACTATTGGAAACCATAATTATATCCCCGTATTCATTAAATGCCCATCTTTGAATTATAGGATACGGATTATTTGGGTCGTTTCCTTTCTTTTGATCTCTTACGTATTGAGTAGGATAGAATTGATTTTTAGAGGTGTCTTTAAGAATTATATAAGGTGCACTCAGCCAGTTATTATAGCTAGAATGCATATAAAAATTACCACTAGTACCTACTTCAGTTTGTGTTACCCACTTCTTCTTAAAATTACTTACAGTATCAGTCTTATTCTTACTTGGTTTTGTTTCTAATGTTGGGGGAATAGTAGTTTCTTCGATTATTTTACTTTGACTATGCTTATAAAACAGAGGAATATCGTAGTTAGGATCATCAGGAATAATAAACTTGTTATCTGTATCTACTATTGTTACGGTAAAAGTACCGGGGTTATTTCTAACGGTAAGTGATAAATGTATATTACTAATCTCTTTTGTTTGTTGTGTGTATTCAGCAGAAGTAACTTCATTAACATCTACAATTACAGGCTTCACAACTTCGCCGGAAAATGCAGGAACAAAAAACAGAAGTGCCCCCGGATGATAATGCGTAACATTTTGATTATCGTTACTCATTTTCGCCTTCCGGCATCTTATACTTTGGTTTATCCATTCCCAGTAACTGTAATCCTTTTGAAGTTATATCGTATTGATCTAATGTACCTGTATTTAATTCTACGTATCCGGAGGTATCTAAGTAACGAAGGGCCTCTAAAATAGAGTTTCTTACTCTCGATCTTGTTTTGGGATCAGGGGCAAATGCTTTATAAGAGAGATAGTCTATTATATCTTTTCTCTTTATACCTGGTTTTTTTAGAATTAAATTTAAGATATCGTAAGGAGTAGTACCCATTTCTCCTACTTTTTCTTCTTCTGTAAGAGGCCCTACAGGAATGTTTTCAGATTCGTTTTCAATAACTTTTTTAAAATATTGGGCACCTCCGTTTTTCCCAAAATAAAAATACCAACGTCCTATCTCTGTATCTAATACAAAACCATTTGCTACAACTTGTGCAACATTATATTGCTTATTTTCATACACTACTATTTTATTACGCCTGGGATCTTTATATGTAACTAAGGAAATTACAACGTCACCTTCAACTAGTTCCTTATTTTGTAACATTAAACCAGTAATGATTTGCGTCTTTATTGATAATTTTATCATGTTAGTGGTACTCCTGCTATCATACTTACCTGCCCGGTTGTAAGAGATGTCTCTTGTTCTACTTTTATTGTAAAAGAAAAATCCATTACGTAAGGTGACATTGCGTCTGCCTCCGGACCAATGAAATCTATAAAATAGCCTACAAAAAACTTATCGTAATAATTAAACCCAATCTTATAAAGAGATTGCGTATTTGGATTACTGTGATCTGTATTATACAAGGTTTTTAATTGTAGTAATCTCTGCCATGCGGTAGATTCGGTTATAGGTTGAGTCGCACTTAATGTTTGTGCGCTAGTTGTATCAGTTGTTCTTTGCCCAGGATTTTGCGCCTTTGTAGCATCTCTCTGAAGTCCTCCTGTTTTACCAGTAACTTTTAATTCTGTAAGTGCATCCCCCCAATGCTGTATTTCCCATCCTCCTCTTGTTCTTATTTCTGTAATAAGCTTCCTATAGTTAGGAGTTAAATGCTGAGGATTTACATAAAATTCAAATACATCTGGAATAGATTGAGGATTAGAAGTCGATAATTGCGTGGGGGCAATATAAAATTTACGTGCAGAAATTTCCACATAATATCTTTCTGTGTTTGCACTAGTATCCGTTTCTTTTTTAACAATAAAATTTTTAGGGGAAAAAGTATAGACGCCCTCAGAGGTACCTATCGGAATATTAGATATAGATAAAAAAATATTACCAACAACGGTAGGATCATTAATTGTAGGAGATTTTCCTTGGGTACTTCCATAAAACACTATATTATCGGCATTAACTCCTTGTAGATATCCCCATGGACCGATAAGAGGAATTAGTCCGTATCCAAACGCAGTACTACTATTATTACTTGTTTGTGTTAACCTATATATACGCATTGGAATTCTTTGTGCCATATACTATCTCCTAATAACCTCCTGTTGCAGTACTTAGTACCCCGGAAGAAAAAATTCTAATAATATTTTGGGAGCCTCTCATAGCAGTTACCTTGCCCAAATCTTGCCCAGCTTCATTTGTAAATTGTACTGTTACAAGTGCCTCATTAGGAGGAACCTCTTCTTTTCCCACCGCACCTGCCGGAGTTCGTGTTGTTTCATATTCTTGTTCAGCCCATTTCTGTGCTTCTGGTAACAATGTCTGAGGTGCTGGAACATATTTATTAGTTTTCTTATCCCAAGACCCGTGCCCTGCCATAAAAGATGTTACTGCTTTTTCTAAAAATTTCTTTTTCTGTTCTTCAGGATTACCATATAATAAGTCTGCTCCTGGGGTTATCGCTCGAAGTAACCACGGCATTATTGCTTTAGCCCCGAAATATGCACCGGTACCTGCTAACCCAGGAAGACCAAAAGCCATGGGCAAAGTTTCTGCGGACACATCTAGGACGTCTTCTGCTACACCTGTGGCCCCTAAGTGCTGTCCGGATTGCACTTGTTTATAAATACGCCCTGTCTCGTTAATAAGCATAGCAGCAGATATCATTCTTGGGATAGTTATAAGTTTACCCAGTTTACCTAATTTTCCTCCTCCTAGTATTCCCCCAGCTAATAATCCTTCTTCCAAACCCGCTCCACCAGCGGTAATACCGGATGACTTCATTCCTTTAAGAAGCATACTATTTGCTAGTATGTAAGGAAGAGCACCAGTAAGTATTTGTAATCCTGCCCCGCCAAGTGCGGTAGTAATATCAAGAAGTGTTTGGGAATACCCGGATTTTACAAGTTGCTGGGAAATGTTCAGCATCACTTTTCTCCCGGTAGCTTCAAGAAACTCTAACCCTCCTTGAGAATTTGCAATACTATCTTGTAAATCTTTATTAAATCTCTTTAAAGAGTCACTAAACGTTCCTGACCAATCTTTTGAAGATTCCGTAGCTTTTACAAAGGCGGAAGACAGGTTATCGGCATCTTGGGTTATTTTTGGCATATTATTAAGCATAACCCCCATTTCTTTATTTACACCGTAAAGAGATTCCATACCTTGTAGAAATCCATAAGCTTCAGGACTTATTTCTTTTAAGTTTGCCGCATTTGTAATTTGTTTTCCACCGGTTTTACTTTGTATAAACTGTTGAAGGGCTCCTAAAATACCTACAGCTCCCCCTGGACCTGTAAACTTGGAAGGGGAAATTCCTGTAAGTTGTTGAAGTGCTACATTTTTTTCCAACATACCTTCCACTGCGCCGGGTATCATACCCATTTGCATCATTTCGGCATATCCTAAAGGTTGACCTTTTACCCCGGCACCTTGTCTTCCTAATGCCCCAAATAATCTAAAAGTTTGTTCTGCCGCTAATGTAGGAGTAACCGTGTTTCTTACCAAACTGGGCATAATTGTTGAAAATGCCTCTTGCAATTCCGGAGAAGAAGATGGCCCAAACGGACTCTCAGGGACATTAGGGGCATAGGCTAACATATCTAAAATTTTACGAGCCGTTTGGAAGGTTAATCCTCTTCCACTATAATTGGACATAAGTTGACTTATCATTTCCCCGCCTTGCAAACCTTGTGTTATTTGATATCTTGCAAGAGTAGCAGCCGTTTCGTTACGATCTGAACTAGGAATTTTATAATATTGCATTAATCTATACAATTGCTGATAATTTTGCTGGTAGGCCTGACGAAATGCCTCATTCCCCCCTGTTGGCAGACCAAGTTGAGATTGGTTATATGTAAGAGCTCTTTGTTGAATTCCTCCAATTACAGAAGGAGCCCCCGCTACCCCCCCAGGTAATTGAGATAAATTAGCGAATCTTCCAAATTCTGTACCCGCTCTTCTTAACTCACCCGTCAAAGCAACTGTTCTAAGAGTAGCGGCACCTATGGCTGCCACAATAGTTAAAAATATTTTTTCGCTACCGGAATACTTAGCAAATAAATCTAATTGTTCTTTTGTAGCTTTGTTTCCTTCTTTAATACGTTTGGTAAAGTAATCATCAATATACTTACCTAGACGATATAAACCATAGCCTGAAGTAGCTGGATTTGTAAGTAAGCCCTGAAGGTTATCTTTTAATTCTGACAATAACGCGGCAAGCCCTACTAATTTTTCCCCCCCGGTAAACTTTTCTCCCTCTATAGAGTTACCTCCCATACCTGTATTCTGATTTCCTAATCCCGGGTCTTGCATAATTATTTAATTAAATCTAATTCTTCTGGTGATATCTTTGATTCAAACTTTCCAAGTAACATTTCTTCTCTTTGTTTCTCGTAAGAAGTATTTGTACGTACTTCTTCTTTTCTGTGTTTCATATTATCCCACATTTTATAATTTAAAAATGGTAAAATACTTTCTCTTAAATCTAATGAGAATTTTACTAAATTATTTTTATCATACTGTGAACAAGCAAATATCCATAATCTCTTCTCATAACTTAAGGATGATGAAGAAATTTTTTCAGTTGCCTTTAGGGACTCCCAGTACATCATTGAGGTAGAAGTTTTAACGTAGTCTTGCATCTCTTCTAAAATAAAATTTTGCCATAACTGTACCCCCGTGACAAATCCCTTAGATAAAAGTTCTACTAATGCTATATCTAATTTTAAAACGTCACCTGTAACCTTAAAAATTCCAATACTATGTATAGA
>VFSW01014854.1_pt1 | contig 10732 bp, 6 predicted proteins | sample 5358111 | NCBI WGS metagenome assembly VFSW01 (sample SAMN11554181, study PRJNA540505) | mine drainage metagenome | isolation source: sediment from site ElyBrook_90M | place: USA: Ely Copper Mine, Vershire, VT | collected 2017
CAGCGTGGATGACCATTTCACTGGCGCATATTTCATGCTCAAGAAGGAAGTTGCCCCCGACGACTCAGCGCAGCTCGATGAAATTTAATTGCATCCAAAACTAATGGCTGTGCCCATGCTCATCGCCGGTCTCCGGGCCAAGGATCGAACGCCATTGACCAAGCCGGTTTTGGCGCACAATCAAAGCTGTTGCGATCAAAGTCGAAATGGGCACCGCCGCGATCAATCCCATTGAGCCGACCAGCGTGCGCACAATTTCCTCGGCCAGCACTTCGGAGTTAATGAAAAAGCTGTAACTTCCGTTGCCAAGTGTGAAGACCAACAGCAGCGGCAGAGAGGCTCCCGTGTAGGCTAAAACCAATGTATTAACGGTGGCCGCCACATGGTCCTCGCCGATGCGCATTGCTTTTTGGAATATACGCCGGAATCCGAGCGACGGATTGGCGTCATGGATTTCAACCACGGCTGCGGACTGTGAAGTCACGAGATCGTCCAGCACGCCCAGCGAGCCGATGATCATCCCGCCCAACAACAATCCGCGCGGATCAATTTGAACCGTTGAAGATTGAATCAGATACAAGATGTTCTCATCGCCATAACCGGTAAGCCGTGTCAAAGATACAAACAACACGGTCAATATGCCAGTTAGAACAAGCGAAAGCAAAATGCTTAATACTGAAGCGTGCGTCTTCAAATTCCAGCCATAGGTCAGATAGAGCGTTACGACGACCAGAATGGTCGAACCGATCAGGCTGACCGTTACCGGGTCTTCACCGGCCAGAATATGCGGGATTACATAATTGACGATCATCAACATACTAATGGCCAGTGCGACCAAACTGCCCAGGCCCTTCCAGCGTCCCATAACCAGCATGGATATGATAAATGCGACCGCCAGGATCGCCAGGGGCTGCGAACGGACATAGTCTACGTAAAAAGCTTGCAGTTCGCCGGTGGGCGTTTTATCAATCTCCACATAAACCCGGTCGCCCACAACGAAGCGGAAATTATCGGAACGCACCTGGTGTTTTCCATAATCGATCTGGAAGGACTGGCCTTTGGAATCGCCCTCAAGAACTTCAACCTGCATGACTTGATAGAGCTGGTTTTTTCCGCCCAGGTTGATTTGTCCCTCTTCGACAATTTGAATCACGCGCGCTTGAACAGTCTGCGAACCAAGGGTGCTATTTACGCCATTGCTCGGGAGCGGCGGCTGCTCGAAAAAATACGGGATTCCCCAAACGGCAAAAATTGAAAATAACAAGATCACGACTGCTATTGCAATTACAAATGAAAGTGGAATTCTTTTCATGGTTTCCTCAAGCGGCTGATTATAGTGGATGCGATATATGCCATAAAACTCTCTAACTTGGGCTTAAGGCTCGCTTGAAGAGCGCTGTTTATAATTCATCCAGGAACTCAGAGAGAATAAAATGCAAAAGAAAATCGTTTCGACCAATTCGACTGTGACGAAGTTTTATCCAAGAATCAAATTCGGTTTCACCTGGCTGGCGGTCATTCCTGTCAGCGCATGGGCCATCTCGACCATTTATCTGCCGTTGTTCAGCGAGAATTTGAATCGAACTGAAAACTGGAGTGTGACTTTTGCGATTCTGGTCTTGATGGGAATGTCTGTGACCTGTCATTTTTTGGCGCATCTTTACGTTACAAGACTCACACATGGCAAAATTCCAAACACGCTCACAGTCTTGATTTCTGGAGACACCGCCCAGAGCTGGCCGATGGCTTCATCTGTATGGAAAGAGATTCTCACCGCAAGCGCCGGACCATTCGTAAATATTCTGTTGGGTGGAATCGCTTATCTTTTATGGAACGCGCAGTTCAATATTTTTCTCAATATTGTTTCGCTCTTTGTATCTGTATTCAATGGTTTGTTAATTATTATCAACCTGCTGCCCGCCTTTCCCATGGACGGAGGGCGAATCGTCAGGGCCAGTCTCGATGGTTTGGTCGCGCCGACGGTATCAGCAAATGTTTTGCTCAGGCGTTTCGTATTCATCATTGCGCTGGCTTTGACCGGTTGGGGAATCTTTCTTTATTTTCAGAACTCACGTTTCAGCCCGCAGACCGCGCTGATCACATTCTCGCTGATGATTTTATTGCTGGATGGTTTGAGAATTCAACCGGCTCTTGCCGACGAATCAGCGGCTCCCATTAAATCGACTTTGAGATTCCGCTGGCTGCGCTTCATCGGCATTGGATTGCTCACCCTGGTTCTGTTGGGCGCTTTCTCGTCCATCTTGATGACCAACGATGGTCTCGATGCGCCCGGAGTGGCGCTCTCCGTTGAACCGATGGTGAACGTCCCGGCAAAACTTCGTCACACGCACAGTGGCACGTTCATCCTGACCACCGTTTTTTCTCACGCCCCGATCCTTGCCGGAGAATGGATGCTGGCCAGGGTCAACCCGGCATTTCTCATCGTCGCGCCAGAAATGGTCGTGCCCAAAAATACGACAGCGCAGGAACAGGCCAGACAGGATTATCAAATGCTGGACGACAGCGAAGCGACTGCGATCACGGTCGGCTTGCGCCTCGCGGGTTATCAATCCGAAATGATCGGCAAAGGCGCAAGAGTGGATAGCATCCTGCCGGAGAGTCATGCCAATGGCATTTTGCAGATCGGGGATGTAATCACAGCCTTGAACGGGAAACCGATTCAGACGACCCAGGATTTGATCGACCAGGTCAACAAACAATCGGGAAGCGCGCCGGTTCAACTGGACGTGGAGCGGAATCAGGCCAAACTAAAATTGACCGTGCCGCTGATTCCGCCAGCCGCATCTTCGGCCACGCCCAAAATCGGGATTTCAATCGAATCGGCGGGTTTCGATTTCAATCCGCCTTTTCCGGTTTCGATCGTGACTCAGAAGATCAACGGCGGCCCATCGGCTGGATTGATGTTTACCCTGACGGTTTATAACGCGCTCTCGTCACAAGATTTGACCGGCGGCAGAAAAATCGCCGGTACCGGCACAATCAATTTGGACGGTACTGTCGGACCCATCGGAGGCGTCAAACAAAAAGTTGCGGCGGCTGAAGCCACAGGCGCGGTTTACTTTTTGTGCCCCGTTGATAATTACGCCGACGCAGTTTCGGTTGCTAGAAGTATCAAGGTAATCAAGATCGCAACGGTACAGGATGCGCTTGATTTTATGCACAGTTTGCCATCGCAATGATGCCGCTTCAATCATGAGTCCAGACGCGCGAAATCGAGCATGACGTCTCTGTTCAATGTTGTGCCATAGGAGAGAATGATCGCTCTGCCAGCAACTGACAGGCTTCGATGACCCTTTTCAGCCAAGCCTGATGTTCCTCCAAGTTGTGAAAGGCGTCTTCTGCGATGCGCTTCAAACGATCTTTGGCATGATACCAGTCCACGATTTGATTGGCGTCCAGAAAATAGTGGACAATCAAATCTCATTCTGTGTTTCTTTCATTAATTCAGCATCCGCCTATCGTCGCAGTTCTTCCATTTTTGGGTTTTGGGGTTTCTGCTCGCACAGTATTCTCGGAGACTTCAAACAGCAAATATTCTTTCAGTCATTTCCTGCCATCGTCGCATATTTGTACGAGGAGATGGCAGTATAATCTATGATATGATAGCCAACCGGCCTAAAGGAAACGACAATGACTGATAAATTCCGAAACTTACAAGGGACTCCTGTTACTCAGTTGAATGAGGAGTTTGAGCGCCAGCAGGCTCTATTCAATGCTCAATCTCTTATTGTCCAGCGTTTTCTCGAAGCGCAGGCGCGGCAGATTGCAGAGTCCTATGCCGAGCGCGCTCACAGTGTCCGTTTCACACTCCCTGATCGCGTGGTCTGTTCACCGAATGAAAAGGAACAGGCGCAAAGCGTAGCGGCTGCGGTGCGAGAACAGCATGTCGGCGATTTGCGGGATCGGATTGCGGGCCGCGATGTGCATACTACATTGCGCCAGCGTCTGACTGAGCTTGAGCAATCGAATGATCAGGCAATCGCAGTGAGCGTGGGGCTGATTCGTTTCACCGCCGCATCTCACATGGTTCATAATATGTTGCCATCTGGCAGGAGTGTCTCTTATGTTCCGGCCGAAGGGGAGGATGTTCCAACGATCCCTGCCAAGGATGGCATGGAGCCTGAATCGGCCATTACCGCCGATACCGATGCAATTGCAGAGGAAGGGAAGGCCGAAAATGGCCGCGGCAATTTGCTGGTCCCGTATGTTCCGGCGGCGCGTCGATTCTATTTGCCACAATGGGTTGCGTTTGACGACCAGGATAAGCTACTGGTCAATTCAATCAATGAAGCTAATGCGCATATTGCTTCGATGCAGAGATTTTTGAATGTGCTTTTCGCGGCTCGTTCGCTCGCCCCTTATATCCTTGCAGATGTAGAGTATCAAAATAAACACTATGGCATGATGGGACAACTGATCAATCAGGGACGGGCGCTGGCGCGTTATATGACCGCCGATATTATTCGTACTGTAAAGGCGCGGGCAGCGGCACAAAGCTTGAATCGCGGATTAAGTCTCCGCCTGCCATATTTCGACGATCAGGATCTGCGCGTTGAAAATCTTAATTTTGTAGTCATCCCTGCTGGACGCATCATGTTCGTTCCGGCATTTGTCGTGCGTGCTGCGCGCGATGAACAGGTAAAAGTCATGCAGGATACCCGGTTTAACTCATCCACTCGCAGGCATCTCGTTGGCGAATTAAAAATGTTGGAAGATGCTTTTAAGACTGTTGGCGAATAGTTTTCCCTTTCCAGGCAGATAAGAAAAATATGTTGTTCTCGATTGTTTTGTTGTTGGCTATTGTTTATATTTCTTTCCGCATTGCGCCGGTTGAGAAACAGGAACACGCCACCGTACATGGCGCCGGCCAGATTGGCTTGCTTGCCGCTCTGGCGCTTTTTGGCGTGGATTATTTCACTTCCTATTTCTATGCCACCGGTGAAATGATGAGCGCTTTACATCCTTATGGTTTGCAAAGATATGCGTTTGTTGCAGTGCTTGTGATTGCGTTTGCAAATGCGGTTTTTGGCTTTCTTTACATGTATTCGCTGGGTATTTTTAACGAGGGCGGCGGTTCTTATACGGCATCCATGCGTTATCTTTCGCCGGGATTGAGTCTGGTTGTGGCAGTGGTATTAATTCAGGATTATATCTTTACCATTGTCGTCTCGTCGCTTTCCGGTGTGGATCAGCTTCTTTCGATTACGAATTCCTATAATACGTTGTGGTTGATCCGTTTTGGGATTGGCGCCGGGCTGGCCGCTATTACCTGGTATTTAACGATTCGTGGGCGCGGTGAATCTGCGCGCGTGGTATTTACCATGTTGTCCATTTTCGTTCTATTGTCGATCGTCCTGGTGGCAGGCTTGTTCATAGCAAAGGCCAGGGGAGTTGCTGCGGTTCCTTATACTGCGCCTGCCGTAGTTCCCAGTATCTGGGAAGCCATGTATCATATGTTGACGGCCTCCATGAAAGGGCTTGTGGCTTTGAGCGGTCTCGAAGCCATGTCCAACGGAATTCAGTTCGTTATCAATGAGGATGCTGGAATTGTCAAGTGGGGCAAAAAAGTTCTGCCGCGTTTTAAGAGCGTGTGGAATTTCTATAGCGGCAAATCAGGGATCGGCCGTTTGGTTCAAACATCCTTCCTCTTTTATGGCGGTTTTACCACTGCTTTCCTGGCGTATTTTGCCTTCCACTTCAACGTGTTTGATGGGACGTTGGGTCGTTCGCTGGTTGCGAATTTATCCTTTATTGGTTTTGGAGAAATTCCCGGCGGGCAAATTCTTTATTGGTCTTATCAAATCCTGGCGGTTGGTTTGTTGGCGGCTGCATCCATGACTGCCTTTCAGGACCTTCAGGCAACTGCCTGGCGTGACGTTGCGATTGGAGAGATTCCGGAGATTGTCGTTTATCGTAATCCGGCTGGGACGTTTACCCGTTCAGTCACAGCAGGTTTTATTGTTGCCGTGGTGATTCAATTGATTGTGCGCGGTGATACCAGTGCGGCCGTCCCGTATTATGGCATTGGTGTATTCATGCCGATCATGGTGATGGGCTTTGCCGTTCGCAAGCATGTTCTTGCAACCTTTACGGGTCCAGCCCGTCGATGGGGTAGTTTGGCCGCAGGTTTTGCTGCTTTGCTTTCCGGTTTCGTCTTTGTGGGCCAGATTGCAGGAAAGTGGGCTGAAGGTGGCTGGGTCGTTTTGATCTCATTCAGCGTTTTGATCATAGCGGCGAACTTATTGCTTATATCCCCGATTGGTGTGCGTGATCCGCGCGCCATTCATCGCATTGTGCGCGAAAAGGCGCGCGTGCAGGGATCAATGGCTTCCATCGTGGAATGGCAGTCGCTTAGGATGCAGGAATATCGTTTTCATGTATTGGTCTTCGTGACGCGATTATTTGAATTGTTCGGAGTCCGCCGTCCGCTCCGGTATGAGACGCCAATTCCGGCTGGAGATTATGATCACGCGCTCCACTCTGATCATCCAGATGCGCCGTCATTGCTTGATCAATATCTCGAAAGTAAACCGAAGAAACCCACCGTGGGTGGCGCTCCGAAAGAAACCGCTCCTGGTGATGAAGAAGAAGACTAATAGCGAATGGGAGACGGGTCCGTCTCCCGTTTTTATGTATCCATGAGTTCCACACCTATTTACAGCTTACGCACCCCCGATGTCTACAAGGCTCTTGAGACATCACCGAACGGCATTGCCTCCGCCGATGCGGAATCGCGCCGCTCTTTATACGGATCCAATCTCCTTTCTGAACAAAAGACAGTGCCCATTTGGCAAAGATGGATCGGCCAGTTTGCCCATCCACAGGCTTTCCTTTTGCTTGGAGTTGGCGCGGCGATGTTTTTGCAGAGGGATGCTGTGCTGGGTCTCGTTATCTGGACTCTGGTTTTAGCCAACTCTGCTTTTTCGTTTTGGCGGGAATATCGCGCCGAGCAGGCCATCGAAAAACTCAGGCAGGTGCTTCCTTCCTACGCGCGCGTCATTCGCGATGGCGAAGATGTTCACATCCCTTCCAGCGAATTGGTGCCGGGCGATGTGTTGATCCTGGCCGAAGGCGACAACATTTCGGCGGACGCGCGCGTAGTGGAGGAATATGGCTTACGCGTCAACAACTCGACCTTGACCGGCGAGGCCGTCCCGGTCCGAAAGACCGCTGACGCCTCTTTGCAATCCGCCGTCAGCGAATTGGAACGCTCCAATCTGATCTTTGCCGGGACATCTGTCGCTTCGGGGACCGGCCGCGCTGTGATCTACGCCACGGGCATGTTGACTCAGTTTGGGCGGATCGCGCAATTGACCCAGGCCGTTAAAGAGGAGCCGACTCTATTCCAAATCGAATTGAAGCATCTCAGCAAACTGACAACCTGGAGCGCGCTGGGTGTTGGCGCAATTGTCGCAGTGGTTGGCTTTTTTGATTTGGGGATGAAGCCCGGCGAACTGGCATTGTTAACTCTGGGTATTATCGTTGCTACCATCCCTGAAGGTTTGCAGGCCACCTTGACTCTTTCGCTGGCGATGGCTGTTCAGCGTTTGGCGCAGCGGGATGTGCTTGCGAAAAAACTTTCCATTGTGGAGACGCTGGGTACTGTCTCCGTTATATGCACCGATAAAAGCGGCACGCTCACGCAAAACCAGATGACCGTCCGCGAGGTTTGGGTGGCTCGCCAGCGGCTGAAAGTTTCCGGCGTCGGGTATGAACCGAAAGGTGAATTCTCGCCTTCTCCAACGGGAGGGCCATTCGAAAAGGATTTGCATCTTCTTTTACATGCCGGTCAGGGATGCAATAATTCCCGCGTTAATCCGCCTTCGCCAGAGCATCCATACTGGACAAGTCTGGGCGATCAAACAGAAGCGGCCTTGAGAGTTGCGGCTTTGAAGGTGGGCATAACGGATGAATCTTTGAATGCCATTTATCCGCGTGTGCATGAGATTCCGTTCGATGCCCGTCGCAAACGCATGACAACGATCCACCGCATGACAGATAAAGAAATCGCTTTTATTAAAGGCGCGCCGCGTGAAGTCCTCCAGCTCTGCACTTATGCCCTGGTGAACGGAGAAATTGTTCCGCTCGACAACGAATTAAAGACGGAAATCCTGGCGGCCAATGACGATTATGCGCGCGGCGCTTTGCGCGTTCTGGCTTTTGCGCAACGTGAGCTTCCGCTTCGCGCCGGACATTATACGGTTGAGAACGTTGAACGAGAGTTGACCTTCCTTGGGTTGATGGCGATGATGGATCCGCCACGGCCCGAGGTCGAGAAGGCGGTGCGGGTTTGTCATGAGGCGGGCATTCGGATCGCGATGATCACCGGCGATTATGGCCTGACTGCTGAATCCATTGCGCGGCGCGTAGGGATGATCACAACGCCCAATCCCATCATTCTGACTGGTGCAGAATTGGATGCGCTGAATGATACTGAACTTCAGACGATTCTCAAGAAAGAAGTTCTCTTTTCGCGCATGGCGCCTGAACATAAATTGCGTCTCGTTGCTGCCTTTCAGGCGCGCGGCGATGTGGTGGCTGTGACCGGTGATGGTGTCAACGACGCGCCCGCACTTCGCAAAGCGGATGTCGGCATTGCCATGGGCATTGTTGGGACGGATGTGGCCAAGGAAGCGGCAGATATTATTTTGACCACTGATAACTTTGGCGCGATTGTGGCCGCCATCGAAGAAGGCCGCGCGGTGTTCGATAACATCCGCAAATTCATCACGTATATTTTCTCCAGCAACGTGCCGGAGATCCTGCCCTTTATGGTGGCTGCCTCGTTCCCGACCATTCCGCTTGCGTTGACGGTGAGACAAATCCTGGCCATTGACCTCGGTACTGACCTGTTCCCGGCTTTGGCCCTGGGTCTGGAGAAACCCGAACCGGATATCATGCGCCACCCGCCGCGTCGGCGTAACCAGCCTTTACTGGACCGTGGTCTGCTAAGCCGCGCCTTTGGCTGGCTGGGTCCGATCGAAGCCGCCATGTGTTATGCGGGCTTTTTGGCAGTGTATTTGTTTTCAGGAAATATTGCCCAATTGCAAATACCTTTGCTGGGAGCGCTTGTTATTCCGGAGAGCTTGAAATTATCATTGGACCCAACCAAAGTTTATATAACCGCGGTCACGGTCTTTCATGCTGGCGTGGTTATGTCGCAAGTCGGAAATGTTTTTGCATGTCGCTCGGCACGGATTCGCAGCACCTATTTGGGCTGGCTGAGCAACAGGAATTTATTGGTTGCGATTGCGCTTGAAATTGGAACTATTTTGGCGCTGATCTATTTTCCGCCCCTGGCGCATATCTTCCAGCATGTGCCGCTTCCGGGATTTTTCTGGATTGGGCTTGGCCTGTTTGCGCCCGTGCTATACTCGCTTGAATGGATACGCAAGGCAATCGTCCGTCGTTTAAATCCGGCGCATTTCGATCATAGTCACCCGGGTCTGTGAAAACGAAAGGAGGCATGTCACTATGAAAGTTATTGTTATGGGATGTGGCCGCGTGGGTCTTCAGGTCAGTTTGATTCTGGCAGAACAGAATCATGCCGTTACCGTGATTGACCATGACGAGAATGCGATTGCACGGCTTGGGTCTGATTTCAAAGGCAAAGTTGTGCGCGGTCTTGGCTTTGATCGTAATGTTCTGATCGAAGCTGGCGTGGAAAGCGCCGACGCCTTTGTTGCCGCCAGTTCATCTGATAACGCCAACATTGTTGCCGCGCGTATTGCCCGCAATATCTTTCATGTGCCGCGCGTGGTGGCGCGTTTATATGATCCGCGCCAGGCGGAGATTTATAAACGTCTCGGTCTGATGACGATCTCGACCACCAATTGGGGTGCCGAACGTATCTGCGAAGTCGTTACACACACGGACCTGGACGTGGTTTACACATTCGGACGAGGCGAAGCCTCGCTGATCGTGATCGAAGCTTCGCCGCAATTGGCAGGGCGCACGGTCAATCATATTTCCATCCCCAGCGAGGTTGTCGTGGTCTCCATCACTCGCGAAGATCAGGCCTTTCTGCCGTTGCCCGGATCCGAGATTCAGGAAGGCGATAGAATCCATTTGGCTGTTCTTTCTTCAGCGATGGAACGCGTGGAAGAGATGTTTGGTCTAGAAAGGAGGATGTAGCCATGTACGTTATTGTTGTCGGTGGAGGCAATACCGGTTCGCATCTTGCTTCCCTCCTGCTTGGAAGCGGATATCGAGTTAAAGTTATCGAGGCGCGCACCTCTCTTCTGGAAAAACTCAGGCAGGAACTCCCTCCTGAAACAATCATGGAAGGCGACGGCAGTTCGCCCGTTGTGCTCGAACAGGCGGGCGTGACTCATGCAAATGTTCTGGCAAGCGTAACTGGTTCGGATGACACCAATCTTGTCGTAACATCACTGGCGCGTTTTGAATTCAATGTGCCGCGTGTGATTGCCCGCATTAATAATCCAAAGAACGCCTGGCTTTTTACACCGGAAATGGGCGTGGATATCGCGCTTAATCAAGCCGACATTTTGGCGCGACTTGTGGCGGAGGAGATGTCCCTTGGCGATATGATGACGCTCTACAAAATACGCCGTGGAAATTATGCGGTCGTTGAGGAAAAGATTCCCTCTGGCGCCAAGGCCATCGGCATGGCGCTCAAGGATCTTGGACTGGCCGAGTATTGCATCATTGCCGCCATCATCCGCGACGGCAAAATGACATTGCCACGCGG
>VFSW01014855.1_pt1 | contig 10732 bp, 7 predicted proteins | sample 5358111 | NCBI WGS metagenome assembly VFSW01 (sample SAMN11554181, study PRJNA540505) | mine drainage metagenome | isolation source: sediment from site ElyBrook_90M | place: USA: Ely Copper Mine, Vershire, VT | collected 2017
GTTCATATCCAAAAGTGAATCGCAGCGGCGCCGGAACCTAATCGTCCACTTGAGCCCTGTGAGTCATCAGGGTTCGATCGGACTCTAATTCCAAGAACTCAGGTTTCAGCATCAGAAATGCTGAAGCGTTGAAATGACGCTGCGCTCTCAATAACAAAAAAACAAAAACCCACCTCAGGAAAGACGATCGCCTCTTCCGAAGTGGGTCCGAGTTACGCAAAGCGTAAGCATTGAAAAAATGCCTATCGAGCCTGACCTACCTTGGTCGCCTCTGGAACTTCGATCAAGCTACCAGTTGAAACATCATATATGAATCCATAAACCGGAATCGACGCAGGTACGAGAGCATGAGATTTGATACGCGTTACGTCTTCAACTACCGATGTTGCTTGATCGGCGATGGTTTGCCAATTGATGTACTTACCCTCAGTTGAACCAGGTCCTTCTCCGACGTCTCTAAATCCGTCTTCTCCAAGTTCCGCAGTCTCGAGGCTTGAAGAGAGCAACGAAGCCATAAGTTCATTGGTGAAGAACTCCATACCACAATTTGAGTGGTGAAGAACAAGCCAGTCTTTTGTTCCTAGCAACTTGTAGGAAATCACCAGTGACCGAATTGCGTCGTCAGTTGCTCTTCCACCGGCGTTTCTGATTACGTGAGCATCACCTTCAGCTAGCCCTGCATACTTTGCAGGATCCAGTCGCGCATCCATACAGGTGAGGATTGCAAAGTGGCGGGCTGGCGGCATTGCGAGGTTCGCCTTGTCACCAAAGGTTGCGATGTACTCTTTATTGGCTACTAAGACTTCTTCTAGAACTGACATTTACGCTCCGAATGATTCAAATGAACTACTTTTGAAATTATACGGCTATACATGACTAAATGGGTCAACTTTTTGAACTTAGGCTTCTATTTGGGACTCATTACCGGATGGTATTGGCTCTATACCCAAAGTTGTCACTCTAAAGGCTGATCCCAAGCCATTTTTGAATTGGCCAGCTTAAGAAATCAAAATGCACTGCTGCCTATGTATAGATCAGTACGCATATGACCTAACGAACATGGCTCGGTAGTAAATTACCTTTCGATGAATGCTGTCCCGAAAATAAACCAGATAATTTTTTCGTCATATTCGCTTGATAAGTGTTTGATGAATGGTTGAAAGCAAACTGAGCTCTTAAAAAGGGCGGAAAAAGTATCCAATTAGCAAAGTAAGCTCCGCCAAAATGATTTTTCTTTTTCGGCAAATTAACTTCAGTCCTTATTCACGGACATAAACATATTAACTTCAATTGGTTGGTGCGACGCGACGAGAAGGGCGTCAAAGAAAGATTGATACTCCGCCTAATGTCGAAGTCCGAAATTTCGTGAAACTCGATAGATTGTTAGTAAATGATGGCAACTGGGTTCAAACTTCAAAGCTGGCAAGAGGCGGCGGTAGAGGCGTGGACATCGGGAGACGCGCTCGGTCCATTCAGGGGTACTATCGAAGTCTTCACGGGTGGAGGGAAATCCCTTATTGCTTTAAAGTGTATCGAAAGGGCTGCACTTGAATCTCCTCAGCTCAAAGTTGCTATAGTTGTACCCACGTCTGCACTGGCGAGACAATGGATTGATGTGGTAGAACGTTTTTCGGATCTAAAGCGATCTGAAATAGGCCTTCTCGGAGCAGGCAGTAAAGGTGACCTGGCCTCATCTAAAGTCCTGATCTGTGTTCTAAACAGTGCCTCACGCTTTCTTCCCGAAATGTCTTTTGCGATACCAGGCGAACTTATGTTAGTGATTGATGAGTGCCATAGAGCAGGAGCTCCTTCGATGGCAAAGGTACTAAGCACCAAGGCAAGATTTCGCATTGGTCTCTCTGCAACTCCAGACCGGGACGAGGCTTCGCAGGATGGTACCCTTATTTCGTTCGACGAGCAAGTAGTTGGGAAATCTCTGGGTGCCGTCGTCTATCACTTCGATTTAAAGCAAGCTCGAAAGAACGGATGGCTGCCTGATTACGAAATCAATCACCATGGCGTGCGCCTAACGGCGGTAGAGCAAGCAGAATACGAAAGACTTTCCCGTCGTGTCGATGATTCCATCAGTGCCCTTCGGGACGTCGGAGTCGAAGTTTCGCAGGCCAGAATGTACCAAAATCGCAATGACGAGGTGGGCTTCCTCGCAAAGCGCTATGTCCTCGCCACGACGCAACGAAAGGACTTCCTTTACAAGAGTTCCGAGCGAATCAGGGTCGCAACAAGAATTGTAGCGGATTCTTTCAAAATAAACCCTGATAGACGTGCACTAATATTTCACGAAAGAGTAGATTCGGCATCGCAATTGGCGCGTGCATTAGAACTGGAATTACCCTCCGTCGGGATCGCTCTAGAAAACTCTAAATTACCGTCATCCGTTCGTAACGAAGCCTTATCGTCATTTCGAACCGGGAAAAGCAAAATATTGGTTTCCGTCAAATCACTTATCGAAGGCATAGACGTACCTGAAGCTGACCTAGGCGTACTTGTAGCCTCAAGTTCAAGCATTCGCCAAAGGATCCAAACCCTAGGAAGAGTTTTACGCCGACAATTCGAAGCGGACGGGTCAAAAAAAATAGCTGATATGCACATTATCTATGTTTCGAACACTGTGGACGATGCCGTTTATGGAAAACTTGACTGGACTGATCTAACAGGACAGGAGTCCAATAAATATTGGAGTTGGCCCATTGAACCGCATGCATCACCAGTTCAAAAATATGAACCTCCGCAATCGCCAACACCTAGCGAAGGTTTGGAATGGAAAAGACTCTCCCAAATAATTGGACACGGTCCACAGGAGTGGCATGGGGGGAGAATTGGAATTGAGCACAGCATCGACACACTAGGAACGGTTCGGCGTTACGATGGAAAGATAGTAGCGAATACACAAGGTGTTGCCGAAATGCTTGAAAAGATCCGAGGTCAACGCGCTGGCAGATTCTACATAACACCTGAATTCAACCTAATTTTGGCGTCTAGTCGAACTACGACCAGTGGGGTAATGTACGTTGCCGGAAAATTAAACGAACCGTTCGTTTACCTCTCAAATACCGAAGAGAAAAAAAATCAAACCCTACCGCAACCGAATCTTAAACCCGGAGATCCTTACCATGGTCCTGTCGATACAGTTGGAGGGTCCTTCCAAATTAGAGGCAAGAGTGGCGGGTTAATCGAAAGACGGCTAAGCAAATCCGAATCCGAATTCGCGATCGTTGATTTAGAAAATTATCCTCTGCAATCTCAAAACGCGTTACGAACAATCAAGGCCTGGAAGCAACTGCTAAATCGTGGCGTCAAGATAAGCGTGAACCATCTTGACGACGTTTTTTATGTGGAAAAAGGCGTGCACATTTTCCTCGAACGTGTTCCTGGGGGATTTCTTTGGCAATCTGATCTAGAAAAGGAAAGATAGAAAGTGGCAGTCGTTTACCCAGGGTTGAACCCAGCGAACGTTAGCCGTGAGGCAAAGTATTCAGTAATTCGTACGCAACAAAACGAAATGGCAGTTCGCTTGATATATCGCTTATCCAGCTCGGAGAAGGAATTACTCACTACCACAAGCCATTCGAACCTCGTGGAAATGGTTAACTCCGTCAAAATGGAGATTAATGGCCAGATAGGAGGCGTATTTTACATAAATGAATACGGCCACGTACTAGTCCCGGCTTACAGAGGTGAGCCGTGTTACTTTGCCGGAACGTACAATGAGGTCCTTGAATTTGATCTCGAAGGCGATTTGATCTCTGCAAAGGCACCTAAATCTCTTTCACCGGGAGGTACTTGGTATGGGCCTCATGTTGGAATCCCGTACACGCTCAAGGCGGGTGCCCGCGACATAAGCTATAAAAAAAAGGTCACGCCCACGCGTGTCAAAGAATTCCTGCTTTCTGAATACGTAGGATCGATCAAAGCCGAGGCCCTTGCGCGGAGATTGGGCGAACATAAAGGTTCTTCCGGTGGAGCAATTTACATAAATGAAGCTCAAGAATTCTTCGCGCCCGTTCAAACTGGCGAGGACTGGACTTATACATATTTGGGCGGCATCGATTACGACTCATGGTTTCCAAGCCCTCTAGAAACCGACGAAGATTGAGATGACTCCAATGGTCGGTATGAGATGTCGAGTCCTGAATTTCGTCTTCCTTGATTGCGATTGTCTACAGGAGCGATCTAATGCCTGGTCTTTTTTATGTGGCGATAGATTGCGTACTAAGCACGCTTTTTAAGTGCTTGTCGAGATTGGCCCAAAAAGTCTCTGGCAGGCGGTTTCGGCGAAGAGCCGTTACCGAAAAAGTTAGTTTAAATCTTGGCGTCCCATAATAAAGAGTCATTACAGACCTTTCATCTAGGTGCCTCGATATTTTTTCGTAGTTCTATGAGGTAACTTTTTACGACAACCAATTATATCCTCTTGGCCGTATTTGGTTGCGCGATAACACTGACTAGAGCTCTATCTGGCTCAGACCCTACAGTCGGCAACGACCGGAAAGTCAAACTTCAAAATACCGATCGAAGGAGTATCAGGGTTAGTTCCGAATTTCCATTTTCCGAAAGGTCCACAATCTGTAGTCTCCATTTCTCTTCCCATATGCGATCCGCTCCAATCAATTGCTTTAGCGAATACTTTCTGCGATTAAGCGTGGAGCAATGGCATCGGTAGTCCTCTTTGCTCTCAGATCGTTGCACAACAACGCTTTGGAGACCGCCGTCAAGGGAGGGCACTCAGCGCACCTCCGACCTATTCATTGGAACCAATTTTGGTACTACTCGAGTACGAGTCCATTACTCTTTGATTCGGCTTGAACCAACTGGATGGCTGCACTTATTTTGTCTCCGTAGAATTCCAAGTTCGCGCATTTTATCCTTGCGATTACATAACGAGGGGCTCGTATGATAATTCTGGATACAACGATGGGGCTTTGACGAGTCGCTCCGGCAACGTCTAATCACGCTTTAGTACTCCGTTTAGAACGAGGTCTTCGAACTTCTCTTTGAAATTCGTGGCTATGCGTTCAGACTCGATAAGCACTCCTAACTCGATGTTATCGTGAAGCGCCGCATTTGTTAGATTTGCTGATGTCACAAAGAGGTGAATTCCGTCGACTGCAATGGCCTTGGCATGCATCGAAGATTTGTCCGAATGGCGTTGATCTGACGACCACTTCCAAGTGGTTATGGATCTAGATAAATTCGCAATGACATTGAAGGCTCTACGGTCGTTGAAGTTATCCTTCTCGTTTGAGCTCTCGAGTGCAATATCAATCTTGACTCCACGAGTAGAAGCATCGCGAAGTGCCTTCGCAAGATCTTCTGGCATTATCACAACGTAAGAAAACATCAAGATACTCTCGCGGGCGCTCTCAATTAGCTCAACGAGCGTTGAGAAAGTTGTCCTACTTCGATTAATGTTCGTTAGCGGTCCGGACCAGACAAGCTGGACGTAAGGATCGAGGTCGGGATCCTTTCTCGCCTCTACAGCGCTTCGAATAGCAAGAGCGACCGCTTGATAATTGTTAATCCCAGCACTTTTCTCGAGCTCGATCAGCTGCCGGATATAAATACCTAAGTCTCCTCCTCTGTAAGCGACTAGCTCGAGCTGCTTGCGCGCCTCTGGTGGCTCGAGCCTTTCAATTACGTTGGCAATCTCTACGAGTCGAGTGGCTACAACTTTTTTGGCCATCTCGGCAATCAACCGAGCCAACGATATCTCTGGGGTGTCAGACATCGGCTTTGAAGAATGCAAAAGTCGAACCTATCAACGTCTCAACCAAAACTGCACGATCTAGGAAGCGGTTACCATGACTACAAGAGGTTTCAGGTAGTAGTAGGCATGCATGGCACACTGCACCATTCAGGGGATCAATGTTGGTACCAGGCTCATGGTGGATGCAAAGGGGATCAGAGCTACATAAGCTAGCCGACCGAAGTGCATTTTCTATGATGTCTCCGAGACGATCTTTTCGACCTTGCTCGATTAGACCGCCAAGGGTGCCCTCCGAATCATTTGCAGCCGTATAGATAAGTACACCAGCCATCGCTTCACCTCCGTCGGAGGCGTCGCTGGCATAAATTCGTTCCTTCAACGAGGCTGCTGAATAGCCACATTCAATCGCAAGTGCATTTATCAGCATGTGTGAGAATGAATGGATGAGTAAGAACTTCAAACCGAGCCATGGTCGTGGTTTGACGCCTCGCTGACTGTGCCAAAAGTCGAAGCCCTCTTGAAATTGAAGTCCACGATCTTTAGATCTCTCTACCCACTCGGCAATCTTGTCTTCACGAAATCGAACAAGTATCCCTTCGCCATGGTGTTCGTTGGCAGGGATCCATGAAGCATTGTTTCGAGCAACCCGAACCAGCCGTTTCTTCTCTTCGACCTCAGAAGAGCCCTCGAGGTCGATAGCTTCGACCCGAGTAAAACCGACGAATGCCGTGACTGCGCGCAGGCGTTTGACCAGAATCGTGGAGTCGAAGTAGCTGTTGTTCGGTGACGCTTCATTTTCGCAAAGGAAGTCACGAGTACGAGGTGCCTTGTCACCAAGTGAAATCGTCTTCCACTCTGGCCCTAGCAGGTCAAGTTCGGGTTTGTCTTCTTGATTGTTTATTCGCCTAATTGCTTCGAGAACTTCGTTAGTGGAGTAGTTACCTAAAACTCTCAGGTCAGGTACAGCTCCGATAAGTGTCGTCAAGAAAATTTCGTTGTCAACCGGCTTGAGTGTCGCTATGTTTCTAGCTACCACGTCATCTAGCTCTGTTCCGCCCGCTGGAATTGAGATGGCACTCCGATTGACGGAAAACCATAAGTTCGAGGCACCCATGAGAATCGGACTTACCTTCAAACTGCAATCTTCTGTGAAGGTACCTAAGTGTGGATGCCTGCCTCGACACCTAGGCATTTGTTCACGGCCACTTTGACTAAATGCGGCAGCGAGGCTCCTACTGGCATCGCAATTAGCACATGTCACGACTACAGAGGTAGGTCTATCGGCTGCACCGGTATCTCTGTGTATAAGCCTAGGGTTGTCACAAGTCGCAGTTCCTAAATGGCAAAACTCGATCCAGGGAAATTCATCTAAGTGTCCATTTGAACAAGCCACGACAAACCTTGATGGGATCGCATTCCAAGGCTTTCTTGTTCCAGAACACTTATGAACATAGCGGTTCTTGGTAGGGTCATTCATATTCGCCTCAAGATCGAATAGCTCAGAGTCTATTTTTCCCAGATAGTTACATTTCGAGTTAGAACACCTAAACCAACGAGGAAATGTGGAAACTGGTACTCCCACTAGCCCCAATCTTGACTCTGAATTCGTGGTCTCTTCTGTCCAGGGAGGTCGGTAGAGATTGGTAACGCTGCGGTCCACTAGACCTGATTCGTGTAGCGACCCAATTAAACGTGGCTCTTTGATCTCCTCCTGATTACCGTTGTTTCGCCAGAGTTCGATTCCCTTTACAATTACCGAAAAATTAGTGAGATCGACCATCGACCCAACGCCGTAGGTGTACATCAACTGCGAAGTACGAACTACCCCGACTCTTCTTCTCTTATTTGGTTGATCTTCGCTCACTGTGGTGTTTCCGTCTCCAATTCCTCTTCACTTTCATCGACACCTACCAACTCGACCAATGGATCCGTCTCTCCGAGGCTCATTTGGAATGCCGGCAACGCACTACGACCGAAGTGCTCGTCTTCGAGAACCAGATTAATTTCGGGTTCCGTTTCGCGTAGTGACCACTGAACGGTGAACGTTCTCCACTTACCCGGCTCGGGACTTTCGAGCAATTGCGTGATTGCATTTTGCGAATCCTTCCGATATCCGAGCGAAGCGCCTTCGCTTACGTCCTGTTGCCTTTTATGCCATTCATCAAATCTTGCCTGAACTGAGGAGTTCACAAAATTAACGGTCGATTGACTCGATGTCGTGCGCTCAGCACGCTTTGTAATCACTTCTTTGATGCGCTGCACGAATTCATCGTTAGGCTTGACGTGTTTGGCACCTCCATTTTGATTTGCGATCGGATAGCCAAATTTGTGGCGTGTAAGGCCGACCACAACAGCAGAAAGACCCCTATCGAGTGCTCGTTCAGAAAATGGAGTTACAGATAGTGGTTCTACTTGCTTGTAAAAGGTCGAGTGAAAGAATTCGAAGTTTTCATAGTGGGACATATCTCGCGGTCGCGACCAATTGAGCAAGGTAAATACCAACCCTGGGCCTCTACTCGACCTACCGACACGTGAGGTTGCTTGAATATACTCCGATGTCTCTTTTGGTTGGCCAACGACACACATAAGACCCAGTCGCGGTACGTCAACACCGACGGAGATCATATTTGTCGCTAGCAATACTGAGATAGCTCGCTTAGCGTTTTCTTCGTCTTCGAATTGAATCCCCAATTCGGACAGGTAACGAAGGATTTCAGCCGATCGAACTCTACTCGTTAGTTCGCCCACGTTCTGAGGTGAAAGACCTCGTTTTGCTAAACCGTATTGTTCTCCACGAAAGGCGCGTCTGGCGACTTGATCGTCGATTAGGCGTCTAGCACCTGCTAACTCTCTAAGCGCAGAGAAGTATCCAACTAGAGTCATCCATGGGTCGGCGAGTACACCGTATTTGTTCCATATGAATTGTCCCGCCGAAAGTAGCGTAGAGAAGATACGTACCTCGGCCTCCTTCAATCGAGTTCCTTGAGCGCAAAGTCCGATGTAGCGCCGTCCTGGACTCACCTCAATTGGTACCTCGCGGGCAAAGAAGGTATCCCCGCTATCGAGCATTGGGGGCGGAAAAATAGCCAAAGAGCGATCAAATACTGATCTCACCTGTCGATCCGCCTGTTTGATGGTGGCGGTCGAAGCCACAACTTTAGGTCGATACTTTTTTCCATCGATCTCATAGCTTGAAAGTTCGTCTATGGCAACTTCGTAGAGCGCCACCATCGTACCTAGTGGACCAGTAATGAGATGGAGCTCGTCCTGGATAATGAGGTCAGGAGGTCGAAGATTTGGAACAGTTAGAGTCTTCGCTTTTGGAAATCCATCTCTCTTTAGGTGAGAGTCAGCCTCTGTGGCCCCAGAGACGGACTCAATATCTGGTGACCTGTAACCGTGTCGTTCGCACCATTTATCGGTCTTACCAAAGAGGAGGTGAAGCTCGCCCCTTAGCGGAAGTTGCGCGAATTTGTCAACTGTTGATATCACGAAGGAGGGCAGTAGCCGATAGAGTTCGTCGTCGACGGTGATTACCGGGATTCCTTCGTTGGGCGACTTATTTGATGTGAATTCGCAGCGTCCTCTAAAGTCAGAACAGTAAACCAGCGTCCTTCCCCTGACACGATCGACAACGACATCTTGCCCCTTTTTCAGCTCGGCACCGCACCAAGGACAACGTGACAACTGAAGGGGACCGGAGTTGGAGGAGTTTCCACCGGTCGATCGCGCATGCTCAACTTCTTCTTGAGCTCGCTTGGTACTATTTGGAGTTACAGAAGAACCAACCCACAGCCCGAGCCTAAATGGCTCAGTTCCCCAACGAGAATCGCTTTCCACCTTCTGCCGCCTCAGGTATTCACAGGCTGTGATCAAAAGAGAGGCGCGCTCGAACTGCTGAGCAGTAAGGAGGCGCAGGGTGTACCTCATTAGAACGGCAATCCCGCCCCTTCGACCGTCGTATTCCGATATCGTCCCTTGCAAACGCCTAATCGCAATAGTGAATGCAACTAATCCAAGGTAAGCTTCGGTCTTTCCACCACCGGTGGGGAAGAAAAGAAGGTCGGCCAAGGCGCTTTCGTCTTGACGTTCGGGATGCGTAACGTCAGATAGAGACGGAAGATTCACAAGTATGAATGCGATCTGGAAGAGCCTCCATGAATGATTTTCAGGCGTATCAAAGGAGGCTAGTGCTTCTTCGATGTCTATTTTTTCCTCGGTACTTGACGCCCTCTTTATTAGTAATTGACCTCGTATACGCTGTTGATACATCGCTTCGTTCGCGAATTTGAATGCCGTAGCGACGTCACTCTCCGCGCCTTCGATCGACTTTAGTAGCTCGATGCCAGCTCGAATGCGCTGTAGAGTCCGTCTACCAGCATTAATTGCATCACGACCCGTCTCTACGAAGCTGCCAAGGCCGTCTTCACCACCTTCAATTCTTGCCTCTTGGCTATCAAGCCAGATCGAGTAGGCGTTGGCTAGGGGAGTCAGAGACTCGATTAATTCAGGACCGCTTAGTTGAGATAGTACCTTCATATCGACTACGACTTTGGACAAGAGATCAGCTATCGCAGGCGAATCCGCAAAGGAGCTTGACGTAGGCGCCTCAACCCCCGGTACCTCGTGGATCGGAATCGAGGTCGACTCAATCTTGACAGCTCTGTTGGGGTCGTTTTTCGCCTTTGTAACGTGAACCGATGTTCCGTGCCCCTTTGCAAATTCGACTTGATTTCGATATTGCATCTCCAATTGACGATCAAGGTTGTTTGCTCCACCGTCAGGGTGCGACATGGCCAGGGTGCGAGAGACAAATATTGGCGATTGTCCATCAGTGGCCTCGAGAGAAAGCGAGACCTGAAACATCCACTGTTCGTCCTTGTTATTTTTATTCTCTAGTTGGCCGTTGGTGAGAAATACCGACACCAGTCTCGCCCCTGACATTAGTCGTGACGTGACGGTGAGTTCTACTCCGGGAAACTCATTCGAGAGGGGAGTAGGTGCAAT
>VFSW01014856.1_pt1 | contig 10732 bp, 9 predicted proteins | sample 5358111 | NCBI WGS metagenome assembly VFSW01 (sample SAMN11554181, study PRJNA540505) | mine drainage metagenome | isolation source: sediment from site ElyBrook_90M | place: USA: Ely Copper Mine, Vershire, VT | collected 2017
CCGTGTGGCGCGCAGCTTTCGTGTGTTCATCGTTCGGCCTCCTGCTGGGGTAGGGCGCTTGCGCAGAGCCGGTGGGGCGGTTGCGTTCCCTCGGCGGCGGCAACGATGCGCAACTCATGCGACGCCGCGCGCTGGGCAAGCAACGTTGGAGCGACCTCCGCCGATTGCTCCTGCGGCTCGATGCGAAAGACAGCGGTGGTAGTGAGGATCAGGGTTGGCCCCGCCGATGAGAGGATCGCCGTCACATACGTATACTGGTAGATGATGCGCACGCCCAGGAACGGCGATTGGGTGGCGTTGGCGGGCGCGCCATCGTTGCGCAGGGTATACGGCCAGGTAGGCGAGCCAATGGCGACGCCCGCCGCCGTATAGGAGTCTTCGAGGCCCGTCGGCGCGCCTGCGCTGGTGGCCTGGAAGATGTCGATCTCGATCGTGCGCGCGGCGGGAACCGCAGAGACGTGGCTATTCACCAGCGCGACGATCTCCTGGTCAATGGCGGCGTTGGTTGGCCCCGCGATGGAGCCAATCCGTGCGGCGTCTTTGGCGGCGAAGTTATACGCGCCAATCGAGGTATTGATCAGCGAGAATTCGATGACGCCGAAGATCAGCAAGAAGAAGATCGGCGCGACCAGCGCGAACTCGACCAGCGCCTGCCCCCGGCTCACCCGCCGACGCTGCGCCCAGCGTAGCGCACGCGGCAGATGCGGCGATGGCTTCGCCCCACGCGGCGCGCCCCCGTCGCCCAGTGGGCGCTCGCCGATCCAGTTCCGCCAGCCGCACACTCGCCTGCTCACACGCTCACTCCCCTCATCCATACTTCGCACTATATAACGGATGACGAGCGGGGATCGGCAGCCGAGCGACCTACTGATAGGCTGGCTGGATCATGCGTCAACCCGGCGCAATCGTGGTAGCAGATTGGCGATCAGCGGAGAGAACGCTGTGGCGCCACTTTAGCAATGCGCTAGCGGCGGGCGCCCGAAGCTTTTTTGGTGGGTGGCGTGCGCGACCCTGGCATGGCGGGTGGCTTGGGCGCCGCCTGTGGGGCGGTCGTCGGCGCTGGCGTGGCGCCGGGCGTCGGCTCCGGCGGATCGCTCAGCACACCCGCCCCTTCGCGCAGGTATTCGATGGCGGAGGCGATCGTCCAGATGACGGCCAGCAGCAGCACGACATCGGCGGCGCCTAGCAGGTAGTCGGCGAAGGTGTGGGGAGCGCCGCCGGTGCTCAGCCCCAGCGGGAAGGCCGTCGCGCCATGGAGGCCGCGCGCTAGCAAGACGCCGCCGACGCCAACCAGGGTGATAAACGTCTTCTGCTTGCCCCAGCGACCCGCCGCGATGACGACCCCCTGCGCCGCCGCCAGCGACCGTAGGCCTGCGACCACAAACTCGCGGGTGACGATGGTGATCGTGATCCACGCTGGAACTAGCCCCACCTGGGTCAGCGCGATCAACGCCGCTGCGACCCAGACCTTATCAGCGGTAAGATCGAGGAAGACGCCCAGCCGCGAGACCAGATGGTAGCGACGCGCTATCCGTCCATCCACCGTATCCGTCACCGAGCCGACGAAGAAGAGCGCAGTCGCGATCAGGAAGGCGATCGGCTGATTGATCAAGATCAGGATGATCAAGGGAACCGTCGCCACCAGACGACCGGCGCTTAAGATATTCGGCACGTTGCGCACTCGTTTGCTCCTGCTATTTCTGCGCTCACACCTGCGCTGCTCGCTCGTTCGTACAGCCTCGCCGACAGGTTCACGTTCCGCCATCCCTCGCGGCGGGTGAAGGGGGTGTTTCCCACAGTGTAGGTGATGGAGGCGGTGGGGCGCAAGCGAAAGTGGGCAAGTGATTGGGGCAATCGTGCGCGGTCGGCGGTCTGCGACGTGAGATGAGCGGATACCGCTCGACAGCGCACGGTACAATGAGACGAAGCAGCGCGCTATGGATCGATCATAGGCCTGCGGCCAGTAAAGTGAGTGACGCAATGGAGCAACCAGAAGCGCAAGACCTGATCGCCGCCGACTGGGTTCTGACGGGAGCTAGCCGACTGGTCACACTGGCGCCTGCGACTGGCGCGGCCTCGCCTACAGTCGCCGCGCTGGAGCCAGCCGACGATGGGCGGACGGGCGCGCTGGGGGTGATTGCGCAGGGGGCGCTCGCGGCGCGTGACGGGCGGATCGTCTGGGTGGGGCCGGAGGCTGCGCTGGCCGATCACGTCAACCTCGCCGCGATCCCGCCTGCCGGGCGGTATGACGCGCGGGGGCGCGCCGTCTTGCCAGGCTTCGTTGACGCGCATACGCACTTCATCTTCGCTGGGGATCGCGCTGAGGAGTTTCACCTGCGCCACGCGGGCGTCGGCTATGAGGAGCTAGCGCGCCAGGGACGGGGTATCCTCAGCACGGTGCGCGCCACTCGCGCCGCCAGCGCCGACGAGCTGCGGGCGCTGGGCGAGGCGCGGCTGCGCAGCTTCGCCGCCCAGGGAACGACCACCGTCGAGGGCAAGACGGGCTATGGGCTAGACCTCGCCAGCGAGGCGCGCTGCCTGGACGTGATGGACGATCTGGCGCGTCAGCCAGGGCTGCCCGCCGTCGTCCCCACCTTCTTGGGCGCGCATACGTTGCCGCCGGAGTATCGCGGCGCGGCGCCCGCCGCCCGCGCGGCCTATGTGGCGCTGATCTGCGAGGAGATGCTGCCCGCGTTCGTTGGGCGGGCGCGCTTCTGCGATGTGTTCTGCGAGCGCGGCGCCTTCACGGTGGCGGAGGCGCGAACCATCCTGACGCTGGCGCGTGAGCTGGGTTATGGGCTGAAGCTGCACGCCAACCAGCTTGGCCCCACTGGTGGCGCCCAGTTAGCCGCCGAGTTGGGCGCCACCTCCGCCGATCACCTGGACTTCGCCAGCGACGAGGAGGTGGTGGCGCTGGCCACCGCTGGAGTGGTCGGCGTGCTGCTGCCAGGTTGTTCGTTCAGCCTCAGCGCGCCGTATCCATCGGGGCGGCGGCTGCTCGATCTGGGCCTCAGCGTTGCGCTGGCGACCGACTATAACCCCGGCACGTCGTACTGCGAAAGCATGCAGATGATGGTTGCGCTGGCGGTGAGCGCGCTAGGCCTCACACTAGACGAGGCGCTGACGGCGGCGACGCTCGGCGGCGCCCGCGCGCTCGGCATGGTGGATGTGATCGGTAGCCTGGCAGTGGGCAAACGCTGCGACCTGATCGTCTTGCAGGGCGCTGACGAGCGCGAACTGGCCTACCACTTCGGCGTAAATCTGGTGGCGGAGACGATCATCGGTGGGCAGGCCAATGACACGATAGGGCTTTAGCCCGCCGCAAGCCGCTGGGCTTCAGCCCATGCGGTGAGGCGTGTGTTGGCTTGAGCCGGAAGTCCTTTGCTCTTGCCATGTATCCAAAAGTGTGTTGGAATGACTACATGGAGAACGCACCGAAAGGCGAGCGGCGTATCTCAATCCGTTTCCCGTTGGACGTAGTGAACGCGATCCGGGCGCTCGCCAAACAGCACGAACGGTCTTTCAACGGGGAAGTGGTCTGGGCGTTGCGAGCGTATGCCGAGCGGCAGAAAGGCGAACAAGGGAAGTCGTAACGATGGCAGCGTACAGCGTAGCCTACAGCGGACGGAAAAGCTACAAGTACAAGGTGTGTCCAACCCCTCAGCAAGAGGTGCTGTTGGATGCGACCTTGTGGCGGTGTCGCACGCTGTACAACTGCGCGTTAGAGCAACGCAAGGTGTGGTGGGAACGCGGCGAAGGCAAAAGCCCCACCCGCTATCAGCAGGAAGCGGAACTGAAGGACATCCGCGACGAGATGCCAGAGTATGCCGCCATCCACAGCCATGTGTTGCAAGACGTGTTGGCCCGGCTCGACAAGGCGTTCCAAGCGTTTTTCCGTCGCCTGAAGGCCGGAGAGAAGCCGGGCTACCCCCGCTTCCAAGGGCGCACGCGCTACCACAGTTTCACGTACAAGGAGTATGGGAACGGGGCGCGCCTTGACAATGGCTTCCTGGTGTTAAGCAAGATCGGGCGTGTTGGCGTGCGCTGGTCACGCCCGCTCCAGGGAACGCCCAAGACGGTCACGATTCCACGTGAGGCGGATGGGTGGTATGCGATCATCTCGTGTGCGGATGTCCCGATGCAGCCGGCGCCACCCACCGGTCGTGAGACGGGCATAGACGTGGGGCTGAAGGTGTTCCTGGTCACGGCGCATGGCCTCGTGGTCGAGAACCCTCGCCACTTCAGGAAAAGCGAACGGCGGATCGCCAAGGCTGACCAGCACGTCGCCCGCTGTCAGAAGGGCAGTAAGGGGCGCAAGAAGGCCGTCGCGCGGCGCGCCAAAGCCTACCAGCACGTCAAGCGCCAACGACTCGACTTTCACCACAAGGTCGCTCTTCAACTCATTCGTGAGAACGACACCATCTACCTCGAAGATTTGCAGATCGCCAATCTGAGCCGTCGTCCAGCGCCCAAGCCGGATGGGAACGGCGGGTATCTTCCCAACGGAGCCAAGCGGAAAGTGGGCCTCAACAAGTCCATACAAGACGCTGGGTGGGCGCAATTCCGTACCATCCTCACTTCCAAGGCAGCATGCGCCGGGAAGCGAGTGGACGCGATTCCCCCAGCGTACACGACGCAAGCGTGTTCAGGCTGTGGGGAACGAGTGCCAAAGAGCCTCAGTATCCGTACCCACGTCTGCCTATCGTGCGGGTTGGTGTTAGACCGCGACGAGAACGCCGCGCTCAACATTTTACGGGCCGGGCAGGCCCGTTGGGGGGTAACGTAGCGGGCTACCGCATGCGTTCTCCAAGAATCCGTCGGGCTTTAGCCCGTGCGGAGTGTCAATATCTGGTAGGTAGACAGCAGCGCACGGTATGATATACTTGCCTTGCAGCCACAGCCACCTGTATTTTTCGGGATGAGGATGTAAGTGTCCGTCCCATCGGCTTCGCATATGGTATCGCGTAGGTTTGCGGCGTCGCGGGATGTAGACGAGGCCGCCATGCAGCTTGAGAGCTGGTCGGGGGGACGCGAGAAGCTATGGCGCAGATTCACATGCGAGGGGTTGATCTGGATGGCGCGTTCGGCGCCAACGCCGCGCCGTTAGTTGCGCTCTTTGAGCGCGACGACAGCATCGCGGTGCCGTTGCTCTCGCAGATGCGTATGGCGGGCTACGACGTGCGGGCGGCGCGCACTCCGGTTGAACTGTTTGATCTGCTCGGCAAGAACTTCGTCTCGCTGGTGCTGGTGGATCTGGGCAACGCGACGGCGGGGCGCCGGGAGTTCTGGGTGGCGCTCGACGCGCAACGGCGTGGGCGCGCCTTGCAGGTGATGACCTTCCGCTCGATCTCGCCTGTCAGCGCCTACGATCTGGAGTTTGAGACCTCGGCGCGCGCTATCGCCGATGTGGAGATTCACAGTCCGCTGGAATATGGCCGCGTCGTAGACGCTGTGCGCCAGCGCATCCCACTCAACGGCGCGTATCCTGGATCTGGCGCCGGGGTCGCGGCGGGCGCGCCGATCCCCCCGCTGGGGTCGGCGCTCGGCGCCCCAGCGCCCTTCTCAATGCCATTGAGTGGCCCGCAGTTTGGCCGCCTGCCCAACGGCGCGCCGGGGGCTAACCCCTTCACCTACCCCTTGCCACCCGATCCAGCCGCGCCGTGGTCAGTTCCCCTCCAGCAGCCTATGCCGCAGGGTGGTTGGGGTTCCGGCGTTGGTATGCAGCAGCCCTATGATCCATCGGCCAACGTTGGCGCGTACAATCCCTATGGCTTGTCGCCAGTCTACAACTCGCCACTCTCACCGATGCCCAACCCCGGCTCTTCGGTCGCGCAGATTCCCTCCCCATGGTCGAGCAGTCCCTTCGCCAATCCAGCGGACGCCAACCCGTTCGCGGCGGAGGTCGAACAGTCACCGTTCGAGCAGCCCTATGCGGTGAACCCCTTCTCCGCCGAGCCTGCGCGGGGGGCGCCCGCTGCGTCGCCACCGGTTGTCGGGCCGTCGCCCTTCTCGTCACCCCCGCCCTTCTCGTCACCCACGCCCTTCTCGTCACCCACGCCCTTCGGCGCAGCGAATCCACCAGCGTCTGCGTCGCCCTGGGCCGTTCGGCCCGACGAACCAGCGTTTGGGGCCAGCGCCGCTGGCTATCCGGCGAGCCATGGCGCTGGCCAATGGGGCGCCTACGGTGGCGGCCATGCGGCCAGTTATCCATCCCCTAGCGCGGCCCCAGAGCAGGATGACATCCAGGCCGCCTGGATTCCCCCCGACGAGGAGTTAGACGGCCAGACTGGCTTCGTGCCGGAAGTCGCCTTCCACACCCCCGCTGCGACGGCGCGGGTTCAGCGCCCGGCGGCTCCGCAATCCTTTGCGGAGCCAGCTAGCCATGCATATCCAGGCCAGGGCTACGACGAGGACGAGCAGGCGTACCAGGCCGATGATTTCTATCGTCCGCGCACGTCAGTCGCCTCGGTCTCGCGCCAACCCACAGCGGCGCAGGTTCCAGCGGTGCGCATGCCAACCAACGAAGCGGAGGAGGCGCTGGGCGCGGTACTGGTGGAGGGCGCGCTGCTCACCCCCAATAAACTCGACGCGCTGAAGGGCATCCAGCAGATGCTAGCGGGCGTCAATGTACGGGTGAAGCTGGGCGAACTGGCGTTGCGCTTCAAGTTTCTCAGCCCCGACCAATTGCTAGCGGCTTTGCTGGTCAGTCGCGGTCTGGTTAGCCCACAGCAGATCGCCGCGCTGGGCCGCGTCAAACAAGAGTTGGCCGCCTCTGGGATGGATCACGATCTGGAGACGCTACTGATCATGTTCAACGTGCTGCCTGATGAGCAACTGCGCCAGCTTCGCGCCGAACTGGTTTAGGTCGGTGGACGGAGCCGCCGCACAGTGGTGTCTGTGGGCGTGATCCCAAGCAATACCCATCCCGCGAGTGTCTCGGCGTCACAATACCCCCATGCCGTGGAGCGCGCTCGCCAGCAGCCCCAGAACCAGTACAATCGAGCCGATCGTCAGCAGCGTGAAGAAAATGCGACCGTTCGGATCATGTCGCCAGTCGGTGAGCCACTCTTTAACGCAACCGAGCGCCAGCGCGCCCAGCAAAAAGACCAGTATAAACGCTAGCCCAATGATGAGACTTTGGTGGTTGGCTCCACTATCCATCCTGCGCCTGCTTTCATCAGCGGGGAAATCAGCGTGTGCGCCAGCCGCTGTTCGGCTCCATACACTGTATGCCACAGGCGCCCGTTTTTGTGACGAACATCCAGAATGGCGCGTGTGCGCCCAACCGCGCCTGGCGCACACGCGCGTCAGCCACTCTATCCAAAGGAGAATAGCTACGGAGGGCGGTGGATTGTTCCTTGACAGTCAGCGCGCGCGCTTGTACGATCAAGTCCGGTTGTTGAACAGCGGTGGCGCGCCGAGGACGCTTGCAGGCGCGGCACAGACAAAGGAAACGGACATGGGGTCATCTCGCGGTGATCGTCTGGTCTACTCGACTGGGATCGGGCGCGTGCCCGTCTGCTCGCGATGTGGCCTCTCCGAAGACGCCTGTCGCTGCAAAGCGGAGGCGCGGGCGGCTGCCGCGCCGCAGCGCCCCGGCGCCCCGCGCGATGGCGTCGTGCGGCTGGCGCTGGATCGCAAAGGGCGTGGCGGCAAGAGCGTCACCCTGGCGATCGGCGTCCCCGCCGACGATGCGACGCTGGCCGAGCTGACCCAGACGCTCAAGCGGCTCTGTGGCGCGGGCGGCGCGCTCAAGGGCGACACCATCGAGATTCAGGGCGACCACCGCGACCGGATCGCCGAGAAGCTCGTCACGCTGGGCTACAAGGTAAAGCGGATGGGCGGCTAGATGCGCGACGAGATGGGCGCTGGCGACGGCCCCGACGCTGGTTTGCGTTTCACCTGGGCGGCGATCTATGCGCCGGAGTGGGATAACGACCCCGGCGCCTATGTCGCGGCGGGCCTTGTCGCCTGGGGCTACAGCCGTCGCCTAGCGAAGATCGTCGCCGCGATCCCCAACCGCGACTTCAAGGCGTATCTGGGCGTGCAGCACTATGATCCGGGGCGCTGGGGCGTCGCAGGGGAGCCGCGCGCCGTCTTCTTCCTCTCGCTCTTCCTCAACGGGCGCACGTTGGCGCTCCGAACGTTCCCCACGCTGGCGCTGGCGCACGCTGGGTTGGCCGACGCCTACTTGCGGATTCAATCTGGACGTTAGTATTTTGCCCATTGACGGACGCTCGCGGATGCTCGTATACTACCGATGAACTCTTACACTCGATGTACCTACAGTTGCTTTTGCCATCTATGCGCCGTTGACTCGTTATTTTGTCCTTCAGCATCGTTCGCTACAGGGCTATCTTTATACCCTCTTCACGAAGATACCACTGTGGCGCGCCCAAGGAGCCGCTCATGAATTGCCCAAACTGTGGTACCCCGCTGGTTCTTGGCGCGGCGTTTTGCGCCGCCTGTGGCCAGAACGTCACGCCGATTACCAACGTTCACCCCGCGCTCCCCTCCCAGCCGCTGCCGCAAGTGATACGCGCCTCGCAGCCCACCCAGCCGGTTCAACCGGGTGAGCAGCGAGCGCCCGCCGCGCCTTCGCAGCCAATCTACCCCTATAGCTATGGCGCGCCCGCGCAACCGACGCCGTATGGCGCGCCCGCGCAACCGACGCCGTATGGCGCGCCCGCGCAATATGCGCAGAGCAGCCCCTATGGCTACCCAGCTCAACCGAGCGGCTATGATGCGCCCGCGCCGAGTGGGGGCTATGCGGCGCCAGGGCAACCATCGGGACTTGGGCTGTATGGTGACTATAGCCTGTCTGGCCAGACAGGCCAACCTGGGCAATACGGCCAACTGCCAGCGTCTGGTGGCTATGGCGCGCCGCCGATGGGGCAGGCGCCCGGCCTGACGCCGCGAACACCGCTGCTGGCTGGGCTGTTTGGCGATGCGGTGAATCCGGCGATGGTCCGTCCCTACACGCGCTTGCAAGGGTTCCTGGTGCAGAATCTCTCGGCGGCGCGCGCCACCAATATGTGGCTCACATCGGCGCTGGGTGGCCTCATCGCCGGGGTGGCTGGGCTGCTGCTGACGCTGGTTGCGCTGGCGCTGTGGTCCTCGGCGCTCAATAGCGCGTTGGCGGCGACGAACACCAATATCCTGGCGGGGTATATCAGCAGCGAGATCAAGTCCTTTCTTACCCCCAATGTCTTTCAATTCTTTGCCATCGAGCAGCACGTTCCCCTAGACATTACTATCTCGGCGGGGGCGGATGTGAGTGGCGTCAGCGCCAGTGGCAGCGGCGATGTGACCATTGGCATTCCGCTGACGGGGCTACTGCTGCTGCCTGCGCTGGCGTTGCTGTTGGGTGGCTACTTCTCCGCCGCGAGTGACTTCCAGCGGGTAGCGCGGTTCTCAATCCTGCGGGGCGCATTGATCGCGCCATTTTATGCTGTCTTCATGGCCGTCATCGCATTCTTCGCCACCACCTCAATCTCAGCGAGCGCCGCAGGCCTCTCGGTGGGCGCGACGGCCCAACCCTCCGTCTGGCAGGCCTTCCTGTATGGCTTGCTGTGGGGCGCGCTCTTTGGCGCTCTGGGCGGGTGGTTGCACTACAGTGGAGCCTACTTCCTCTCGTGGGCATTGCCAGTGTTGCAGCGCGCACGCACGCTGCTTGGGGCGCGGGTCGCGGGGGCGCTCGCTGGGTCGGTGGTCGCGTATCTCAGCGGCTTCTTCCTCTGCCTAGCAACCCTCATCGGGTTATATGTCTATTCCATCGTGACGAACGCCGCCAATGCCTCCGTGACCAACTCCTCCACCGCGTCCACGAGTGGATTGGGCGCACTTGGTGTGACGTTGGTTTTGATTATCGTGCTGGCTCCCACCGCCGCGTCCTGGGTATTTGCGTTTGCCAGCGGAGCGCCCTTTGCGGTGAACGAGACGACGTCATTGAGTACCACCCAGAGTCAGCAGACTTCATTTGGGCTGTTCGGCTCATCGTCTACTATCGCTGGTTTTACGGCGCCGCAGATCCCGCATCCGCTCTACGTCATCCTCATACTGCCGCTGATCGCCTACCTGATCGGTGGGCGAGTGGCCGCGCGAGTGGCGCGGGCGGCGACCCCTGGCGATGGAGCGCTGGTGGGCGCGATGATGGCGGTTCCATTGGGCGTCATCATGGCTATCGCCGCCGCCTGCGCAGGTATTTCGCTGGACGCCAATATCTCGGCGGCGAGTGAGGCGATCAGTTATACCCCCTCGGTAGGTGGCGCGTTCCTGGCGGTGTTGGTTGGTGGGGCGGTTGTGGGCGCCATTGGTGGCGCGACCGCCATCTCCATCCCCCAATTAGGGAAACTGCCGCGCCTGCTCGTTCTCCCTGTGCGCCCGCTTGGCCTGGCGCTCTTTCCGCTGTTCGATGCCGTGACGCGGCGCCCCCCGGGCGCAAACCGTAGCGAGAGTCGCGAGTGGCTCTATGACGCCGCGCTGCTGGGCGTTGGGTTGGGGATCGTGGTGATCGCGCTCGACATCGTCACGGTGTCAACATCAACGGTAATGCCCTTCAAAACGTGGGCGCTGGTGGACGCTATCGCGTCCGCTGTGTTGGTGGCGCTGCCACTGATGTTCCTCATGGGATCGGTCGTTGCGGCGTTCGCTCAACCTACTACAGCAGTCATCCCGCCACCAGCCGCGCTGGCGCCAGCGGGCGCGCCCATGCTGGCCAGCGCGCCACCAC
>VFSW01014857.1_pt1 | contig 10732 bp, 7 predicted proteins | sample 5358111 | NCBI WGS metagenome assembly VFSW01 (sample SAMN11554181, study PRJNA540505) | mine drainage metagenome | isolation source: sediment from site ElyBrook_90M | place: USA: Ely Copper Mine, Vershire, VT | collected 2017
CAGTAGGGGAACCACAGCTCGCGAAATGTCGCCACGGTGCAGAACACCGAGGTGTGAGTGCGGAAATCGGTGCCGCAGACATACATGACGTCCACCGCGTCGCCGATGCGCGAATGAATTCGCTCCAGGTTTGCGAGCGCGATTTCGCATTGCCTTTCAAAGACGCGATGGATATAGCCGCGACGGGTGCGCGTCGAAATGTACCACTCGGAGATGTCGCGAATCCCTTTGGGATATTTCAGGGCGGGCGCGGGCACGTTCGCTATATCGCCGAAACTGGTTCCACCGAAGCCTGCCGCGACGCCGCAGCCGGTGGCAGACGCCGCGCGCGCGGACCGCTCCAGATGCTCCAGGTCCGCCTCGGAGACGGGGCCGAACTCCTCCAGGTTGTCCGCCGGATCGAGTTTCTCTTCATCGATTTCCGGCTGGCGGACAATCACGTCAAAGAAGGCGCTGCCTACCGGCATGCGGCCGCTGGGAGGCGCCGCGGCGTCGCCCTGCGGAAACACCAGGATGTCGCCGTTCGGTTCGGTCCTGGTTTGGAAGTTGCCGGGTACCAGCAGGGGCAGGCCCCGGAAATTCCATTCTTTCCAATCCGCCGCAGGGATGCCGAACTTAGTGCTGCGCGGGAACACGCCTGTGACGTCGATTCCCATGGCCGCGCGCAAATCGTCTTCCACGAGGCCCAGCATCTGGAACGGCTCCTGCAATTTTACCGGCCGCCGTTCCAGGCCGAAATAGTCGCGCAACGCGGCCACGCAACTGACGTGGACGCCGGTTACCGTAGTGCTTCCGAAATCCAGCGGAATGCGATCCGGTTCGCGGTGGCTCAGGGCGGTGCGCAGCCTGTCCCGCGATGAGACGCTGGTTTCCCTCAACAGGCGATTTATAGCACGGCGCCGCCCCAACGCACCAGCGGCGCTTGTTTCCACGGGTGATGGATGAGAACATACCGGCCATGGGAAAGATTGCTTCGAGAGGTGCGATGCTTCTGCTTCTCGCGATTCCTCTATTCGCGGAGACCGCGATCATCAAGCCCGGGGAAGTGTGGCCGGACAACCGCGGCCAGCACGTCCAGGCACATGGCGGCGGGATCATCCTGGTGCGCGGAATGTATTACTGGTTCGGCGAGGACCGCTCCCGCGGACTGGACCGCACCAAGCGGTATGTGGCTTGCTATTCCTCCAAGGATCTGGCCCACTGGACTTTCCGCAATCAGGTGATCCAGCTCAGCGACCCGGAGAATTTCGGGCCGACCTGGGTGCTGGAACGGCCCAAGGTGTTCTATAACGCGAAGACAAAGAAGTATGTCATGTACATGCATATCGATGGGCCGTCTCCCGGGCACACGCGCGGCTACGACCTGGCTCGCGTGGGCGTGGCGGTGTCGGACACGGTGGACGGCAACTACCGGTATCTCCGCAGTTTCCGCCCGCTGGATCATGAGAGCCGCGACATCGGGCAGTTTATCGACGACGATGGAACGCCCTACCTGATCTTCGAGGACCGGCCGTTCGGATTCCGCATCGCCACGCTGTCCGCGGATTATCTGAATGTAGACAAGGAGGTGTGCCTCATTCCGCTCCACCTGGAAGGCGGCGCGGTGGTGCACCTGGGCGGGCTGTACTATGCCATCGGGTCGGCACTGACGGGATGGAGCCCGAATCCCAATAAATACGCGACGGCGAAATCGCTGGCCGGGCCGTGGTCCGAATTCAAAGATATTGCGCCACCGGAGACGAAAACGTACGGATCGCAATCCACCATGCTGTTAAAGATCGCCGGCAAAAAGGCCACTACCGTGATATTCATGGGCGACATCTGGAAGCCCCAGACTCAGTGGGACTCGCGGTACCTTTGGATGCCGCTCGAAATCGGCGACGGCAAATTGTGGCTCCCGGAGCCGAAGCCCTGGAGTCTGGATGTGAAATCGGGCGTGGCCACCGTACTGAAATAGTCGTCTCGGCAGGAAGCGAATGTCCGTAAACCGTCAGTTGCCGACCATCAGGCGGCTGACCTCAAAGCACCGCCCCTTCTGAACTACACCGGCAGGCTGGCTCGACTCTCTCCACGCCGGATCTGGCCAAAGCGCGCGAGGCCATCGAAAGAATCGCGCGCGACGGCGAGGATGCAGGCGAGGTGAAGCGGGCCACCGTGGGTAGCGGGCGAAACATCGGGGTGGTTTCGCACTCGAAATCAATTATCCCGTTATCCGTTCGCCCCACTGGCTCGTCTTCCTCTGAGAGCATGGTAAGCAGGAGAATGAGAGTGCCGCGCGTCCACCCCACCCGCTGGATAATGTTGAGTTTTCTGTTTGCCGTTCCTGTTTTCGGCCAGGGCCGAGTCGATCCCTCGCTTCCTCCCGCGCCGGTGGTCTACACGCGTACGCTGCTCCTGTTCCCCGGCGTCGACACAGTTAAGGACCCCCACGCCGTTTTGCCCCCGCTAACGGCCAGACAGAAGTACCAGATTTTTTGGCGAAGGACTTTTGATATTTCCCTGCCGGTGGAGGCGCTGATGTTCGGTGGCGCCTCGCAGGCGGTCCACTACTCACCGCATTACGGCAGCGGTGCGGAAGCGTTCGCCGAGCGATTCGGCTCCTACGCCGGCAGCATTGCCAGTTCCAGTTTTTTCACCGATGGGTTCTTTCCATCCCTGCTGCACCAGGACCCGCGCTACTTCCGTAAGGGGCGCGGTTCCATCCCGTCGCGCGTCTGGTATGCGATCAAAAGCGATTTCGTCACGCGCGGCGATTCCGGCGCCATGCAGGTCAATGCCTCCGGCTTGCTCGGGTTCGGAGTCTCGACCGCGCTGACCAACGCCTGGTACCCTCGTAACGCCGTGACGTTCGGGAATACCATGGAACGGTTCGGAATCAAGCTGGCCCTGAGCGCGACTCTAAACCTGGTCCGCGAATTCGGCGGCGCCCGGGACAATCCGCCTCAGCCGTAGCGCCGGAACCTGGAGGCAGGCTTTGGCGTATCCCCTTCAGGAGGAAACATGCAGAATGCGGTTTCTTTGCCGGAGCAAAGGTCTCATCATGTCTGCCCCTGGTGGATTGGGTACTTGCTGGCCAGCCCGGTGCGGCGGATCCTTCAGCAGCCGGCCGAGTTGCTGGCCCCGCACGTCCGGCAGGGCATGACCGTGCTCGAACCCGGCCCTGGAATGGGCTTTTTCACGTTGGAACTGGCGCGCCTGGTGGGCAGTTCCGGACGCGTGATCGCGGTAGACGTTCAGCCCCGCATGATCGCGGCCCTTCGCCGGCGGGCGGCCAAAGCGGGCGTGCTGGACCGCCTGGATACCCGCCTGGCGTCGCCGGATTCGATGGGCCTCGCGGACCTGGCAGGGCTCGTGGACTTCACGCTGGCGTTCGCCGTTGTGCATGAATTGCCGGCCGCCGCTCCATTCTTTCGGCAGGTGGCGGAGGCATCGAAGCCGGGGGCGCAACTTCTGTTTGCGGAACCGGCGGGGCATGTCACAGCTTCCGCGTTCGACGCCGAAATACAGGCCGCTCGCGACGCCGGCTTCGCGCTGGTGGACTCTCCATCGGTCCGGCGCAGCCGCACCGCGCTGCTGGCGAAGCACTCACGCCTGTAGCTTTCTAAACGGAGAGCCGGCTCATCGCTTTGAGTTCGAGCCCGCTCCAACTGGGAATCCGTGTGACGCTCGGAAGGCTACGGGGCCGTGCGAAACGACTTTTCTTCGCCGTAGATAGTGATCAGCGGGTGGCGGACGCGGGCCCGGTATTCATAGGTGCGATTGGGGGCGAGGCCCGTCAGCGAAAAATGAAATGGACCGGGAGAGGACTGCGGAGAAGCCGCGAGATCGGTCCATGGCTCGGTCCTCTCGGACAGGTCGGTGCCGCCCTTTTTTTCGCGGTATTGGAACCCCACCTCGACGCTGTCCGCTTTGCCGAGGTCCAGCAGGCGCCCCTGTAGCACGGCGGCACCGGTCTGGGCGTCCCAGCGTGCGTCCATCGTGGACACTTGCGGCGGCGTCAGGCCTGGTTCGACGTTGGTGATCTTCAGCACCAGCGGATCGGGCCAGCGACGGTCCGTGTAGAGCCGCTGCGCGCGATATGCCGTGATATGCAGACCATCCTTATCCTGCTTCCAGGTGGTTTTGGGCACTAGCCCGGGACGGTACTCCACCAGTTCCCCGGATTGTCCCAGGACGCTCACCTGCGTCGCCGCGGATGCTGTGACCGACCGCAGAGTGACCGTCTTGGCGTCACCCAGTCTCCACGGGCTCATGCGCGTGAGAAACGCATAGACCGCGTTCTCCCTGTCACTCTTCGCAAACCAGATGTTGTTTTCGTTGGTGATGATCCAGGGCCGGACATTCTTGATGGATTCGCCATTCACAAAATTCCACAAAGCGATCTCGCGAAGCCGCGATTCCTGTTCGATGGCAATGTCACCGTCCGGTTTCGGCCCGATATTCAGCAGGAGATTGCCGCCCTTGGCGCGTGTTTCGATGAGCGTATCGATTAGTTGCGTGCCGGATTTGTACTCTTCATTGGTGGCCTTCCAGGGCCATTCCGTGCCCATGGTCAAATTGCCTTCCCAGGCCCCTTTCAGTGCCACTCCGGGAGTATACTGCTCGGGTGTCTCCATGGCGCCGCGGGTAATTACCAGCTTGGGCTGTAACTGCCATGCGTAATCCGTCAGACCATCCGCCGGGCCGTCAAAGAAGAAGTAATCGACAGGTCCGTAGTTAGTCAGCAGTTCCTTGAGCTGCTGCCGGGTATAAGTCAGGAATTCGGGGATTTCGAACGGGTAAACGCCCTTCACCTGCCGGTTAATGGTGATGCCGTGGCGGTGCAGCCAGCTAAAATCATCGGGCGAGAAGTAGAACCCGATGGCGATCCCCTGCTTGCGAAAAGCGTCTACCAGTTGCCGGGTCACGTCCTTACCGTAGGGCGTGTGCATTACGTCGAAGTCCGTGGTGGCGGTGTCCCACATACAAAATCCGGCATGGTGCTTGGTGGTGAACACCACGTATTCGAAGCCTGACAGTTTGGCCAGGGCGGCCCATTTATCCGGATCGTACCGCTGCGGATTGAAGTACTCTGGCAGAATGCGGAAGAATCGCTCGACGTAGTCGGGGGACGCGCCTACCAGCGAGTGGGAAATCACGCCGCCCAATGGGCCATCGACTCCCCAGTGGATGAACAGGCCGAAACCGCGATCGCGGAACTTCTCCACCTGCGCGGGATCGTTCCTGTTCGTGGAGCGGGATTCCTGCGCCCAAGCCGGCGCCGCCAGCAGCAGGGGCACCAGCAGAATGCGGGTAAGCATCACGAAACGATTATACAGAGACGCCGGCTCAATTCAGGACGACGTCATCGGTTGGCCTGTATCGTATCCCAGGTTCTGTTAGCATTCCGGTATGGCTCCTCACGAGCCCATCCTCTCGTTCAGGGAACTCCTGGTGTACCTGTCGATGGTGACCGTAAGCATCCTGATTGCGCTCGGCCAACAAGCTGCAGGACTTGTAGGAGCGCCTGCAGAACGACGAGATCAGCGATGTGCAAAAGGGCGTAGGCATGCTGGCCAGCCTGAGAGACGGTCCTGAGAAAGTCTCCGATGGCGAACTTCGAGCGATCAAGCTACACCTACAGCAAGGTACGGCCTCCTGACTGTGATCGGCCAGTTGGGACAGCAACACAGCGCGGAGTACGAAAAGGTGCTGGTGAAGAAGTGAAGCGGCCGCCGGTGTAATTCGGATAAACTGGTCGTGCATGAAAAATTTCGTCATTATCCTGGCCGCCGGCGCCCTCGTTGCGCCGGTGTTCGCCCAAAACTCCAGCAAGCCATTTCTGGGTCGTTGGGATTTCACGGTGACCAACGGCACCCGCACCTGGCCTCAGTGGATGGAACTTACTGAGAAGGACGGCAAGCTGGATGGCCGCATTCAGCCGCAGGGCGGCGCGGTGCGTCCGATTGTCTCAGCGAAGATAGAGGGCGGCCATTTGATCGTTACGGTGAACGCCGCCTCCGAACGGAAGGGCCGCGCAATACCCGAGACGGATTGGGATCTCACCGCCAACGGCGACAAGCTCAGCGGCGTTCAGAAACAGGGAGAGAATACCGACACCAAACTGGAGGCCGTGCGCGCCCCCGAACTGAAGCGCCCGATGCCGAAAGCGTGGACCGCTCCGGAGCCCTTATTCAATGGCAAGGACCTCACCGGTTGGGAGGCTGCCAGCAATCCCGCCAACAACCATTGGGCCGCCAAAGATGGCGAACTGGTGAACGAACAGCGCGGATCCAATCTGCGGACCACCCGCACGTTCCAGGATTTCAAGCTGCACATTGAGGTCAACTGCCCCAACGTGGCGCCGGACGGTAAGCAGCAACTGTGCAACAGCGGGATCTATCTGCGCGGCCGCGATGAGATTCAGGTGGGAAGCGAAGGCGGCACCTTGCCGAGCCACGAAATGGGCGCGCTGTACGGCTTCATCGCACCTAAAGGCGACCTGCCCCTGGGCGCCGGAGAGTGGCAGATATTCGACATCACCCTGGTAGGGCGGACCCTGACGATCGTGCGCAACGGCACCAAAATTCACGATAACGTGGAAATCCCCGGTATCACCGGCGGCGCGCTGGACAGTCACGAAGCAGAGCCGGGCCCATTCCTGCTGCAGGGCGACCACGATCCTGGAATGCGGTATCGCAACATCACGGTTTCCGTTCCCAAATAGTAAGAGAATGGTAAGCGGGAGGGGCAAATGAATATCACGCGACGTGAGTTTATCGGGACTGCGGCGGCGGCGGGTGTGGCCGCCGGAGCCCCGGCCGGCGCCGACAACACGCCGATTCCCACTCGGGTACTGGGCCGGACCGGTGCGCGCGTTTCGATTCTGGCATTCGGCTCGGGCAGCCGCTTCCTGCAATACCAGGAAGAAGATCAGGCCGTGGCGGCGCTCACCCGTGCGCTCGATATGGGCATCACCTATATCGACACGGCGGACGATTACGGCAAGGATCATCTGTCCGAGAAGCGCATCGGGATGGCCATTAAGGGCCGCCGCGACAAGCTGTTCCTCGCCACCAAGCTGAGTAACAGGGACGGCGCTGAATCGCAACGCATCGTGGAGGCCAGCCTCAAGGCGTTGCAGGTGGACCGTGTGGACCTCCTGCACATCCACGCGCTCACCACGGCGGACGACCTGGCGAAGATCGAAGCCAGGGGCGGGCCGCTCGATCAGCTTCTGAAAATGCGCGATCAGAAGATGACGCGCTTTGTCGGGATCACCTGCCATGCCGATCCGGCAGTCCTGAAAACGGCGCTGGAGCGGCATGATTTCGACTGCACGCAGATGGCGCTCAACGCGGGTTCGGTGGCGATGATGAGCGGCACGGGCGGCATGGTGCCCGATAAGTCGGTTCAAACGAGCTTCGAAACGCTGGCGCTGCCGGTCGCCCTGCGGAAGAAAATGGGGGTCCTCGCAATGAAGGTATTTGCGCAGGACGCGCTGGTAGGCCAGGCTGCCATCGAAAAACTGCTCTACTACACGCTATCGCTGCCGGTCACGGCCGCCGTGGTGGGAATGCCCAAGGTCGAGCACATCGACCACAATGTGGCATCGGCCAGGAAGTTCAAGCAACTGCCGGCGGCGGAGATGAAACAGTTGTCTCACGCGCTTTCGTTGAAGAACAAGGCGGCGCTGGATCGCTACTTCCTGCATCACGTCGACGCGTAGGGTGCTTGGTTAACACGATAGACGGGGAAATTGAATAGTCAGGCTGGTTATATCGCAATCTCCAGTTGGCGATCAACAAGAACTATTGCGAGAAGTAGCCGGCCTTCGCCCGGATACTGTAGTCGCGGACGCCGCGGAGGGAGACTTGGATGGAGCGCCAGTCCCCGCTGGGGGATTCGGGAGGTTTGAACGCCAGCAGGTAAGTGTGGCGCAGTTCCTCGGAGATGTCTCTAAAAATTGCAGGGGCGTCGTTGAGGCTCTTCACCGCGTAGGCCTTGCCTCCGGTAGTGCGCGAGAGTTCCTTCAATTGGTTCATCAACTCGGGTTTTCGGAGAGCTTCGCCTTCGGCGGCGGTGTATAGCGGAACGCCCATCTTTTTGGCGCGATCGGTCGCGTTGTGGATGTTGAGGACGCTGGCATTGTCGTCGCCATCGGTGAAAACGATGAGGGCTTTCTTGCCTCTGCGGCTGGAGATTTCGCCGGCCACCCGGGAGATGGCGTCAAACAGCGCGGTGCCGCCCTCGGCACGGGTCCGGGCGACGGCTCTTTTGGCGGCAGCCTTGTCGCGTGTGAATTCCTGGAGAGTTTCGACCCCGGTGCTGAATCCGTAAACTGCGATCCAATCGTTGTCTCGGAACTCGTCGATCAGCTGATGAATGGCGTTCTTCACTTTCGGCAAGACTCCGGCCATGCTGGCGGTGGTGTCCAGCAGGATCGCGCAGGAAAGGTCGGTCGCGCTGCTCTCGAAGGTAACGATGGGTTGGGGAGCGCCATTGTCGAGCAGTTGGAAGGCGTCCTGAGAAAGATCGTCGAGATAGCGGCCGCGATGGTCCAGCACGGTGGCGTAGACTTCGACCAACCGCACCTCCGTGCGGATCACCAGGCCTCCGGGCTGCGCGTATAGCGGCGGGCAGCACAACCGGGCGAGCAGAATAGGAAGGATGCATTTCATTTCTTTGGTTCGAGAGCGGCTTCGAGCATGTCTTCGTCCAGAGAGGCGAAAGCCTGGGTCGCGGCACGCCAGTCGTGCATGTCGGCCATGTGCGCTTTGGCCAGAACCCGGCGCGCCAGGGGTTCGGCGAACATGCCCAGGGCCGCCGGCGGCACTCCCACCCGGCCGGCGACGTCCGCTAGAGACAGCTTGAATTCGGCGGTTCGCTGGGAGAGCTTCTGCGGCAGCAGGAGCCATTCGTACTGTTCATACGGTCCCAATCCGGCCAGATGCGGGTGGGAGCAGCCCAACAGATCGACCGCGCTGCCGCCCAGCCGGCGCAAGCGCGATTCATCAGCCACCGAGGGAAGCTTACGGAGCTCCGACACCACGGGCGATGACCACGAATCTTTGGCATAGCGCGCCAGGTAGCGGCCGGACAGTGCGAAGAGGTCACCCAGGGTGGTCATGCTGAGAGCATTAGCCCAATCGCGCGCGGAGATGGCATCCAGCAGTTGGGCGCGCCTCGTGGCGGAGAGAAGCCCGAGCGTATCCTCTGCCAGATCATCCGCCAGCTTCTGGTTCGAACCGGCGTGGAGGATCCACTCGCGGGCCAGGCGAACGCGCAGCCCAAACACGCGCAGGTCGTCTTCCGTGAAAGATCGCCAATAGGTGGCGCGCAGGGAACCCAGTTGCGTCACCGCGACTATTTCGTTGTTGCCGGACTTTTGGCCGGATAACGCGACATGCCCCGCCACCCGGAAGAACTGTGCGAAGCCTCCGGCCAAGTGGCTGCCGGCGCCCTCGCTGCCCCTGGCGATATCGGATGGCGCGAAGACCACCAGCGAGGTGCCCTCCGCGTCCACAAAGCGGTGTTTGCGAAGCAAGAGCGGATCTTCAGAAACCAGCAGATCGTCAGGGTCAAGGAAATAGGCGTAGACGATACCGCTGAGCGCCACCTTAACGGACTGCGCGATGGCCGCCAGAAATTCTCGCCGCAATTTACGGACTTCTTCCAGATTCACCTTCTTGCGGGCGAATTGCTGCTTGAGGTGTTGCAGAATTTCGGGGATCCTGTCGCGCTCATGATCCGAGAGGAACTTTTTGTCCGCCTCGCTGATTTTCATTTCCTTGGGCACCGGCACGGAAAGAATGCCCGCCTGTAGCGCCTCCAACGCCTGCAATTGTGCCGGCGCCGGTCCCTTGCCTTCGGAAAGCTGGCGCAGCAGCCGGTTCGATTCCAGCAACGTCTGGAGCGAGGTGACCTTTTGCTCCACGAGCACCTTGCGATACGCGCCCGCGCGGGCGGCGACGGGGTCCAATTCGTGGCGCTCGCCGCCGGATTCCCACACGACAGGCGGGCCGGCGCCGAGCAGCATCGCCTCAATTGCCCGATCGGGAGTGCCAGCGTCTTTCGGTGCAGTGCGCGCCAACAGGTCCCGAGCGGTATCGAGAGAGGCGGCCGAGTAATCGGCGGGGGATGATGACTTACTGAAGCGATCGCACAGGGAACCGAACAGTTCGGCCGCGGTGTTGCCCGGCACCGAACCCGCCTCCTGCGCGAGGGCCAGCAGTTCGATCAGCGAATGAAGGTCGCCCAAAACCAGATTCAGTTGGGATTTGGGAAGCGTCTGCAACTGGTCCACCAGGCTGAAGAAACTGGCGAACTGCGGTTCGGAGAGCCCGGTGAGGGAAGCGAAGTAAGGGTACGTGGATCCGGCGATGGCGTAATGCTGGGCGAGCCGGAGGGCCGAAGCCTCGTCCAGCGGATCCTCACGATGCTGGTCGATGCGCACCACCGCAATGAAGTTATCCGATTCGGAGAGTCTGGCTCCCGTCATCATATAGCGGGTGCGCAGGATCCGGATAAGGATCACATCTTCCTGATCGGGCGCGGTGATGCGGGCCAGCCTCTTCACCATTTTGGTGGCGGTGGAGGACGACGACTTCCCTTTGGCCAGGAGCCAGACTTCCGGACTGCCCGGGAAGAGCACGTGCAGGTCGCTGTCCAACGGGATTTCCCGCAGGAACTCGAGGAAGGGCGAGCTTTGCGTAGACTTGGCCGCGCCCTGCGCCAGATCGGGGGATTCGCG
>VFSW01014858.1_pt1 | contig 10732 bp, 10 predicted proteins | sample 5358111 | NCBI WGS metagenome assembly VFSW01 (sample SAMN11554181, study PRJNA540505) | mine drainage metagenome | isolation source: sediment from site ElyBrook_90M | place: USA: Ely Copper Mine, Vershire, VT | collected 2017
GCCCTATCTATTCGTCCTGCTGGCCATTGCTGTCCGCTTCCTGCCCTTCGCTGGCCCCTTGAACGTCATTCCCCACGCGTGGCACTTCACGCCCCTGGCGGCATCGTTGCTTTTCTTTGGGGCGCGCGGTTCCCGTCGCCAGATGTGGATCCCTCTGGTGCTTTTGGCGGCCACCGACGTAATCCTCACCAAATTCATTTATGCTTACCCACTCACAGCGGATCAATTGATTATCTGGGCCTGGTATGCGGCGATCCTGTGGCTGGGCACCGGCTTGCGCGAGAAAGCAGGCTTCTGGCGCGTGGTGGGTGCCGCGGTGACCGGTTCGGTCTCGTTCTTCCTGATCAGCAACTTCGCGGCCTGGGCCGCGATGCCGCAACTATATCCCCGAACTTTCGCCGGCCTGATCATGTCCTACAGCGCGGGCGTCCCGTTCTTCCGCCCCACGGCGGAGAGCGACCTCTTCTTCACGCTGGCGATGTTCGGCACGCCCGTGGCTCTGCGCGCGCTCACTGGCTTGGTGGACAGGTCGGGCGACCACACCGCCGCCGCATAACGATGCTCAAGTAAGATCCCCACGTAGCGACGGACGAATTCGTCCGTCCGCAAACGGTTTTCGTTGCGCCTGTGGAACTTTTTTTCAGACGCGTATCTGACCATGCTCACACCTTACCGCCAAACCAGGAATTAACCGTCTATTCTGCGGCCGCGCCCGCTTCGCGACGTCGCCGAAGCAACAGCCACACACCAGCTCCGGCTAGGATCGCGGCCAGAACCCAAACCCAGTGCCGCGCGAATACTGCGCCGAGCAGTCCCACAATTTGCGGCCCGAACCACAGCACCAGCACCGACAGCACGCCAAACCTTACAAACCTTCCGAGAAAGATCGCTACCAGAAAATCGCGGAACCGCATTTCAAAGACCGCCGCGCCCAGAACGAATATCTTGAAGGGCAGCGGCGGCGGCAGCATCCCGGGAAACTTCAGCGCCCAGAATTCATGCTCCTCGAACGAGCGATGAATCTTCAGGAAGCGCGACTCCGAAATCCGCCTGCGCAGAACTTTTTCCCCGCCCAGATACCCAACGATGTACAGCGGTACGCTCCCCAACGCCGACCCCAGCGAAGCCATCGCAACGTACAGCAAAACCCGCCGGCGATCCTGATACACATACGTGGCCACAATGAAATCCACGGGCATGCCCAGCAGCGCGCTATCGGCAAACGCAATTACAAACGGCCCCCATATCCCGAGCACTTTGAGCAGCCCCAGGATCCACGCCGAATAGCGCGCCAATATGTGCACAATCGGTTTCACGAAAAGTCAGTGTACGTGATCCAAGAAAGATGTGTCAGTCGGGTAGAAATTTTGACTCAAGATTGTCCGGGCACAGTTTGTGTAGGGACAGCCGCCCCCGGCTGTCCGGCGCTGTTTGTCGCTGCTGCCGCGCCACGCAACGACCCTGCTATCATCGCTAACTTCGGAGCCCTCCATGCGCAATCTTTTCTTCACTCTCTGCATTCTTTTCCTCGCAAATGCTTTCCTGACCGCGCAACAATATGACCTGGTACTCGAAGGCGGCCGGGTCATGGATCCCGAGACTGGCCTCGACGCCGTGCGCAACGTGGGCGTCCGCGATGGCAGGATCGCCCGCATCTCCTCCGAACCGCTCACCGGGCGCCGCACAATCCGTGCCGCCGGACTGGTGGTCGCGCCCGGCTTCATCGACTTGCACCAGCATGGCCAGGAACCCGAAAGTCAGCGCGTCAAAGCCTTCGACGGCGTAACTACCGCGCTCGAAATGGAAATCGGCGTCCCCGATGTCACCCAATTTCTAGCGATGAAGCAGGGCCGCTCCCTCATCCACTACGGCACCACCGCCAGCCACGCCGCCGCCCGCGCATTGATCTTCGGCGCGCCTCTGAACTCAGGAACGGTTGGCCCAGGCGTTGGCATACCGGACATTCTGCCGAAGAGTGGTCCCGCCACAAATCAGCCAGCCACTCCCGAACAGATCGGGCAGATTCAGCAGCGTCTGCGCGACGAACTCGACGCAGGGGCTCTCGGCGTTGGCATGGGAATTCAATACACGCCCGGCGCAACTCGGCTCGAAGTGATCGACATGTTCCGCGTGGCCGCCGAACGCAAGCTGCCGGTCTACACTCACATGCGCAGCTTTGGCCGCCTGGAGCCCGGCTCCGCCATCGAGTCGGTCGAGGAGGTCATTGGCGCCGCCGCCATTACGGGCGCGCCCCTGCACATCGTCCACATCAACAGTACCTGCCTGCTCGATTCGCTGGAGTGTATCTCGCTGATCGAAGGCGCCCGCGCCCGCGGCCTCGACGTCACCACCGAAGCCTATCCGTACATCGCCGGCATGACGACGATCAATTCCGCGCTCTTCAATCCCGGCTGGCGCGAGAAGCTGGGCATCGACTACGGAAATCTCGTTCTTGCCGAAACCGGCGAGCACCTCACGAAAGAGCGCTTCGAGGAACTGCACAATTCCAGCGCACCGCAGTCCGTACTCGTCTTCGCCACCACGCAGGAAATGGTCGACGCTGTCATTCCCAACCCGCTGATCATGATCGCCAGCGACGGCGCCCCCGGACATCCCCGCAATGCCGGCACTTACTCGCGCGTGCTGGCGCAATATGTCCGCGAGAAGAAAACGCTCACCCTGATGGAAGCGTTACGCAAGATGACGCTCATGCCCGCGCAAATGCTGGAGCGCTCCACTCCCGCCGCGCGCCAGAAGGGACGCTTGCAGGAAGGCGCAGACGCCGACATCGTCGTTTTCGATCCGCGGACGATTGCCGACCGCTCTACTTTCGCCCAGCCCATGGAACCCAGCGTGGGAGTTCACTATCTGTTGGTGAACGGGACCGTGCTGATCGAAGAAGGCAAGCTAGTGCCCGACATCTTCCCCGGCCGCGCCCTGAAAGGCCCCGGAAACATCCGTTAATCTAAGAACCTCGCGTACGGACGGACGCATTCGTCCGTCCGGCTCATGTGGGGACAGCCGCTCCCCGCGGTCCTGCCGCGACGGTTTGCATCAAGGCAACGCCTTTCCTCTGTCCGCACCGGCGCTCTTAGGCCGCTCTAGCGATGCTCCGTCTTCCCACTGAGCAGCTCAATCGCGTGCGGAATCAGGTTCGCTACCGCCTCCAGCGATTCCACCGCCCCCGCCGGACTCCCCGGCAAATTCAGAATCAGGGCCCGACCGCGAACGCCACATACCCCGCGGCTCAGCGCGGCAAATGAAGTTTTCTTGCTCCCTTCACTCCGCATCCGTTCCGCGACCCCATCCAGCAACCGGTCGCAAACCGCCGCCGTCGCCTCCGGCGTCACGTCACGCGCCGCAATGCCAGTACCGCCGGTGGTTACGATGAATTGCACTTGCCGTGCCAGCCGAATAAGCAGATTTTGAATCTGGTTGGTCTCGTCAGGAATAATTTCGCGCGCGGCGACCGTGAAATGCAGATTCTGCAGAACCTGCGCCACCGCCGGACCGGAAAGATCCTCGCGTGCCCCGCGCGCACAGGAATCACTGACCGTGATCACCGCCGCCGTGAACTCCGGCGACTCAGCCATCGAGGAGCACATCGTCCTCTTCTTCCCTTCGGCCCGCGCCGGCGGCAACACTGGGCGGGCGCAACGGCGGAGCCTCAGCGGGCGCTGCCGAAACAGCAGATGCCGGAGCTACCGACGCGAAAGGATCGTGTGGCGCCGGCGCAGCCGCCGAAGCCGGAGGCACCGACGCAAAAGGATCTTGCGGCACGGCCGCAGCAGCAGCCTCAGCGTCGCCGCCCCCGTCGCGCGAGGCTTCGTCCAGCAACCGCAACCCCTCCATCAGCAGGCCTTGCGTGTTGAGATGCGTGGTCTCCTGGTCCGTCTTACCTTCGAAATCGAGCTGGAAATTTCCACCCGTCCAGCGCAGCACTTTAAACACCGCCTCGTCGCCCACCAGCGAGCCGTAGGTCGCGTGCTTTACCTGGCCTTCGGCAAAAAATACTTCGCACTTGTCGCCTTCATTGCTCAGCCAAAGCTGGCAGCTCTTGCGGCCCATTTCCAGCGACTGCATCAGGTCGATCACGTTCATCTGCGCCAGACTGCCGCGCACCACGCCATCCGATGGCGCAGTCTTCGCCATTTTTTCCAGCGCAATTCGGTCGATCATCCGCTTGATGCGCCGCGTGGCGTCCTTCAGAAAAAACGGCTTCTCCAGATAGTCATCGGCGGCGTCGGCCGGCGAAAGCCGCTCGGCAATGTCCGCCTTGCTGGCCATCAACACGCTGAAAAAATTTGCGGTGGCCGGACGGCTCTTCAGCTTCTCGACGAACTGCCGCCCATCCATCCCCGGCATGCGGTAGTCGCACACCACCAGGTCCGGAACGTCGTCCACTGCCTTGAGCAACGCGTCGGCCGCATCGGTCCCGGTCGTCACCTGCGCCAGCGGGACCAGCGCATGTTGCAACATGGCCAGAACCATCGGATTGTCGTCCACCACCAGCAGTTTGACGTTATTGGACATGATCTAGTTTGACTTGAATGCGTTTACTTCGCGCGGAGATAGTCTCCGCTTTTTCCGCCGCTCTTCCGTTCCAGCACGATCTGGCGAATCTCGATGCCCTTGTCCGCTCCTTTACACATATCGTAAACCGTCAGCGCCGCCACGCTGGCCGCAACCAGAGCCTCCATTTCCACTCCGGTTTCGGCGGTAGTCATCACTTTGGAGGTAATAGCGACGCCATTCTCGCACAGCCGCACATCGACATCAACGTGCGCCAATGGCAGCGGATGGCACATCGGAATCAACTCTGCCGTGCGCTTCGCCGCCATAATGCCCGCAATGCGCGCCACTTCCAGCGGATCGCCCTTGGGATTGTGCGGCAGCGCGGCCAGCACCGCCGGCTTCATCGCCACAAATGCACTGGCCTCCGCCTCGCGCTTGGTAGCCTCTTTGACCGAGACATCGACCATCCGCGCGTGTCCCGCGTCGTCGTAGTGGGAGAGTTTCTTCGCCATGCGGAAGTTCTATCTTACATCGAAGCCCGGCGCAGAACCGTCGCTCGCGTCATACGGCGGCCAGACTTACCGCATCATCACGGCGACCCACTCCCCCGCGCGAATGCTTTCCTGATCGGGAAGAATCACGAGATAGCAATTCGCCCGCGCGGTCGCCGCAATGTCCCCCGATCCCTGCCACGCCACTGCCTCGACCTCGGAGTCTGCGAATTCACCGGAGAGCGTCGCGGGAAGAAATCTGGTAAGGCCGGCCTTGATGCGAACCTCCGACTTCAGCCGCGCGTGCAGAAATCTCAACTTGCGCGGAATCTGGCCCGCCAGCGCTTCCAGCATCGGCCGCGCGAAAAGCTCGAACGTCACCATGGTGGAGACGGGATTTCCGGGTAGGCCGAAGAAATACCGATCCCGCACTCCCCCAAACACCACCGGGCGCCCCGGCTGGATATTCACGCCCGTGAAGAAGAATTCAGCATGCATCTCCGAAAGCACCTGCTCCACCAGATCGTAGCGCCCCATGGAAACTCCGCCCGTCAACAGAAGCAAATCCGACTTCAGTCCCAGCTCAATGAGTTGCCGCAGCGCCTGCGACTGGTCAGGCGCAACCGGCAGCAGCACCGGTTGGCCTCCCGCCCTCATTATCTGTGCAGCCAGCGAATAACTGTTCGAGTTTCGAATCTGGGTGGGACCCGGAGTCGCGGCAACATCTACAAGCTCGTCGCCAGTGGTCAGCACCGCGACCCGCGGACGTTTGTACACCTGCAGCCGCGATTTGCCCACAGATGAAGCGAGCGCGACGGCGGCCTCCGCCATGCGAAGCCCGCGATCGAGCAAAACGCTCCCCCGCCGCGCCTCTGCTCCGCGGTGGACAATATTCTCGCCCGGAGCGACGCGCTTCGTTATCTCGGCTCGCTCGCCAAGCTGCGAACTGTACTCCACCATCACCACCGCATCGGCGCCCGGCGGAACCGGCGCTCCGGTCATGATCGATGCGCATTGTCCCGTGCCAATGTTGGTTGGAATCCTGTCGAGCGTCTCTCCCGCTTTGATCTCGCCGATAACGTCGAGCGTGACAGGAAGTTGCGCCAGATCATCGGATCGCACCGCATATCCGTCACGGGTCGAGCGCGGAAACGGAGGAAAGTCCCGATCCGCCAGCACGGCCTCCGCCAGTACCCGCCCGCCAGCGGCCAGCAACTCCACGTACTCGTTTTCCGGGGCGCGCACCAGCGCAGCCTGTGCCTCGACCACCCGGCGGGCCTCTTCAAAACTCAGAACGTTGGAAACGGCTGCCTGCGCCATGGAGGAATGATACGACAAACAATAATGGCTCAAATCGGCAACGGTTCAGTGGCGAGGGGAGGAAAGCTGGCAACCACGAAGGTCAGAAAATCGCACAAGGAACACTGAACCAGCGAATTCCTTCGGGATTCTGAGTGGTTTCTGCGGAATCTACCGCGCTAGTTCCTGCCCAAGCACGGCCGGATTGCTGGCAAACGACAAACCGGTTTCCAGATCGATAACCCGGTCCCGCACCAACTGAGCTATTTCGCCATCGAAGTGCTGCATGCCCTCGGACCCGCCTGCCTTCATAACGTCCAGCAGTGTCCTGTTCTCGCGCTCGCCTTTTTCAATGCACTCGCGCGTACGAGGATTCTGTTTCAGGATCTCGAACGCGGGAACCCGTCCGCTTCGGTCTGCTTTCGAGATCAGCCTTTGGCAGACGATGTAGCGGAACGATTTCGCGAAGCGCTCCCGCACCAATTGCTGCTCCGCCGGAGAAAACGAACTGACCAGCCGCTCCACCGTTTTCGGCGCATCCATCGTATTCAGGCTGGAGAACACCAGATGCCCGGTTTCGGCCGCCTCCAGCACGATTTCAATCGTCTCGCGGTCCCGCATTTCGCCGACAAGAATCACTTTGGGCGCCTGCCGCATAGCCGAACGCAGCGCGTGGGCAAAACTCGGCGTATCGCTATGCAGTTCGCGCTGATGAATGGTGGAACACTTGTGGTTGTGCAGAAACTCAATCGGATCTTCGACGGTGATGATGTGGTAATACTTCTCCCGATTGATGCAGTCCAGCAGCACCGCCAGCGTCGAAGACTTCCCCGACCCCGCGGCTCCCGTGACCAGCACAATTCCATCCCGCAACTTGGTGACGTCGGCCAACTGCGGCGGCATGCGCAACGAAGCAAAGTCCGGAATCGCCGTCGGTATCACCCGCATGACCACCGCACAACTCCCGCGCTGAATAAAAACATTGACCCGAAAGCGGGCCAAGCCGGGCAATCCAAAGGATATGTCGCAAGCCCCGTGCTCCCGCAGCGTGGTAATCGCCTGCTTATTGTCGCCAATCAAGTCGGCCGCAATGTGGCGGGTGTCGTCCGGCGTAAGTATGGTGAAGCCGGGCACCTGCACCGGTATCATTTGCCCGTAAACCTGCACTTGGGGCGGACGTCCGGGCGAGAAGATCAGATCGCTGATCTTCTCCGCGGCGCGCAGCATAGCCGTCAGCAGGGCCGGAGTCGCTACTTTTCCGGCCCCGGAGAAGCCTTCTAACGCAACGGAAATTGGGGCAATCGTCGGTGCTGCCATTCGTCCTCACAGCTCAGGAATCGCACGCACCACAAAGACAGGGAGACAAACTCGATAGCTAACTGTACCGCGCCGCGGTCGGGAGCGCGAAGGCCAGCAAGTACATAGCCCTTAGTAACCTCTTATCCGGCCATCCAACAGAAAAGGCGACCCTTTTGGGTCGCCCGCGCTACCTGACTGATTTTACGAAGAACTGCTGCCTCTTCCTGAGAATATTCTATTGTTTCTTGGTCGCCGTCTTCTTCTTTCCGAAACTGGTCTCGACCGTGGCCCCCAGGCTGGCCAGCAAGGCCTTGGCGCTGTCGGCATTCGGTCCCGTGGGCGAGAGTTGCAGGTACTTCTGGAAGGCCTCGGCCGTTCCCGGCGGCGCAACGGTCTTATCGCCCTGTAGCGTAGCCTTGCCCAGCAGGTTCAACCCCTTTTGGTAGTAGGCTTCCGCCCGAGTCGGGTCGGCGGCAATGCACTTGTCAAAGGCCGCATTGGCATCGTCCGCCCTGCCCGCGTTGGTGTATACGGCCCCAATATTGAAGTACGACTGGGCCGCCGAACTGGGATCAATCTGCGCCGCCTTCTCGTACGCCTTGACCGCGTCATCGATCTTCTTCGACTTGTTCAGCGCGTCGGCAAGGTTGTTATAGTACGCGGCCAGATTCTTGGCCGCATTCGGATCCTTGTCGTTGGGAATGGCCTGCTTAAGTTCCAGAGCCTTCTGGTAGTCCGTGACCGCAGCGTCCAGGCGCTTCTGCTTCTCGGCCGGGTCCGTCTGCTTGCCCGCCGACAGCCGGTTGTAGTCGCCCAGTTTGAACCAGATGAGGTCGCGCGAAGGATCCACCTGATTAGCATCGTTCAATTGCGCGATGGCAGTATCGTAGTCTCCGGCATCAGCCGCAGCCTTGGCCGCATTCAGCTTCTCGTTCAGCGATTTGACGGTATTATTTTCTTTCGCCGCTTTGGCCTGGTTCTCCTGCATCTGCTTCAACTGTTCCGGTGTCAGTCCCTGGCTTTTCGCAGCACTCTCCTGATCCTTCTTCAAATCAAAGGGCAACTCGTTTTCGTCCAGTTGAACCTGGAACCCGTTCACGTGATCCAGTTCCTTGCCCGCCTTCAGATCGTCCGCGCTCTTAAACAGTTGGACGTTGTACTTGCCCGGCGTAAGCCCCAGTGAAAAGTATTCGCCCTTCTTGTTCGTCTTCAGGGTGTACTTCTGCCCATTGTTCTGGTTGGCCCAAACTACGATTCCGTCGACAATGAAATTGCCCTGGGAATCTCTACAGACCCCCTTGACGGTTCAGGAATTCTGCGCGAAAACCGGAGCTGCGCACAGTCCAAGCGCCAGCACTGCAAATAAGAGAATTCCGAAGCGTTTTTTCATCTTGCCTCCCGGCAAACTCCGAGTTTTTTCCAGGCTGATCCCGTTGCAGCTCAAACTTCCGCAGCTAAATCGTTATCGCTTCGCGTAAGGGATAATATCCCTTACCCCAGCCGCTTCGAAAGCTGCCAGCCGCAACGCGCAGCTGTCGCATACTCCGCAAGCCTGATCCTCGCGACTGTAACATGACCAAGTTAAATCCAAGGGCGCATCCAGTTCAAGGCCAAGACGCACTATCTCCGCTTTCCGCATGGCAATCAGCGGGGTAACGATTTCGATATGCCCCTCCTTGGTGCCGGCCTTAACCACCTGGTTGAAAGCCTGGTAATACGCCGGACGGCAATCCGGATAACCGGAACTGTCGGGCTCGACCGCGCCAATGTACACCTTTTCTGCGTCCAGCACCTCCGCCCAACTCACCGCCGCAGCCAGGAAGTGAGCGTTGCGAAAGGGTACATACGTGACGGGAACACCTTGGCCGATCATTTGCGCTCTGGGAACCTCGATAGTTTCGTCCGTAAGGGCCGACCCGCCGATAGCTCGCAATGCTTCGTTTCGAACCACCAGCTTCTTCCTGATGCTCAGACGTTCGCAGATCGCGAGAAAAGCTCGCCGCTCACGCTCCTCAGTGCGCTGCCCGTAGCTGATGTGAACCGCAGCGGCTTCATAATCACGCGCCGCCAGCGCCGCGCAAACGCACGAATCCATCCCGCCACTGAGCAGAACGACTGCGCGGGTTGGAGATGTGGCCGACATAGAAGATGCTGAGTGATTTTAGGTAATCTCAGATCGCTGATTTCAGATTGCAGATTGCAGATTTTGCGCGCTCACCCCCTTTTCCGATGGTGGCTTCGGTTCGGTTTTCAATCTTCAATCTGCAATTCTTCATACTCCCTTCACCGCCGGATCCCAAATAAACTTATGCAGCTGCAATCCCAGCCGCACTGCGACGCCGTCGGCGAGAATCCACTCCGCCAACTCCCGCGGATCGAGCAGGCAATGTGAACTGTCCCGGGCCCCGGTCGCGTCCTTGCGAAACGCCGGAGAAAAAAGGACCGCATTCACCCGCTCCGCGAGCTTGTGGCGCTGCGTAAACTCCCGCGCAAAATCGTAATCCGCCCGGCTGCTCAGCACAAACTTGATTTCATCCTGCGCGGAAAGCGTCCCCAGATTCTCCATGCAAAACGTATCCCCTTCGCCCGAGTCCGGACACTTCACGTCGACAATCTTGACGACTCCCGCCGGAACAAGCGCCAATGCCCGCTCTCCGCTGGTCTCCAGGAGCACGCGATAGCCCCCGCCCAACAACCCCTGCATTAAAGGCACAACCTCGCGCTCTTGCAACATCGGCTCGCCGCCGGTAATCTCCACCAACCCACCCCGCGGACTCAACCGCGAAACTTCTTCCAGTACTTCTTCGAGCGACATCTTGCGCCCGCCCTGAAACGTATACTCGCTGTCGCACCACGAGCACCGCAGATTGCATCCCGTCAGGCGCACGAACACGCACGGAAGTCCCGCGTAGGTCGACTCGCCCTGCAAAGACTTGTAAATTTCCGTGATCTGCATTTGCTTTGGGGTGGCGTGGCGCTTCCGGCGCAGCGAAAAGAAGTACAAGGACATCCCCTGGGCTTCAGCCCTCAGAGAGCCCCTACTCCGAATACTTCGCGGTAGTCGTATCCGTCTCAAACCCCGTAACGTCCGTCACCCGCACCCGTCCGCGGGGCGCGCCCTGCAGCTT
>VFSW01014859.1_pt1 | contig 10732 bp, 12 predicted proteins | sample 5358111 | NCBI WGS metagenome assembly VFSW01 (sample SAMN11554181, study PRJNA540505) | mine drainage metagenome | isolation source: sediment from site ElyBrook_90M | place: USA: Ely Copper Mine, Vershire, VT | collected 2017
GCTGGGAGCGGGTCGAAGTTCAGGGAATGCTGAAGGCGGTGGCACAGTTCAAACGGGCGCGGGCCGAGCTTCTATCCTTGCTGCCCGAGCCGAAGGGCAGTTCCGGAAACTATCCGTGGACGGGTATATGCCTTCTCAAGAAGCGCTAGTCGAACAGATGAAGAAGATTCCTCAACTCGACGCAGTTCGCGGCCTGGCCGTGTTGGTGGTGATGATCCACAACCTTGATAGATACCCGTTCCTCCACTTGGGACCTCTGTCTAAGAATGGATGGATGGGAGTTGATCTTTTCTTTGTCTTATCGGGATTTCTGATCACGGGAATTTTGCTGGATGCAAAGCACCAGGAATGATACTTCCAGAATTTTTATGCACGTCGATGTCTCCGAATCTGGCCTTTGTATTACTCCGTACTCTTTTTCATGTTTGTGGTGGTTCCGATCGTTCGCCCCTCTGAAGCCCATGCCGTATTCGAGGCACGCTCAGCGCCTTGGTGGTCTTATTTTTTCTACCTTCAAAACTTCCTGGTCCCAGTCGTTACTATGGCTACCGGGCCCCTTGGCGTTACCTGGTCGCTTGCCATCGAGGAGCAGTTCTATCTGGTCTGGCCCCTCGTGGTACGGCGATGCTCTACAGCACAACTGCGCAATCTTGCAATCACGGTGATCTGTCTCTCGCCTTTGCTGCGCTTTTATCTGTCGGCGCATCAAGTCAATACTTACTCCAATGTGTTCTGCCGTCTCGACGGCCTGATGGCCGGAGCACTGCTAGCTCTGGTGGTGCGTTCGGAGGGTTTTGTCGCTTCGAAGTTTGTGAAGCCAGCATGGATCACATTTGTCGTTGCGCTTCCGCTCGCAATTGCGGTCGACACCTGGAATCAGCGGTGGATTGTCTATTCATTGGTGGTTCTGGCTTCCTGCTCACTTGTCTATGTTTCACTGTTTTCGACGGCAAAATGGTTCCAGGCCGTAATGACGAACCGTTTTCTGGTTTTCAGCGGAACGATCAGCTACGGACTCTACCTGCTGGAGAAAATACCCGGGGATGCGGCGAAGTCTTTCCACTTGGACCGGTTTCCGTTGTTGGCACTTTCGACATCGATTCTCGCCACGTACGTGATCGCCATCATCTCTTGGAACCTGCTCGAGAAGCCGTTCCTGAACCTAAAACGATTCTTCGAGAATAGGCAGGTTGAGGTGGAGGCGTTTGCTTCGTGAACAGCGTCAGTGACGGCCTGTTTTATAATCGCATCACTGTGGAGCGTTTTACCCTTCCCATCCCCGTAGTTCTCGTATGCTATTGATGTATAAAGAGTTACGTTGAAGATCAGGGCCCGAGTTGGGGTCTTTGGTCATCGCGACGGCCAGGAGCGCTGGCCGCCGTTTTGCGTTCACAGGGCCATACCTGTCCTGATAAAATCTAGATTCCCCTCGAGTTTCCTCCCCTACAGAGTCGGCGCAGCCAAAGCTTTGCCTGTGCAACCATTTTCGAGACAAAACGCTAAGGAGTTATCAGCAAGATCATGCTAAACACCGCGATCATTGGGGCAGGACCGTACGGGCTTTCCGTTGCCGCGCACTTTCGGCGTGAAGGCATTCCATTCCGCATTTTTGGTCGTCCGATGGACACTTGGCGCAACCACATGCCTGTGGGCATGATGCTCAAGTCAGATGGTTTCGCATCCAACATCTTCGATCCGGAAAACGCGTATACCCTCAAACAGTTTTGCGCGGAGCGCGGGATCAAGTATGCGGATACCGGAGTTCCGGTCAGCCTCGACACGTTTAACGCATACGGGATCGCGTTTAGCGAGCGCATGGTGCCGGAGTTGGAGAAAAAGCAGGTCGAGTGGGTTGAGCGCACTGCCGATGGTTTTGAAGTCCGTTTGGAAAGCGGCGAGACCGTCACGGCGCAAAACGTTGTGCTGGCGGTTGGTATCACTCATTTCAACTTCGTCCCCGAGAAGCTTGCAGGTTTGCCTGAGCAGTATGTGACACACAGCGCCAGTCATCGGGAATTGGAACCGTTCAGCGGTCGCAACGTCGCTGTCATCGGTACCGGCGCATCCGCTCTGGATTTGGCGGGATTACTGCACGAAGCCGGAGCAAAAGTGCAGATCATCGGCCGCAGCCCGGAATTGAAATTCCACAGCGAGCCAACCGGAAAACCTCGAACCTTGTGGCAAACTCTTCGACATCCCGGATCGGGATTGGGGCCTGGCTGGAGGTCGCGCTTTTTTGCGAACGCTCCGTGGGCATTTCACTTCTTACCGGAGAGCCTCCGACTGGAGGTTGTGCAACGAGCTCTAGGACCATCCGGTGGCTACTTCATCAAGAACAAGGTTGTTGGCAAAGTGCCTGTACTGCTTGGGTATAGCATTGAAGGCGCCGATATTGAGAACGGCAATGTCCATCTGCACCTGCGATCGCACGATGGCACCGCGAGAGACGTTGAGTTCGAACACGTGATCGCCGCAACTGGTTATGTCGTCGACGTTGACCGGTTGAAGTTTCTCAGCCAGCAGATTCGTTCACAGGTCAAGACGACGAAAGGCAGCCCGGTTCTGTCGTCGAGTTTCGAGTCGTCGGTACCTCACCTGTACTTTGTTGGAGTCGCCTCCGCTAACAGTTTTGGACCCGTCATGCGCTTCGCGTACGGCGCCGGTTTTGCAGCTCAGCGTCTGACCGAAACCATGGAGAAGACTCTCGTTCGTGGTACGGCACCGGTTGCTGTTCAACCTGTGGCGACCACGGCGAAGTGAAGGTGACTCGGTAAATTGAAAGGCTGATCCAAGAATGAAGCGAGAAACCATCGCGATTCACGCCGGGTACGACGGCGATCCGACGACAAAAGCCGTCGCTGTACCGATCTATCAGACCGTCGCTTTCGAGTTTGATAGTGCCGAGCATGGCGCGGCCCTGTTCAACCTCGAAGTCGAGGGGAATATCTACACGCGGATCGGTAACCCCACAAACGGCGTGCTTGAAAAGCGCGTAGCGGCACTTGAAGGCGGAGTCGATGGCCTCAGCGTCAGCTCGGGAATGGCCGCGATTGAATATTCCCTCATCAATATCGCCGAAGCGGGAAACAATATCGTTTCGACGCCGCAGCTATACGGCGCGACTTACACGCTCTTGGCACACATCTTCCCCAAGCGCGGCATCACTTCGCGTTTTGCGGCAACGGATCGTCCCGAAGACATCGAAAAACTGATCGACGAGAACACGCGTGCCGTCTATTGCGAAAGTGTCGGCAATCCCGCAGGCAACGTGGCCGATATTGAAGGCCTGGCCCGCGTCGCGCACAAACACGGAGTGCCGCTGGTCGTGGACAACACCGTAGCCACGCCAATTCTGTTACGGCCGATTGAGTACGGTGCTGACGTCGTCGTGCATTCGATGACAAAGTTCATTGGAGGCGGTGGCACCAGCATCGGCGGAATGATCGTGGATGGCGGCAAATTTCCGTGGCGGAAATATCCAGAAAAGTTCTACATGCTGAACGTGCCGGAAGTTGCCTACCACGGTGTGGTCTATGTGGACCATTACGGCGACGCGGCCTTCGTTGCTCGCTGCCGGACAGTGTGCCAACGAAACACTGGCGCAACGCTCTCTCCGTTCAACGGGTTTTTATTCCTGCAGGGGATTCAGACGCTGGCTTTGCGCGTGGAGCGTCACGTAGAAAACGCCCGCAAAGTTGCCGAGTTTCTGCGGGCCCACCCCATGGTCAACTGGGTGAACTACGCTGGATTTCCCGACAATCCGCTGTATCCGATGGCTCACCGATATCTGGGCAACAACTTCTGCTCGCTGCTGACCTTTGGGGTCAAAGGCGGTTATGAGGGCGGCATAAAGTGCTTCAACGCATTCCGCCTGTTTAAGCGCATGGTCAACATGGGTGACGCTAAATCGTTGACGTGTCATCCGGCGTCGACGACGCACCGCCAACTTACGCCAGAGGAGCAGGCAAAAACAGGCGTCACACCCGAGATGATCCGTCTTAGCGTGGGGATCGAACACATCGACGATATTCTCGAAGATTTGGGGCAGGCACTCGGGAGTGCCAGGTAGTAGGGTTTACACAGTCGTGCAAGCATCGTGGGTGGGGGAGGCATGACATGGCGTTGATTTTCGAAGCCGGGCGAGTACCGCCACGTTGGGCGACGGAAGGAGCCTGCCGTAAGGGAGGCGCCAACTGCGGAACCCCGACCGGGCACCTGAACATCGCGCTCATTAATAACATGCCGGACGCCGCGCTCGAGGATACGGAACTACAGTTTTTCGATCTTCTCGATGATGCTTCTGGCGACACGCCAGTTTTTCTGAAACTGTATTCGTTGACCGGAATTCCGCGCACCGATCGCGGTCAGCGCCACCTGAACAGCTTCTATTACAGCTTGGATGAGCTCTGGCAAAACCAATTTGATGGCGTAATCATCACCGGTACGGAACCCCGTGAGCCCGATCTGCGGGACGAGCCTTACTGGAGAGTGCTCGCCAAAGTTTTCGATTGGGCAGAGCGCAACACGACCGGCGCAATTCTTTCTTGCCTGGCGGCGCACGCCAGTGTCCTTCATGGCGACGGGATCGGCCGGCACCGGCTGCCGGATAAGCAGTTCGGCGTCTTTGAACTCACAAGACCGGCTGGCCACCCGCTGCTAAATGGTACTGGAGAAGCGATGCGCTTCCCGCATTCCCGCTGGAACGAAGTGCGGGCGGACGAACTGACCGAGGCTGGCTACACCGTACTCACGGTTTCGGCCGACGGCGGTGTAGACACATTCTTGAAGAAAAGGAAGCGTAGCCTGTTCTTGCACTTCCAGGGGCATCCGGAATACGGTGCAGAAACCCTGCTCAAAGAGTATCGTCGCGACATTCGGAGATTTATCAACAACGAGCGCGAAACCTATCCCACCATGCCAAGGGGATATTTCGATCCGGCTGGCGAAAAGCTCGTCTCGGAATTCCGAAAGATGGTTCTGACCAATCCACGGGATGGGCTCAGGGAAGCGTTCCCCGACCACGCGCTCGCGAGCTCGCTTAAGAGAACTTGGCAATGGTCGGCGAACGCCATCTATCGCAATTGGCTAGGCTATGTAGCATCGTGCAAGACGGATGTGTCCGCCTTCTCGCCTATGTCGACCGTCCGCGAAGACACAGAACGAAAAAGATCTATGCCATGGTGAATGGGAGCAGAAGTATCCTCAGTAGTGGCATGTGCTGGAATCGGTATGGCTGGTGGTGCTCATCTATGGCGCACATTCAATTTCCGATGGTTCCGACAGGGATGAGAGGTGTCAACCGGTGACGGTGCCACTTCTGATCGGCAGGCTTCTGGGTAAGTTAGCGTTTGTTGCACCGGGCGGATTCAGCGTACGGCCTTGGCTGCAGCGTCTGCGAGGCGTCGGGATCGGTACCAATGTCTGGATAGGCCAGCTCGTGTACATCGATGAAATACATCCCACGGACGTCGTAATCGGGGATAACTGCACAATCGGCCTCAGAACATCAATCATCTCGCACTTTTACTCAGGACCCAGAAGGCCCACAAACAACGGAAAAGTTGTCATCGAAAAAGATGTTTTCATTGGGCCGCACTGCGTCATCTTGCCTAATGTGAGAATTGGCGAGGGAGCGGTTATCCGGGCTGGTACCGTGGTGAGCCGCAACGTGCCACCGCACACTTTCTGGGGACCTCCTGCGGCCGAAGCCTTGGGAGTGGTAACCGTCCCACTAACCCCGGAACACCCGTACGAAGAATTTGTGCAGGGCTTGAAGTTGCGCATAAAGCGTCCTTAAAATTGTCGCGATCAAGAGCCGAAGTGATCGTGAGAGTGCAAGTGGCGGGTCATACAGACTGAACCCTAGCTCGGCAGCGTCGCCCAACTCGGCAGAACTGAGCACAATATGGAACTGAAAACGGGACTGATACCGCCCGGGCCTGAAGAGCAGTATCGTGTCAGCGACGACCTCCTGGACTGGATGGGACGGCAGTTCGGAATCTTTGGCGACATCTACAGGGCCTCGATTTATGGGACGAGTGTGTATGTAATCCGGGACGTCGAGTTCGCGCACCACGTGCTTGTTGAGAACTGGCAGAACTATGTAAAAGGCCAGGCGATCAGACGGGTCGCATTACTCTTGGGCAACGGACTCATGGTGAGCAAGGGAGACGTCTGGAAGCGCCAGCGGCGGATGATACAACCGATATTTACTCATGATTCCATCGCGCGTTGGACGCAAATGATTACGGTAGTCAATACCGAACTCCTCAGGAGATGGCAACTAGCGGCCGAGAAAAACGAGAGCGTCAACGTTACGCGTGACGTCAGTAGTATGGCTCTCGAGGTCGTGCTGCGCTTCATTTTCGGCGACGATTACGAACTGGTCGGCCCGCATTTCGATCTCCTCTCCCAGGAACCGGCGCGCAATATCGAGTTCGCATTATCCTTCAGAGCCCTAGCGAAGATCATTCTTCCAGTCATCGAGCGAAGACGAAGAGATTCGACGACGGCCGACGACGCTTTGGCCATGCTGATGCAAGGGCGTGATCCTGACAATGGCCAGCCAATGAGCGACGGTCAGTTGATCGACGAGATCCTGACGATGACCGTTGCGGGCCACGAGACTACGGCAAGTACTCTAAATTTTGCATGGTACCTGATCTCCCAGCATCCGGAAGTGGAACAGAGGCTGTCAGACGAGCTCAACTCTTTGACAATCTGTCTTGAGTTCGGTGACCTGCAGAAGCTTCTCTATTCACGACAGATCATCGATGAGACGATGCGTCTATATCCAGCTGGTTGGGTGATTTTCCGCAGGGCGCTGGGTAATGATCAGCTCGGCGAGTACTTCGTTCCAGCCGGTACGGAAATCTATATCCCCCCCTACTTCATCCAGCGGCATCCCGGTTTATGGGAGGACCCAGACCGCTTTAATCCGGATCGCTTTCAACATGAAAATGCGAAAAAGCGGCATCGATTGGCGACGATCCCTTTTTCGGCAGGACCGAGAAACTGCATCGGGGAGCATTTTGCTCGTCTCGAAATGCAGATTCATCTCATGACAATCGCCAGACATCTATGGTTGCGATACAGCGTATTGAGGCCGATTGAACTCGAAGCTGGCGTGAACCTGCGTTGTAAGTTTGACTTCATCATGTACCCGGAGGCCAAAGTAGTCCGAGCCTCTGATGCGGCTGCATAGGACTTGCTTGTGTTCAACACTTAAATTAACGAAAACACTAGGGGATATATGCAAACACAGACAACGGAGATCGAACAAGAAATTCGTAATTTTCTTACCGAGAAGTTTCTTTTCGGCCGCAGCGAAGCGCTCACGGACGATTTGCCGCTGCTCGGCAACGTGATCGACTCGCAGGGAGTGATCGAACTAATCGTGTTCGTTCAAGAGCGCTTTGACATCACCGTAGATGATGAGGAGGTGACAACTGAAAACTTTGCCTCGGTGAAGAGTACCGTTTCCTTGATCCAAGAGAAGCTTCGCAGCAAAGCGTAGGTCCCTCTGTGAAGCAAGATCCGCTAGCCCCGACCACACCTTCCCGCTAGCTCGGAGAATTGGGTCCCGCCAGGAACCCGCCGTCTAGAACCAGCGATTGGCCCGTCATGAAGGATGCGCGGTCCGAGCACATCCATACCACGGCTTCAGCGATTTCGTCGGGTCTTCCAAGACGGCCGATGGGATGGCAGCTAAGAACGAATTTGCGAGCCCCCGGAGCGCGAAAGACTCGATCAGCCATAGGCGTTTCTGCGAATCCGGGGCATACGGCGTTGATCCGAATCCCGCTTTTGGCATTCTCCAGGGCGGCGCTCTTCGTAAGCCCGATCACTCCATGTTTGCTGGCGCTATACGCTGCTACCCCGACAGAACCGATTAGGCCCAGAATTGACGCCATGTTTACGATTGCTCCGCCGCCGCCCTGCTTAGCCATCTGCTGAATTTCATACTTTAGGCAGAGCCAGACGCCCTTGAGATTGACGGCGATCGTCCGATCAAAATCCTCTTCGGATTGTCTGCTGATTGGTGCCCAAGCCCCCTCGATCCCGGCGTTATTGAAAGCGATGTCCAAGCGGCCAAATTTCTCAACGGTCCTTTTGATGACCGACTCAACATCAACAGCGTTCGACACGTCGGTTTTCGCAAATAGGCTATCTCCGCCTACGGCTTGAATGAGGGCGACCGTCTCGTTGCCTTCGACCTCACGTCGGCCAGCAACAACCACTTTGGCTCCCGCCCTCGCGAAAAGAACGGCGGTCTCACGGCCAATGCCTGATGTTCCGCCGGTTACGAGCGCAACCTTGCCTTGCAAATCCGTTGTCATATCTCCCTTTGCGAAAAACACCCTTCAAGGTCGAAGCGCAGAGTGTAGGCTTTGTTGGAAGCTTCCGTCAAATTTGTCTTGCGGGATCGCGTTGCGATTCGCATAAATGGACATCGCGAGCAGCAGCCTGTGAAACAGTCGCAAATAGCGAGAATAGAATCGAAAGAGAAATCAGAATGACCGGAGGCACGGACAACAAGCTCGTGGGGACATGGAAACTGGTTTCCGCTTCGAGTGTGATGTCGAGCGGCGAGCAGAGCGCTCCGTATGGCACTAACCCCGCGGGGTTTCTCACCTACACCGAAGATGGCCGAGTAAACGCCCTGATCAGCTACGGCGGCCGTAAGCGACTTTCGGTCCTCTCGGTCGGCGGCGCGTCTCAGGCGCTGCTGGAAGAACAGGCTGAGGCGTTCAGAACATTTCTTGCTTATGCCGGCCGGTACACGCTCAGCGGTGACAAGGTCACCCATCATATCGAAGTCTCGTCGATTCAGAACTACGTGGATAAGGATCTGATCCGCAGCGTCAGATTCGAGGGTGATCAAATTATATTGGTTACACCACCGACGGCAGTAAACGGAAAAATCCAAGTCGTCGAATTGCCCTGGCAGCGTTTGCCCGTCGGCTCGTGATTTGAAGGAGGCAGGGTTGTCCATTGCTTTAGGCAAGAAGGTTGTTTTCAGCGACGAAATTCTGCAGGATCCCTATCCGACATACGCGCGCCTGCACGAAGAAGGCCCATTGCATTACCTGGACGTCGGCAACAAGTGGGCGGTGTGGTCGATTTTCAGCCACGCGGAGTGCTCCTCGATCGCGAAAGACACGAGGCTTTCCGCGAAACGCGCGCAGCAGATGTTGTTGCCTCTGCCGCTCAGCCGCCAGGCCGAGTTCAGTGAGCTCGCGCGCATGTTTGGCTTGTGGCTCATCTTTATGGACCCGCCGGAGCACACCCGGCTGCGTAAGCTTCTCAATAAAGGATTCTCTGCTGCTGCCGTAGAGGGCTTGCGCCCGCAAGCCGAAGCGATCGTTGATCAGATGCTAAAGCCAATCCAGGACGGCTCAGAAATCGATCTCATGCGCGAGTTCGCAAATCCAATGCCCGTGCGCATCATTTTGGAGATGCTTGGCATACCGCAAGAACATCGGGAAACCTTCGTCGATTGGTCACGCGCCATCGCTGCGTTTCGGGGCAATCCAAATCGCACCGTGGAGGAAGCAAGCGCTGCACAAGATGCGCTCGTCCAGCTAACAGACTTCTTCCGCAAGACTGTTGCAGAGCGCAGACGCAACAAGGGTACCGACCTGATCAGTCTGCTGATTGATATCGAGGAGGAAGGGGAAGTGTTGACCGAAGAAGAGCTGTACGCGCAGTGTATCGCGCTGCTTTTCGCCGGGCATGAGACCACTCGAAATCTGATCGGCAACGGTATGTACACGCTCCTGCAGCACCCGCAGGAAACAGCGGAGCTGCGAGAGAGACCGGATATGATCCGCTCCGCGGTCGAAGAACTTCTGCGCTATGAGAGCCCCGTACAATTTACGGCCCGCGTCCTCAAGGAAGATATCGAAGTCTGCGGCCAGCCGGTACGGAAAGGCTGGACGGTCCTGTGCATGCTCGGCGCTGCGAACCGCGATCCAAAACAATTTAAGGAACCGGATCGGTTGGATCTTGCTAGGCTGAATAACCAACACCTCGCGTTCAGTGCGGGTCTGCATTTCTGCATCGGAGCTCAACTCGCTCGGTTAGAAGGGCAGATCGCGCTCCTGAATCTGGTGCAGCGCTTCCCGAAGATGAAGCTCACTGGCCCGCGCCCCGAGTGGGCGTCTACATTCGGATTCAGGGGTCTGAAGAGTCTTCCGGTAACGATGTGAAACTCGTGACAGGACATTAGAGTCCGTCGGTTGGAACCTCAAGACTCACAGCGCTACGATCCTACTATGCCAGAGATGACCCACGATCGCGTCGCCACGCTCATGGCGAATCTTCCCGCGCGCATTTGCGATGTCATCGCCGTCTGGTCCGAGCGTTCCCCAGATCGTCCGGCTTTGGTCGAAGCGTCAGGTTCCTGGACGTATCGGCAGCTCGCATCGGTCACCTCTGACGCCCAGCGCTGGCTTCTGGACTTAGACGTGCGCCCCGGCGATCGCGTCATGAGTGTTTGCGAAAACTGCCGGGTGGTCGTCGCGATTTTGTTGGCTCTCGCCCGTCTCGACGCTTGGCCTGTTTTAGTCAATGCGCGTTTGTCGGCGCGCGAAGTTGATGAAATTCGGGACCACTGCGGCGCGCGCCGTGTGTTCTATACCACCAGCGTATCTTTGCCGGCGCGGGCACACGCCAGGCGGCATGGCGCAACCGTTCTCGAAGTTCCGCCGCTGGGTCCAATCGCGGTTGG
>VFSW01014860.1_pt1 | contig 10731 bp, 10 predicted proteins | sample 5358111 | NCBI WGS metagenome assembly VFSW01 (sample SAMN11554181, study PRJNA540505) | mine drainage metagenome | isolation source: sediment from site ElyBrook_90M | place: USA: Ely Copper Mine, Vershire, VT | collected 2017
CGTAGGCCAGAGTCCAGCAGAGGTTGGCCAGCATCAGTATCCAGGCAGAACCGGGTACCTGACCGAGTTCGGCCGCAAAAGCCATGGGAATGCCAAAACCAAAGGCAATACCCAGATAGGCCTGGGGGAGCGGAAAAAATCGTTTGGTCAGGGGGTAACTGGCGGCGAGAAAAAGGGCGGGCAGGGAAAGTATCAAGGTCAGCGTATTGCGGGTCAGAACCAGAGCGAAGGCACCCAGGCTCAGGAGGAGCGCCAGTACGACGGCCTCCTTGACACTGACCTCTCCTCGGGCCAGGGGACGCTGACGGGTCCGGGCAACGTGGGGGTCCACCTTGCGGTCTGCAATGTCATTCATGACACAGCCGGCTGAGCGCATCAGCAGGGTACCGAGCGAGAAGACGATCAGATTGGATAGGGAGGGATGCCCCTGGCTGGCCAGCCACAGGGCCCAGAGTGTGGGCCACAGCAACAGCAGGGTGCCAATGGGCTTATCCATCCGGGTCAGGCGCCACCACGCATTCCAGTTCATGTGCGTTCAAGTATTCAGATAGGGTTGACGTGTGCCCAGCCAGCACGAGGCATGATGGCGGGATTTTACAGGGGACTCGACGATCCAGGCGGCCGCGTACCGACGCGCCAGGGTCAGCAGGTCATCATCCTGCACGGGGTCTGCGAAGCGCAGCAGAGCCAGGCCACTTTGACGGGAACCCAGGTAATCGCCGGGGCCACGGAGCAGGAGGTCCTGGCGGGCGATTTCAAACCCGTCGGTGTGTTCGTAAATCACTTTCAGACGTTGACGCGCCAATTCGGACAGAGGGGGCCGATAGAGGAGCAGGCAAACGCCGGGACCTGTGCCCCGTCCTACCCGTCCGCGCATCTGATGGAGTTGGGCCAGCCCCATTCGTTCCGCATGTTCGATCACCATCAGTGTCGCATTCGGCACATCCACCCCCACCTCGATGACGCTGGTGGCGACCAGCAATTGAAGTTCTCCTTTCTGGAACCGATTCATGATGGCCTGTTTCTCGGCTCCGGCAAGTCTGCCATGAAGCAATTCGCAGCGCAAATCCGGCGCATCGGCGGTGAGGGCCTGAAAAGTGTCTTGGGCATTCTGCAGGTCGAGAAATTCCGATTCTTCGATCAAGGGGCACACCCAGTAAGCCTGTTGACCCTGGCGACAGGCCGAACGAATGCGTTCGATGACCTCGTTCCGACGGGCAGCAGAAACCAGTTTGGTGGTGATGCCCTGGCGTCCGGGGGGCAATTCGTCAATCACGGAGACGTCGAGGTCGGCATAGTAACTCATGCTCAAACTGCGGGGGATGGGCGTGGCGCTCATCATGAGTTGATGGGGCTGGATCCGGCCGGATTCTCCTCCTTTCTGGTGGAGCGAGAGACGCTGGGCGACGCCAAAACGATGTTGCTCATCGATGATGATCAGCCCCAGGTTCTTGAAGGACACCCGTTCCTGAATCAGCGCATGGGTACCGATGACCAGGCCAATTTCTCCATTGGCGATGCGTTGGTGCAGGTGACGCTGAGCCTGACTCCCGAGTTGTCCCGTCAGCAATTCGACAGGAACTCCCTGGGAAGCGAGCAGGTCGCAGAGTTTTGCATGGTGCTGCTGGGCCAGTAATTCGGTGGGCGCCATCAGGGCCACCTGCCCTCCTCCCTCGATGCATTGAACGGCAGCCAGAGCGGCGACAATGGTTTTGCCACAGCCGACGTCTCCCTGCAACAGCCGATGCATGGGGCGTTCTTGCGCCAGATCCCGACGAATTTCCTCGACGACCCGGCGTTGGGCGGCAGTGAGCGGAAACGGGAGGGATCGTTCAAAAGATCGGGAAAGTTTTCCCTGGGCGGGGTAGGCCTGGGCCAGGGTTTCGCTGCGATGCCGGCGGTGGAAATGCATGGACAACTGCTGGGCCAGCAGTTCATCGAATTTGAGGCGTTGCCACAGGGCGGGGACCAGTTGGGACGTATCGGTGGGGCCGTGCAGGATCTTCAGGGTCGTGGCCAGGTCGGGTAACCCCAGGGAATCACGCCAGGAGGGGTCCCAGGTGTCGCTCAGGTCGAGTTGCGTCAGCGCCCGTGACAGGGCGCGCCGCAGGGCACTCTGGGACAGGCCGGCACAGGTGGGGTAAACGGGGGTCAAGGTGGCCGGAAGGGGACTGTTTTCCTTGAATGGTTGGCAACGGGGGTGGATCATTTCCAGTCTCTGGTAGCCCTGGCGCGCTTCACCAAAGAGGCGCAACCGGTTGCCCGGGGCGAACAGGCGCAGTTGGCCGGGATGGAAATGGAGGAAGCGCAATTCGAGCAGGCCGGTTTCATCCCTGACCTGGACGGTCAGGGTGCGGCGGGGACCCTGGCGAATTTCGTGACGAACCACCTGAACGATGAGGCAGGCGCTTTGCCCTGGCGTCAGGGCCGCGACGGAACCGGGATGCCGTTCATCTTCGTAGCGCAGGGGAAGATGCAGCAACAAATCGAATCCGCTGTGCAGTCCCAGGGTATGGAGCAGTTGGCAGAGGCGCGGGGTGAAATCCAGGGCGCTCAGGGGTACGGTGGGCGGCAGGGGCACGACTCACTTTCCCTGAATGAGCCATGCTTCGGCCTGGGCCAGCGCCTCCGGACGGCCGAGCAGGATCAGGATATCCCCGCTTTCGAGGCGGGTCTCTCCTTCGGGTTGGAACCCCCGCAATCCACGCCGGCGCAGGGCAGTGATTTCCACCCCCCACTGATGAAGGGGCAGGTCACGCAGTTGCATCCCCCGGGCAAGGCTGTTTTCCAGCAGGGTCAGCGTTTGCAGGCGAAGTTGGTCGGGGTTGGCGTTCTCGCTGGATTCGTCGGTCAACCCACGAAAAAACCCGCGCATCAACTGATAGCGTTCGGCACGGACTTGACGGATTCGTTTCAGGACCCGCGACAGAGGTATGCCCAGTTCGAGCAGGGCATGACTGGCCAGCATGAGGGATCCCTCCAGGATTTCCGGAACGACTTCGGCTGCCCCCGCCTCTTTCAGACGATCCAGATCGCTGTCATCACGGGTACGGACGATGACCGGAAGCGCCGGCTTCAACTCCCGGACCAGCGCAATGATGGCGAGAGACAACGCCGTATCGGAGAAACTGACGATGAGCGCCGAGGCGCGCTGGATGCCGGCGGCAATCAGGACTTCCTGTCGTCCCGCATCGCCAAACACGACTTCGTCGCCCGCTTCCGAGGCCAGCCGGACCCGTTGCGGGTCGCGATCCAGGGCAAGGACGGAGACCCCCTCCTGTTCCAGGAAACGGGCCAGATTTTGACCGCTCCGGCCGTATCCGCAAACGATGACGTGACGTTGCTTCCCATAACTTCGACGGGACAATTCATGGAGGGCGACGGAACGCAGGGCCCATTCATTCTTGCAGACGAAGAGGACGATACGATCGCTCGTGAGCAGAATGAATGGGGCCAGGATCATGCTGATGAGCATGGCTGCCAGAACGATCTGAAGCGGCGTGGCAGGGACCAGATGAAGCCCTTCGGCCTGGGCCAGCAGCACGAACCCGAATTCGCCGGCCGGCGCCATGGCCAGGGCGGTACGCAGGGCAATCGAATCCTGCTCGCCCAGCGCGCGCGCGGGTCCGTACACCGTCAGCAACTTGAGTCCCAGCAGGAGGACCAGGGTCAGCAGTACGGCGGGCAGGTGGTGGACCACGACATTCAGGTCCAGTAGCGTTCCGATGGTGATGAAGAAAAGACCGAGCAACACATCGCGAAAGGGTTTTATGTAATCTTCCACCTGATAGCGGTAATCGGTTTCGGCCAGTAACACGCCGGACACGAAAGCGCCCAGCGCCAGCGATAATCCGGCCTTCTGGGTGATCCAGGCCAACAGCAAAATGACCCACAGGACATTGAGCAGAAACAGTTCCGAGGACTTTTGACGGGCAATCCAGTGGAACCAGAGTCCCAGCCACTTTTTGCCCAAGCCCAGCAACAGGGACAGAATGACGATGGCCTCGAAGACTTCGATGAGCATCAGACGTGCCAGATGATCGTGGGGTTGGGCAAGAGCGGGGATCAGAACCAGGAGTGGGACGACCGCCAGATCCTGAAACAGCATCATGCCCATGATGCGTTGCCCATGGGGGGATTTCAGTTCCGAGCGTTCGGCCAGCAGGCGCGAAATGATCGCGGTGGAGGACAGGGACAGCGCGCCGGCCAAAACCACCGTGCCTTGCAGGGGTAATTTCATGGACCAGCCCAGCAAAAAGACCAGCCCGAAGGCCAGTCCCATCTGGGCGCTACCCAGGCCAAATACGGTGCGCTGCAGGGCGATCAGTTGGGGTAAACTGAACTCGAGCCCGACGCTGAACATGAGGAACACGACCCCGAATTCGGCAAGGTTCCGGGTTTCTTCACCGGGGGGAATCCAGCCCGCAGCATGGGGCCCGATCAGGATCCCGGTGAGGAGGTATCCGAGCATGGCCGGCAGGCGCAGGAGACGAAACAGCGCCACGCCCAGAGTCGCCAGGATCAGCAGCAGTAAAATCAGTTCCAGTGTGTCGCTCACGAGTTTCCATTCCTTTGACAGAGAGGTCGAGTTTCACACCCTTCTTGCCCTCAAGTATAATCCGTGAATCATGAATGCTCATCCCGATTCCCTGCCTCTCCTCTCACCCGACACCTTGTTGTCCATGGCGCGTACCATTCTGGAGATCGAGTCCGCGGCCATCCAGTACCAGGCCAGCCGTCTGGATGAACATTTCGTGGCCGCTCATCACTTGCTTCTGGGCTGTCGGGGGCGGATCGTGGTCAGTGGCATGGGCAAGTCCGGGCACATTGGCGGCAAGATTGCCTCGACCCTGGCCAGTACGGGCAGTCCGGCCTTTTTCATGCATCCGGCCGAGGCCAGCCACGGGGATCTGGGCATGATCATCGCTGAGGATGTGCTGCTGGCTCTGTCCAACTCAGGAGAAAGCGATGAGTTGCTGGCCATTGCCCCTTTGCTCAAGCGACGCGGTACCCGCATTCTGGCGCTGACCGGAAACGCGCGCTCCCGTCTGGCTCGTCTGGCTGATGTGCACCTCGAGGTTCGGGTGGAGCGTGAGGCCTGTCCCCTCAATCTGGCACCGACGGCCAGCACCACGGCCGTTCTGGCGCTGGGGGATGCGCTGGCCCTCACCTTGCTCGAGGCGCGCGGGTTTTCCGCCGATGACTTTGCGCGAACGCATCCCGGCGGGGCGTTGGGGAAACGCCTGTTGCTGGCGGTTCAGGACGTCATGCATCAGGGGGAGCGTGTTCCCCGGGTGACGCATCAGGCAACCGTGGCGGAAGCCTTACGGGTCATGTCGGACAAGGGCCTGGGGATGACGGCGGTGGTGGGGAGCGACGATCGTCTCGAAGGAATCTTTACGGATGGAGACCTGCGGCGCGCGCTTGAAACCGGCACCGTCAATTTGCTGGAACAGGAAGTCAGCCAGTGGATGACCCGCCATCCCGTGGTTACCCGACCGGACGAACTTGCGGCCAACGCGGCTCAGGTGATGCAGGACAAGCGGATTTTTGGGTTGTGCGTGGTGGAAAAGAAGCGTTTGGTGGGTGCGTTCAACATGCACGATCTCCTGCGGCACGGAATTGTTTGACAGGAACCCATGAAGTTATCCGCCGAAGATCTTGTGCAACGGGCCCGTCAGATACGGTTGGTGGGATTTGACGTGGACGGGATTCTGACACCGGGAACCTTGACCTTCGATGAACAAGGGCACGAAACCAAATCGTTTCATTCGCGTGATGGGGTGGGGTTGAAATTGTTGCAGCAGGCAGGTTTGACGCTGGCCCTCGTCACAGGGCGCCAGTCTCCCATCGTGACGTTGCGCGCCCGAGAATTGGGCATCACCCATGTGTTTCAGGGCGTTCATGACAAGCGCCAGGTCATGGATACCCTGCTCTCCGATCTGGGGTTTCGCTGGGACCAGTTGGCTTACATGGGCGATGATTTGCCCGACCTGTCCGTTCTGTGTCGCTCTGCTCTGGCGCTGACCGTCCCGGAAGCCCCGGAGGAGATTCGGGCTGCAGTTCATTGGGTGGCCCCTGTGGGGGGAGGGATGGGTGCGGCCCGGGCAGCGGCAACCTGGCTTTTGCAGGCACGGGGGGAGTGGGCCCGAGTACTGGAACGATGGGCCGACTGATTCAGAATCTGGAGGCCTGGGTACCGGTGGTCGTGGTCCTGCTGTTGGCCATGGTCACCACCTGGCTATGGCGGGTGGTCGAAGAGGGAGGCGCGTGGGGAGAGAAATCCGTCCGCCACGTACCCGATCTCATCATGTCTCACTTTTCTGCCCTGCAACTGGGCGAAAACGGGCAGATTCGTTACACCCTGGATGCGTCTAAAATGGTACATTACCCGGACGATGATACTTCTCATTTCGAGACGGTTCTGTTTACCTCCTATGAATCCAGTGGCCCCCCGGTGGATGTGCGTTCCGAGCGGGCGGTGCGCTCCGAACCCCGTGACGAGGTGGTGTTTACCGGGCACGTGGTGGTTACCCGTCAACCCACGCCCGAAGAACCCCAGACAGTGATGACGACCAGTATTTTGACGGCCTATCCTCAACGGGGTATCGAAAAGACCGATCAGCCGGTGGTGGTGACTTATGGCCAGGATCGGCTGGTCGCCAATTCGATGATCGTTGACAACAAAACCAAAGTGGCCCATTTCACCCATGCCAAACTTCTCTATCATCCTGCGCCTCGTCATCCTTAGCGGGGTGCTGGCCGGAGTTGTGACGACAGTTCATGCCGAAAAGTCGGATCATGACCAACCGGTCAATATCGACGCGGATCGCATGACTGCAGATGACACTAAAAAAGTGAGTTATTTCGAAGGGAATGTCGTTTTGACACAGGGAACGATCCACATGACCGCAGACCATATGACGGTTCGCGAAGACCCGGAGGGCATGAAATATGCGTCGGCTTTCGGCAATCCGGTCACCTTCCGGCAGAAACGCGATGGCGTCGACGAATGGGTGGATGGCAAGGCACAGCATGTGGAATACAACGGAAAGATCGAACGGATCGAACTCTTCGACCATGCCGTGGTGCATCAGGGCAAGGATGAAATCAAGGGAGACTACCTGTCCTATGACACCAGGACGGAGTTTCTACGTGCCAACGGAGAGTCCGAGGCACAAAAAGGGAAGGCGCCTGGGCGCGTGCATGTGGTATTGCAACCGGCAAAGAAGGACGAGCAGAAGAAACCTGAGGGTAAGGGGGGTACGGTGCCAGTGCCTGCAGCAGTGACCAAAGACAAAGAGAAGACTTCTTCTCCCCTCATTCTGAAACAGGATACGGATTTATCCCCATGAGCCAGTTACGCGCCGAGCATCTGGTCAAGCGCTATCGCGCCCGCCAGGTGGTGAAGGATGTTTCCCTGACCGTGGAAAACGGGGAAGTCGTGGGGTTGCTGGGTCCCAATGGGGCCGGAAAGACGACCTGTTTCTATATGATCGTCGGGTTGGTGCCATTGGATGGCGGTGAAATCTACATGGACGGGACCCGTCTCAGCGCCTATCCCATTCACCGCCGTTCCCTGATGGGGCTCTCCTATCTGCCGCAGGAAGCCTCGATCTTTCGGCGCATGACGGCGTCGGAGAACATTCGGTCTGTCCTGGAACTTCGTGGCCTGAGCGAATCTGATTGCCAGAAGGAACTGGATCAATTGCTGGAGGAACTGCACGTCAGTCATTTGCGCGACAGTGCCGCTGTCAGTCTGTCCGGGGGAGAACGACGGCGCGTGGAAATTGCGCGCGCCCTGGCGACACGACCCCGTTTCATTTTGCTGGATGAACCGTTTGCCGGCGTGGACCCCATCGCCGTGATGGATATTCAGCAGATCATCCGCTTTCTCAAGAATCGCGGGATCGGGGTGTTGATCACCGACCATAATGTGCGCGAAACCCTGGGAATTTGCGATCGAGCCTATATTATTAATCAGGGAGGGGTCCTGGCTGCGGGAAAGCCCGATGAAATCGTCTACAATGAAAGTGTCAGAAAGGTCTATCTCGGTGAAAATTTCCGGTTGTGAACCATGAAGGTCCAACTCCAACTCAAGCAAACGACGCAACTCGCCCTGACGCCGCAACTGCAGCAGTCGATCCGATTGTTGCAACTTTCCACGCAGGAGTTGGAACAGGAGGTCGAGGAGTTTCTCCGGCTCAATCCCCTGCTGGAGCGTGTCGACGGGAAAGACGGCGCCGTTGATTCGGAGCCCGGCGCGTTTGAATCCGCCGATTCCGTCGACTCGGGACCTTCCCCATCGGCCGAGGTCGAGCAGGAATCCTGGAGTTTCGAAGAAGGAAGCGGCACCGGCCAGGGCGGGCAGGGCGAAGATGAGGACGAGGGGATACAACAGGATCTGCGCGTGGTTCCACTCTCCCTGCGCGATCATCTCCTGGGGCAGGTACGCCTGATGCCCCTCGGGGAACGCGATCAGGAACTGGTGGCCACGCTGATCGATCACCTGGATGAAGATGGTTACCTGCGCTACTCCTTCATTGACCTGAATTCCAGCGTCTCCGACGAACTTGGGGAGGTGGAAGAATCCGAATGGCTGGTGGCCCTGCGCATTCTACAGTCCCTGGATCCCGCAGGGATCGGGGCGCGCACCTTGAGTGAATGTCTGGAACTGCAATTGCTGGCCAGCCAGGCGACCGAAGAGGATAAACGACTGGGCAAAAAAATGCTCGATCACCTTGAATGGCTGGCCCAACGGGAATACACTCGCCTGAGGAGGGCCTTGGGCATCGAGGAGCGCAAGGTCAGGGAGTTGCAGCAGATGTTGCAGCACTTCGATCCTCGTCCAGGGGCGGCGTTCAGTGCGACCGAAACGCGCTATGTCGTGCCCGACGTGATCGTGCGGCGAACGGAGCGGGGTTGGAGTGTATCGCTGAATGAGGGAGTGATGCCGCGTCTGCGCGTCAATCAGGTCTATGCCAACCTTCTCAAGAAGGGGACTCCGGGCCACTCCATGTCCCAACAATTGCAGGAAGCGCGCTGGTTGATCAAGAATATTCAGCAACGTTTCGACACGATCCTGAGGGTGGCCTGTGCCGTGGTCGAGCGACAAAAGGATTTCCTGGAACGGGGGGAGATCGGGATGAAACCCCTGGTTTTGCGCGAAATTGCCGAAGCGCTGGGGCTCCATGAATCCACCATTTCGCGCGTGACCGTCCAGAAGTATCTGTTGACTCCGCGCGGTTTGTTCGAATTAAAATACTTCTTCAGCAGCCATGTGGGGACGGACAGTGGCGAAGCGGCTTCCTCCACCGCTGTTCGTGCCCTGATCCGTCAATTGATCAATCAGGAAGATATTAAAAGTCCTCTGTCCGACCAGCGTATTGCGAATTTGCTGGGCGAGCGGGGGTTCCAGGTGGCAAGGCGGACCGTGGCCAAGTATCGTGAGGCCATGCATCTTCCTGCCGCCAGTTTGCGCAAGTCGTTGTGAGTTGTATATTTCAAGGAGAACAACAAGATGAAAGTCACTATCACTGGGCAACACATCGAAGTCACCCCTGCGATACGCGATCATGTGGAGGAGAAAATTGGGCGAATCAAACGCCATTTCGAACATCCACTGGACATCAACGTGGTGCTGACAGTGGAGAAACTCAAGCACAACGCGGAAGCCAACGTCCACGTCAACGGCAAGGACTTTTTTGTCCATACTTCCCAGGGAGATATGTACGAAGCCATCGATGACCTTGCCCATTTGCTCGATCGTCAAATCATCAAGCACAAGGAACGTCAAAGTGACCAGCGGAATGGCCAGCCGCTGAAACACCTGGCCAACGGGGTGTGATCTGCTGTGGGAAGCGCCGTTCCTCGACTTCACCAGTTGCTCAAACCCGACCATATTTTGCTCGATCTGGAAGTGACCAGCAAAAAACGGTTGTTTGAGCAAATCGGGATACTTTTCGAAAATCATGACCAGTTACCGCGCAGTCAGGTCTTCGACGCTTTGTTCAATCGTGAAAAGTTGGGCTCCACGGGGCTGGGTCATGGTTTTGCCCTGCCCCATGGGCGCATGAAAGGGGTGCGAGACACGTTCGCCGCATTTCTGCGCCTGTCGACGGAAATCCCTTTTGAGGCACCGGATGGTCAGCCCGTGCGCATGGTGTTCGCCCTGCTGGTTCCAGAACATGCGAATGAACTGCATCTGCGCCTTTTAGGGGAAATCTCCGAACTCTTCAGCGACGAATCCCTGCGCCAACACCTATTGTCCGTCACGGACCCCCTGGATGTGATCCAGGCGCTTTCTCAACCCCATGCCCTCGGTTAGCGTTCAACGCCTCTTTACGGACAATCGGGAAAGACTCGACCTGTGTTGGCTGGCGGGTCAGAAGGGGGCTCTCCGGGTGGTTACCGTCGGTGCCCTGAGCGATTCCACCGCAGGCCTGATTGCTCACCTCAATTTGACGCACCCCCATCGTTTTCAGGTCCTGGGCGCCCATGAAATGGCTTATTTGCAGGGCCTGGACGAAGAAGCGCTGGAAAAGGCCTGGGAGGGCATCTTTTCTTCCGAACTGGTGGCCATTTTTCTCAGCGAAGGGTGTGTGCTGTTGCCTGCCCTGGCTGAAAGAGCGGAACAGCGAAGTGTCCCCGTCATGGGGTCGAGCGCGGACAGTACGTCGGTCATCAATCAGATACGGCATTACCTCAGTCAGGAGTTGGCGGAGCAGGAAA
>VFSW01014861.1_pt1 | contig 10731 bp, 9 predicted proteins | sample 5358111 | NCBI WGS metagenome assembly VFSW01 (sample SAMN11554181, study PRJNA540505) | mine drainage metagenome | isolation source: sediment from site ElyBrook_90M | place: USA: Ely Copper Mine, Vershire, VT | collected 2017
GTTGATGATGCCTGCCGCTGTTGCCGCCATGGGGATGAAGCTCATCGCGGTTCGGGTATTGCGCCGCCATGGATACCGGCGGGTGCTCATTGTGAATACCGTCATGATCGGGCTCGCCATCTGCCTCTTCGCGCGAGTGGCCACAGCCACTCCGATTGTGCTGGTCCTGCTGCTGGGACTGGCGCAGGGTTTCTTCAATTCGCTGCAATTTTCCGCCATGAATTCGATGGCCTATGCCGACATCGAAATATCAGACTCGAGCATGGCCAGTACCATCGCCAGCACGCTACAGCAGATATCAATGAGCTTCGGGCTGGCCTGCGGATCATTGATCGCCGCCGGGTACTTGGGCGGACTGCCACAAACCGATCGCATGGCCGTGACCAATGCGCTGCACCACGCGTTACTGACCCTGGGTGGTTTGACCATCCTGTCGTCGTTCTCGTTCTGGGCCTTACGCTCCGGGGATGGCGAAAGTGTCAGCAAGGGCGACCTGCCCCAGGCGGAATAACATGCCGCTGGTGCCGGACGGGGGCCGGGTTGTGCGTTGCGCGCGCCTCACCCCGCCAGTTCGGCGAGCTGATCGGCCTGGTATTCGTTGATCAGTGGTTCGATGACGTCGTCGAGGTCGCCTTCCATGAGAGCGGAGAGCTTGTACAGGGTGAGGCCGATGCGGTGGTCGGTGAGACGGCCTTGCGGGAAGTTGTAGGTGCGGATGCGTTCGGAGCGGTCGCCGCTGCCGACCTGCAGACGGCGTGACTGGGCCTGGGCGCTGGCGTGTTTTTCACGTTCGGCGCTGAGCAGCTTGGCGGCTAGCAGCGACAGGGCGCGGGCGCGGTTCTTGTGCTGCGAGCGTTCGTCCTGGCATTCGACCACGATGCCGGAGGGCAGGTGAGTGATGCGGATCGCCGAATCGGTTTTGTTGACATGTTGACCGCCGGCGCCGCTGGCGCGGAAGGTGTCGGTTTTGAGATCGGCTGGATTGATGTCGATCTTCTCCACGGCGGCGATTTCCGGCAATATAGCCACGGTACAGGCCGATGTGTGAATACGACCTTGCGCTTCGGTTTCCGGAACACGCTGCACGCGGTGCGTGCCAGCCTCGAACTTCAGGCGCGAGTAAGCTCCCTGGCCAACGATACGCGCGATGATCTCCTTGTAACCGCCGTGCTCGCCTTCGCTGGCGCTCATGACTTCGATTTGCCAGCGGCGCCGTTCGGCGTAGCGCGTGTACATCCGGAACAGGTCGCCGGCGAAGATCGCCGCCTCGTTACCGCCGGTGCCGGCGCGGATTTCCAGGAAGATGTTGCTGTCGTCGAGCGGGTCGGTGGGCAGCAGCAGTTTCTGCAGTTCCAGTTCCAGACGGGCGCGGCGCGCCTCGGCGTCGTGTAATTCGGCGTCGGCCAGCGCACGCATGTCCGGATCGGCATCCTTCTGCATGTCCTGCGCGCTGCGGATGTCGTCGAGAGTCTGTTGATAATTGCCGAAACAGACTACTACCGGCGTGAGCTGGGCGTATTCGCGCGACAGTTCGCGGTAGCGTTCCTGATCGCTGATGATCTGCGCGTCGCCGAGCAGCGCGCTGACTTCGTGGGCGCGCTCTGCTAGGTTTTCGAGTTTGGTGTGGATGGAAGATTTCATAGCATCAGCAGTATGTGGCCCGGGTTTCACTCTGTTCAACCCGGGCTACGTTCCTACTCGAAACTCGCCACTCCATGTCATGGTTCGAGTTTGAGGTCAAACAATCTGCGTGCCGCATCCAGCAGATCGGCGCGTCCCGCGGCGCCGGCCTGGCGCAGTTGCGCGGTCGGGGTATGCAGCAGTTTATTGGTCAGGGTGTGCGCCAGCAGTTTGAGCGCTTCTTCCGGGGGTCTGCCGGCGGCGAGTTGCTGGCACGCCAGTTCGTAGGCCTGATCCCGCAGGTTTTCGGCCTGTTGGCGATAGGCGCGAATGGTGCTCACCGCATCCAGCGACTGCACCCAGGCCATGAAGTTGCCGACCTGCACATCGATGATCTCTTCCGCCTGCAAAGCGGCCTCCCGGCGTGACTTCATGCCTTGCTGAGTCACCTCGCGCAGATCGTCGACGGTGTAGAGATAGACATCGGGCAGGGTCGCGACTTCGGCTTCGATGTCGCGCGGCACGGCGATATCGACCATGAAGATCGGGCGGTGCTTGCGACTTTTCAGCGCGCTTTCCACGCTGCCCTTGCCCAGGATCGGCAGCTGGCTGGCGGTCGATGAGATCACGATATCGGCTTCGGCCAGATGTGCGGGCAGATCGGACAGCGCGATGGCGTAGGCGCTGAATTGCGCGGCGAGCGTGTGGGCGCGCTCCAGCGTGCGATTGGCGATGATCATGCGGCCGATGCCATGCTGATGGAGGTGACGGGCGGTGAGTTCGATGGTCTCGCCGGCGCCGATCAGCAACGCGGTCTGCTGGGATAAGTCACCGAAAATCTGCCGCGCCAGGTTGACCGCCGCCGACGCCATCGACACCGGGCTGGCCCCTATGGCGGTGTCGGTGCGCACCTGCTTGGCGACCGTGAAGGTATGCTGGAACAGGCGTCCCAACTGCATGCCCAAGGTGCCGGCGGCCAACGCCTCCTGGTAGGCGGATTTGATTTGACCGAGGATCTGCGGCTCGCCCAGAATCATCGAGTCCAGGCCCGAGGCGACGCGCAGCATGTGTCGCACCGCGGCCTGATCGGGGTGCTGGTATATGTAGCTATCGAAATCTCCCAGCCGGAGATCGTGATAGCAGCGCAGCCAGTTACTCACCACCCGGGTGTCCGGCGGATCAATGAGGCAATACACCTCGGTGCGGTTGCAGGTCGAGAGGATCGCCGCTTCGGCCACCCCCGGCGTGGCGCACAGGTCGTGCAGCGCCGCACCGAGCTTATCGGGTGGAAACGCTACCTGTTCCCGGATTTCCACCGGGGCGGTCATATGATTGATGCCGAGCGCGAGCAGGGACATTTCGTGAGCCAGGCAATGATAGGTGGAAAATTCTGCGGGATGCGGTCGGGGAAAACAAGTAAACAGACGACGGAGTACCCTGCGGCAGGTAAATAATACGTCGAATTCAGGTATAGTTGCCGCTCCACGGGTAGCGGTAGCGAGGCATACGACAGGTGTCTAACGGTTCAGTGATCATTCAATGGAGGCGCAGCGCGGCGTTGCTCCTGGGTATGTTGCTGTTGACCGCGTGCGGCAGCCTGCATCGCCCGCGTTCGGTCCAGGAAGAACAACCGATCCAAGCTTACCGGCCGCCGGATGCCTATGCGACGCAGATTTATGAGGTGTTGTTGGGCGAACTGGCCGGTCAGAGTGGCGATATTGAGGAGTCGATGCACAGCTACCTGCAGGCCGCCAGCACCTCCACCGATCCGCATGTTGCGCAGCGCGCCTTGCAGATCGCGCTGTATGCGCATGATGACCGCAGTGCGCAGCAGGCCGCGGAGCGTTGGCTGGCGCTGCAACCCGACAGTCTGGAGCCGCGCCAAGCGCTGTCCCTGCTGTATCTGCGCAGTGGACGCATAAACGATTCGGTTGCGCAGTTCGATTACCTGATTGCCAAGACCGCCAACGGCAACGCCGCTCAGTTGTATGTGCAGATCGCCATGCTGCTCAGTCGCGAGACCGACAAGGCGGCGGCGCTCAAGGTGATGCAGGGATTGGTGGACAAGCATGCGGATGAGCCGTATGCGCAGCTTAGCCTCAGCCAGTTGGCGGTGCTGACCCAGAATCTGGATGTGGCCGAGCGCGCCGCATCGCGCGCCCTGGCACTCAAACCCAATTGGAGCGATGCCCTGATCCTGCGTGCGCGTGTCCAGGCCGAACGCGGCGATCTCAATGCCGCGCTGGCGGGTATGCGCAAGGTGCTGGCAAAGCATCCCAAGAATAGCCAACTGCGCATGAGTTATGCGCGAATGTTGGTGCAGGCCAAGCAATTCAATGCGGCCCGCGATCAGTTTCGGCGCGTGGCGCGTGCTGCGCCAAACGATGCCGATGTGCAATATGCACTAGGCTTGCTGGCGCTCGACGCTAATCAGGCCGCCGATGCCAAGGGTTATTTCAAGCGCTTGCTCGAGCTTGGCAAGCACGAGGACGAGGCACGTTATTATCTTGGCCGCATCGCCGAAGACGGGCGTCTTTATCCTGAAGCCCTCGCTTGGTACGGCAAGGTTGAGCAGGGCGAGTATCTGCTCGATGCGCAGCTGCGCATCGCCGTGCTGACGGCCAAGCGCGGTGATATTGAGGCCGCCCGCGCGCGGCTGCATGACATGGCGAAACAGAATCCCACCCTCGCAGGACGCATCACCCTGGTGGAGGGTGAGCTGCTGATCGACGCGCAGCGATTCAACGATGCCATGACGCTTTATGGTCAAGCGCTGCAGAATGACCCGGACAATAACGACCTGCTGTACGCCCGGGCGTTGTTGGCCGAGAGGCTCGACAAGGTCGATATTCTGGAGCGCGATCTGCGTGCCATACTCAAGCGTGAGCCGAACAATGCGCTGGCGCTGAATGCGCTCGGTTACACACTGGCCGATCGTGCTCTGCATCTCGATGAGGCATTGGGTCTGATCAAGCGTGCGCTGGTGCAGTTGCCCAATGACCCGGCCGTTCTCGACAGCATGGGTTGGGTGCAATTCCGCCTCGGCCACAGCGGCGAGGCGCTGCAATACCTGCGTCGAGCGTATGCGCTGAATGACGATGCCGAGATCGCCGCGCATCTGATCGAGGTCTTGTGGGACAGCGGCGACAAATCCGCCGCGCGCAAACTCGGGCGGCAGGCGCTCAAGGCCAACCCCGATAACAAGGCCCTCAGAAACGTACTGCATCGCATCACGCCGTGAAACGTGGGTTGAGTGTCCTGCTGTTGGCCGCGCTGCTCGCGGCCTGCGCCGTTACGCCGCCGCACCGCACCGCGTCCGATGCCCAACGGATCTGGCGTACCCGCCAAGCCGCGCTCACCGCGGTTACTGACTGGTCATTCAGGGGTCGCATCGGCATTACGCTCGGCGCACAGGGCTGGCATGCGGCGCTTGCCTGGCAACAAAACGGGACGGGTTACGTTATCAGGATCAGCGGTCCGCTCGGTCAGGGCGTCGCTGAATTGCGCGGCGACTCGAACGGTGTACTGCTGCGCACGCCGGATCACAAAGAGAGTCGTGCCGCGAGTGCCGAAGCGCTGCTGTATAAGCAATTTGGCTGGTGGGTGCCGGTCAGCAGTCTGCGCTATTGGCTGCGCGGCTTGCCTGACCCGCGGCAAGCCGCCGCGCAGACCACGCTCGATAGCGATGGCCGGCTCGCCGTATTGCGGCAGGCTGGCTGGGAGGTCCACTTCACAGCGTATGCGCAGCGCGTCGATCTGGACTTGCCGGACAGGCTGACATTGAGCAACGACAAGATGAAAGTGAAGCTGATCGTCGATGTGTGGCAGAACAATTAAATCCCCGTAGGACGCGTACCACGCGTCCTACGATTACTCTCAATGACCACTTGGCCCGCGCCCGCCAAACTTAATCTGTTCCTGCACATCGTCGGGCGGCGCCCCGACGGCTATCATCTGCTGCAGACCGCATTTCAGTTCATCGATTTTTGCGATACGTTGACCTTCGTGCCGCGTGACGACGGGCAAATCATTCGCGGCAGCGCGCCGGTCGCTGTGCCGACCGAGCAGGACCTGACCGTGCGCGCCGCCCGCTTATTGCAACAACGGGCGAGTGTGCGCACCGGGGTCGACATCACCGTCACCAAGCGTCTGCCCATGGGGGCGGGACTGGGCGGCGGCAGTTCCGATGCCGCGACCACGCTAGTGGCGCTGAACCGGATCTGGAATATCGGCTGGGACGCCGAGCGCCTCGCCGTCCTGGGGCTGCAATTGGGTGCCGATGTGCCGGTGTTCGTGCATGGCCGGGCGGCCTGGGGCGAGGGTATTGGCGAGATCTTGACTCCGCTGGCCTTGCCAGAGCCCTGGTATCTGCTGTTGATTCCACCGATACAAGTGTCAACCGCAGCCATTTTCAGTGCGGCGGATTTGACACGGGATACCCCGCCCATCACAATACCCGACTTTCTTTCTGGGCAGGGGCGCAACGACTGCGAGACCCTGGTGCGACGGGACTATCCCGAGATCGATCGGGCTTGGTCCTGGCTCAGCGAGCATGCCTCAGCGCAACTTACGGGCACCGGCGCGGCCTTGTTCGCATCCTTTGCGACTGAGCAGGCGGCGCTCGCGGTGCTTGCTCAGGTGCCACGGCAATGGCAGGGGATAGTGGCCAAGGGCATGAACCGGTCACCTTTAGCGAGTAGCGAGTAGCAAGGCTGCGCATAACGCGTGACTTGCTACTCGAATTGGGGTGTCGCCAAGTGGTAAGGCACTGGGTTTTGATCCCAGCATTCCCAGGTTCGAATCCTGGCACCCCAGCCATATTTAATCGCCGCCGTAGGCGGCGCGGGAAAGATTTTAGTAGTGCCAGGATGAGAACCGATAAGGTTCGACAAATCCGCCACAGGCGGATTTGAACAACGGCGCGAAAGCGACGTTGGCCCGAAGGGCGAAGGCGTAGCCCGAGTAATCCTGGCACCCCAGCCATATTTAATCGCCGCCGTAGGCGGCGCGGGAAAGATTTTAGTAGTGCCAGGATGAGAACCGATAAGGTTCGACAAATCCGCCACAGGCGGATTTGAACAACGGCGCGAAAGCGACGTTGGCCCGAAGGGCGAAGGCGTAGCCCGAGTAATCCTGGCACCCCAGTGATTTCTATAGCCAGCGGCACCGTGTATTTTTTTGATCAACGAGGAACAAGCAGTGTCCGACAGCCGCATGATGGTGTTTACCGGCAACGCCAACCCGCAGCTGGCGCAGGATATCTGCAGCTCTCTCAAGCTGCCGTTGGGCAAGGCAGTGGTCGGGCGTTTCAGCGACGGCGAAATCATGGTGGAAATCATGGAGAACGTCCGTGGCAGGGACGTCTTCATCGTGCAGCCCACCTGCGCACCCACCAATGACAATCTGATGGAGTTGCTGGTGTTGATCGATGCGATCCGCCGCTCTTCGGCGTACCGGATCACCACGGTGATTCCGTATTACGGTTATGCGCGTCAGGATCGCCGGCCGCGCTCGGCGCGGGTGGCGATTACGGCCAAATTGGTGGCGGACATGATCACGGCGGCGGGCGCCAATCGCGTGCTGACGGTCGATCTGCATGCCGACCAGATTCAGGGATTTTTCTCGATCCCGGTGGATAATGTGTACGCCTCGCCGGTATTGCTCGGCGAGATCTGGCGCCAGAAGTATCGGGACATGATCGTGGTATCTCCGGATGTGGGTGGTGTGGTGCGTGCCCGGGCCATGGCCAAGTTGCTTGATGACGCTGATCTTGCCATCATCGACAAGCGCCGACCCAAGCCGAATGTCTCGAAGGTGATGAACATCATCGGTGAAGTCGAAGGCCGCAGTTGCGTGCTGGTCGATGACTTGGTCGATACCGCCGGTACTTTATGCAAAGCCGCCGGAGCGCTCAAAGAGCATGGTGCGGCGCATGTCGTGGCTTACTGCACGCACGCCGTGCTATCCGGCAAGGCGTTGAGCAATATTGAAAGCTCCGATCTCGATGAACTGGTGGTGACCGATTCCATTCCGCTCAGTCCCGAGGCGCGCGCCTGCAAGCGCATCCGCGTACTGAGCGTGGCCGAAATGCTCGCCGAGGCGATGCGCCGCGTGAACACGGAAGAGTCGGTCAGTTCGCTGTTCATGGATTAATTTTTTTGCGGGAGCATCGCGCCTGTATTTTTGTCCCACCGCTGGTCGCGGCGGTGGGTTTTGCAGCAAACCTGAGGAGAGATGTATGATTACTTATCAATTGACCGCCGAAAAACGCGAGGCCAAGGGCAAGGGTGCGAGCCGCCGCCTGCGCCGCGAAAATAAGGTGCCCGGCATTATCTACGGGGCCGGCAAAGACGCGATGCCGCTCATGTTTGACCACAATGAGCTGATTCGCAACCTGCAGCACGAGTCGTTCTACTCGCACATCCTGACCATCAAGATCGGCGCCGAGGAAGAGCGTGCCGTGCTCAAGGATCTGCAGCGTCATCCCGCACGGCCCATCATTCAGCACCTTGACCTGCAGCGCGTCAGCGAGACCGAAAAGCTGCGCATGCATGTGCCGCTGCACTTCAAGGGCGAGGATGTCGCCCCGGGCGTGAAGACCAACGGTGGTGTCGTGTCGCACCAGATGGTCGAGGTGGAGGTCAGTTGTCTGCCCAAGCATTTGCCCGAGTTCATCGAAGTCGATGTCTCCGCGCTCGATATCGGCGACTCCCTGCATTTGTCCAATCTGGCGCTGCCCGAGGGCGTGGAACTGGTCGAGTTGCTGCATGGCGACGAGCACGAGCATGACCTCCCGGTGGTGAGCATTCATAAGGCGCGTGTCGCTGAAGCGGAGGAAGCGCCGGTGGTTGCCGCCGCAGCCGTTCCCACTGTGGGGACGCCGCCGGAAGCCAAGTCCTGAGACCGTCAGCCTGCTTAGGTTAGGGAATGATTACCGTTGTCTGAGCAGGCGACACCCATCGCACTCATCGCGGGGCTGGGCAATCCCGGTCCCGAGCATGAAGGTGATCGGCATAACGCCGGATTCTGGTTTGTCGATGAGCTGGCGCGTCGCTGCGGTGAATCACTGAAGCGCGAAGCGCGGTTTCACGGTGAAGCCGCGCGACTCGCTGTCGATGGTCGTTCCTGCTGGGTCATCAAGCCCGCCACGTATATGAATCGCAGCGGCCAGGCGGTCGCGGCACTGGCCGGATTTTACAAGATCGCGCCCGAACAGATTCTGGTGGTGCACGACGAACTCGATCTGGCGCCGGGCGCGGCGCGACTCAAGTTCGGCGGCGGCCATGGCGGCCATAACGGTTTGCGCGATCTGGGCGCGCGTCTGGGCACGATGTATCACCGCCTGCGACTCGGCATCGGCCATCCGGGACACAAGGATCTGGTGACGGATTATGTGCTCGGTCGTCCGCCCAAGACCGAGCGTGTGCTGATCGAAGACGCGATTGTGGCGGCATTGAATGTTCTGCCACTGCTGCTCGATGGTGAAGTTTTCAGGGCCATGAACCAACTGCACAGTCGTGAGTAACCTGTAACACTAAATTGGATTATCGATCGTGGGATTCAAATGCGGTATCGTCGGACTGCCCAATGTCGGCAAGTCCACGCTCTTCAACGCGCTGACGCGCGCCGGCATCGCGGCGGAAAATTATCCGTTCTGCACCATCGATCCCAACGTTGGCGTCGTGCCCATGCCCGATCCGCGCCTCGATGCATTGGCGCAGATCGTCAAGCCGCAGAAGATTCTGCCGACACACATGGAGTTCGTGGATATCGCCGGCTTGGTCGCGGGCGCATCCCAGGGCGAGGGGCTGGGCAACAAGTTTCTCGCGCACATCCGCGAGACCGATGCCATCGCGCACGTGGTGCGCTGCTTCGAGAACGACGATGTGATTCACGTCGCGGGCAAGGTCGATCCGCTCTCCGATATCGAAGTGATCAACACCGAGTTGGCGCTGGCCGATCTCGACACCGTCGAGAAGGCTATCAATCGCGTGTCCAAAACAGTCAAGACGGGTAACAAAGAAGCCCTGGCGCAGGTGCAATTGCTGGAACAGGTGCGCGAGCACCTCAACAATGCCAAACCGGCGCGCTCCCTGGCGGTTGATGATGAGCAGCGCAAGTTTCTGCGCGAACTCAACATGCTCACCAGCAAACCGGTGATGTATATCGCCAATGTCGCCGAGGACGGCTTCGAGAACAATCCGCGCCTCGACGCCCTGCGCGCGTTGGCCACGTCTGAAGGCACGGAGGCGGTGCCGGTGTGCGCGGCCATCGAGGCCGATATCGCCGAACTCGACGAGGCTGACAAGGCGGAGTTTCTCAAAGAGATCGGTCAGACCGAATCCGGTTTGGACCGCGTGATCCATGCCGGCTACAAGCTGCTCGGCCTGCAAACCTATTTCACCGCCGGGGTGAAAGAGGTGCGCGCCTGGACCATCCCGATCGGCGCCACCGCGCCGCAGGCTGCCGGCAAGATCCACACCGATTTCGAGAAGGGCTTCATCCGCGCCGAAGTCACCGCCTATGAGGATTTCATAAAGTACAAAGGCGAGAACGGTGCCAAGGAAGCCGGCAAGTGGCGCCTGGAGGGCAAGGAGTACATCATGCACGACGGCGACGTGGTGCATTTCCGTTTCAACGTCTAAAGAAACGCCGGTCGTTTCTGGACATTGGCGCCGCAAACCCCTAGAATTCCGCCTCCCCAACGTCGGCTCTGCCGGCGATCCGCAACACCCAAAGGCTACGTAGCTCAGCTGGTTAGAGCGCGGCACTCATAATGCTGAGGTCGGTGGTTCGAGTCCACCCGTAGCCACCATGTTCTCAAGCAGTTACATCATGTGTTAACTCCTCTCTCAGTTCAGCGTGACCAAATCGTGACCGATTTCCATCCAACACGGCCACGGCGGCTCGCACATTCTCCGGCGCAAGATGCGCATACTTCTCTGTCATCTGCACCGTCGTGTGCCGCAACAGTTCCCGTATCTCGGCGAGTGGAACGCCCGCCTGTACCAACCACGCGGCACAGGTGTGGCGTAAGTCATGCGGGCGGAAGTCTGTGATGCCCACCTTCCGACACGTCGTGGTGAACGCAGTCTTCACTGACTTGATCCG
>VFSW01014862.1_pt1 | contig 10731 bp, 10 predicted proteins | sample 5358111 | NCBI WGS metagenome assembly VFSW01 (sample SAMN11554181, study PRJNA540505) | mine drainage metagenome | isolation source: sediment from site ElyBrook_90M | place: USA: Ely Copper Mine, Vershire, VT | collected 2017
GCATACAGCGATATCTTTATAGACATTTTACATTAAAATATAAAAAGGCACCTCTGGCTGATAGAATATGGAACACCTACTTATACCGCACAAAAGGGCAGCGCTGCTTGACGACAAGACCATGAGCAGGCTGCGTGAGAGGCTCAGGTGCAAGATAGAGCTATACGAAAACGAGTTGACAATAGAGGGGGAGTCGTATGATGAGTACAACGCCAAGAACGTCCTGCAGGCCTTTGCGCGCGGATTCGAGCTTGACAAGGCCTTTCGCCTGCTCAACGAGGATGTCTTCTTCCAGATGACAAACCTCAAGGACCTATTCAAGAACAGGGAGCAGCTCCAGAGGATAAAGGCGAGGATAATAGGGGAGAAGGGCAGGGCCAAGGAGTACATAGAATCGACGAGCGGAGCGGACATGGCGGTGTTTGGAGGGACCGTGAGCACCATAGGCACTGTGGATGAGCTCAAGGTGGCAAATGCCGGAATACAGGTTATAATCGATGGCGGAATGCATAAAACAGCATATATTGTAATGGATAAGGAGAAGCAGAAGATAATAAAGAGTGAATTGCATGCCTAATGTCGTAGAAGCTGACACAATATTCAAGGAGCTCAAGACCAACTCCATATCAGAATTCTTCAGGAAGAACAGCCAGATGCTCGGATACTCTGGAAAAGTCAGGTCGCTCACGACAGTCGTGCATGAATACGTGACGAATTCTTTGGACGCATGCGAGGAGGCAAACATACTCCCGGAGATAATTGTTGAGGTAAAGCAGATAGCCGAGAGCAAGTACTCGGTAAGCGTCGAAGACAACGGGCCCGGCATACCTACCAAGATAATGGGAAGGGTCCTTGCGACAGTGCTATCTGGAACGAAGTTCCACAGGTACATGCAGCAGAGGGGACAGCAGGGCATTGGGGGATCCGGATGCACCCTATTTTCGCTTATAACTACCGGCAAGGCCATACACATAAAATCAGGGACAGGGAAGAACGCTTACGAATGCGATCTTAGCATCGACATAAAGTCAAACAGGCCTCTGATAACAAACATGGTTGAAATAGACAAATCGTTCAAGGGGCTCAGGATATACGGTGAGTTTGGGGAGGTCAAGTATGAAAGCGGCGACCACGGAGTCTACGAGTACCTCAGGAGGACCGCACTCTCCAACCCCCATGCCACTATACGCCTTGTCGACCCGGACGCAAAGACCTTCAACTTCGTAAGATCGGTTGCAGAGCTTCCGACCAAGCCAAAGGCATCAAAGCCGCATCCTCTTGGGATAGGCACTAACGACCTCCTTGAGTTTGCGCATGCAAGCGAGAGCAGGAAGGTCTCTTCGTTCCTCGTTGACACCTTCTCGAGGCTGAGCCAGAACAAGGTTGAGGAGCTGCGCGGACTTGTCAAAGACCTTGACTTCGACAAGGACCCAAGGAAGCTCACATGGGAGGAAGCTGAGAAGCTCGTAAACTCGTTTAGGCATGTGAAATGGATAGCGCCTGACCTCGATTCCCTCTCCACCATAGGGGAGGCGCAGGTCAACGCTACGATAAAAAACATACTCAATCCGCAGTTCATGAGCATAACGGAGAGGAAGCCGAAGGTCTTCAGGGGTGGCATACCGTTCGTGGTCGAAGCTGGAATAGCCTACGGCGGAAGCGCAGGCAAGTCCACGGAGACCGGTACACAGGGAGTGCTGATAAGGTTCGCAAACAAGGTGCCGCTTCTCTTCGACGGATCCGTATGCGCGATAACAAGCGCGGTGAATGACATACAGTGGAAGAGGTACGGGATAAAGGACTTCGACCAGGAGCCTATAAGCGTACTGGTAAACGTCTCAAGCGTCTATGTGCCGTACTCTGGGGTCGGCAAGCAGGCCATATCGCAGGAGGCTGAGATAATAGAGGAGATAAAGCTTGCAGTGATGGACTGCGCGCGTGGGCTGCAAAGATACATGAGCGGGCAGAAGAACAGGTCGATACAGACCTCGAAGTATAACACGATAATGAGATACGTTGGCCAGCTCTCTGAGAACCTTGGCGAGATAACGGGCATGAAGAGGGAGGAGATAGAAAGGGACCTCAAGGCGCTAATAGACGGCAGGTACAAGAAGCTGCTTGCGGACGAGGCTGCGGCAGAGGCCAAGGAGGTTGAGGAGGCAGAGGGCGAAGAGGAGGAGGACGTAGGCGACGCGCCTTCCGATGAGGAATAGGAAGTTTCCCTTCACCTTATAATGCATATGCACACTTTGCACCTGCGCTCAGAGCTTGAGGTCTGAGAGGTTGTTTGAGTCCACAAGCCTCACATTGCCGTAGCTTATGGCCATCTTAAGTATCTCTGCATTGTTGCCGTAAGATAGGTAGAGCTTGTCAAGGAAGCTCATCCTTGCCTCCTCATCTATGAAGACTATGAATGTGCGGGTCTTCTGGCTGACTTCTATGTCCTTTGCCTTGAGGCCCGGAGAGTATATCTTGACATAGTTCTGCGCGCCCTTGTTGGTGACTATGACGTCTGCCTTGGAGGAGGCGCCCATCTCGGTGAGCAGCATTGCATTTGATATGCAGTAGTCCTTGAGCTTGCGGTATATGACAAGATACTCCATGCTGTAGCCGGACTCGCTTATCCATCTTGACGGGGCATAATAGTCGTCGGCGGTGCTTACCACTCCCTTCTCCACCATAGAGCCGAGTATTGCGTACGTGTTGCGTAGCGTTATAGTCATGCGCGTGTTGCCGTATTTTATGTTGGTGCTTATGCCTGACTTGACCTCGTCCGCGGTCAGGGGCACGTACTTCCAGTGGTAGAAGGCATTTACCTTGTCGAACACAGAGACTATCGATTCTGCTGGCTCCTTCGCATGCTCAAGCTTCGAGGGCTTTATGTCCGGTACATCTATGTAATAGTCATCGATGTTCGGGGGCACCAATATCTTGTTTAGTATCACTATCCCTATCGCAGCAACTGCAAATGCGATATAGAGGGGAGGTACGGTTATGGCCTTCTGGCTCTGGTAGTTGTAAGGCACAGAGTAGTTGCTGCCCATTATCCCCACCTCGAAAGTGCCGTTGCCACGGTTAAGCGAGGTCCCTGGGGGCAGTGAGTACTTTATGTTTCCATTTTCTATGATGCCATTGAATCCGTAGGCCTTGTTTATGCTTATCTGGTAGGGAACGCCGTTGAGAGGCTGGCCGTTGCTGGATGCTGAGAAGAGGAATGTGACATTGCTGAAATTGAGCTTCTGCGGTATTATTGTCGAATTGGCAATGTAGAACAGCGAGGAAGAGTATATGGATCCCTGCTGATCTATCAGCTGGGCGACATAGTAGCCGGTTGGGAGGTAGAATTGCGGGAACGAGTATATTGACTGCGCCCCGGTCTGCCCCACCAGTATTGGCGCACTTGACGTTGCGCTCAGGTTCCTGTCTAGAACAGAGACGAATGTTATCACCGTTGAGCTCTTTGACTGGTTGAAGACCTGCGCGCTGAGGGTTGTTGCCTGCGAGAGGCCGGTGACAGCAGGCATGCTTATTAGGCCGTTCTGCTTGAGGGAGTACCTAAAGGGCAGCTCGAAGTCCTGGAAGCCGTCCTGGTTGGTGAGATTGAGCCTGAGCAGTGCATACGAGCTGTTTATCTGCGCGGAGACGTTGGACGAGTACCCTATCAGGGTGTTTGTTGTGAAAACAGTGGCATTTGATGACGTACCGTTAATTGCATCAAATCCTGATGCCATCGCCGGAATCCAGAATCTTGAGACCATTACCTTTGCAAGGTCAGAGGCAAGGTTGGATACGCTGTTGTTCCATCCGGTGGAGGGGTAGTCGGAAAGCACTATCAATGTGCCGTTGAGTATGTGCGCGGAGTATACGTGCCCAAGGCTTGCGCCAGGCTCTACGATGAACGTTGGACTGCTGAAAAAGAGCCCTGCTGACGTAGTATTTGGAATGGTATTGTTCGAGAAGCGATTGAGAGCCGCGGTCTCCTGTGCTGTGTTCTGTGTCACCTGGCCGCTGCATGAGACCGACCTTGAGAAGTTCCTTCCCACATATATCACCGTGTCCCCTTCGCCTAGCATGTCCATTATAGTGATGTTTGCGTAGTTTGTGCACTTCTCGGTGTAGGTGGCGTTGGGCAGGAGTATGTTGGGCAAAAGCCCTGACGGTATTATGACTGTGACCTTTTGAGGCAGCCTTGAAAGCTGGTTTATGTCGATGTAGTTGAGGCTTGACCTGTTAAGTATCATCCCATACTTGCTCATTGAATAGTTCAGTGCGCCAAAGAGGCTGGAGCCTACGAAGCACTGGTCGCAGTAGCCCCCGACGTTTATGACGTACACCGGCTCGGAGGGATTTTCGGGATAAATGGACAGGGATAGGGTTGAGTTTGAGGAGTTTGACTGGGAGTAATGCGCCTTTGCATAGCCCAGCAGATAGCTTGAATAGTTGTAGGTAAGGAGTCCTTGCTGCAATAGCGTGAGCGTGCCGGTTATCCTTCCTGTGGGCGCGCTGCTTGGAGCTGAGAGTATGGCGCTGAGCTGGCCCTGCACGTAGAAGTAGACCAATCCGGCAAGCAAAAGGAACAGTATGAGCGCCACAATGACTATGTTAAGCGCGCCCTTATGCCTTGATATGAATGAGGTCTTGAGCTTTGTTATGCCTGGTTCGGATTGGACATTGAATGACTCAGCGGGATTTTTTGCATCTGCCATCAAGCTTCCCTTTATTTGGCATCCCCAGTCTTTGACTTGAGAAGGTATTTCTGTATGAGCGACTCGACGATGTCGGAGATCTTGTTGCTCTTCTGCCTAATGCTCTTCTTTATAGTGTACACCCTTACGTTGTTGACGCTCCTGTTTATATTCACGAAATATGTAGTCATTAAATCACTAGCTCTTCAGCTCTATGTAACCAAGCGAGACCATCTTGTCGAGTATCTGCTCCACCCTGGTCGGAGAGACGTTGCGCTCCTTTGCGAATGCCACCACATCTATAGAGCTGTTGTGCACGGTTATCCATTCCTCTGCAAGCGCCATGAGTGATTCGTCGCTGTATTTCTGCAGCGCCCCTAATTGCTCCTTGAGAACCTTGTTCTCGTCCGAGAGCTGCGCTGACTGGAGCGTCAGGTTCCTGTTAGATGCGGATATCTCGATGTTGAGCCTCTTGAGCTCCCTGTAGTCGGTAAGCATTGCGTCGTAATGGTTGTAGAGTCCGGTGTAGGTCTGCGACAGGCCTGAGAGAAGGCTCTCTAGCACGGAATCGGTGTACTGTATGAACTTTGACTGGTCTATTGAGTACTTGCTCGATATCATAGAGAGTATGGCAGATATCTCCTTGAGCACCTCGGCGCGCCTGAGGTTTATGCTGGTGTCAGGTATTAGAGAGTAGGTCACTGTGAGATTGTCCGCCTTTATCTTAACAACGTGGAATAGGTAGGGCTTCTTGCTTATGTTCCTGCTCTCCACCTTTACCAAGGTAAGCTCTGTTGGCTCGGACTGCATTGAATAGAAAGGCAATTTGCCCAGGATGGCCTTGACGTCCTCAAGCGTGCCGCTCAGCTTTGCATCTATGGAGAATTCCTCAATCTTTGGCTGGAGAGCGCTCTGATCGTTTGAAGGCTGGCTTTCGGGCAACTGACCACCATAACATATTGATATAAGGCATATTTATTGTTTATGTTGCTGTTTGCGCCTTGTTTTTGCATCTTTGCCAGAAGCGGCAATGCTCAGAGCTGGAGTGTAATTGATAAGCGAGAGCAGGTATAGGGCGGCAAGGACGGCTATGGAGATTGCAAATGTGGACAAAGAGAAGCGCACAAGGAGACCTAGAGCAGCGAATATGACACCAACAGCGATGTAGAGCGCCTGCCTTGAGGTGTATCTGCCCCTCTTCTTCATGTATGCAGAGTAGTCGTCCCTGCACACCACAAGCGAGTTTCCCCTCTCATCCCTTGTCACGTTCCTTTTGAACCAGCGCATCGCATTGAGGACTCTGTCGTCCCTTATCGGCACGCCAGGGCGCCTTTCCCCGCAGATTATGCAGTAGGTTGCCATCGGATCACTCAATCTTTAGCTCCACAAGCTTTCCGAACGTGTTTTTTATCCTCTCTTCCTCGAGGACGTCGAATATGTTCGATATCGTCACATCGTCTATTCCCGCCCTCCTGTAGATGTTTATTATGTCGTTGTGCCTTAGGCCCACGTTCTGCAGCATGCCTGTGAACATTATCACATTTACGTGCCTGTGCATCCTGTCTAGCTGGGATAGTATGGTGTCTATGTTCTTGTCACTGACCTTGAAGCTCGAGAGTATCCTCTTGAATTCTATCTTGCTTATGGCGAACGTTCCTGACAATACAACACCTATTCACCGTACCCGAATGCCCTGGTTATCAGCAGGTCGGATATGCCGCTGCTCCTTAGCAGCGCTACTATCGAATCCTTGGAAAGCCTCTCCGAGAGCAGTATCTTCACGAATTCCCTCAGATCCACTATCCTGTTCATGGCATCGAGCTGGGCCAGTATCTTATCTATCGCATCTGTATTAATGTTGTTGTCTATGAACTTTGACCTGAGGAACGGCTTCTCGAACGAGTACTCCTTCTGCAGGGTCCTGTCCCTGAGCTCGTTCTCTGCGAGTATGTCCGCAAGGGTGATTGTATAGACGTCCAGCGGGACTTCGCCCACGACCCTGTTTATGATGAACGTTGAGGGGAATATGCTTGACGTCTGGAAGGACATGTCAACTGCCGCCTGCCCCACTCCGAGCTTGCTTATCTCGCTCCTTATGAACTGCGAGAAGTTGAGCGATCCCTGTATGTAGTCCATGAACTTCTGGAACTTTATCTTGAGTATTATGTTGGTGCCGACATTGGCAAATATCGCCTCGTTTATATCTGTAGGGTTCTGGGATGCTACTATGAGGCCGAACTGGTACTTCCTTCCCTCCCTTATTATAGTTATGGCGTCGCTCCTCTCGTCGCTGGCCACCTTCCAGGCCTCATCCAGGACCACTATCGCCTTGAGGCCTTTTGATGCGCTCCATCCCTCCAGCCTCATCTTCTCCTTGAGTGTCTGGAGTATGAACAGCGCGGCAAGAGCCCTGAACTTCTCGTCTGGAAGTCCTGAGAGGTCTATGGCCACCAGGCCTGATGTGATGAGCTTGTCTAGGTCTATGGTGCTCTTCTCCGCAAAATAGTCCTCGCCCTCTCTGGAGAATTGCCTGAGCCGGTATATGGCGTTCTCAAGCTCTGCAGGGTACTGGTACGTGCCCTCCTGCATCTTCTCCTCAAGAAGCCTTGCAACGTCCTTGAGCGTCGGCGGCTCGGCATTGCCTACCGGCACGCTTGATAGTATGAATCCGGCATTGAGGTACGACTGCTCAAGCGCCTCTGCCGTGAGCCTCTTCTGCTCAGGGAAGTTTGATATGTCTGTGAGTATGTCCAGCGAGTTCATTATCTGCTTTACGCGGTCTATTGGCTTTGTGCCCGCAAGGTCCATGAGGTTGAGGTAGTCGCCCTTTCCGAACGAGACTATCGTTCCTCCGCTCTGCTTGACCCAGCCCTTGTACTCCCCGGCCCAGTCTATTATGATCGCATTTGTGCCCCAGACGTAGCTCGCCCTTATCAGGAAGGTCTTCACGAAGAAGCTCTTTCCGGATCCGGTTATTCCCACTACTGATATGTGGGGATTGGTGAGGGTGTTGAAGGTCCATGTGAACGGCACCCCGAACCTCCTGGTTATGCCTATGAATATCGAGTCGGTAGGGTCGTTTAGCAGGAACTCCGGAGGAGGCTCTGGCGGCCTAGTGATGAACGTCCTCTTGGCGAGTTCGTTGCTCATTATCTTCTGTATCTTTATAAGGCTCATAATATCAGTTTTGCACGTTGAATGTTGCAAGCAGCTCGTTGAGGCTTGGCACAAGGTAATTGAAGCTAAAGAGCACGTAGACCTCCCTTCCTGTTATCCTAATAAGGCTCAGGTCAAAGACGTTGAATATGGTCTGCAGCTCGCTGAGCTGGTTCGCAAGGGCGTCGGTAGCCTCCTTGAGGCTGACGCCCACCGCGGTCGACTCAATGTACATTATGCTGTTCACAGGCTTCTCGCCCTCTCCTATCTTGTCTATGTTTGTCTGCAGCACATTTATACGCCTCTGCATCTCCTCGAGCCCCATCTGGCTTGGCGAACCTGACTGCATCTCCTTGGAGTACTGGAACTCGAGCAGGCCCCTCTTCGTCTCCAGCTCGTCCCTGTAGTTCTGTATGTCCTCGGAGGCAGAGACCATGTTGAACTTGAAAGGGAAGTGTATGTTCATTATGGCCTTCTCCCATTTTTCAGGCGCAGCTATGAGCTCGGGCTCCGCCTCGGTGGGGCGTTCTGCCGAGAAGACGTAGTTGTAGACATTAGCGGTAAGATAGCCGGTGGCATAGTAGATGCCGTTCGAGTATTTGACAACGGCATCCTGGCCGCTAGTTATCGTGAAGTTCTTTGCCGGAACGATTGTTATGTTGAGCAGTTTTGAGATTAGCGGCATTATGAGGAAATCGGCGAATGCTATGAGCAGTATAACCACTGCTGCCAGGATTGAAAGCAGATCGATGGCTATTCCGAACATGCCGAACGGCGATGATGAGGCCATCACCAGCAGCACTATCACAAGGGAGACTGAAAGATATATTATTAGGTTCTCGTCCATTGCATCACGCTGGGTTTGTGCCCCTGAACTTCATGACCTCCCCTATGGTAGCGGGAGGTATCATGTAGTCTGGTTCTATGAACACGAGGATCTCATTTCCGGTTATGACCGTTGCGGATATGCCCAGAGTCGCACTTATCCCCGCCGCTATCTCATCGGCCTTTATTGCCACAAGATTTGAGGCCTCCTCCTCTGAATTTCCAAGCGCAGTGACAGTGGCGTAGACCTCTAGCTGCTGCGAGTTGCTCCTGGAGACGTTGTCAAGGAGATTTCTCCACATTGTCACCTCTCCCTTGACTCTTTCAAGGGACTTGGGGTCCGCATTGGCATCGCCCTGGATCGTGTTGTACCTTACCTCGCACTCGTTTAGCTTTGCACCTATCCTTGAGATGTAGTCGTCCTTGTTTATCGAGTGGAGCTGCGAGGATATCCTAATGGGGCTCTTGCTTATGCTTATCAGCCTTGCGAAGAGGAGCGAGAAGTTGTACTTCTCCTCGTCGCTCATCTCAGTGGCGGAGCTGTATATCGGGATCTTTATGAATGCGGTTGCGAATACATCGTTGTCCCTCCTTACCATTATCGCATTGCCGTTAGTCGCCATGTAGAACGGCTCGTTTGAGTCTATCACCATGCTCATATGCTTCATGCGCAGCAGAGGGCCAAGCATGAAAAAGTAGTCCTTGATCGAGAAGGCAAAGACGCTGAGCATAAGGGTTATTATCGCTACGACGAGCGCAAGAGGGGACAGAGTCGGTGGAATCAGTGTGAGGACTATTAGGCATATCACTGCCGCACCGGCAACTATAGCGAATACAAGCCTCTGGCTTTGCCTATTCAAACATACCACACTGCCTAAGATATGGCGCTTAAGCTATTTAATAGCTTATCAAAAATAGCTTATAAAGATTACTTTATATCAGAGCGTCATTTGGTAACGCTTATGCCCTTCTTTGCCAACGCCATCTGGGCATGAGTGCGGACCTCCGGATTGGGATCCTGAAGTAGGGATCTCAGATCGTCCTCAGAGATGTTGTCGCTGTCGGCCATCTGCACCTTAAGCTCTGTGGCAAATGAGGCCTTCTCGATCTCCGCATTCTCAAGCGCAGCGAGCTTCTTTGCTGTATATCCCTCTGAGACGTCCTTCTTGAAATCGCCTTCTGCAACCCTCCTTGTGATCTCGGTCTCTGCAAGCTTGGATGTAGCCTTGTCCGCATATAGCTCACCGAGCCTGCTTACAGACATTGACTCAGTTGCTTTTTTTATCTCGTCGTTTATCCTGAGCCTGTCTTCGTCATTGAGGTTTGGCTGCTTGCTGATTGCAACGAGATCCCTGAATTGGTCGATGCGCATGCCGCTGCTTATTGGCTGCGCCGCCACTTTTCCGCCCTCGTTGACGGCTTCGTTTACCTTGCTTATTTCCTCTGTCCTGGCTTTCTTGTTGGCCACTATTGCCTGCAATTCGGCCTGCGATTGAGAGAGTTCTGCCCTTTTCTTTTCAAGGTCATTGAGCAGCGCTTCTGCCTTAGTGCGGTCGGATTCCTCTGAGATCTTCTGCTGCAACTGGCCAATGCTCTCGACTATCTGACCATGCCTCGATAAACTCTGGCTCAGAACGCTTGTGCGATCCTCATCTGAAAGGTTTGGATTCCTTAGCGCCGCGTTTTTTACTTTTGAAGCCGACTCCGAAGCACCCAGCGCCTCCCTTATCATTTCAGGGGTCGCATTCTTGTTTCCGAATACAGCTGCCTTGTTATCCATCAGCGCTTCCTTTTGCTTGAGCAGATTATCTTTCTTTTTTGGATCGCTTTCGGCAGCAAGTGCCCTATTTGTGGCTGCAATGTCTGCGTCTATCGTCCTGTTAACAGATTTTAATCGCTCTGGATCATTGGTCAGACTCTGTGTTGCAATAGTTCTGGCGTTTATCAAGCCAAGCTTCTGCCTATCTGTGAACAACGGAAGGGATGGACGTGCGGCCTCCCTTAACTTATCAGAAATTGGAGTGAGTATTACCTTGTCTTTAGTTGCCATAGCTAAGAATTCCGA
>VFSW01014863.1_pt1 | contig 10731 bp, 13 predicted proteins | sample 5358111 | NCBI WGS metagenome assembly VFSW01 (sample SAMN11554181, study PRJNA540505) | mine drainage metagenome | isolation source: sediment from site ElyBrook_90M | place: USA: Ely Copper Mine, Vershire, VT | collected 2017
CCAACGGCGCTCGCCAAAGAAGCACCGAACGCTTTCTATAACCGCGCTGCGCGTGCACTTGGAGATGCGCAGGAGCCGGCCAAAGACGCGAAATTCGTGAGCGCCGTGCAAGGCGCGTTGACCACGAACCCGCTTTTGACGACCGCAGACCCGGCAGAAGCGGCGCTCACCAAACAAATCCAACGCCTCACGCAGCCGGGGTTAAAGGCGACCGGCGATCAGCTCTTGGACGCGCTCGGAGCGCTCCGCGCACGCGGGTTCAAAAACATCGGCGCCGATGCGGCCGAAGCCAATGACCTTGGCCGCGGGCAGCTATCTCTGGCCGATGCGCTGCACGACTATATTGGCAGCGCGCTGCCGCCTGGTGGCGATGTCGATATAAACCAGCTCGACGAAGCACGCAACGCGCTGGCGCAGGTCCACACCGTTGAGCAGGCGATGAAAAACGGCGCCAACGTGGACCCGCGCGTTCTCGCCAAGATCGACAAACAGAAGCCTGGAATGCTTACTGGCGGCTTGAAGGTGCTCGCCGATTTCGCCAAGGCCAATCCGGGGGTGGTCGGGGTGCACCCCGATGCGCTTTACGCGCCGCCGTCGTACACGACCGACCTGATGGGGATGCCGAGGGGGTACGTGGACGGAGGCACCGAGAGCTTCGTCAATCCTCGGTTTTGGGTGGCGCTCACAGGCGCTGAGCGCATGGCTCGAAACCGGCTGCTCGGGAACCCCGCGGAAGCGCTCGACCTCGCCAATCAGGCGAGCCCTATGCGCGATGACAGCCTGTTCGCCGCGCTGAACCAAGGTGGCCCCGAACCGCCCCCGGGAATGACCGCGAGCGCGCCGCCAGCGGGCGTCGGACCCGCTCCGAGCACCGGAGGGTCGATCCCGCTCGCAGATGTCCTCGCGCACGGCGTCGAGCAGCCCGCTCAGCCGGGACTCTCGGCAGGCCCGATGGGTCATACCCCCTACGGCGATCTGCCGTTCACCGGCTCGCCTGAAGCGGTCGGCGCGCAGTTTGTGCAGGGCGGCTCGCCTCAAATTGGGAGCACCACGGACGATTTTGGGAACCTGCTGGACCTGCTGCGCTCGAACAACCCTGGCGCGTCGTGGGAAGCCCAGCCGGCTGCCGGCCGTATGGCCCTCCCAAGCCGCTTCGCGGCCGCTGGCGACGGCCCCACCGGGGACCTGGCAGAAGCGCTGTCCGAGGGGTACAGCAACGGACGCGCGCTCCCGAGTGCACCTGCAGCGACCACTCCTGGCGGGGAAGGCTCGATCCTACAGACGGGTGAAGGCGTCCCCGGAGACACGCTCCAGCGCGCCGGATCGCGCGTCCAAGAGCCGAAGGTCATCCCGGGCTCCAACGGTCGCGGGCTGCGCTTCGAGAGCCCCCACGGCTTCACAGAGGCGCGTGTGCGCGGCGACACACTGCAGATCACGAACACCGAGACGGGCGAAGCGGCCCGCGGGGGTGGTCAGGGCACCGAGCGGCTGCTCGCCGCCGCGCGCTACGCGCAGGAGCACGGGCTGCGGCTCGTCAGCGACACCAAAGTGGCGGGCACCGCGGCGCGTCTCTACGACCGGCTCGAAAAGCTCGGATTCAGCATCAAACGCAACGCGGCCGATCTGGACGACGAAGGGAATTTGGTAAGCCAGGACACGCGCCCGGTTTTTGAAGCGGCGCCGTCCCTGGGGATGGCGTTCGGTCCGCGCTGATGGTCAAAAAGGTCCAAGTCCCCGTCCTTGGTGGGCTGCGCAAGTCGATCCATACCGGCTCGACCCAGGCGGTCGGCACCACGATTGCCGAGTATGGGAGCGGCACCGTCACCCTTGCGCAACTCCGCGCCGCGCTCGGAGTGAGCCTGAAGCCGTCTGCAGGCGCGTCCTCGGGCGCAGGCGCCGGGACCGCTGCGCTGGTCCCTGGCGCTGGCCTGAGCGGCGGCGGGACGCTGGTGGGCGCCGTTCCGCTGCAGCTCATTGCACCCATCCCGTTTTTGAGCGCTGGGGGCGATGATGGCGGCGATGGTGAACCGGGACCGCCCGGCCAAGCGGGGCCTGCCGGTCCAGCAGGCGCGTCAGGCACGAGCGGCCCGGCTGTGCTGTTTATCGACGAAGGCCCGGAGGGTGAGCAGGGCTATCCGGGTGCGCCAGGACCAGCGGGCGGACCGCCGGGGCCTGCTGGCGCGAACGGTGCGCCCGGTGCGCAAGGCGTTCCAGGCGTTGCTGTGTACATGCCGGATGAACCACTCGACCCCGACCTGATGGTCGCGCCCGGTGGGGGCACGCCGAGCGGCAGCGGTGGGGGTTCGCTCACGGTCACAGATGGCACCAACACCGTCGCAGATGTGACCACGATGACCTTTTCCGGTGCAACCGTAGGGGGTGCCACGCCAAACGCAACAGTCACCGTGAGCGGTGGTGGTACCACGCCGATTCCGGCCACGATAAGCGGGTTGACAGTGTGGATGTCGATGGCAGCCGTTCCGAATGTGAATGGGCTGAGCGCGATGCTGCCGAACGCCATCCCTAACGCGGGCGCACCGAGTGCCCACTACGCGAACGAACCCGCTGTGAAAATTGTGCAGTCGGGGCTCAATGGATTGCCTACATTGGACTGGACAGCCAACAGCTACGGGATGTTTTTGTCGGTTGCTCCGCTGCTCCCAACAAGCACTGTGTTTGTGGTGTTCAAGCCATCCTCAGTGTCCACCACAGAAGCTATCGTCGGGGGCGGTTCGGGAGCTTATCTGCTGCGCCTGACCAATGGCAAGTTGCAGCGTTTGAGCGATTACACTGCGGGGATTGCGACGGATACGACGGCGCTGGCTGCGGGGACATGGTATCAAGCTAACCTGACTTATGATGACAGCACGGGGGCTTGGGCATTCCGCGTTGCAAAGACAGCTACATCAAGTGGCACAACGGTTCAGGCTTTCAGCAGCCCCACCTTTATGCTCGGGCTAGACTTTGCTGGTGGCAACCCGTACAAGTCAGGGCTGGCGGAACTCATCATTTACGACCGAGTGCTGACCGCAGCGGAAATCGCGTCAGTCGAAGGTTACATTACGAGCACTTGGGGGCTCTAGTAGCGCGCCCGCAGCACGCACGGTACAGTAGAGAAATTCGGAGGAATCATGGCTTCCAATCGCACACTGAACATCGAGCCCATCGCAATCCCTAGCGCGGTGGGCAATCTCATCAACTGCGCGGTGACTTCGCTCGCCGGCCCGGTGGGCGTCACGCTGACGCAGCCATACCTCATCATCAACCACATGCGCGTGACGAACAAAACGTCCGCAGCGGTGAGCGTGACGCTGTACAAAGGCGCCACCGGCGCATCGGCCGCGGGCACTGAGTTTGCGCTGGCCGGCGTCTCGGTCCCGGCGAACAGCTACGTCGATTGGTATGGCAAGCTGCGCTTGGACGCAGCCGACTTCCTGACCGGCGTTGCCGGCGCGGCAAGCGCTCTCGGCCTGACGGCCGAGGGTGAGATTGGCTTCTCATAAGGTGACACATGGCTGACCTGCACATTTCTGAGTTCTCGGGGCTCGCGTCCACGCCAGGCACCACGGACGTGCTGGCTGCCTCAGCGGACGCGCATATCACCGACCAGGCGCTCGCCATCGGCGCATCGCCGGGGGTGACCTCGCAGCCGTTCAACGCGGCCACCAAGTGGCTGCGCGTGAAGGCCGGCGCTGCATGCGCCGTCGCCGTGGCGGACGCTGGCGACGCTGCTCCGCAGGCCGCGGCGGGCGGATGGTTCTTGAACGCCGGCGATGCCGAGTGGTTCCGCGTCAACGCCGGTGCCACGCTGAATGTCGTGACTGACACCCCGTAGGAGCGCGTCATGGGCTTCTTCAGCATCTTCAGCTCGATTGCCTCGGGGATTGTCAAACCCGTCGTCGGCTACTTCAAAAACAAGTCCGACCTCGCTGCGCAGACGCAGGCCAACAAACTGAACTACCTGAAGGCGCTTGGCGACCGCCAAGCGTCTTTGGTGAGTCAGGGGCTCGCCGCAGATGCGACCTGGGAAATGGAGTCGATCCGCGCCGGCCAGAGCTACCGCGGGGTCGAGCTGCTGATCATTTCCATCCCCGTCACGCTGTGCTTCACCCCCTGGTCCTACATCGTGCGGGACGGTTTCGACGCACTCGCCAAGACGCCCTCGTGGTTTCAATTCGTGTTCGTCACCATCTTCCTGGCGAACTACGGAATCCGCACATGGCGCCGCAACACGACGCCCAAGAGCTAGAGGACAAAATGCCCGCAATCCCCGACTACGTGCGCAATGGAATCGTTTGGGTGCTCGCGGGAGCGCTCAGCGCAGCCGGCGGAACGCTCATTGTGAACTCGCGCGACGACGCAATCCACACGCAGCAGATCGGCGCGATCCAGCAATCGCAACGCAGCCTCGCCACGCAGGTGAGCGCGCTGACTTCGGATGTGACGAGCCTGACGGTGAGTGTGGCAGCATTGACGCAGCAAATGGCGGACCAGCGCGTGCAGCAGGCACTCCAGACCCAACTCATACGCCGCTATGCGAGACGTAAATGACCTGGATACTCGACCCCCACCTGGAACACGACATCAGTTTCGCTGAAGCGCCTGGCGGCGTGGCCGTTCTGACCGCGTACAAGGACAGCCTCGGCTTCTGGACGATTGGTCGCGGGCATCTGCTCGAACCCCAGGCGCACGACTGGACCGGGTACACGATCACCCCGTCGCAGGAGCGGGTGCTGTTTGCAGCGGACATCATGAGCGCCGCGCACTTCGCCATGCGGCTGCCGGAATGGGCGTCCTGCGACACCACATGCCGTCAGAACGCACTGGTGGAGCTGTGCTTCAACATGCGCGGGAAGTGGCTCGGCTTCCGTGAATGCCGCAAGGCGTGGCTGCGCAAGGATTGGGTCCAGGCGCGGGTTCAGCTCTTGAACAGCCTGTGGGACCACGAGGTCGGCCCTGACCGGGCAGACCGGATAGGCGATTACATCCTCACCGGGCAGTATCCGTCCGCCTGAGGGGCTGGTGCACGCGCAACCCGCGCGTGAACCAGCTCCGCGCCCTCAGAAGTTCTCGCCAAGCGGCTTGAACTTGCGTCGCGCCATCTGCGCGAAATTCGCTTCCTCGCGCGTCTTTTTGCTTTTCGCGTGAAGCCCCTTCTTGATGTCAGCTTCGGTCAGCTTCCCGTCTTTGCTGCCGGTCATCTTCTTGGTGAACTTCCCTTTGTTCTTCGGATTGATGTGGATTGGATCGCCCATTGCTAGACCCTCAGATGTTGGTACCGCCGTAGGAGGATACCACTTCATTCGCCTCAGCGCCCAAGCGCGCCTCCGCGGCTTCGAGGCGTTCGGCAACGCGCATCGCGTTCAGCTCGTTGAAGTGCTTTGGCTCTTCGCCGAGGCTGCACTGCGCGTGCTGCGCATCGTGCGCCTCGATCTGCAGCTCCAGAGCGGCCAGTAAGCGCCACGCCGCCTGCGCCAGGACGTAGACCTCATCGTTTCCGGTCGTCCCCCGCACGTCTACGGTGCATTTCTCGAACACTTTGCCGTCCACGGCGCTCTCAAGCATGTGGCGGAATGCGCTGCCGAGCTGGTCTGTGCTCTTTCCGCGCGCCCAACGAATATCTTCCGGGGCGCGCTCCGGGCTGTACCGCACGTTGTTGGCCACGCACACGCGCGTTACCTCGCGGAGCGCCTTTGGGAAATAGCGGCAGATCATCTTGAATATCGGTAGCGCTTTTCGCGCTTGGTCGTCGTCAGGAAGCAAGTTCATTGGTGCACTCCAGAGTTATTTACGTCGTTTCATTGCGTTGAGTAGAGCATCCTGCACGCTGCGCTTGGCCGCGTGCGCCGCGATGACATCCTCATCCATGGTGTCCTCGGCCACAATGTCGTAGACCTGTACGACACGATTGTGGCCGCTTTGCATCTGGCGAGCGGGTCCTATACGCTCCAGCATCTGCATTCGCTCTCCCATGTTCCAGTCGTGGCCGAAGCGCACGAGGATGTTGGTCGCATTTTGCAGTCCATCAATACCGTGTCCGAGGGATTTCGGATGAGCGACACCGATAGCAGCGTCCCCTCCCTTGAACGCGGCCATCCCGCGCTCCGTTGAAAGATCAACCACCCCCCGCAAACGCTTAAGTAGTCGAGCCTTGTCGCTTTTGAACTGATATGCAACGAGCAGTGGGGTGCCACCCGCTTCGGCTTGGATGCTTTCGAGCGCTTGAATTTTTTCATCGTGAACCTCGGCCCAGCTACCTAGTTTGTCGGTGTATACGGCGCCATTGGCGAGCTGCAAGCACTTGTTGGTGAGCGCGGCCGCGTTGAACACTTTAAGCTCGTGCTCGCCAAACTCAGCGAACATTTCAGCTTCCAATTCTTCGTAAACCTTGCGCGCCGCTGCGGGGAGCTTTACCGGCACGCGCGTCACCAGGGGTTCGTGCAGATCGTAGTAGTCCTTGATGTCAACCGTCAGGCATATGTCGTGGAGCGCGGCGTGTATCTGCTGCTCCGCGAACGGCATTGGCTCCATGCCATACCCGCTCCACGACTTGCGAAACCAACGCTGCTGAAACGCACCGAACGTCGCGCCCAAGCGCTGCCCGCGGTCCAAGTACCAGGTCTGGCCCCACAAATCCTTCAGGCCGTTGGGGCTAGGCGTCCCGGTTAGATTCACCCACCGCTTGACGATGGTGTGGGCAACTCGGGCAATCGCGTAAGCGCGCTCGCCGCCGGCGCGCAGCCGGAACCCCTTCAGCCGGTCGCTTTCGTCAGCGACGACTTGGTGGAATGGCCAGCGCTTCAGATAGTGCTCTACGAGCCACGGCAGCATTTCGTAGCTTATGCTGAAGAACTGCGCGCGCCCGATGTTCTTCAGCAGATCAATGCGGCGCCGCGGGGGCGCGTTCAGCGAGACGATCTCCACGTCGTCGAACTGAGCCCATTTGCGCACTTCATCGGGCCACGTATCGCGTGCTACCCGCATAGGGCCAATCACCAAGGTGGGGTTCGCGCAAATGTCGCCGTACATGCGCAGCACTTCGTGGGTGAACAGCGTGGCGCTGGATTTCCCGATGCCCATGCTTGCCCACAACGCGCAGCGCGGATGGTCGCGCACCCATTCAAACATTGGAACCTGCGGTGCGCGCAGTGTCAGGACGCGGGGGCTGTTCATTGTGCGGCCAGGAATTCTTCGACCGCTTCGCGGGTGTCCAGCAGCACGACCATGAAGCCGAGCTTCCGCAGCCGCCGTCCCCACCACTTCTGCATGGAGCTTAGCACCCCACCTTTTGGCCGCTTCAGCTCGACGAAGATCGCGCGGCCGCGCGGGAGCAGCACCAGGCGGTCTGGAATGCCAACGTAGTGCGACGGGTTGAGCTTCACGCACAATCCATCCGCACGCTCGACGCCGTGGCGCAGTGCATCTTCGACGCTAATCTCGCGTTTGTCTCGGGATACCATTCATCACTTCCGGTAGCGGTTCGCGGTGAAACCCTTGGCAGCGAGCGGCAGCCCCTGCGCCCAGGGCGAACTCTCGATCATCACCCGGCTCAGCATTTTGTCGTAGGGTTCGATACGAGCGCGGGGCGACCCGCGAGTCTCGACGCGGGGCTCCGCGAGGATTTCGTCGTGGAAGGTCAGCAGCGGGCGCAGCCCGGCGATTTCTGCTCCCAACATGCCGTCCATCAGAACGTCCGCAGCGACCCCCTGCGTGATGTTCTCAGCGAGCTTGCCGCTGTAGGTGCTGAGACGGCCCCACTGGCGCGTGTACGGGTTGACCCCGATGAACGAGGTGCCATCCTCAGATGCTTGAGGCGCCGGGTAGCTGAGGTAGCGCCCGCTCGGCAACCGCAGGCGCAGCCAATTGCGGCGCCGATCTACGCCGATGCGCTGTACTTCGTGCGCCGCGCCGGGGTGCCCGATCACATGGACTACGGCGCGTTCGAGCGTATGCCAGAATTTCACGATTGCCGGATGCGCGTCGCGCCACATCAGCACCAGGGCTTCGCACACCATCCATGTGCGTTCGGGTAGCCCGTAAGTGCGCCGCCGAACGGCCTTGTTGTAATTGTGCCGCGCCTGCTCTTTGAACCGTGCAGGGATGATGGGCCACGCGGTGTCGGCCAGCGTATCGAGGTTGAGCCCGTAGGTTTCAGCCATCGCGCAGAACGCGCCGACGCCGCCGTAGTACTGAAGCGCCAGCTCCATCACTTTGCCAATCTGGCGGCGCCAGTCGCCTTCGTCTGCGATTTCGCGCGGGTCGATGTTGAACGCCCGCGCGTATGCGAGCTTGTACAGGTCTGGACCGCGCTTCGCGTCGTACAGACGGAACGCTTCTACTTTCCAGTCCTCACCGGCTATCCACGCCATCGCGCGGCCTTCGATATTCGCCAAGTCAGCCACGCACAGCGTGTGACCATCCTCGGCTATCAGGATGCCGCGCAAGCAGCTCGATCCGAGCCCGAGGACATCATCCGGGTCCAAGAGGTCCACAGCGTCGTGCTGGAACGCGACTATCGCGTCTTGGATTTCGCTCGGAGAGTGCTTCGGGCGCGGGAGGTTTTGAGGTTGGAAAGTTCTACCAGCCCAACGCCCTGTGCGTGCAGCGCCGCAAAACACCAAGAGATTGCGCAAGCGACCGCCGACGTGTTGATTAATTGCGCGTTGGTATTTCGCTGTGCTCGCTTTACTCGCTTGTTGGCGGATGCGGAGCAGTTCTTTGATGTGACCGGGTAAATCTTCATCTTCGAGTCTCCGTTGGACTGTATCCGCAGTTAAGTCGGGGAGATCGACGCCGTAGTCCGAGAGGTACGCCAGGAGCCGGTCGCGCTGCGTTGCCGCCTCCACGCACCCCAAGGTCATATCCTCCACACGGTCAGCGAGCTTGCGCTTGGCGCGCGTGACGGCTTTGAGCGCGCCTTCGCACAGCTTCAGGTCCACACGCACGCCGCGGGCGTTCATCTTCTGGTCGAGATGCCACACGGACCACATGCGCGGCGTGGCGTTCCACTTCGGGCATTTGCGGTATACCACGCGCATCGAAGGAATGTCCTGCAACCCATAGGCAAGGAAATTCGCCCATTCGGCCGGGTGTGAGTGTTTGTCGTTGTAGCGGCCATCTTTGCGCGGGATACAGAAAACCTGGATGAGCGCGTGGCCGTTGGCGTCTTTGCCCTCGGCGCCGAGCTTGAAAATCGTTGAGAGCTTGTCGAGTCCACCGGGCAATCCGTGCATACGCGCGAGCGCCATCGTGCAGCGCCACTTCTCAGGCTCGACGTAGGGCCACCAGGAAACGGTCTCCAGTAGCTGCTGCTCGAACTCCGCGCCGTGCGCCCATATCTCGTCGGCTTCCATCGCCGCGTCGATCAGGTCGCTGGGCGGCGTGGTGAACGTGTCCTCGCGCACATGCAGGTCCGCGATCTGCGGCTCTCCGTCGTCGACAGCCCATTGCACAGTCAGGACCTGGGCTTTGGTCGCATAGAGCGCCACGCCACGCCTGATCGGGATCGGGCTGCGCGTCTCAAGGTCAATCCAGAGCTTCAATCGGGAACTCCTGTGCATCCGCGGGCCTGTACTGGCCCGAATACTCCCATGCGGATAGGACGGCCTTGTTCGTGAGGCGCCGGATGTCCGCCACTAAGGAGGCTGTCATCTTGTCGCCAGGAAGGTAATCGCACGCCTTGGCCAACGCGTCCAATGCCTCCAGCTTGCCGACGTGGCGCAGTGCACGGCTGTAGGTTTCGTTGTCGTTGCTCATTGCTTGTTCTCGCTCTCCGCTGTTAGCATTTCGCGCTGAAGTGGCGGCACGAATGCTCCTTCCCGACCCGGCGCACCTTGGGCTCGGTCAGGCAGTCGCCCACGCTGCCATCGCCACTCCAGCCGTTGAAGCAATCGACTCCATAATCCGGCTTGAAGTAGGCGCAGTTCTCGCACAGCCGCGGCGGCGGCTTGTCCTTCGTCAGCCCCTCCGGCCAGCCCAAGGCGCTCTTCAGCTTATTGCCGGCAATCGCCGCCTCGCGGGCATCTTTCTCGCTCGCCCCATGCGTGGCCACCTGCTGCGTCCCGTCGGGCTCGACACCGAAGATCACCATGTGCGTGAAGCCGAGTTCCTCGCGCAGTGCGTCGGCGGTCGAAATCGGTATGCGGCTCATGCGTCACCTGTCCCGTTCTGAGCGGCTAAAGCCTTTTCAGCGCAGGGCTTGCAGCGAATCGAGCGCTTGTCTCCCAGGTCCTCCTGGTCGCAGTCGAGACAGTGGAAGGCGTACACGCCGGGCGCGTAACCGAAGTCAGCGAGTGTAGAAGATGGGGGCGCTGTGGCTTTCGCCGGTGAGCAGTTTGTGTGCTGATTCGCCATGAGATCGGCAATATTTTCGTCATCCTTCACCGCTCGAACCTTCCGGCCTGTTCGGCGCATCTCGCTCCTGAACCGTAGATAAGCGCGTGAACTCCTTGATGTCGACTTGATCGCGGCGGTCACGCATCCGCACTCGGGATGGTAACCGGCAAAGAACTTTGGAATTTTCTTCATGATTGACTTTCTCCGGATTTCTCCGCTGGCTGGTAGTACCTTGCGTCTCCTGGCGCGATCTCCTCGCGGCCCTCGTCGTCCTCTTCGACGGGGCACGAACAGCTTGGGCAGTGCGGCGCGCCACCCGGCCAGTCCGTGTATTCCGCTGACGTCTCGTCCGGTGACTCCACCGGCAGCAGCGCGTCGATGATCTGGTCCGGTGTC
>VFSW01014864.1_pt1 | contig 10730 bp, 12 predicted proteins | sample 5358111 | NCBI WGS metagenome assembly VFSW01 (sample SAMN11554181, study PRJNA540505) | mine drainage metagenome | isolation source: sediment from site ElyBrook_90M | place: USA: Ely Copper Mine, Vershire, VT | collected 2017
CGAAACCACTGTTAATCTCTTCAACGTTTTTCATTCCGCTAACAAAGCTTCTTACGGAGTTGTAGAGTTTTTTTATTATGTCATTTATTGATAAATCCTTCAGCTCCATAATTACACCTTTTTAATAACGCAGTTGTTTTTTCATTAATGTTGTTCTAGCAGCAACTGCCGCTCCAACTCCTACACATGCTGCTCCAATGCCTAAAAGAAAAAGTGTACTACTTTCTTTTGGCATACTTTGGAAAGTATGAAGTTTTGTACCTTCGGAAAGTATGCTACATGCGGCAGCTGCGGTGAATACTACATATGCTACATTCGAAATGAGTCCTGTAATCGATAATTTACCAAGCGTTTTGTTTTCAGTAGTTATACTTTCTTTAAATCCATTTATGGAATTGTCGAAGGTTTTTTTAACTACTGGTAAAGTTAGAAAACCTATGGTCATAGCGTCGAAGCAGTTAAATCCATGTACTTGATTAGAACCTGTTCTTAAAAATAACTCCATTCCTACACCTGCTATGCCTATGGGGAGCGCCGCATTCATCACTATTATGTCTGTGGTCTTTCCTAATACCTCACCTACGGTAAGCTTACTTGCACCGTCGTGATTTTTGCCCTTTAACATATTATTCATTTCTATTTATACACGTGAATTGTTTAATATCTTTCTATCCTTCAAAGTTTCATTTACGCTACGCTTATATCTTTTCTTTTGCAATATCTAAGCAGTGGTTTTTTGGAGCTTGACAGATCGCATGGGTATGAATTTGTATCCGGTCTTATAAGCGAGTACTACTCATCGGCGGATGGTTTCTATCCGGAAAGAATCTCGCAAAGAGAGTTTGGTGTTGGCGATTTCGAGACAAAGATACGTTTCAGACATCTATCTTTTCTTAACAATAAGGAGTTTAAGGAGTATATGGTCAAGAAGGCTCCGCCATTCGTATCATGTTCTACGGCCTTTTACAAATATCCTACTTACAGACCTATGGAAAACAAGCAGTGGCTTGGTTCTGAGCTTGTTTTTGATCTTGACGCTACCGACATGAAACTTGAGTGTCAGGCAAATCATGGAACCTTTCTTGTGTGTGATAACTGTCTTTCTGCGGTAAAGGCTGAAGCAATAAAGCTAATAGAGCAGTTTCTAATTCCTGATTTTGGCATCTCAACAAATGAGATGGAGATAAACTTCAGCGGAAATCGAGGATACCATATACATATTAAAAAAGAAAGCTATTTGTCTTTGGATGCAAACGCGAGAAAGGAGATAAGCGGTTATATCTCTGGCGTTGGGATAGAGTTCGAAGATTTTTTTAAGATGGAAGAGTTCAGACGAGAAAGCGGAAGAACAGGGAAAAAATTAGTAGGTCCGAAAACATCCGACAACGGCTGGGGCGGCAAGATAGCAAAAAACTTTATAAAAGAACTTGAAAAAGGTCCCGAAAGTCTCGAGAAAACCGGAATAGAGAAAAAACTAGCAAAAAATCTATATAAAAAAAAGCTTTTAATAGAGCTGGGCATAAACAATGGCAATTGGGATATGATATATATAAAGAACAAGGAGGAGTTTTGGAAGGAAGTAATAAAACTTCAGGCGGTCTCGCAAAGTGATAAGATAGATAATAACGTCACAAACGATCCATCGCACATGGTTAGGCTTCCTAACACAATACACGGGGAAACGGGCTTAATCTCAAAAAAGTTAAGTATAGCGGAGTTGTCGCAATTTAATCCAATGAAAGATGCTATAGCTTTCAAGAAAGATAACCTCGAGGTAATTGCAGATACTCCTTACTCAATAATTTTGAATGATGAACGTTTCGGTCCTTATAAAAATGAAAAGGTCACACTGCCAACATACGCTGGTGTTTATCTTTTTCTGAAAAATATGGCAAAGATACCAAAATATGGCAAAGATACTGTAATAACCTAATCATAAGGTACTATCCTTTGCATGCATTTACACAAGGTTATGCAAAAAGTATTTAAATACGTTTGACTATAATTAGTGAGTATTCTGCAGTGTCCCTGGAGCATTACTTCATTGTCAAGTGCATTGAGTAATAATCTGGACAATATACTCTACAACATGTAGATACAGAACAGATATGGTGCTATAAATGGGCGCGTATAAATATATTAAAGAGAGCTTTCAAAACGAATATAAAAACAGAGACGACATACTTAAAGGTCGAGTCTCTGCTTGGAGAAAAGGAGCTTCAATTCAGAAGGTAGAGGTCCCTACAAACATAGCAAGGGCAAGAGAGCTAGGATATAAAGCAAAACAGGGAGTTATAGTAGTAAGAAGCTGCATAAGAAAAGGAATGAGAAAAAGAGAAAAACCACACAGCGGAAGAAAGCCTTCAAAGAACGGACGATTTTTCTCTTATAGAAAATCACTTCAATCTATGGCCGAAGAACGGGTATCAAGGAAGTATCTCAATATGGAGGTTCTTAATTCGTATTATGTCGGAGAGGATGGACGATACAAGTTTTTCGAGGTCATAATGGTAGACCGTGCAAATGGTTCCATACTTTCAGATCCATTATATAGTAATTTAATACACTCAAAAGGAAGAGCTTTTAGAGGTCTTACAAGTTCCGGTATAAAGCACAGAGGACTGCTTCACAAGGGCAAGACTACAATAATTACAAGACCAAGCGTAAGATCTGCACAGAGAGGAATAAGGATATGATTTCATGGCAACCGCAACGCTTAATATTGAGTTGAATGATAACATACAATATCTTTCAATACTTGGCAAGGAGGAACAATATAAAGGTTCAACTGCTAAGATGACAAAAACGACAACGGGTCTGACAATTGTTATAACCGCTGAGGACTCAAAATCTCTTTTGTCTTCGATAGGAAGTACGGTAAGAAAACTACGAATAGTAGAAAATACGGCAGAGATACTACCTAACTTAAAAAATAAAAAACAAAATTAAAGGGTTTTAAATGAGAAAAGGATCACTTGAGTACTGGCCACATAGACGCGCAAAGAAGCAGATGCCTAGGGTTAGAACCTTTGCAAATATTTCAGATACAGCATTTCTCGGTTTCGTTGCATTTAAAGCAGGTATGACTCATATGCTTATGGTGGATGACAGCGATTCACCATCAAAAGGAACCGAGGTCTCTAGAGCAGTAACGGTCTTGGAGGTTCCAAAAGTATATATCTATGGGATAAGATTTTACAAAACAGGTTATCTTTATAAGGAGATAGCCGGAGAGATTTACGACTCCAAACTTGCCACTACTGTTGGTATAAAGACCATAAAACAGAATGACGTTTCAAGTTTCAAATCAAAGATAACTACATTTGTTGATGTAACCGCACTTGCATATTTAGATGCAGGCTCTTTAGAGTTTGGGAATAAAAGAGTTATGCGATTTGAGATACCGGTTGGAGGTTCTGACTGTGCAGCAAAGCTTTCTTTTATAGAGGGCTTTTTGGGCAAGGAGTTAAAGATTAATGATTTTATAAAAGCTGGAGAGTATATGGACATCTCAAGCATCTCAAAAGGAAAGGGTTGGGCAGGAGTTATAAAGAGATTTGGAGTTTCAAGGCAGTATAGAAAAGCTACTGGAAAGATAAGGCATGTAGGAACTCTCGGAGCATGGCACCCACCAAAGGTTCTTTTCTCCGTTCCACATTCTGGTCATAAAGGTTACAATTACCGCACAGAGATAAATAAAAGGGTAATAAAAATAGGTTCGGAAAAAGACACACCTTCAATAAATATAAAAGGAGGCTTTACCAACTACGGTCCTATAAAGAGCGATTTTATAGTGGTAGATGGTAGTATACCTGGTTCTGCAAAAAGACTTATACGAATAAGAAAGGCAGTAAGGAGTAAGGCAAAGGTAAAGGAGCCTCAAGTAGTTTATACATCGCTAGAATCTAAACAGTGAGTTTTATGGAAACAGATATTTATACAATTAACGGAGAGGTCTCTGGCAAGATAAAATTGCCCGAGCTTTTCGAGAATGAGTTCAGAGTTGATCTTGTTAAGAGAGCAATCCTCAGTGAACAGAGTAAGGAGTATCAACCTCAGGGTCACTTTTTAATGGCAGGTCTTAATACCACGGCAATATATGTAGGTACATACGGAGGTTACAGAAGAGGAAGACATATGGGTATAGCAATCAGGCCAAGACAGAAGCTTGGGGCTGGAGCTATGGGAGATGTAAGAAGAATACCTTCAAGCGTAAAAGGAAAAAGGGCTCACCCACATAAGATAGAAAAAATAATAGATGAACTGATTAATAATAAGGAGTATATAAAGGCGATAAGCTCGGCAATAGCCGGTTCATCAAAGATGGAGCTGATAGAAAAAAGACATCATCTCGAAAAGAAAGTTCATTCTCCTTTAGTACTTGAAAATAAGTTGGAGGAGATCTCAAAGACCAAGGAGCTGCTCGCAATAATTAAAAAGCTCGGGCTTTCAACTGATCTTGAAAAGTCTCATACGCCAAAGCTTAGAAAAGGACTCTCACGAAGCTCAAGTAAAAGGCGTTTTAGAAAATCAATACTTATAGTAGCAAAGAACTCCGCAAAGATAGAAAAAGCAGGAAGAAATATTCCGGGAGTAGATGTATGCGGGATAGATTCTCTTACGGTAAACAAGCTTGCCCCTGGCGGAATGCCTAGAGTGGCAATATGGAGTAAGGAAGCTGTAGAGTCTGTAGAAAGTGCTCTGAATAAGAGACTTAAAAAAAGAGATGAGTAGATGGCACTTCAATATCCGATAGCAACAGAAAAAGCATTGAACATGACAGAAAAGGAGAATATAATAGTATATGTTGTATCATATGACTCTACAAAGACGCAGATAAAAAAAGAGTTTGAGGAAACATTTAAGGTAAAGATAGCAAAAGTAAATACCGTAATAGAGCCGAACAATTTGAAGCGTGCATATATAAGGCTTAAAAAAGAGTATCCTGCTTCTGAAATAGCAAAGAAGCTTAAGTTGGTGTAAGTGATTAAATGGGAAAGAAACTAAGACAGCAAAGGCGTGGAAAAGGAAGTAATGCTTATAGAAAAGCACCGCACCACTTTAAGGCAGACGTAGTATTTCCAAAAAGATCTCTTAACAGCAAGGTAACTGGTGAGGTTGTTGATTTTATAGACGATCCAGGTCATACCGCACCTCTTATGAAAATAAGATATGATGATTATACTGAATCCATACTTATAGCTCCGGAAGGAATAAAGATAGGAGATAAGATAGAGGAAGGAAAAGGCGCAAGTATTACTTTAGGAAGTATACTTAAGGTAGGCGAGATACCTGACGGAATGCCAATATATAATATAGAGTCCTTCCCTGGAGACGGAGGGAAGCTTACACGTGCAGCAGGCAGCTTTGCAACAGTAGCAGCGCACAATCAAGGAACAGTAACTATTACACTTCCATCAAAAAAGAATATAGAGTTAAGCACCGAGTGCAGAGCCGAGATAGGCGCAGTCGCAGGAGGGGGAGCTAAATCAAAACCTATAATGAAGGCCGGAAAGAACTTCTATATCAAACATGCGGTTAATAGAACCTGGCCAACCAACAGAGGTGTCAAGTCAAACCCTGTAGATCATCCATTTGGAGGAAAGCAGCACCACAAGGGAGCTTCGAGTATGATCTCAAGAAACGCACCTCCGGGATCAAAGGTAGGACACATAGCCGCAAGAAGGGTAGGAAGAAAGAAGAGAGGATAATATGGCAAGGTTATATACATTTAGAGGCAAAAGTGCAGAGGAGATTAAAAAGCTCGACAACAAGCAGTTCTCCGAGATGCTTACATCAAGACAGAGGAGAGCTATAAAACGAATGGGTCACGAATACAAAGAGCTGATAGCAAAGGTAGAAGAGTCTAAAAAAGAGGATAGCACTAAGATAATAAAAACCCATATACGCGAAGCTGTAATACTTCCTTCATGGCTAGGTCTTCGTTTTGGAGTTTATAACGGAAAGGAGTTTAAGGATATGGTAATAACAGATGAGATGCTTGGTCATAGACTTGGCGAGTTCTCATTCACAACTAAAAGAGTGCAACACTCGGCTCCTGGAATAAGGGCAACGAGAGGAAGTAAGTTCTTAGAGGTGAAGTAATGAAGTACTCATTCAATATAAATATGAACGATGAAGGTCTTGCATATGCTTACCGAGAGGAGCTTAATGTAAGTTACAAGGATCTTGGAGCAGTATGTGATGCGGTGCGATATCTCAAGGCAAGCAGCGCGGTGGCTTTAACCGAGAAGCTTTCAAGAATGGAGATGCCGATACCTTATAGACGTCATAACAAGCATATGGGAGCAAGACATGAGCTTCATGGAAGAAAGGGAAAGTATCCTATTAAAGCAGCAAAGGAGGTAAGGCTCGTACTATTAAATGCTATAGCTAACGCAAACAACAAGGCTCTTCCTGGAGAAGAACTTACGGTTCTACATGCCAGTGCAAACAAGACGCACATAGTCAGAAGACAGCCTTCAAAAGGAGGTCTTGCATGGGGTCGTGGAATGTATGGAAGATCGGCTCTTATGCATAGCGATATAGAGTACTCAAAGATAGAGATAATACTCGGCAGTCCGGATGAGAAGGAGTTAACTAAAAACATGAAGTACTTCATAGGCAAAAAATCAAGAATCTCGAAGAAGTTCGAGTCTGTAGAGCGAGTAGTTCCTGTAAAGAAGAGTAAAGATAAGAAAGCAAAGGATGAAAAATCACAAAAGCAGGATACAAAAGCAATCTCAGCTCCAAAATCCGAGAAGACGGTAGAGAAGAAACCGCTTTCGGAGTCACAACAGAAAAAGCAGGAGAGCGAAGGTGTAGCAAAAGGCAGCATCTCTGAAAAGGCAAAGCACTCTGCTGAGAATGATAAGAAAAATAATGTTCAAGAAACTCAAGAGGAAAACAAGTGAATTTTGTGGTAGTAGAAAGAAAGTTTATATCGGATCTCATAATAAAGCGTAGAATCTCAAAGTACATGGAAGAGAAGCTCTCAAAAGCAGGCTTCTCCAGAGTGGAGATACAAAAAACTCCGATAATAACGAGAATAACTCCTTATGTCATGAATCCTGGAAGAGTAATCGGAAGAGGAGGAGAAACTATAGACTCTCTTACCGAAACCATGAAGAAAAAGTTCAAACTTGAGAATCCTCAGATAAGTGTTGCAGAGGTTTCAAATCCTAAATTAGAGCCTAGGCTTGTTGCAAAATCAATAGCAAACTCTCTCGAAAGGGGGATAAATCCGAGAAGGCTTATACACACGGCAATAAAGGAGATAATGCAGAATGGAGCTTTAGGTGCAGAGATAATAGCAAAGGGCAAGCTTGCCGCAAAAGGAGCAAGAGCAAAGAAGCTTAAGGTAAGATTGGGATATCTTCCAAAATCCGGAAACTCCGCAAAGCTTGTTGATGTGGCGCAGATAGCTTCTTATCCTAAATATGGGGCAATAGGCGTTACGGTGCGCATAGTCCAGCCAGGAACAAAGTTCCCTGACCGCGAGGTAAAGGAGGTTGCAATACCAAAGAACATAGCGGCTGCAGGTTTTCAGAAGAAACCAATAGAAGGTCAGCGTGGGGGCAGATAAACCTAGTTTTAACCTTAACTATGATTTTTAGGGAATAAGTTTAAGTTTGTCCTGGGTATACTATCAAACTCCTCACTTTCTCAGGTACTTCTGCGGTTACTTGCAAATAATGAATACATTTGGGCAAAAACCTAATACTGGATATTTTACTTGCAGTAAATGGCATTCACCGTAAGTTTATTAAGCTGTACATTCCACTTGTGAACAATTGGGTTGTTAAATGAATAAAGCAACGTTCACGCTAACCGCGTTTTTGATAGGAATTCTTGGTCTTACATTTTCATTTGGATATTATACCGGACCTTTATATCCTGGTGCAACGTTATACATCTCAAATCAAACTCAAAATGCATCAGTTTTTTCATTATCTACAAATCCTTTTCAATCAGCAACCAATTCTTTATCTACAAGTACTATCTGGGTAGTTAATTCTCACAGTGGTACTGTAACAAAACTCTCAAACACCGGCGCAACTCTCGGCATATTCACTGTGGGATCATTCCCTACTGGTGTTGCAATAGATAGTAACGGAAACGTATGGGTCGCAAATTACGGCAACAGCACAGTAACAAAACTCTCAAACACCGGCGCAACTCTTGGCACATTTAAGGCAGGGTCAAATCCACTTAGTATAATAATAGATGGCAGTGACAACGTATGGGTCGCAAATTACGGCAGCGGCACAGTAACAAAACTCTCAAACACCGGCGCAACTCTTGGCACATTCACCGTCGGTTCTTATCCTTACTCAATAGCAATAGATAGTAACGGAAACGTATGGGTCGCAAATTACGGCAACAGCACAGTAACAAAACTCTCAAACACCGGCGCAACTCTTGGCACATTTAAGGCAGGGTCAAATCCACTTAGTATAATAATAGATGGCAGTGACAACGTATGGGTCGCAAATTACGGCAGCGGCACAGTAACAAAACTCTCAAACACCGGCGCAACTCTTGGCACATTCACCGTCGGTTCTTATCCTTACTCAATAGCAATAGATAGTAACGGAAACGTATGGGTCGCAAATTACGGCAACAGCACAGTAACAAAACTCTCAAACACCGGCGCAACACTTGGCACATTCACAGTAGGATCAGCTCCGTTTGACATAGCTGTTGAGAGTTCTTCAACAACCTCAACTTCCACATCAACATCTACAACAACCTCAACTTCCACATCAACATCTACAACAACCTCAACTATTTCAACTACAACTAAACCTACGACCTCAACCACATCAACCACTTCAACAACTACTACGGAAGGATCTACTACTATCATACTGTCAAGTAACCTATCTACTAATACAAGTACGATAACTCATCCCCAATACATTGCTCTACTATCTAAATTGTATAACGGCATAAGCACGTATAATTATGTGCTATTCTCTGGTTCATCATCATCTTGTAGTCAATATGTAACAAATACTACCACATCCAACGGCGCCGTAGAATTTATGATTTATGTGGGTTCTACAACTACTTATTGCGTAGCAATAGTATCAAATGGAAAAGTGTTAACGCGTTCAAATTCCGTTACTATAACTTACGCTTCCAGTACCTCAACCAATCCGACAATCTCTCCATTAAATTCGACAATAACCAGCGGTCAACCGGTTACATTTAGTACAACATGGTCAGGCAATAACTTCCCGTATGCATTGGGTCTTTATTCATCTTCTACTTCATCATGTAGTCCTAACTCGGCAACAGAGCTCGTATCAGCAACGGCAAATGTTCGAGATTCTTCAGGAGGTTTCACATTCCCTGCAGTATACCCTAAAACGAGTACTTATTACTGTATCGTTATCTCAAGTGAAGGTTCAGGAACATACGCTACGTCTCCCGTAAGCAAAGTAACTGTAAATCCTATTCCAAAAATTAGCTATTATTTAGCTATAAGTAGTAATAATGCCAGCTTGGGCAATGTGATAACACCAAATAGTGGTTCATATTCATATCTTTCAGGTTCAAATGTTCTGATTAGTGCAGAAAAATGTCTAACATTTAATTGTGAAGGATGGATGTTTGTTAACTGGTCTGGTTTAGGACATGGTAGCTACTCTGGTTTTAGTAACTCCATCACTATAACTATGAATAATAACATAACCGAAGTTGCTAATTATCGTTTCAATCCAGGAACCACAACTACAACTACAATTTCTCCTACTCAATTTAATGGTTGCAATGAGTACTTTACAATTTATGTTGGCGATTCAATATCTTGTGATGGTTATGACATAACATTTCAAGCTTTAGGTAGTCCCTCTACAATTAGGAATGGCACTTCTGCTATATTTTATGTAGAAGGAACTACACTTTCTATCCTTCCACATCACAGCGGTACAGTTTCAATACCTGGACATATTATAACCATTAATGTAAATTATACATTCCCTGGATTGTATTCGTATCAAAAATGGGCAATCGTTAGTATAAATGTCGTACCGACTCAAAAAGCAACAACCACCTCCTTTTTATTGAATATGTCAAGAGGATGGAATTTGATATCATTTCCAGTTAATTTGAACTATACAACTGCAGCAATATCTGCGCAATCTAGTAACTGTCAAGTGTCATATGAGAACTTATATGATAATAGTACAAGTTCCTATATTAATGTACATTTGGATGCTAATCTGTTAACTCAGCTTGAACAACAAGGCAACGCTATCTGGATATATGCTGGCAATTCATGTGTTAATAACTTTACCATAGTTAATCCTCCAAATAACTTTACCATGCGACTTAATAAAGGCTTTAATTTTATCAGTGATCCCATACCAACAACGCAGAGTTTTAATTCTTTATTAAGCTCTTGTAATACAACTTATGTGTACGGTTATAATACCTCTATACAAAATTGGTATTCACCATCAGTACCTGTATTAGGGACTGGATATTTGGTTCACGTGCCACAAGCATGCAATATCTACTGGTCTAGCCTATCAAATAATAAACCTCTTGTAGCTGTATAGTTTTCACCTAACAATAACCGCTACGCGAGTGTAGGGTTATTTTATAATGTTAAGCACTGATGCTATAATTTTTAGTCTATTGTTATGACGTAGTTATTTTATTTAAAACTTAACTTCGCCAGTTTGATACAGCGTTCCCACTAATTCTGTTCTCCAAATCAA
>VFSW01014865.1_pt1 | contig 10730 bp, 8 predicted proteins | sample 5358111 | NCBI WGS metagenome assembly VFSW01 (sample SAMN11554181, study PRJNA540505) | mine drainage metagenome | isolation source: sediment from site ElyBrook_90M | place: USA: Ely Copper Mine, Vershire, VT | collected 2017
GATGCCGAGAGTCACCCGCTGGGCCCCGGCGGCGGGCGCGACCGCGATGCTCATGATGGGCGCCGTGCTCTGGTTCGGCGCCCCGCTGGTTCATCGGGGGATTTCCGCGACCGATGTCGCGCCGAATCTCGACGATTTGGAGATCGTGGCGGCCAGCGACGAGAACACCGGCGATGCCATGGAGATGTTGCAAGACGACATCGAGTTCTACGATTGGGCGAACAGGGCCGGGACGGTCGAACCTGCCACCCAGGGTTGATGTGCCGTTGAGGTCAGCGAAAACCTGGCTCTGGGCGAGTGCGGCCATGTGTGCCGTCGCGCTTGCGTCGCCGCCCTCGCCGCCCTCGCCGCCGCCGGTGCCACCGCCGCACCCGTCGTCGCCGGATGAGCCGAACGACGAGTTCATCGAGTTTCTGGGGGCGGACGACGTTGGAGATGCCGCTTGGTGGGATTTTCTGAAGAAGACGGCGCCGCGCACGCAGGATCCTGCCGTGCCGCCGCCGTCCCGGGACACTCGGCCGTGCGCCGCGCGCCGTTCTGCGCCCTCCTGCTGCTGGGCGCCGCGAGCGCGCTCGCGCAGGCGCCGGTGTCCGCACCCGCACCGAGTGCGCCGGGTGGGCCGTCGCAGCCGGCAGCCGCGGGGCGATCCTGGCAGTCTCTGTCGCCGCAGCAGCAGCAGCTCCTGCACGGCATGCAGGATCAATGGAACACCCTTCCGGCCGAGCGCCAGCAGGCGCTCGCCCGCGGCAGCCAGCGCTGGATCCACATGACTCCCGAGCAGCGCAGCAACGCGCAGCAGCGCTTCGGGCAATGGCGCGCCATGCCGCCCGAACAGCGGCAGCTGCTGCGCCAGCGCTGGCAGACCTTCAAGAGCCTGCCGCCGGAGGAGCAACAGCGGGTACGCGATTCCTTCCGCCAGTTTCGCCAGTTGTCGCCGGAGCGGCGTCAGGAGCTGCGCCGTCAATGGCGGCAGATGAGTCCCGAGCAGCGGCGTCAGATGAAGAATCGCGCACGGGCGGCGCCGCACCTGCCGCACGCGCCGCGCTAGCCGCCCGGATCGCGGTGTACATCATGCGATGGGCTGGGTAGCATCGTCGCGCCATGCGCAATCACGCCCTAGCTTTCCTCGCCGTGACCACGGTCCTCGGCATCTGCGGTTGCGCGAGCGGCGCGGCGCAGCCGGCAGGGCAGCGTGCCGCCGTCGCGAGCTCGGGTCCGGCGACCTATCGTTTCGTGGTGTACGGCGACACCCGGTTCACCGATCCGGCCGAGACCGACGCGAGTTCGCCGGCGGTCCGTCGCGCCTTGGTCGAGCAGATCGCGGCGGAGAGGCCGGCGGCCGTGTTCATCGACGGGGACCTTCCCTGGCATGGAATCGATGCCGATTATGCTCAATATCTCGAGGAGACGCGCCGCTGGGCCGCGGCGGGCATCCCCATTCATCCGACTCTCGGCAACCATGAATTTGCCAACTGTGCCGAAGCGGTTTGCCTGGAGCGGTGGTGGGCGGCCTTCCCCGAGTTGCGCGGTCGCCGCTGGTATTCGCTCACGCCGGCGCCCGGCATCGAGGCGATCATGCTGGACAGCGACGCCTCGCTACAGGCGGGCAGCGAACAGCGTTCGTGGCTGGAGGAGCGGGTCGGCGCCTTGAGTGCGCAGGTGCGCTTCGTGCTGATCGTGCTGCATCACCCGCCGGTCGCGGACCTGCAGATCGGTCCGGCCGCGGGCCATAATCCGCGGCCGAACGAGCGGGCGCTGGCCGAGTACCTCGAGGCGGCCGCGCCCGGCACCCGTGCGCGCTTCGTGGTGGTCGCCGGCCACGTCCACAACTATGAGCGCTTCGCGCGCGGCGCGGTGACCTATCTGGTCTCTGGCGGCGGTGGCGCCCATCCCTACCCGGTGGTGCGCGGCGCCGACGATCTGTACCAGGGCACGGAACTCATCAATTACCACTACCTGCGTTTCGAGCTCGGCGGCGATGGGTTGAACGCCGAGATGGTTCGCCTGGACCCGCAGAGCGCGGCGACCTCGCCGCGCTGGGAAGTCCGCGACCGGTTCGCGATCCGGTGACCTTCGGGCCCTGGAATCCGGGCATTCGTTCGCAGGTGCCGGCGGACCTCAAGCCGCTGTGCACCATCTTCCGGCCGGAGCACGTGTTCACGAGCTTCGCGGTGGCGCTGGAGCTGCATGGCCTGACCGGCTTGAATCAAAGCGAGCTGGTCGCATTTCGCCCGCGGCGACTCGTCTTGCACGAGCTGCTGATTCGAGTGACGGCCGACTTCGAAGTGCCCGACGGATCGCGCATCGAGGACCTGGGCATCAATTTTCGCGAGATCACGACGCTGCTGCTCGCGCGCCATCTCGAGCCGAGGATGAGCGCGCTGACCGCGGTATTCGAGCAGGCGCGGCGTGAACTAGAGGCGGCGGTGCAGGCGGCGCTGCTACGCATCACGGCGGCGGGCCGCCGCGACGCGGTTGCGCCGGAGGGCGGCGGACTGCTCATGCGCTTTCGCCGCCGCCCGGCGGCGGCCAGATCTGCGGTCGAGAACGGGGCCTGGGGACTGCGTGAGATCGCCGAGTGCGAGCGATTGGCCGCGAGCGCCGACGACGGCCTGGACGGACTGGTGTACCGAACCCTGATGAGGGTTATGTCGGCGTTGTTCACCACCAACGGCCGGGCCTGGGGAACGCCGGCGCAGATCGTCGCGCTCACCACCGACATCGCCGGCAACACATACGGCGGCGACGCACTGGGCCGCGCCATCGACCCGCTGCTGCGCGAGGCCGCGGTGCGGGAGAACTACCGGTTGCTGCCCCGGCAGGAGCGACCGGTGGTGATCAACACCAAGGGGCCTTCGGCGTCCGGCAAGAGCACCTTGCGCCCGCTGCAGAAGAAACTGGCGGGCGACGTCGGGTTGTCGTGGCGCGATTTCGCGCTCATCAGCCCGGATATCTGGCGCAAGCAATTGCTCGACTACGCCTCGCTCGGCGCCCAATACAAGTACGCCGGGGCTTTCACCGGCGATGAGCTGCAGATCGTCGATCACAAGCTCGACCGCTACATGGCCGGCAAGAGCCGGCGCGCGGACATGCCGCATCTGTTGATCGACCGCTTCCGATTCGACAGCTTCGCCCCCGACTCGAACGAGGCGGGCAGCAACCTGCTGACCCGGTTCGGCCATACGGTGTTTTTGTTCTTCATGATCACGGCGCCCGAGCTGCTGGTCGAGCGCGCCTGGAACCGGGGACTCGCGGTGGGCCGCTACAAGTCGGTCGACGATACGCTCGGCCACTCGGTCGAAGCCTATTCGGGAATGCCGGACGTGTTCTTCACATGGGTCCGGCGCACGGACAAGCGCATTCGTTTCGAGTTCCTCGACAACAGCGTGCGTCTCGGCGAACCGCCCCGCACGGTCGCCTTCGGCGACAATCGAACCTGCCATCTGCTCGATATCAAATGCATCGTCGACATCGAGCGTCACGCGCGTATCGACGTGAACGCGAGCGCGCCGGCGGGACTGCACCCGCGACCCGAAGTGCTGGCGGCGGAGCTCAACATGGGAGTGCTGCGCGGCTGTGTGCGGGCGTTTGCGCGCGTCGTGTTCGCGACTCAGGCGACCGGGCGGATTTACCTGGTGATCGAGTCCGGCGCGATCGACTACGCGGACAACGAGGAATTGCAACGCGCGTGCGCCGACCCCGACGTACTGGCGTGCGTGCGCGCCGTGGCTCCGGGGGCGTTGGCGGGCGCGCATGAGTACGCCGGTCCGCCGCGCGTTCTGCGCGCAGCGGGCGAGCCCGACATGGCTACGCTCGGGGTCTGGGGAGAGGCGGGAGCCGGGTAGCCTCGAGTCGCGGCGCCTTCAGTCGAGGAAGCCGCAGTACTTCGCGACGTGGGCCGCCAAGTCGAGAGTGTGCTGGCGGGTCAGGCGCTCGGCCAAGTCCGTGTCGCGTCGTTCGAGCGCTTCGATGATCTTCAAATGTTCGACGATGGACTTGGTCGCCCGGTCTTTTTGCGTGATGGTCGCGCGGCGAATCGCACGGACGTGTATCAGCAGGTTGCGCGTTGCGTCGACGATGGTTTGGGAACCGCCGAGCGCGATCACTGCGGTGTGAAACAGGATGTTCGCATCCGAGTACTCGCACAGATGCTCGGCCGGCGAAGTGTTCTGGAACTCGTCGAACAAATGCCGGAGCTTGGCGATTTCAGCGTCGCTCGCCTGCAGCGTCGCGAGCCGTGCGGCCATGGATTCGAGCGCAGCCCACATCTGGATCATTTCGATGATTTCGCGCTTCGACTTGCGCACGATGTAGATTCCGCGTCGCGGAATCGTGCGAATGAAACCCTCCTGCTCGAGCACCGACAGGGCTTCGCGAATTGGCGTGCGACTCACGCCCAGCGCCGTGGTCAGCTGGCGTTCGTCCAGCCGCAGTTCCTGCTTCGGATCGTAGATATCGGTATCCGCGATCGCTCCTTTCAGCAGCGCGTAGGCTTGATCGCGCAGGCTGGTGGGATTGAGCGGAGCGAGCGCCAGGGTGGAGCCCGCGGTGGCCCGTTGAATGATGGTCGCCGTGGTGCTCATAGAATCCTCCGCCCTCGCTCTGGCAGCCTCTGTACTAGGTGCCTTATATATCAGAGACTATCCCATCGAGGGCGGGTGATATTCAAGCCGTCTGCGCGTCTAAGGCGCGGACCTCGATGGCCGTCATCTTGCCCGGGGGTGTCCCATCCAGCCGCGTATCGACGCCCAATTCCGCATACCGACCGTGCCGGGCGCCGAAAGCACCCAACGAGCGCGGAAGCCAGGAATAAAGCGCAATCGCCAGCGCGGCGTAGAAGGAGATCCCAAGTACCGAGAATACTACAATTGCGATCGAATTCATGGTAAGTCCTTTTGGCGACTTTCGGAGTCGCCGTTGAGAGGTCGATGGTTCAATGGATGTCTGTCTTCCCGTGTTCGCCGGGTTGGCTCGGCTTGGCGGTCAACAGGTATGTGATATATTAGATTTGGAATATCATGACTGGGGTGATTTAAGTTGTTGGAGCATGAAAATTTCCTCATGCAAACCGGTGAATTCTGATCACCTGTCCCCCTCTTGACACGGATTTTCTCATTCATATACGGTATACCAGACGAAGAACATGAAGCGCTCGTTAGGTTGGGAGCGCGGCCGGACGTTGGATAAAGATTTTCACAAGACTTTGACAAGGCTGGACTAAATGCTGGGGGATCAGGTCATGGGCGCGCCGCAGAGGCTCGGCCTCGAAATCGAACAAAGCCGGCGCACGCTCGTGCCGCGGTGTGCATGAGTCTTTCGATCCAATCCGCTCGTGCACAGTGGAGTGGCGTTTCGCGCCGCTGCTTTCGTGCCGACGCCTGCCCCCTTGAATCGCTTCTGACTCGCTTCTCGGGCCTACGCCCATACTTCTGAAAAAGACCGGGCGATCCAATACCTTTTAGGGGAGTTCAATGAATACTTCAGTCAATTCGACTCAACCCACGTCGCTGCTCGCCAATCCCTGGACGCAGTTGATTCTCGGCGTGCTGTGTATGGCGTGTGTCGCCAACCTGCAGTACGGCTGGACTCTGTTCGTCAATCCGATCGACGCGAAGTACCACTGGGGGCGCGCGGCGATCCAGGTGGCCTTCAGTACCTTCGTGCTCATCGAGACCTGGCTGATCCCGGTGGAAGGCTACTTGGTCGACCGCTTCGGTCCGCGCTGGGTGGTGTTCGGCGGCGGCATCCTGGTCGGAGGGGCCTGGGTGATGAACTCCTACGCGAACTCGCTGGGCCTGCTGTATTTCGCGGCCGCCCTCGGCGGCATCGGCACGGGCTGCGTGTACGGCACCTGTGTCGGCAACGCGCTCAAGTGGTTTCCGGGTAGGCGCGGTCTCGGCGCCGGCCACACCGCGGCGGGGTTCGGCGCAGGTGCGGCGCTCAGCATCCAGCCGATCTCGCACATGATCAATTCGTCGGGCTATGAGCAGGCCTTCTTCGCCTTCGGCCTGATTCAAGGCGGGATCGTCATCGTGCTCTCGTTCCTGTTGCTGGTGGCCCCCGCCAACCTGGTGGCCGTCAAGGTGAAGGCCAACCAGACCGCCTATGGCTACACACCGGCGGAGGTGTTGCGCAGTCCGGTGTTCTACGTGCTGTACATCATGTTCGTGCTGATCGCGGCCGGCGGCCTCACCATGGCGGCGTCGATGGCGCCGATCGCCAAGGATCTCAAGATCGACAAGGTGCCGGTGGAATTGCTCGGTATGGCGCTGCCCGCGCTGGTGTTCGCGCTGACTCTCAACCGCATTTTCGACGGCGTCGGCCGGCCGTTCTTCGGCTGGCTGTCCGACCAGATCGGCCGTGAATACACCATGGCCATCGCCTTCTTCGTGGGCGCCGCGGCGCTGTTCACCTTGAGCCAGTCGGGCGCCAACCCGGTGGTCTTCGTGCTGGTGACCGCGCTGTACTTCGGCGTGTACGGCGAGATATTCAGCCTGTTCCCGGCCACCCAGGGCGACACCTTCGGCTCCAAGTACGCGGCCTCGAACGCCGGCATGCTGTATACGGCGAAGGGCACGGGCTCGCTGCTGGTGCCGATCGCCGCGGGCATCGCCAAGACGCACGGCTGGGGCTCGGTGTTCTCGCTGTTCGTGACGTTCAATGTCATCGCGGGGCTGATGGCGCTGTTCGTGCTCAAGCCCATGCGTATCAAGCATTTTGCGAAAGTCCGCGTCGGCGACGGCGCGGCGGCGAGTGCCGTCGCCCGCGCCCGCACCACCTGATCGTTTCGATAGTTCACATCCGGAAATGGACGCTAGACCGCCCGGCCGCAACCCCGGCCGGCGATCGCTCCCAAAGCAGTTGGAGGCAACATGGCAACCGTTAATCCCGTTTCGATCCAGCCCAAGGCGAGCACCGCCGAGGATACTTTGCAACGCAAGAGCCGCGAGGCCGGCGTCGTCTCCGGTGGGCACCTGGTGGCGAAGGCCCTGAAGAACGAGGGCGTCGACACGGTATTCACGTTGTGCGGCGGGCACATCATCGACATCTACGACGGTTGCGTGGATGAGGGCATCCGCATTATCGACGTGCGCCACGAGCAGGTCGCCGCACATGCGGCGGACGGCTATGCGCGCCAGACCGGCAAGCTCGGCTGCGTGGTCACCACCGCCGGTCCCGGTTGTACCAACGCCGTCACCGGTATCGCCACCGCGTTCCGCTCCGAGAGCCCGATCCTGCACATCGGCGGCCAAGGCAGCCTCAGCCAGCACAAGATGGGCTCGCTGCAGGACCTGCCGCATGTCGACATGATGACGCCGATCACGAAGTTCGCCGCCTCCATTCCGAGCACCGAGCGGGTCGCCGACATGGTCTCGATGGCCGTCCGCGAGGCTTACAACGGCGCCCCCGGGCCCGTATATCTTGAAATTCCGCGCGACGTGCTCGACCGGGAGGTCGATCTGACCAAGGCCGTGATCCCGCAGCCGGGCAAGTACCGCGCCTCGGACCGCTCGATCGGCGATCCTGCCGATATCGAGAAACTCGCCGACCTGCTGGTCAACTCCGAGCGGCCGGCGATCCTCTACGGCCAGCAGGTGTGGACCTCGCGCGGCCACGAGGAGGCGGTGGCGCTGCTGCGCGGCCTGGACGTTCCCGGTTACTTCAACGGCGCCAGCCGCGGGCTGCTGCCGCCCGGCGATCCGCATCACTTCGACCGCACCCGCTCGCAGGCCTGCGCTAGCGCCGACCTGCTGATCATCGTCGGGACCCCCTTCGATTTCCGCATGGGCTACGGCAAGCGCATCAGCAAGGATTTGAAGCTGGTGCAGATCGACATGGACTACCGCACCGTCGGCAAGAACCGCGACATCGACCTGGGCATGGTCGGTCATCCGGGCGCCATCCTCGGCGCGGTGCTGAAGGCGGCCTCGGGACGCCTGAAGAACGACAAGCGCCAGCTGCGCAAGCAGTGGCTGAAACAGCTGACGGACGCCGAGGGCGTCGCGACCGAGAAGCTCATGCCGCTGTTCAAATCGAACAGCATGCCGATTCACCCCTACCGCGTGGCCTGGGAGCTCAACGAGTTCCTGCGTGACGACACGATCTACATCGGCGACGGCGGCGACGTGGTGACGATCTCGGCGCAGGCCGTGCGGCCCCGCCGTCCCGGACAGTGGATGGACCCGGGCGCGCTCGGCTCCCTGGGCGTGGGCACCGGCTTCGCGATCGCCGCGGGGCTCGCCAATCCCTCCAAGGAGGTGCTGTGCTACTACGGGGACGGCTCCTTCGGCATGACCGCCTTCGACATGGAGACGGCGAACCGCTTCGGCGTGCCGTATCTTGCGGTCATCGGCAACAACTCGGCGATGAACCAGATCCGCTACGGGCAGCTGGCGAAATACGGCGAGCAGCGCGGCAATGTCGGCAACCTGCTCGGCGACGTGCCCTTCGGCAAGTTCGCGGAGATGCTCGGCGGCTACGGCGAGGAGGTGCGGGATCCGGCGCAGATCGGTCCGGCGCTGCAGCGCGCGCGCGAGTCGGTGCAGAAGCTGCGCCGCAGCGCCGTGGTCAATATCTGGGTGGATCCGCGCGAGTACGCGCCGGGGACCAAGAATCAGACCATGTACAAGTAATGCCGCCACAGGGAGCAACGATCAATGGGTAAGGCATTGCAAGGGGTGCGCATCCTCGACTTCACTCACGTGCAGTCGGGACCCACCTGCACTCAGCTGCTGGCGTGGTTCGGCGCCGACGTGATCAAGGTGGAGAAGGCGGGCGGCGGCGACATCACGCGCGAGCAGCTGCGCGACATTCCGGGCGTGGACAGCCTGTACTTCACGATGTTGAACCACAACAAGCGTTCGGTGACGCTCGACACCAAGAGCGAGCAGGGCAAGCAGGTGCTCGAGAAGCTGATCAAGCGCTGCGACGTGCTGGTGGAGAACTTCGCCCCGGGCGCTCTCGACCGCATGGGCTTCACCTGGGAGCGGGTCCAGGAACTGAATCCGCGCATGATCGTGGCCTCGATAAAGGGCTTCGGGCCGGGTCCGTACGAGGATTGCAAGGTGTACGAGAACGTCGCGCAGTGCGCGGGCGGTTCGGCCTCGACCACGGGATTCGGGGACGGCCCGCCGCTGGTCACCGGCGCGCAGATCGGCGACAGCGGCACCGGACTGCATCTCGCCCTCGGCATCGTCGCCGCGCTGTACCAGCGCAACTCCTCGGGGCGCGGCCAGAAGGTGCTCGCCGCCATGCAGGACGGGGTGCTCAATCTCTGCCGCGTGAAGCTGCGCGACCAGCAGCGGCTCGAGCGCACCGGCGTGATGAAGGAATATCCGCAGTATCCCGCGGAGCCGTTCGGTCCGGCGGTGCCCCGTGCGGGCAACGCCTCCGGCGGCGGCCAGCCCGGCAGCATCGTCAAGTGCAAGGGCTGGGAGACCGATCCGAACGCCTACCTCTATTTCATCGCGCAGGCGCCGGTATGGAAGGTGATCTGCAAGGTGATCGGCAAGGAGGGCTGGATCACCGACCCGGAGTACGCGACGCCGGAGGCCCGCCTGCCGCGCCTGAAGCAGGTGTTCGGCGCGGTCGAGGAGTGGACGGTCACCAAGACGAAGTTCGAGGCGATGGAGATCCTCAACGAATTCGACATTCCCTGCGGCCCGATCCTCTCCATGCAGGAGATCGCGCACGAGCCTTCGTTGCGCAAGACCGGCACCGTCGTGGAAGTGGATCATCCCGCCCGCGGCAAGTATTTGACGGTGGGAAATCCCATCAAGATGAGCGACAGCCCCACCGAGGTCACGCGTTCGCCGCTGCTCGGCGAGCACAACGAGGAAGTGCTCGTGGAACTCGGCTACGGCAAGGCCGAGATCGAATCGCTCAAGGCAAGCAAGGTTATCTGAAGGAATCTCAATGATGAAACTCGATCAAAACGCCCGGGCCGCGGTCCGCAAAATTCTCGATCAGGCCAAGGCGTCCGGACGGGACTCGCTCACCGCGCCGGAGGCCCGCGGAGTCTGCGAGGCCTATGGAATCAACATTCCCAAGGAAGGCGTGGCCAAGACCGCCGACGAGGCGGCGTCGCTCGCCGGGTCGATCGGCTTTCCGGTGGTGATGAAGATCGTCTCGCCGCAGATTCTGCACAAGACCGAGGCGGGCGGAGTCATCGTCGGCGTCAAGTCGGCGCAGGCCGCCAAGGATGCCTTCACCGCGATCACCGCCAACGCGCGCAAGTACGACGCCAAGGCGGACATCCACGGCGTGCAGGTGCAGCAGATGTTGCTCGGCGGCCAGGAGGTCATCATCGGCGCGGTGACCGATCCGGTGTTCGGCAAGCTGGTCGCCTTCGGCCTGGGCGGCGTTCTGGTCGAAGTGCTCAAGGACATCACCTTCCGGCTCGCGCCGGCGAGCAACGAGGACGCGCTCTCGATGCTGGACGGCATCGCGGCGGCGGAAATCCTGCGGGGCGTGCGCGGCGCGAAGCCCGTGGACCGCGCGGCGCTGTCGACCATGATCGAGCGGGTGAGTGCGCTGGTGGCGGACTTCCCGGAAATTTCCGAGATGGACCTGAATCCGGTGTTTGCCACCGACCAGGGCGCGACCGCGGCGGACGTGCGCATCGTGCTCAACTTCAACCCGGCGCCGGCGCGCCCCCGGCCGAATCAGGCCGAGGTGGTCGCCTCGATGAACCGCTTCATGAAGCCGAAGGCGGTGGCGGTGCTCGGCGC
>VFSW01014866.1_pt1 | contig 10730 bp, 6 predicted proteins | sample 5358111 | NCBI WGS metagenome assembly VFSW01 (sample SAMN11554181, study PRJNA540505) | mine drainage metagenome | isolation source: sediment from site ElyBrook_90M | place: USA: Ely Copper Mine, Vershire, VT | collected 2017
GTTCAAGACGAAACGGAAGCCCAGCACCCCCCTTGCTTGCTATAACGACAAATTCTGCGTCGGATCAGGACGGCGAATCCGACGCGGGCGCACGAGGCTTATGCCTTCGGCTTGCAGCTTGAGCCGGCGCAAATGCTTCAAACAGATGCCGTGCGAGAGCACACCCAGGCCGGCACCCAATTCCTGTGGTTTGCACCAGGCACAAACGGCCACCGATAGAGGAAACTCGATTTGTAAGGCACTCATCGGGTTCGCCTCGCCGGCGCCGCATTCTCAAACTGAACTGGAAAGGTCTGTTCCAACGAGACCCTTTGTGGCGCACTGCCTTGGATTAGTCAATCTGGAAAAGCCAGGAAATCCCTTGGAGCCGCTGACCTTCTTCTCCGACGCTCCGGCTTGCGCTTGTAGGCCGCGTGTCCCCACGCGGCGGGGCGATTTCAGGGTTTTAACTTGCCCGGGGCGCCAACGTGAAATATATTTTACTCACATTCGCAGCAAGCATCGCATTAGCAGCGGCTTAAACCGGGCTTCAGAAGCGCCAGTGCCGCTGTCAGAACATGTCCTTTCCTTCGATGCTCGCGCCCGGGCGGCAGCCGATCCAATGAACGCCGGCATATTACCACGGGGCTATAAAGGGTTAGGGGTGGCAGACCTGTTGCGAGATTGCACGCAACCAGGGATCGTTTGCATTGACTTCAAGACTGGACGCGCTGGTTTATCGAGGGAGGCATGCCGCCTGCTGGAGCTTTCCCCGACGGATGTTGCGCTGGCGCTGTTGCCTGCTGGCATCAGGGAATTGGCCCAAAACATTTTGCACGGAGAGAATCTGGCGGCGCTCGACGAATTCGAGCTGAAGTTGAGCGCCCACCGTAATCTGCGCGCGAAATGGTTCCTTTGGGGAGAACCCGCGGGAGAGCCGCGAGTGATTCTCTGCCTCCATGACCCGGGTGACCTCTCTCGCCTGGAGGGCCGGTTGGAGAACCTCGATCGACTCTCGAGCGCCGGCACGTTAGCGGCCACGACGGCGCACGAGATCAAGAACGCGCTGGTCGCCTGTCGGACGTTCATCGACCTTCTCTTGGAAAGGAACTCGGAAGCCGAGTTAGCGGATGTGGTTCGCCGTGAAATGGGACGCATTGATGCCATGCTCGGAAGGATGCTGAGGTTCTCCGGTTCGACGGCTGCCCCCCGATTTCAACTGGTAAGTGTCCACGGCGTGCTGGAGCATTCTTTGCGCCTGGTGCAGCCCCAACTCTCGCGCAAACAGATTGTTCTGGAGCGAGCGTTTGAAGCGGCCCTCGATCGGACGCGGGGGGACGAGTATGAGCTGGAACAAGCTTTTGTTAATCTTTTTCTCAACGCATTGGAAGCCACAAGCGCGAACGGCATATTAAAGGTTTCGACCACCTTGAGCGAGGGCCGCGGAGAGTCGCCGAGCGGGATTCAGATTACGATCCAAGACACCGGAGCGGGGATTCCGCCAGAGAATCTGCCTCACCTTTTTGAGCCGTTTTTCACTACGAAAGCCGGGGGAACCGGCCTCGGGTTGGCCGTGACCAAGCGGGTGGTGCGGGACCACGGGGGAAGCATCACCGCCGAAAGCCAGTTGGGGAACGGTGCCACATTCAGAATCCTGCTGCCGCTTGCTCTCGAAGCTCAGAAGCCGATCGAGACCGACTTGAGGGATTCCGGAGGGCAAATCGCGGGTTTGGGAGCGAGTCCTAAAGCAGCCTCGGGTTGACTGGAGGTCCCGTGCTTCCGCACCATCGGGCGATGGCACAGACCCAAAGGCTCGCGATTCTGAGCGACATTCATTACGCCGGCGCCACGGAACAGGCGCGAGGGAATGATTACGAACTGGCTCCGATAGCAAATCCGGCGCTGCGCGGGGCGGTTCGGGCTTATCGACATTTCATCTGGTTGCGCGATCCGTTGCATCAAAACCACCTCCTCGATGCGTTCCTGGAACGCGCCAACTGTTGGGATTACGTAATCGCCAACGGCGATTACTCCTGCAATACAGCGTCGGTGGGGGTGAGCGACGAAGCTGCCTGCGCGAGCGTGCGGGAATGCCTCGGCAAGCTGCGTGCAGCCTTTGGGGAGCGCTTGCGTCTGACCTACGGAGATCATGAGCTTGGGAAAACGAGCTTCTTCGGAGGACGGGGCGGCATGCGGTTAGCAAGTTGGCGCCGAGCGCGTCAGGATTTGGGCCTGGAGCCGTTTTGGCAGCTTAAGCTCGGGAAGTACGTCCTCATGGGAATCGTATCTTCGCTGGTCGCTTTGCCTATTTTCGAGGCGGACACGCTGGCGGAGGAACGTTCGGAATGGGAGCGGCTTCGCGCGGGCCATTTGCAGGAAATCCGACGCGCGTTTGCGGGTTTGGCGGAGGCGGAACGGGTATTGCTCTTTTGCCATGATCCAACGGCGCTACCCTTTCTCTGGCGCGAGCCTGCGGTACAATCCAGAGTAAAACAGATCGAACAGACGATCATTGGCCACCTCCACTCGAGATTGGTGCTCTGGAAGAGTGGATGGCTCGCAGGCATGCCGCGCATTGGCTTTCTGGGGCACACCGCCAACCGCTTAAGCGCGGCTCTTCGTGAAGCGCGGGATTGGCGGCAGTTTAATGTCCGACTTTGCCCCTCGCTGGCCGGCATTGAGCTTTTGAAAGATGGTGGCTACCTCACGGCTGATCTGGACCTCGGTGCCGGCCGGCCGGCGCGGTTCGAGTTTCATCCTTTGGAGCGGTCATCAAAACTTTGAACCGAAAGCTCATTGCAGCCGCGCGAGCATCACTTTCGCTCCCAAATCGTCGGGGCTGCATTCGAGCGCCAGGCTGAATTGCCGCCGTGCCTCTTCCGTTCCGCCGAGGCCCAGGTGGCCCAAGCCGCAAACGAAATGGGCCAGCGCGGCACGGTCCAACCAGGCCCGAAGCGCTTGCGCACCGGCGGGCTGCTCCTTTTCCACCGCTAGCGCGCTATTTGCGACCTTCACCAAATCCTGAAACTCCGACTGAGCTTCCGCCTTCTTGCCGAGCTTCCTCTGCGCAAGCCCGCGGTAGTATTGCTGGACAGTCTGCATAGAAATCAAAGTGCCTCTGGGGGAGCCGCGCCCTCCGGGCTGTTCGCCCAGGCTTGCGGCCGCCTGCTCCCACAGCGCCGTGGCCTTGGCACTTTGACCCATCCGTTCGTAACTCAGGCCCGACCAATATTGGATTTCCTCAAGCCGTCCGTTCCTTCCCTCCGAAGGCAGATTGTCAGGGAGGTGCTCGGCGGCTTGAAAGTCAGCAAGCGCGCCGGCCCAATCCCGAGCGGCCAGCCGCTGCTGCCCGCGAAGGAGGTGGGCGTTGCACCAGTGCTCCGTTACTTTCAAAGTGCCTCCTTCCCAAACTGAGAACCTGCGCCCGGTCATGAGCCGGATCGCCTCATCGTACTGCCCGGCGAAAACCTTCAGTCCGATCTCGCGCGACAGAGCGTCATCGCGTTTCACTACGAGCGGCTGGTTCTGCTCCAGAAGCGCAAGCCGTTTTTCTGGCGGTGCGCCCGTCATCGCGTACAGCTCGTCCAAATCTGCGAAGTGCATCGCGTACTTGTGGGGCAAGGAAACAGCCTTCTCCAATTCGGAAATCGCCTGCACCACGTCGTTGGTGGTCTCTCGATGGGCGTAAGCGATGGCGAGGTTGCGGTGTACAATCGCCGATGACGGATCAATCGCGGCGGATTCCTCCCATAGTCCGACTGCCGCCTTAGGCTGCCAGTCGAACAGGAGGTTGCCCAAGTAATAGCGCGCTTGAGCATCGTCGGGGTTTGCCTTCATGGCTTCGCGCAGAGCGGGAATGGCTTCCCATTGGAACGGGAAGCAGTAATCCCCAGGCATCTGCTCCGCTAATTTTCGGTATTGCATTGCCTCGGCTGAATCCCCGAGCCGAGCCGCGAACTCGCCGAGATAGTAATAGGCCAATGGTGAGACATGCGAGGAATCGGCACTAGCGTCGGCCATCAATTTCAGAATCTTGATCCCATCCTGCCACAGGCCGGCATCACCATATTCCACCGCGGTTTCCAGGCCCGTGGCAGGAAACTGGCGCAGGGTTGTGGTCAGTTCATTGCCTGCGTTGCTGTCCCCCGCCAGCCAGCGTTCAGAGAGGAGACCCACGTCTAATGGATCCGTCTTTTCTTCAGCGAACTGGAGCAACGCGACTGCTTCGCCACGGCGGCCCAAATGTCGCAGCACGCCAGCCTTCAGGCTCAGTGCCCTGAGGTTCAGGCCGTTGGCCTCCAGGGAACAATCCAATAAAGCGAGTGCTGCGGCGTAATCCGCTCGTCCGGTCGTGATTTCGGCCAGGCTAAAGTACGCCGGAGCTCGCCAGGCCTCGCTCCACGTCGCTTTGTAGAAGGCATCAAAGGCTTCACCGGGTCTTCCTTCCGCTTGAAGGGCCACCCCAAGGTAGTAAAACGGTTCGCCTTCCTCCGGAGTCGTGTAGTCAGCCGTAAGTCGCCGCAAGGCTTTGCGGAAATGCTCCTCCGCTTCGCCGAACTTTGCCTGCTTGAGTTCGCGGATGCCAAGGGCGGTGTTGACGCGTGCGGCGCCAGGGTCCCGCCGCAAGGCCTCCTCCCAATAGGGCTCCGGCTCGCGCGAGGGGTCGTGAAACTGTTCAATTCGCCGGCCGGTGAGGTAGAGCTCCTCGGTCGTTTTGATATCTTTGAGTGCGGGTGGCGCTTTCACTGGCTCCGGCGTAGGCTGCGGCTCGAGACGGACAGGAGAATAGCCAACGAGTTCCTTTCCATTTGCCGAAAGAGACGCGTGCAGGAGATGCTTATCGATGCCCGCCGGAAGTGAGACCTCTTTAACGAACGGTTTTCCCGGATCGATGGCGATGGTCTCTTTCAACAGAACCTGGTTTGCCAATGTGAGCAAGGCGGTCGCCTGCGGGTAAGAGGCTGTCGTGCAAAAGCCGAGTTTGGCCAAGCCATTTGTGCCGACATCCAGGTTCACTGCGGCGTCCAGGTTCGCATTCTTTACACCGCCGATGTCGCGAAAGGGATACCAGTGCATTTCGAAGGATTTGGTTTCGAACGGCTGCAGCCAACTGTAATCCGGCTGGTTGTCCGAATAGGCGCCCCCCATCAATTCGATGTACGGCCCGTCCGAATCTGTCAGGATTTTCTCCCACATTCGCCCCAGTGGCCCGTTGCCCCATGTCCAGAACTTTTTCCCCGGCACAATGTGATGGTCGGAAACGCTCATCGTGCCCGCTTCGACCCCGTGGTCGTAACCTGCAAAAAAGTCGTCCTGGTAATTCCAGGCAAACATAGAATTCGCCGCGAAATGGTTGGAGTACCAGCTCACATCGGTTCCCTGGCCAAAATCCGCCCCGGCATAATGCCCTGCGGCGATGGGCCACGCGGCGAATTCGCGTTTTGCGTGATAGGTCACCAATTGGGTGTCCGGCGGAAAGATGACTTGGTAGTCCTTGTTCACGCGGACTGCCAGGTTGGCGAAGCAGAGCATGGTTTGAACAACCGGGGTGCGGTTGAGGATGCGCACCTTGGCTGTCAGGTAGGATTTGCCGGGCGATAGAGTGTAACCGATCGCCCAACGCATCCGGTGGCGGAGTTCCAATTCCCCCACCCAGACGGTTTTACTGCCATCCGGATTCTCTTGGGTGCGATACTGAACCGGAAGGAACGTTGTGGCGCGGTGATGATGCGGGATATTCCACTCGACACCGCCTGAAATCCACGCTCCGATCAGCCCGATGAGGGCCGGTTTGATGACGTGCTGACGATAGACCCAGTTGTAACCATTGCTCTTGTCCACCGCCTCGAACACACGCCCCCCGATTTCTGGCAGAATCCCGATGCGGACGTATTCATTCTCGAGATAGACGATGCGGTAGGTCTTGTTGGATTTGATGTCCGTTAGGCTGTCGTAGAGCGGGTACGGATAGACCCGCCCTTTGGCCCCTTGCGAATTGCGCCCGAAGTAAAACATTGGGTTGGGGTCCGGCGGACCTGCCAGGTACGTGGGGATCGTGATGCTTTCCTCTCGAATCTCAACCGCGCCCTGGGCGTTCGTGGTCGCCAGCACGGCCAGGGCTGCCAGCAAAAGAGCGCACCCGCTCGCGACTGGGGCGAAATCCTGAAAACATTTCATGGTGGCGAGAATACTCGGAATCCAAACGAAGCCAACTTTTTCAGGCCTCCGGGCCCGCGGGCGATTTTGCTTCGCGCCCGCGCGGACTCGTGATAAAGTCACCATTAGATGTGTGAATTAGTCCTATCAAGCCAAGCCGTGTAGATGCTGCGGCGCTGCCGATGTTTTTCTTTTTCAATTCCTTGCCAAACCGACCGATGAGGGCCCAAGCAATTCCAAGCTGATGAAACCGCGCCAGGTCCACACGCACCCCAGCGTGTTCATGTTCCTTATCATTCCTTTCGGGGTGGTCAGCGGCTACGTTACGGTGTCACTCGCCTACCTGCTGGGGAAATCGGGGGTTCCCGTGGGGCAGGTGGCCGCGCTGGTTGCGGCCAGCGTGATCCCGCATACCTGGAAATTTGCCTGGGCTCCGCTGATTGATTCGGTATTGACGCGCAAGACCTGGTACGTGCTCGCCAGCGTGTCGAGCGCGGCGGGCATTGTGACCATCGGCGCGATGCCCCTGGGCATGCACAGCCTTCCCACCCTCACCGCGGCAGTGCTGTTGGCCAACTTCGCCGTGACGTTTCTCGGAATGGCGACTGACAGCCTCATGGCTTACGGGACTCCCCCCGAGTTAAAAGGTCGCGCCGGCGGGTGGTTTCAAGCCGGCAGTCTTGGCGGCTGCGGGCTGGGCGGCGGTGCGGGCCTGTGGTTGGCGGGCCGCTTCACGAATGCGACCACCGCCGTAATTCTGGCCGGCGCCTGCCTGGTCTGTTGCTTCGCGCTTTTCTTTGTGCCGGAGCCAGTTTCCACTGTTCGTGAGGAGCGCCTCTTCAAGACACTGGGCAATGTGTTCAAAGACCTCTGGAACGTGGCTCGGTCGCGGCTCGGGTTTCTGGCGCTCTTCCTCTGTTTGCTGCCGATTGGTTCCGGCGCAGCCTCAAACCTGTGGTCCGCGGTCGCGGGTGACTGGCACGCCTCGGCGGACACAGTTGCCTTGGTTACGGGGGTGCTGGGCGGGCTGCTTTCCGCGGGCGGTTGCCTCTTGGGAGGATGGGTTTGTGACCGGATCAATCGAAAGAGCGCGTATCTCATTTACGGTGGCTTGCAGGCGCTGTGCGCTCTGGGGATGGCCGCCGCTCCCCGTACCAGGTGGACGTATATCATTTTTACTTCGCTGTATGCCGTCATCCTGGGTCTCACCTATGCCGGCTTTACAGCGTTCGTTCTGGAGGCGATGGGCACCGGGGCTGCCGCCACGAAATACAACGTCTTTGCTTCGCTTTCGAACGCGCCGATCTATTTTATGACGCTGATCGACGGCTGGGCCCACCCGCGCTGGGGACCGGCGGGGATGCTCGAAACGGAGGCCGCCATTTGCCTGCTGGGCATGGCCCTTTTCGTCATATTCATTGCTATGGTGAACCGAGTGAAGCCGCAAAGCCTCCCAGCCGAGCCTGCAGCCGCCTGAGAGAATGGAAATCCGTCAGGCGGGTTAATTCCGTTCAGTCTTACCTTCGATCAACTCTGGGGCGGTCAATTGAAGATCGAGCACCACCAGGGCGTTGGTTCCGGGTTTGAGCCATGGGGCCGGACAATACAGCCGCTGCTGGGGGCCGATCGACCAGAAGCGGCCGAGGTTGTGGCCGTTGATCCAGACGACCCCCTTTTTGTACCTCGACAGATCCAGAAATGTATCCGCAACATGGTCGAGTCTGAAACTCCCTTTGAAGATGCCACCAGGGCGCGGTGCGGCAGGAGTGGTCTTCGATAGTTTCGTCACCCACTCGTCGGAAAGCGGCAACGGAAACATTTGCCACCCTTTCAATGGTGCCCCGTCGAGCGTGACGTCGCCGTAGATGCCCTTGCGGTCGGAGTCCATCGCGATCGTGAAGTTGATGTGGCCCATCGCTTCCACGAGCACCTCGAGGGTTGAGTCTCTGTCGCACTCCGGCAATTCGATTTCCCGCTGGCCCAAGCGGCGGTCCAGCGCGCCGATGAATAAGCCGTTCAGGAACACCTGGCCGTAGTCGTGCAGATTTGCAAAGGACAGCCGTCGGTTCCCGCCCGCCCCAATCTTCGTGCGATAAATGATGATCCCCTGGTTTTGTCCGAGGGATTCGAAGCAGACGGGAACCTCGTTCGTGATAGGTTCGGGCAGTTGCTCCCACAGACTGGACCAGCGTTCCAGCGTAATGGGGGGAATTGCCATCGCCGGGATCGGATCGGGGACATCGGGGAGACTCTGCCCTGCCGGCAGGTACGAACCCAGTTGCTTCCGAAGCGCATAATAAGCCGGCGTTGCCCGGCCCTGCTCGTCGATCGGCGCTCCATAATCGTAGCTGGTCACATCCGGCTCATAACCCCGTCCACCGCTATTGGCGCCGGCGGTGAATCCGAAATTACTTCCTCCGTGAACCACATACAGGTTGAACGATTTCTTATGTTGCATATAAAAGGTCACCAGGCCTCTCACATCGCTGGCCGACCAATTCTTTTCGCCCCAGTGGCGCAGCCACCCTGGATAGGCCTCCGCCGAAAACACCGGAACCCCCGGATTCATTTTCTCGGCGATGGCCCAATCGTGCTCGGTCTCGCCCGTATCCAGCCCCACGGCGGCGCCACGCAACGTCACTCCCTTGAGGTAGCTCTCGCTTGGGCCGTCTGAAGTATAAAATGGTCCGCCGACCCCTGCTTTTATCCACAAATCGCGCAGCCAAACGAGATAATCGTGGTCGCGTCGCGGATAGCTTCCGTATTCGTTCTCGATCTGGATCATCAAGATCGAACCTCCGTTTTCCGCGAGATGGGGCCGCACCACCTTCGCTAGTTCGCCGAGGTAATTCTGGACGGCTTTGGCGTAATGCGGATCGGCCAGGGTGCGGAGTTTCAAATCAGAATACCGAAGCAAATGGCTCGGGATGCCCCCAAAATCCCACTCACCGCAGCAGTACGGGCCGGGACGCAGCAAGACCCACATGCCTTCCTCCTGAGCAATCCGCAGAAATCTGCCTATGTCGCGCGGCGGGCTGCTGAAATCATAATGGCCTTCCACCCGCTCATGCGCGTTCCAGAAAATATAAATCGCGACTGTATTCAAGCCCATCGCTTTGGCCATTTGGATGCGATGACGCCAATACTCCGGCGGAATTCGGTCCGGATGCATCTCGCCCGAGCGGATCTGAAAGGGCTGCCCATCGAGCAGGAATTCAGAATTGTCCGGTCCGCCGAAAGAGAACCGGTGGCGGGTGGCGAGCCGGTCGTTATCGGCGTGAGCCCACGCCACCAGCCCCAGCGCGCATATCGCGAGACCTCGTTTCAAAGCGTTCATATTCATTTTCAAATTCGCAGACCGCGTGTTCGCGCTTAATCGTAGCCCAATCGCCGGCAATAAGGTTCGAGGGTGGGCAGGACCTTTGCCAGGTGCCGCTCGTAGAATCGCCAGCGCCCGACCGAGCGCGGATACACCGGGCGGGTGACGTCCCGGTAGGTCGGCGAGTAAAGCTGCTTTTGACGGCTCTCCTCATAAAAACGAGCCTGCGCTGGGTGCCAGTTCACCCCCAGAAACTCGGTCACCCGCCGCCCCTCTCGCTCCAGGTCCGCAACGATGTCCTCATAGCGTGTTTCCAGCCAGGCAAAACCTTTCCAATCCCGCACGGCCAGCCAGACATCCATCAGGTCTGAGTAGTGTTTGGCCAGCCGCTCGAGGCTGAGAAAATTGACGTTTGTTGCGTTCAGCGGAATGTTTTGAAAATAACAGCTCAACACTACGTCCCGCGGATCCCGCAACGCAATGAGCACCCGCAACTCGGGGAACACCCGCAGCCAGATCGGCAGCCGAGAGGTCGGGGAGGGGTTTTTGTCCACCAGGATCTTCCACTCTCCGCCCGGACCCAGTTCTTCCAACAGCGCAGCGACATACTGGCGGCGCAAGGCGTTAATCCGGGAGCTCGAGTGTTCCTTGGATTTAAAGAATTCCGGCTGAAGGACGTTTAGAAAGGCGGTGGGCTCGTCCAGCGCGGCAACGCTGGGATGCGCGTCGAGAACTTGTTCCAAGAGGGTGGTCCCGCTTCGGGGATGCCCTCCCAAAAACACTAAAGAAGGTGCCGGTTCGCGTTTGCGCTCGGGAAAGTATTCCGCCCAGATGCTCAGGATATTTTTGGGCAGGCTCTCAGTAAATCGTCTTGCACCTTGGGCGGCCTGGTCGTAGCCCTCGAGCAGCAATTCCGTTTCGGTCAAGGCGCCGACGATCTGCTTGGCTTCCTGCAAGAGCTTCATCGCCTCGTCGAAACGCTCCGTCCGGTCCAGAATCTGGGCCAATTCGTAGCGGCAAGCATAACGTACGAATGGATGTTTGGGTTCTGACGCGATGAGCTCGCGCAATCGGGATTCGGCGATTTCAAGCCGGTTTTCGCGTCGGTCCAGCACCGCGCAGAAGTAGCGGGCCTGGTCGTCTCGCGGGTCCAGGAGAAGGCATTGCTCGACGGCCTCGCGGGCCTCAGCGAGCCTGTGCTGCTGTTCCAAAAGCACGGCGAGGCTGATGCGTGGATTGATGGCTCGGGGGTCGGCGGCGGCGGCCAAACCAAAAC
>VFSW01014867.1_pt1 | contig 10729 bp, 11 predicted proteins | sample 5358111 | NCBI WGS metagenome assembly VFSW01 (sample SAMN11554181, study PRJNA540505) | mine drainage metagenome | isolation source: sediment from site ElyBrook_90M | place: USA: Ely Copper Mine, Vershire, VT | collected 2017
TCTTAAGCTTCTGGATGTTCATGAACCACTGGTCGGTGGCGAGGAAGATTAGCTTGGAGTGGCATCTCCAGCAGTGCGGATAGCTGTGTCGTATGCTATCGCGTCTGAGCAGCGCCCCTGATGATTCCAGGTCAGCAAGGACAGCCTTGTTTGCCTCTCCAGGCACTATTAGCCCCTCGTACGCGCCAGCCTGCGCGCTGTATCTTGCATCTGGGTTGACTGGGGAGAATACTGGGAGCTTGTTTAGCTTGCCGACTGCGAAATCCTCTATCCCGTTTCCAGGGGCCATGTGGACAAGCCCTGTTCCCTCACCCATCGAGACAAGGCTCTCTGAGAATATCACCTTGTGATACCTCCTCAGCTTCTTCTGCATCGGGACCTTTGCCTCAAGGGGGCTGATGTAATAAAGCTCGCCGAGCTGGCTTCCGTAGAATTCCTTTACAACTGCCGCGCTCAGCCCGCTGGCCTGGACGAACGAGTCGAGCCTTTCTTTTGCTATTATGAGCTTTTTGCCCTCCGCGTCGACGAGCAGATAGAGGTTCTTTGGGTTTACCGCTATTGCGACATTTGCCGGGATGGTCCACGGGGTTGTCGTCCATACGACAAGGCATGCGCCATCGGGCAGCTCGATTTTCGGACTGGACTTCTTAGCGTCTATGGTGAATGCAAGGTATACTGACGGATCATCGACATCCTTGTACTCCACTTCCATGCTGCCCTGGGAGAGCGGCGTCTCGCAGTGCGGGCAGTAGATCAGAGTGCGCTTTCCCTTGTACAAAAAGCCCCTGTCAGCCATTTTCTTGAAGAGCTGCCACGCCGTCAGGATGTACTCGTTGCTGTAGGGCAGGTAGGGATTCTTGAAATCGAGCGAGATGCCAAACCGCTCGTAGTCGGCATCCATCCTCCCTATATACTTCTCAACGTAAGCCCTGCACTCCTTCACGAAGCGCTCGACGCCTATCTTCTGCTCTATCTCCTTCTTGGATTCTATGCCAAGCTCCTTCTCAAGGCGGTTTTCGACGGGAAGGCCGTGTACGTCGTATCCGGCCCTGTCGACCACGTCAAAGCCCCTGTAGCGCTTGTATCTTACCATGACGTCCTTGAGAGTCTTGGTCCACATCTGCGCTGGGTGGAGGTCGCCGCTGACAAACGGCGGGCCGTCGAGGAAGTAGAAGGGTTTCCTGCCGCGGTTCTTGGCCCTTACGAGCTCAAGCGTCCCCTCGCTCTTCCAGCGCTCAAGTATCTTCTCCTCGTTCTTGCTAAGGTCCAGCATCAAACCGCAACTCACCAATGATATGGCATCAAAACTACTTTAAATATATACTCAGTATATGTTGTGGTTGAATGAGATCCGCAGACGCTGCGACACTGGTAAGGACAGCGCTTGCCATGCTTGTAGTTTATCTTATAATAATAAGATTCTATCCCATTGCGACAATATTTCTCATAGCCTTAGTCATAGCGCTTGACGGCATAGACGGTTACCTTGCCGTAGCGCAGGAGAGCAGGGGGGAGATAGGTTTTGCGACGTACATGCGCTCGGCGCTGGGAAATCCGGTGGCGAGGGCGAAGGTCAAGAAGGTCAAGGAGAGGATACAGAAGAGCGCGCCCCATGGACCCAGAATGGATGTAGCCGGGGACAGGGTTGTGGAATACTCGCTTTGGATAGTCTTCACTTACCTCCATATTCTCCCGATATATGTCATTCTTATGGTAGTGGTAAGGCACTCGTTTGTGGACGCGCTTATGGCCTCCAAGGGAACCTCGTCAAGGATGTCCACCGGCATCGCTAGGAGGATCTATTCGTCCAACATAGCAAGGGGAGGGATAAACGTCGTCAAGTTCCTGGCGTTTTCGTATCTGGTTTTGATGTACGTATGGGGCTATCCAGCATGGATAGGCTATCTCCTCACAGGGATCCTGGTCGCATATATAATGGCAAGGGGGGCGGCAGAGATTTATGAGTGGATGAATGCGAAAATGGAGTGAGATCGGATGGAGCCGGAGATAAGCGTAATAATACCGGCACTTAACGAGGAGAAGTACATAATGCACGCGCTTGGCGGGCTGCGCAGGCAGACATTCAGGGCCTTCGAGACAATAGTCGTAGACGGAGGGAGTGCCGATCGTACGAGGAAGATTGCATCCACAGCGGCGCGGGTGATTCTCGAGCGCAGGAAGGGGCCTGCTGCGGCCAGGAATGCAGGAGCGAAGGCTGCGAAGGGAGAGATACTGCTTTTCCTTGATGCAGATACAAGGCCGGTGCCATGCCTCCTCGAAACATATTCGAAAGCGTTCAAGGACAGGAAGGTTGTCGTAGCCACCGGCCCCATACTTCCGCTCGAGGATGTGAATCCGGAAGTGAACATCGGCTATCGCTTCGTCTCCTTGCTTTTCGTCAGGCTTTCCATACTTCTTGGCAGGCCGAGCGTAGTCGGTGCAAATTTCGCGGTGAGAAAGAAGGATTTCACCGCTGTAGGCGGATTCAACCCGAGGCTCATCACGTACGAAGACTGGGATCTCTCCCTGAGACTTAAGAAGCGAGGGAAGACCAGATTCATCAATGATGCAGTAGTGCATACAAGCATAAGGAGGATAAGCGAGTGGGGGATATTTGGCTTCTTCAAGTATTACACAGGCAATATTGCGAGGTATACCCTGTTTAAGAAGCCGAAGAGAGATTACAAGGCAGTGCGCTGATTTATCCGAGGATTGCGATTACCGCTATCGAGTTGACAAGGATGTGCGCTATCATCGAAGGATAGAGGGATCCGCTCTTCCTGAATACGTACCCTGCGGCGATTCCGAATATGAATGCCGCAATCACTTCTATTGCGAAAGTAGAGTCGTAGCTGGCGTGGGCCAGGCCGAATACGAGCGCGCTTATGAATATGCCAAGGCGCGGTACCATGAGGCCCCTGAAGAGTATCTCCTCGTTTATCGGCTCTATGACTGCAACAAATATGTAGAACCAGATCGGCGCCCCGGCAAGGGCCACTGTCACATTTGTGTTTATCTGCGTGCCAAATGCCGCACCTATTGCACTCGATGCTATGCTTACCAGCATTATTATGGCGAAGAGGAGGAGGGCGAGTCCGGCCATGAAGAGCGAGAGGTTCTTCCGGCTTATACCAAGCGCACTTATTATCTGGGCCCTGTTCATCCCCTTGCGCAGCGTAAGGTATGCAAGAGTGGCAAGAGACATTGAGAACCCAAGTCCAGCGTCCTCAAGAAAGGGCAGATTGCCCGAAGGGTAGCCCAGGTAGATTGCAATGTACGATAGAATAACCGATGCTATGAAAAAAGATAGGAATAATAGAAGGAATATTACGAAGCTTGCTGCGCGGTTTTGTTTCTCTTTTGATGCTTTCCCCAACTTTGCCCTCGCTATTCCATCAGGCCTCCTTTCCCTTCTTCCACTCGGTGTATCCGCACTTGCCGCACGCGTACCTGTTCGCATGGCTGGCCATCCTTACCCCGCACTTTGGGCACATCCGCTCCGCGTTCTTGAATTCGGAGGATTTCTTCTTTTTCTTAGAGTCAGTCGCCATTTATATACACCTATTCCTGCTTCTCGGCCTTTGCCTCCGCCTTCTTCTCCGGTTTGTGCGCTGTCTGCGTCGCATTCGCGCCATTCTTTGCGGAATCCTTGGCCTTCCTTGAAAAGACAGCCATGGTCTCCTTGTTGGAGTAGGAATGCACCTCGACATTGCTCGAGCTGTTTCCAAAGACCTGGCTTATCTTTATCACACTTGTAAGGTTAGGGTGCAGGCTAAGCTTCTTGCATATCTCCTCGCGCATCTCCTCGCCTGTAGGCGTCTTGCTTCCCGAGTAAGTTGCCATGAACCTTATCTCCTTTCTGTGGAAGAGCTTGTTCTCCCTCTCGCTTGTTATGTTTATTTCCATTTTATCACGCACTGCTCAGGATTCTCGAAATGGCGCGATGCTCGCCGTATGTAAGCAGCTCGACCTCAGCGCCGGGACTAAGCGAGCTCCTGAACTCCTCGTCTATGTTTATCTCGAATGTCTCAAACGTCTCCGAGTCCATGAGCTGGACACGGTTCTCGGATACCGAGACCACCTGCGCTTTCCTCTTGCCTATTATCGGTGCTTCCGCATCCGCATCGCTTGGCTTTAGAAGGGTGCGTTTCTGACCATCGAACACGCCCACTGCGGTTATCCTCATCTTAGCCGCCCCGTGCTTCCCTGGAGCAGAGGTCTCTATCTCGACGACCCTGCAAGGTATGTTGTCTATAAGAATGAATCTCCCGTTCCTTATCTCCTTCATCGATACGTATGCTATTTCTTCGCTCACAATATCCTCTAACAAGAATTATTTCAAATATGGGTTTAATTAACTATATATACCTTATCTGAAACGCTCAGTGCGCGCGCAGGCCGGAGCACCCAGGTTATATGACCACGCCGAAATAGACCCTTGCTATGCTTCCCAGCAGGATTGTCACGGCAACGGCACCCAGCGAGATTCCAAGCATCTCTAGAACCCTTTTGCGTATGCTTGTACCACTCACCACGGCGACTATTGTCGAGACGGTGGTGAGCACAAGGCTTACCAAGAGCACAGACGCGATTATGCCGGCAAAGCCCACAAGACCCGCCATGAATGGCAGGACCGAGACCAGCGAGCCTAGAAAGTAGTATACTCCAGTGTACGCGGCCTCATGGATTGGGGTTGTGCCGTTTTCCCCTGAGCCGGCCGCTATGTCCTCGACGAGGTTATGGGACTTTGATGAGAGGTAAGAACCCCCTGCCATCGAGAGGGTGCCGGATACCCCTATTATGATTCCAGCCACCACGACGACGGTGCCAGAGGTTGCTACGACCGCTATGCCGGAAACCGCGGCAAGGATCTCCACCAGACCGTCGTTGAGACCGAACACTATGGAGCGTATGTAATTAAGCTGCCCTTTGTACTCTTTTATCTTCTCCCGCAGGTCCTCCTCGTTGTATTTCTCGTCGGTTATTATAGTATCAAGAAGCCTCCTGTCTCTTGCGGAGAGGCCTGTACGCTCCGTTGCCATGTTATACCTCTCCAGCGCTTCCATCTCCCCCCTGCCAAGCAGCATTATCACAAATGCTACGCCGAGCAGTCTCCTTGCGCCCAGGAAGGCATAGACCTTGAACATCGCAACCCATGAATAGAATCCGAGGAGGGGCTCGGACCCTCCTGCCATTTTCGCCCATATGCGCATGTGCGCCTTCTCCATCCTGGCAAGCCTCCCCAGGAGAACCTTCAGCTCCCTGTTGTTCTCGCTTGCGGCAAGCCTCCTGAATACCTCGTAGTCGACGAATTCCCCTATGAAAAGCCGTTTGATAAGGGCGGCGCGCTCAGACTCATCTATGGAAGCAAGTTTGGTCATTTTTATCCTTCGAAGTTGCACAGTGACATCGTCTCACCGATGACATCCTCCCACCCGTAAACGGTGTGGGCTTCCTCTGCGTTCATGCAATCACTGCATCTTGCAGAGTATGTTCCTGATTCATCGACACAGCTTGCAGTCCTTTTTGGATTGTATAGGTTGCATCTCCAGAGGCGTTACTTCGGGAGTGTCCCTCCCTAGCTTTTTCAAGTATGTTTTTTGCTGCATTTATGTCCCTGCCCATTATGAGTCCACATACCTTGCAGTTGTATATTCTCTCTCCTCTTTGTAGTTTATCCTCTCCTTTCTTTACATTGTGGCATCTGCCGCAGGTCTGCGATGTGTATTCGTATGGGACTGGTATTACCCTCATACCAGCGCTTTCGGCCTTGTACGAGAGGACTGTCTTGGACATTCCCCATGATGCTTTCTGTATCGACCTTGCGTAATGATGGCACTTTGCCATGTTCCTGGTTTGCAGTTCTTCCATGACAAATGAAGGGTATATTCCCGAGGTGATTAGTGCCATGGTCTCCTTTTGGATGAAGTCAATGCTCTGGCTTGTTGCCTTCTGCCATGTGTCCTGAATCCTTCCTTCTGCCTTTTCCCTGTTCTTTGGGCCCTTCTCCCTTCTTGCCTTTACTCTCTCCAGGTGATGTATCTCCTCCTGCCTTGCGGCATCTGGATAGACTCGGAATTTGTAGGCTCTTGCCATTTCCATGCAATTTGTATTGCCATTCATGTTTATACGCCTTTCTGCGGTTCGCCCCCATACCGCCCAAAAGGGAACCTCTGAGGAGGATATGGGATTTCCCGCTCACATTGTTAAAATTACTTGCCACAGACAGCGCGCAGGTGCGGCAAGCTTCATTAACCTGCGCGCACAAGAAAGAATAATGGGAATCTTTGGTGCGGGTGGTGCGGAAAGTGTTTATTATACCGGAAGCCAGTCCCATAAATACGTTGAAAAGCTCATACTCGGCGGAAGGAATGTATTCATAATCTCGCCGTACATAGACAGACATTATGCGATGTTCCTGCGCGAGAACTTCACAGGCAGGCGCATGCTAATAATATCTTCTTCCATGGCACCGGAGGCGGAGAGGATACTGAAAGGGGGGAGACCCATGGGGCTTCTTTTTGCCGCCGTGCTGCTTGCCGTCTCGTTCAACTGGCTTGCGGTCCTTGCTAGATTCTTCTCCCTTGCCACCGTGCTTCCCGCAGCAATACTGCTTGCTGGCTCGCTGTTGATGTTCTTTAAGCATGAGAACAGAATAGAAGTGAGGGTGCCGCACGAGTTCGTCCACGCCAAGCTTTACGTAAGCGAGAAGATGGCTGCGCATGGCTCGGCAAATCTGACATACAACGGAATGCACAGGAACATTGAGCACCTTGAGATTACAAGCGACCCTGCCGATGTAGCAAGGCTGAAAGAGGAGTTCCTTGGGATCTGGAAAAGGATGTGACCTTATATATTTTTACTTTTATAAGGATTCAGATCGGTATTGAAATGAGGCTCGGATATCCGCTCTTGATCGCCATTGGTCTTGTGCTCATTGGAAACGTCCATGCTTACTACAACGTAACTTTTCTCAATACTACAGTCATACTGAACCCAAACAGCAGTGCGCGTGTGGTTGAGACTCTTGGCATCTTTGTGAGTAACGCTTCCGTGACTCAGTATATACAAAGCCGGGACGCTGTAGGCACCAACGGCCAACTGAGCAGTTGGCAGAAGATAATATACAGCACCCAGCTTACAGAGCATATCGTCAACATACATCACAGCGCCTACGGCTTTGACTTTCTTCCCGGCCCGCTGGTCAAGCAATACAACGGAGGTAGCGCAATACTCACAATGAGTTATTACGTAAACAACGTGACGACCATATCTAACATTGCGCCAAGGAAGTTTGAGTACACGTTCAATAGCAGCGTCTTCAACTTTGAAAGCACGACCAGCGGGCAAGCCCTTCCCTACGACACGCGACTCAACATAATAATTCCCCAGGGTGCACAGCTCAATAAGACATATCCGCTGCCAGACAGCCCTCCGCCAACATCAGAATACCTAAACCAATATACCAACTACACCTCGTTCTCGTGGTTCTCTGGCGAGCCGCTCGGGCAGTTCTCATTCTCATTCATAATCACGCAGTCTTTGCAGAATGAGGTCTTCGCTTATTTCGCAAAGATATACGACAATTACAGCTGGATATTATATGTTGGATTAGCTGCGCTGATTGCCATAATTCTTATTTACGTCTACCTGAAATCCGGAAGGAGCAGCCATTGATATGGTGGAACGCTACTTCAGTGCAGGTACATGAAAGTCTGGTACCTGCCCATCGAGGAATCTGGTGCCGACGGCTTTGTTCCCTTTATCACTGCTGCGATCAAGTCGGTCGTTATCTTCCCGGAATCCGGAGACTCTATTTTGTTCTCCAGCGCCCTCATCTTAGCCTCCCTGCATATGTTTGCTATGTCCGCGCCAGTGTAACCCGCTGTCATAGTCGCAAGACGATCGAAATCTATGGCATCTGATGGTGCCGCTGAGAGATTCTTCTGGAAGATATCTATCCTGTCCTTCTTTCCTGGCGGGCCGACGAAGATCAGCTTGTCGAACCTTCCAGGGCGCATCATGGCTGAGTCTATCCTGTCAGGCCTGTTGGTCGTCCCCACAACTATGACGTTCTCTATCTCCCTGAGGCTGTCGAACCCCCTTAGAAACTCAGAAGTTATTTTGACGTCGTAAGAGCCGCTTTCGTCGCGCTTTGGCACCAGCGAATCGATCTCATCTATCAGGATTATCGATGGGGCGTTCTCCTTAGCCCTGTTAAACGTGTCGTTTATGACCGCCGCTGCCTTCTCATATCCTTCTTTTGCAAGATCGGATCCGGATATGGTAAGCATCTTGTATTCTACTAGCTCGTTCGCCACTGCGTTCATTATCATCGTCTTGCCGACCCCGGGAGGTCCGAATAGGAGAATTCCCTTTATTCCCCCTACACCGTATTCCTTCACTAGCGCAGGGTGGAAGAGCGGGATCTCGAGGGCCTCGTATAGCGTCTTTTTGACTTCGGCAAGCCCTGAGACATCGTCCACCGAGAGGCTATGCGCTTGGGTGGAATTCTGCTCATCGTAAAGCCTCCTGCCGTAATCGACCTTGAACTTTTCGTATTCCCCTAGCCTGGAAAGTGAGGTTGAGGGCTTAATCGATTTTAGCACACGCATGATGTCGTCGGTGTCTATTCGGAGTATCTTGGCCTTCTTGAGTGCGACCTCAGCAACCTGTCTTGCCGCCTCGGCGCATGCGTTCGAGATGTCGGCATTCGAGAACCTGCCAGTCATATCTGCAAGCTTCCCGAAGTCCATGTCAGATGCCATAGGGTACTTCTTCGAGTAATACTTGAAAACCTCTACTCTTGCGTCCCTGTCTGGCAGCGGCATGTAGATTATCTTGTCGAACCTCCCAGGCCTCATTATGCTGGGATCTAGAAGCTGCGGTACGTTGGTCGAGCCTACTATGACTACGCCTTCGAGCTTCTGGAAGCCGTCCATCTCGGAGAGCAATACGGTGAGGAGCTGGCGAGAAGTCTCGCCCTCGATGTTCTCCCTTCTTCCGGCTATTCCGTCTATCTCATCGAAGAAAAGGACAGTGGGAGTGTGCTTCTTAGCCGCGGTGAAGATGTTCGAGAGCATCTCAACGCTCTCCCCCGAGTATGGGGAGGCTATTGAGGAGGTCTTCACATAGAAGAATCTTGCCCGTATCTCATTTGATATTGCGCGCATCATGAGCGTCTTTCCCGTACCAGGTGGGCCAAACAGGAGTATGCCTCTTGCAGGCTTTATGTTGTATGCGCCTGCTATCTCCCTGTGTTCTATTGGCTCAAGTATAGCCTCGGTAAGCTCTCTCTTGGTCTGGGTATAGTTGGCTATGTCATTTAGCGTTTCGTGAGTTCCAGATGTCAAGTCCTCGAACGCCTCGCTGAACTTGCCCAGGAAGTCCTTCTTCATGACCTCCAGCGACCTGACTATGTTTACATCATTGAGTTCGAGCACGAATATCAGTGGAGGAGCTACTATGAATCCGAAGATGTAGAGGATATTTATCGAATTTCCGGAAACATAGTTCAGGAAAAGATAGGCTGCCAGGATGACTACGCAAAATAGGCTGGATTCGGCACCTTTGTAGCCCGATCTGCTCTTTACCACATAATTGCTTATAGTGACAACGACTATCAGCCAGACCACCAGCTGTATCGCCGTGATTTCAATGTTATAGGAGAGCGCCGCTACAGCGGCGCCGATGCCCTGGAAGATACTGCCCGCTATGCCGAAGCTGAAGAACTTCTGGAACGCTGCCGTGAATGCAGAAGGAAATGCCGAGAGCGATGGCGCGATTGTAGATGGCGCTAAGAGCGTTAGATATGATGGATTGCCAAGCCCGCTGCGAAAAGCCGCCTGGTTGTAGGTTATTGGTGCAGTGCTTGTAACTCCGGTGAGTCCAGATAGGATAGGTATGATTAATATTGCAAGGGTAGTTATCACAATTCCCCGCTTGAAGCCAAGAAAGAGCACTCCCATTACGAATACCGGGATTTCGAGGATATAGCCTAGATAGGAAAATGGAAGAAGTATCAGCGCGTAGCTGACCGTTATGGTAGCAGAGTGTTTATAGCCGAAGTAGAGCGCTGCGGCTAGGAATATGAGATAGAGCCAGCCTAGAAGCGGTGCCTGGTAGACGAACATTGGGAAGGTGAGAAAGAGGAGGCAGATAAGTCCGGCAAGCGGGTGCAGTCTTGAGATTATGAAAACTGCGGCAACTAGCAGGATCAGGAGAAGGGCTGGATAGAAAGGGAATGCAATGGCGGCGCCTAGCATTGCAAACGCGGAGAGTATAGAATCGGGAAAGTACTTGTTGTTTACGAATTCCCTAGCAAGATCCTTGAGATAATAGAGAGTAAGAGGAACATACAGTCTCTCTCTTTTCTTTCCTGCATATTTCTCTTCGTCAGTTTGTTCTATGCTTTTCTCGGATTTGTTGAATATCGATCGTCTTTTTGACTGCATGCCAAGCTTCCTCGCACCTTAAATTCTCAAGAGCCCCCTGAGTTTTCAATTGAGTATGAACGCATAAATATAAATATAGGTAAAGAAGGAATAGCAAGATGAAAAGGCCAGCAGGTATAGAGGAATGCTTAGGGTATAAATAAGTGGTGCTGTTAAATTCAATAATTCCCGTTGTAGCTCAATGGCAGAGCGATCGGCTGTAGCCTGAAATCTTGGAAACAAGCTTCCAAGGAAGATACCGATAGGTTGGGAGTTCAACTCTCTCCAACGGGAAA
>VFSW01014868.1_pt1 | contig 10728 bp, 6 predicted proteins | sample 5358111 | NCBI WGS metagenome assembly VFSW01 (sample SAMN11554181, study PRJNA540505) | mine drainage metagenome | isolation source: sediment from site ElyBrook_90M | place: USA: Ely Copper Mine, Vershire, VT | collected 2017
GCCGTCACCCGCGTGATTCTCGTTCCGCAGGGCGAGTTCATCGCGTTCGGCGCGATGACCGTCGCTGCGCTCGAGGCCGGGCGCATGCCGCCCACCGCCTGGCTGCTGGTCGCGCTGGGCGCGCTCGCGGCGGCGGCGGCGCTGCTGCAGCAGCGGCGCACGCTGAGCGTGCGCAGCGTGGCGTTGATCGTCCTGTTCAATCTGGCATTGCCTGCGCTGCTGGCCGCGCTCACCTACGCACTGGCGCCGATGAAGCTCGGCACTGCGGTGAACATCCTGCTCGCCGTCGCGCTGATCGTGCCGATGGGCCCGATGCTCTACCGCGTCGCGTTCGCGCCGTTGGCCCACGCCAGCGTTCTGGTGCTGCTGATCGCGGCCTTCGGCGTGCACTTCTCGCTGATGGGGCTCGGGCTCGTGTTCTTCGGTCCCGAAGGCATTACCACCAAGCCCTTGCTGACGCAGACCTTCACCGCAGGGGGCATTCCGATCACCGGGCAAAGCGTCGCGGTCGTGGCGGCGACGGCGCTGCTGCTGATCGTGTTCGCGCTGTTCTTCGAGCGCACGCTGATCGGCAAGGCGCTGCATGCGTGCGCGTCGAACCGCCTCGGCGCCCGGCTGGTCGGCATTCCGACCGCGATTGCCGGCCAGATCACCTTCGGTCTCGCTGCGTGCCTGGGTGCGCTCGCGGGCGTGCTCGCCGGTCCGATTGTGACGATCTATTACGACAGCGGTTTTTTGATCGGCCTGAAGGCATTCGTCGCCGCAATCCTCGGCGGACTCGTCAGCTTTCCGCTGACAGTGCTCGCCGCGCTCGCAGTGGGCGTTGCCGAGGCATTCTTTTCCTTCTGGATGAGCAATTTCAAGGAAGTGATGGTCTTCAGTTTGATCCTGCCGGTGCTCCTCTGGCGCTCGCTGCGCTCGCCCGCCCACCTCGAGGAGGAGGAGTGATGCCGGCGCGCAGCACCTGGATTGCGGCGGTCCTGGCGCTGGTCATTGTCGCCTTGCCGTTCACCGGCCTGATGCCGCCTTATTGGGTGACGCTGTTCAACTACATTGGCATTTCGAGTCTGGTTGCGATCGGTCTGGTACTGCTGACCGGCGTCGGCGGAATGACTTCGTTCGGGCAGGCTGCGTTCGTCGGCCTGGGTGCGTACACCACCAGCGTGCTCACCGTCCACTACGGCATGAACCCGTGGCTCGCGCTGCCGCTGGCGCTGTCGGTTACCGCACTGGGTGCGCTGCTGATCGGTGCCCTCACGGTGCGCCTGTCGGGCCATTATCTTCCGCTCGGCACGCTCGCCTGGGGCGTCGCGCTGTTCTATTTGTTCGGCAATCTGAGCTGGCTCGGCGCGCACGACGGCATGTCCGGGATCCCCCCGCTTCACCTCGGCAATCACGCGCTGATCGAAGGGCGCCAGTATTTCGTCGTCGTGTGGCTGGCGGTCGTTTTGGCGGTCGTTGCGGTACAGAACCTGCTCGGCGGGAGAACCGGCAGGGCCGTGCGCGCGCTGCGCCGAAGCACCGCCGCGGCCGAGGCATTCGGCGTGAATATTGCCGCAACCAAGCTGAAAGTTTTCGTTTTCGCGGCGGTGCTCGCCGGCCTCGCCGGCTGGCTGTACGCGCATTTTCAGCGCTCGGTCGCGCCCGGGCCCTTCGGCGTGAATGCCGGGATCGAGTACCTGCTGATGGCGGTCGTCGGCGGCGCGGGCCGGGTCTACGGCGCAATACTCGGCGCGACGGCAATCACGTTTCTGCGCGATCAGCTGCAGAACATCCTGCCGGCGCTCGTCGGAGCGCCGGGCAACTACGAAATCGTCGTATTCGGCGCAGTCCTGGTGTTCACGCTGCAGGCGGCGCCAAGCGGCCTGTGGCCGATTCTGTTCGGTCCTCCGCGCGTGGCGAGGATTGCGCGGCGCCGCCGCAGCGCAAGCCTTTTGCGTCGAGGCGTTCCCGAGCGCGGCGCGCCGCTGCTCGACGTCGAATCCGTGTGCAAGAGCTACGGCGGACTGGTCGCGGTGAACAAGGTCGGTTTCGACGTGCGCGCCGGCGAGATCGTCGGCCTGATCGGCCCCAACGGCGCGGGCAAAAGCACCACCTTCAACCTGATCTGCGGAGCCCTGGCGCTGAACAGCGGCGCGATCCGCTTTCGCGACGCGTCGATCGCCGGTGCAACGCCGCAGCAGATCGCCGCACGCGGCCTCGGCCGCACTTTCCAGCACGCGAATATCGTCGCCGACATGAGCGTTCTGGAAAACGTCGCGCTCGGCGCCCACCTGCGCGGCGAGGCCGGCTTGCTGCGCGCGGTGCTCAGACTCGATCGGGCGGAAGAAGCCCAGCTTCTCGACGAGGCGGCGCGCCAATTGCAGCGGGTCGGTCTGGATGAACACGCGCACAAGCTGGCGGGCAGCCTCGCGCTCGGTCAATTGCGCCTGGTCGAAGTCGCGCGGGCCCTGTGTCTCGATCCTGTGCTGGTGTTGATGGACGAACCGGCCGCCGGCCTGCGTTTCGGCGAGAAGAAAGCGCTCGCCCGCCTGCTGCGCGAGCTGCGCAGCGATGGCGTCAGCGTTCTGCTGATCGAGCACGACATGGACTTCGTCATGAGCCTGGCCGATCGGCTCGTTGTGCTCGATTTCGGCACCAAGATCTGCGAAGGCGCGCCCGCGTCGGTGCGGTGCGATTCAAAAGTGCGCGATGCCTACCTCGGAGGCGCCGCTTCGTGAGCTCGCCGCACCTGCAGTTGCACCGGGTTTCGGTGAGCTACGGCCGCACGCAGGCGGTTAATGAGGTGTCGCTGGAGGTGCCCAGAGGCGCGCTCGTGACCATCCTCGGCGCCAACGGGGCCGGAAAGAGTACGCTGCTGAATGCGATCATGGGTGTCCTGCCGGCTAAGGGAAGCATCCGTTTCGGCGGGCGCGCAATCGAGCATCTGCCGCTGGAGACCCGCGTCGCCTGCGGCCTCAGTCTCGTTCCGGAGAAGCGCGAGCTGTTTCCCGACCTCACGGTCGAGGACAATCTGCGGCTCGGCGGATTCCGCCGGCGCCGAGCCGAGCGCGACAAGTCGCTCGACGAAACCTACGCGCAGTTTCCCCGCCTGAAGGAGCGCCAGCGCCAACTCGCCGGAACGCTGTCCGGCGGCGAGCGGCAGATGCTCGCGATGGGACGTGCAATAATGTCGCACCCCGAGTTGCTGATGCTCGACGAACCCAGTCTCGGCCTGGCTCCGCGTATAGTGGAGGAGGTGTTTCAGCGCCTGGTCTCGCTGCGCCAGAGCGGCGTGTCGATCCTGCTGGTCGAGCAGAACGCGCGCGCCGCCTTGCAGGTCGCCGACTATGCTTACGTGCTGGAACTGGGTACCATCACCAAACACGGGCCCGCGGCGGAGATCGCGAACGACGAGCGCCTGATCGAAAGCTATCTGGGCCTGGGGGGCACAGAATACTGAGCTGGAGCAGGACCCCACTTTTTCAACGGAGAGAGGAGATATCATGAAGATGAAGAACTACGTACCCATCTTTGCCGCGGTTGCGGCGGTCGCCGGCATCGGCATCAGCGGGGCGGCCGTAGCGCAAATCAGGGTCGGCATCACGGTTTCGGCCAGCGGTCCGGGCGCAGCGCTCGGCCAGCCGCAGATGCAAACGGTGAAGGCGCTGCCGAAGGTGATCGACGGGCAGAAAGTCAGCTACATCGCGCTCGACGATGAGTCGGATCCGACCAAGGCGGCGCAAAACGCGCGCAAGCTGATCGCCGAGGACAAGGTCGACGTGCTGATCGGCTCGTCGCTGACGCCGACCAGCATGCCGCTGATCGACATCGCATACGAAACGAAAACGCCGCTGCTGTCGCTGGCGGCCGCGGCCGAACTGGTCACGCCGATGGATGCAAAGCGCCACTGGGTGTTCAAGGTCGTGCCTAACGACGATCTGCTGGCGAGCGCGATCATGAAGTACATCGCGAAGACGGGCGTGAAGAAGCTCGGTTACATCGGCGTATCAGACGGTTACGGCGAGGGCTATTACAAGGCGCTGAGCGAGCTGGCGCCGAAGCTGGGCATCACGCTGACCACCCACGAGGTCTATGGGCGCGGCGACTCGAGCGTCACCGGACAGGTGCTGAAGATCATCGCGACGAACCCCGACGCGGTGTTCATCGCCTCGGCGGGAACGCCGGCGGTACTGCCGCAAAAGGCCCTGCGCGAGCGCGGCTACAAGGGCCCGATCTTCCAGACGCACGGCGTCTCCACCGAGCAGTTCATCAAGCTCGGCGGCAAGGACGTCGAAGGCACGATCTACGCCGGAGAGGTGTTTACCGTCGCGAACGACCTGCCCAAATCCAGCCCGTTCCGCAAATCGCCGGAGAAATTCATCAAGGCCTACGAGGCGGTGCACAAACAGGCACCGAACATATTCGGCGCGCACCTCTGGGACACCATGGTCCTGGTCGAACACGCCGTTCCGGGCGCGCTCAAGCACGGCAAGCCGGGAACCGCCGCGTTCCGCTCCGCGCTGCGCGATCAACTCGAGCGGGGCAAGAACATCTATCTGAACAACGGCCTGTCGAATATGAGCCCGACCAACCACAACGGTTACGACGAGCGCACGCCGTTCCTGATCAAGGTCGAAGGAGGCGCGTTCCGGCTCCTGAAGCAATGAGCCAAGAGGGCCATTTCGGAATTGCCGAAATGGCCCTCGATCTGGTTGAGTATAAGGGCAAGCACCCCAAAGGAAATCCCCAGCTCTTCGGGTGATCCCGACCTTCGGCCCTCCACCGCGGGGGATACCCCCTCAATTCGAAGGCAGCACGTCGATGAACCTCGCTCGTTTGCTGAACGAGACGGCGCGCGTCCACGCGACGCGGACCGCGCTGCTCGATGCCGAAATGACGCTCACCTGGGCGCAGTGGTTCGACCGGATACGCCGGGTGTCGGCAATGCTCGCGCTTCTCGGCGCGGGCCCGGGCGCGCGCTACGGACTCCTGATGAAAAATGGCTTTCGCCAGGCGGAGGCGATCTGGGCCGGTCACTGGAGCGGTGCGGTTCCCGTGCCGGTGAACTGGAGGCTGGCGCCGCGCGAGATTGCCGACATCCTCGACGATGCGGGCTGCAGCGTGGTGATCGTCGACCCGGAATTGCTGCCGGCCTTCGACGATCCGCTGCTGGCCGCATGGCGCGAACGCACGCTGCTTGCGGCCGGCGACCGGGGGCCTTACGAGGCGCTGCTCGCGACGAGCGCTCCCGCGCCCATGCACGATGGCGGCGAAGATGCGGAAGCCATGGTGCTGTATACCGGCGGCACCACCGGACGCAGCAAGGGCGTTCGCCTCTCCCATCGCAATATCGCCTGGAATGCCATGCAGATCGGCATCGCGCTGGGGATACGCACTAGCGACGTGACGCTTACGGTCGCGCCGATGTTCCATGCGGCCGCGCTATGCAGCAACATTACGACGCTGCTCGGCGGCACCCATGTGTTCCTGCGCCAGTTCTCGCCGCAAAACCTGCTCGAGTCGATCGAGCGCCATCGTATCCGTTTCACCACCGTCGTCCCGACGATGCTGAAAATGGTGCTCGACGATCCGCAGGCTTCGCGCTTCGATCGTTCGTCGCTGCGCGTGCTGTTCTACGGATCGTCGCCGATGCCGACGCCGTGGATGCGCTCGGCAATGGAGTTCTTTCCGAACGCGCAGTTCCACCAGGCCTACGGGCTCACCGAAACAGCGCCGATTCTCACTATCCTGTCGGACGACGACCACCGTGCCGGCATCGCGGCCGGGGATGCGGCGATCCTCGGCTCGGCCGGCCGGCCGCTGATCGGCGTGGAATTGCGCATCGTCGATGACGCCGGTGCCGAATGCGCGACCGGACAGGCCGGCGAAGTGCGCGTGCGCGCGCCGGGCGTGATGCTGGGCTATCACAAGCGGCCGGCCGAAACCGCCGAGGTGCTCGAGGGCGGATGGTTCCGCAGCGGCGATGTCGGCGCGATGGATGAAAGCGGGCGCCTGACAATACTCGATAGAAAGAAGGATTTGATCATCACCGGCGGCGAAAATGTGTATTCTGTGGATGTAGAGGCGGCGCTCGCGCGCCACCCGGCGGTCGCCGAGGTCGCCGTGATCGGCGTGCCGGACCCGAGACTGGGCGAGGCCGTCGCTGCAGTTGTCGTCCTGCGCGAAGGGACGACGCTGACGGGCGCGGAACTGATCGCGCATTGCCGCACGTCGATCGCCGGCTTCAAAGCGCCGAGGCACGTCCGCTTTGCCGACGCGCTTCCGCGCACGGCAGTCGGCAAGGTGCGCAAGAGCGAGCTGCGGCGGACGTGGACGGTGATCCCGGGGTTCGGCGTGTCGAACGCGGGCAAGGAGTAAGGCGCATGGCAGATTCGACGAGCGGCGGCAAGAAGCAGGTTCCGATCTACTGCTACCAGTGCGTCTCCGGCCCCGACCTGATGAAAGTCGAGGTGGAGAACGGCGTCGCCACACGCATTGAATCGAACTGGGACATTCGCAGCCAACATCCCGGCGGCGGGCGCGTCTGCGTCAAGGCCTACGGCCTGATCCAGAAGACCTACAACCCGAACCGGGTGAAGCAGCCGATGAAGCGGACCAATCCAAAAAAGGGCCGCAGCGAAAACCCCGGCTTCGTGCCGATCAGTTGGTCTGAAGCGTTCGAGATCGTTGGCGCGAAGCTGCGCGAACTGCGCGCCAAGGGGCTGACCGACGCATCCGGGTTTCCGCGTCTCGCCGTATCGAGCGGCGGCGGCGGCACGCCGGTGCAGTACATGGGCACTTTCCCCGCGTTCATGGCCGCGTGGGGCCCGGTCGACCAGGGCTTCGGCGCGGGACAGGGCGTGAAGTGCTACCACTCCGAGCATCTGTACGGCGAGCTCTGGCACCGCGCCTTCATCGTCTCGCCGGACACGCCCTACGTGAACTACATCATCAACTGCGGCAACAACGTCGAGGCCTCGGGCGGCGTTGCCGGCGTCTGGCGCGAAGCCGACGCGCGCGTGCGCGGCGCCAAGCGGGTGCAGGTCGAGCCGCATCTGTCCATCACCGGCGCCGTCTCGGCCGAATGGGTGCCGATCAGGCCGAAGACCGATGCGGCATTCCTGTTCGGACTGATCCACCGCATCCTGCACGAGCGCAAGTGGGAGGAAATCTGCGACCTTCCCTACCTCAAGCAGCGGACCAATTCGCCCTATCTCATCGGGCCGAACGGCTGGTTCCTGCGCGATGCGGCGAGTGAAAAGCCGCTGATCTGGGACCGCGCCGACGGCAAGGCCAAGCCCTACGACGCCGGCATAGTCGAACCGGCGCTTGCCGGAAGCTTCAGGGTATCGGGCATCGAGATCGGACCGGACGATGCGCGCTGGAACCATGACGGCGTCGAGGCGCAGCCCGCGTTCCAGAAAATGCTCGATCACATGCGCGCGTTCAATCCGGACTGGGCGGCGGAGGAATGCGGCGTGCCGGCGGCGACCATCCGCCGCATCGCCGACGAATTCGTCGCGGCGGCCTGCATCGGCCAAACCATAGAGATCGAAGGGCGCACCCTGCCCTTCCGCCCGGTCGCGGTGATGCTCGGCAAGGGCGTATGCAACGGCTGGGGCGCGTACCAGTGCGTGTGGTCGCAGAAAATCCTCGCCATTCTGATGGGCGCGCTCGAAGTGCCGGGCGGCACGCTCGGCACCGCAGTCAAGCTGGTGCGCCCTGCGGTGTCGCGCGTCGGCTCGGCGCTGCCGGGGGTCGATGGCTTCATGCAATACCAGTTCAACGAGACCTCGGCCGCGGGCTGGATGAGGCACCCGCACATCCGCAATGCCTACAAGACGCTGGTGCCGCTGGTGTCGGATTCGCCCTGGTCGCCGGCGCTGGGGCCTTCCCACCTGCCGTGGCTGTTCCTCAAACACCAACCGGAGCACTGGCCGCGCACCACGGCACCCGACGTCTGGATCTGCTACCGCACCAACCCGGCAATCTCTTCCTGGAACGCGCCGGAGGTGGCCAATCGCCTGGCGGAGTTCCCGTTCATCGTCGCCTTCGCCTATACCGACGATGAAACCAACCATTTCGCCGACATCCTGCTGCCCGAATCGACCGATTTCGAGAGCATGCAGCTCATCCGCATCGGTAGCACCAAGTTCACCGAGCAGTTCTGGAAACACGAAGGCTGGGCGATACGCCAGCCGGCGGTCGAACCGGTGTATGACACCATGGACATGACCGACATCAGCACCGAACTCGCGCGCCAGTCGGGCGTCCTCGACGAATACGTGCAGGCGATCAATCGCGGCGCGGCGGGCATGGGTCTCAGGGACCGCGGCGACAAATTCGATTATTCGCTCGACGCTTCGACAGCGCCTGCGTGCGCGGACATCTGGAACCGCATCTGCCTCGCCGCAAGCCACGAGCTCTCCGCCGGCGAGGATGTGCACGATCTTGCCTGGTTCAGGGAGAACGGTTTCATGCTGCGGCCGTTCCCGCAGCTCGACTGGTATCTCTATCCGGCGCTCGAGCGCCAGAACCTGCGCTTCGAACTGCCCTACCAGGAGCGGCTCACCCGGCACGGACAGCAACTCGCGCACCGCCTCAAGGAAATCGGCGTGAGCTGGTGGGATAAGCAGCTCACCGAATACGAGTTCCTGCCGGGCTACGAGCGCTACGCCGATATCTGGATCGATTGCGTACGCGACGCGGGGCGCGATCCGGCCGACTATCCGCTGTGGGCGCTGACCGCGCGCTCGATGCAGTATTCCTGGGGTGCCAATGTCGGCCTGCCGATCATCAACGAAGTGGCGAACAACATCGCCGGGCACCGCGGCGTAATCGTCAACCGCAGCATCGCAAAAAAAATGGGCATCGCCGAAGGCGACGAAGTCGTGATCGAATCGGTATCCGGCATCACCGAAGGCAAGGCGGTGCTGCGCGAAGGCATCCGGCCGGACACCGTGCTGATGATCGGCCAGTTCGATCACTGGAAAACGCCCTACGCAAAGGACCTGAAGCTGCCCAGCCTCAATTCCCTCACCGACATTTCGCTCAAGCTGACCGACGGCACCGGCAGCGGCGCCGACCTGGTGCGGGTGAAACTGTACAAGGCGAGCGATCGCCACCTGCACGCTCTGGCATGATGGCCGAAACCCGCGCGAGCGCCGCACACAGCCACACCCCGCGCTGGGGCATGGTGATCGACGTCAACCGCTGCGTCGGCTGCCAGACCTGCACCATCGCCTGCAAGCACGCCAACGACACGCTGCCCGGCGTGCAATGGCGCCAGGTCATCGACGTCGAGACCGGCACCTTCCCTGACGTGGAGCGGCTGTTCCTCGTTACCGGCTGCCAGCATTGCGCCGAACCGCCCTGCGTGCCGGTGTGCCCGACCGGCGCCACCACCCAGCGCGCCGACGGCCTGGTGGTGCAGAACTACGACATTTGCATCGGCTGCGCCTACTGCGCGGTCGCCTGTCCGTATCAGGCGCGCACCATCGCCCACGACCAGCTCTGGTATTACGGGCGCGAGACCAGGCAGGAACAGGCGGTGAAACACGAGGAGCGTCTGGGCGTGGCGCAGAAATGCACCTTCTGCAAGGACCGCGTCGACGCCGGGCTCGCCCGCGGCCTGACGCCGGGCGTAGATCCGGAGGCGACACCTGCGTGTTCGGCCGCCTGCATCGCGCAGGCGATCCAGTTCGGCGATTTCAAGGACCCGCAAAGCAATGTCTCCAAGCTGGTGCGCGACCATCCGCATTTCCAGTTGAATGCCGGGCTCGGTACCGACCCGCAGATCAAGTATCTGTACACCACACCGGCGGTGCCGGGGCGCGCGGCCGGCGCGGCCGAGGCGGACGAGGAGCGCCTGGCCGATCCGGCCAATCCCCTGGTCGGAAAGCTGCAGACCCTGTGGGACTGGCGCGCGGCGATGAACTGGATTTTCGGCGGCATCAGTTCCGGCATGGCAGTGGCGGCGTGGCTGGCCTCACTTGCGGGCATCGTGCCTGTGCACAGGGTGGCAGCAGCCCAGTCCGGAGCGGCGGCGCTGATGGCCATCGGGCTGTTCTTCGTGTTCCTGAAAATCGGCAGGAAGCTGCGCTTCTGGCGCGCCGTGTCGCGACCGCAGACGAGCTGGATGACGCGCGAAATCTACGCGGTCGCGCTGTTCTATGCCGCAGTGCTCGCCAATTTCATCTGGCCGAGCAGGGGCATGGCGACGCTGGCCGGCATGTTCGCGATCGTGTTCCTGTGCTGTCAGGCGAAAATCCTGCACCTTGCGCGCGGCATCTCGGCCTGGCGGGTCGCGCTCGTTCCCTGGATGATCGCCGCCTCCGGTCTGTTCGAAGGTCTCGGCCTGTTGACACTGATGCTGCTTTGGCTAAAGGGCTTCGGCACGCCTTCGCCATCGCTCGCGCTTGCGGGCTTAGGACTCGCAGCGCTGAACGGCGGGCTGTGGGTCGCCTACCGGGCCAACGCCGCACAAAACGGCATCGTGCCGCTGTCGCGCCGCCTGATCGACCGGATCAGTCCACCGCTCCAGGTAGCTGGGCACGCGTTCCCGGCAGCCATGTTCGTTCTCGCACTCGCGCGCCCGGACCTCGCCCGCTTCTGCCTTGGCGCCGGCAGCATCGCCGCGCTTGCGGGCGGCGCCTACTGGAAGTTCATGCTCATCGCGCGCGGCGGATACCAGCAGGGCTTTTCCCTGCCGATGCTGCCGCAACGCGGCTCCGGTACCCGCGCCGC
>VFSW01014869.1_pt1 | contig 10728 bp, 16 predicted proteins | sample 5358111 | NCBI WGS metagenome assembly VFSW01 (sample SAMN11554181, study PRJNA540505) | mine drainage metagenome | isolation source: sediment from site ElyBrook_90M | place: USA: Ely Copper Mine, Vershire, VT | collected 2017
TTAGCTGCACAGTGGCCGGCGTAATGCACTTCGCCTCAGACACTAAATAGGCCCGACGGGCCTAAAATTAACGGGAGATAAAATGAGTGAAGATCAGGAGTTGTTGGCATGCAGTATTGTCGGTGAAGATTTATCGGCAGAAGATTCAGTAGCCGTAACGGATGCAGCGGTGGCACACAGTTCGGCCGGCGGGCAGGTGCCTATCGACAGGCTGGTTAAAATCTATGTCAAAATTCGCGATGCGAAGGCAGCAGCGGCCAAGGTGTTCAAGGCCGAGGAAGATAAGTTCAACGAGAAGCTCTCCATGATCGCCACCGAACTCAAAGCCAGGGCGCAAGCCGAGGGCGTGGAGGGGTTCAAAACGGACGAGGGTACTGTGTACCTCACCGAGACAATGAAGACATCCTGTGCGGACTGGGCAGCGTTCGGTATGTTCTTGAAAGACCACGACCCGCTGGAGTTCCTGGAGAAACGTATCTCCTCCACCGCGATCAAGCAGTATCTGAAAGACAACGAAGGCCAGTTGCCGCCGGGTGTGAGTATCTTCCGCGAGACGGAAGCCAAAGTGCGTCGGGCGGGAGAGAAATAATGCCTAAAACTGTATCAGTACAGACAATGAAAGCTCAAGTATGTGGACTGCTTGGAACCAAGGACTTGACCAAGTGGGAGACCGAATTTGCCGAGACACTTCAGAGTAAGGGCGCAGCCAACCTGACTGAACGGCAGATCGAAGCACTTGAACGCCTCTGGGCGAAACACTTTGCATAGGGAGAAGCAGATGAAGAACGTGAGCATAGATTTAGAGACCTTGGGCACCCAGCCCGGCAGCATTATTCTGTCAATTGGGGCTGTGAAGTTTGATCCGGCGACAGGACAGCTCGGCGAAGAGTTTTACTGTGTGGTGCACCAGGATTCATGCGCCTCGGCGGGTCTGACCGCAGACAAGGATACACTGACATGGTGGACGAAGCAGTCTCCCGAGGCGCAGCAGGTACTTGATCAATCCGAAGACCCTGACGTGGCAGACAGCCTGTCGGACGCGCTTATGATGCTCGCGAACTTCCTCGGAGAAGGTGCGAAAATCTGGAGTAATGGTGCAAATTTTGACCAACCGCTTCTGGATGTGGCGTATCATCGCTGTGGCATCCCATTGCCGTGGAAATACTGGAACAGCCGCTGCTACCGTACTGTTGTGGCGCTGCACCCGAACGAAAAGGCTATCCGCCCTCCGACAGTGCTGGCTCACAACGCGCTGGAAGATGCGAAGTGGCAAGCTAAGCACCTGATGAATGTCGCGAGTATTTTGGGTTTGAAGTTGTAGCAAGCTCCCAGGGGGCGGTGGGGCGATCTCGAAAAACACCCTCTGCGCAGGGCTGAATACTCCCCTTTAGGGTCTGTGCTGACAAGCCGGGAAAGACCGGCCCTCAAACACGTTATGCTCACCACGTACATAAGCGTGAGCGATCCTGATTAGGAGTATCAAAAAATGAGTACAGCCGTACAAATGTTTATGGGTGGGGCAGTGCGCCCTGCCAACGTAGCCGAAGCCTTTGCCGACGATGGCAATATCGCAGAAAAAGTCTCGATCCCGAGTATTTCCGTCGCAGGTAAAAAGTTCGCCATGAAGGTCAATGGCGAGGAAACGGTTTTGACCAAGACTGATCCTGATACCGGAGAACGCGTTAACCTGCCGTTTATGAACGTAGTTGTGGTGAATATGAATCCGAACCGCAGCCGCACGTTCTTTGCGAAGCCTTATGTCTCTGGGGAAAATCAGATACCGACCTGCTATTCGTCCGATGGTAAAACACCAGATCGCGACGTGAAAGCACCTGTGGCGGCAAGCTGTGCCACGTGCCCGAATGCAGTCAAAGGATCTCGTATCAAGGACGGTCGCGAAGGGTATGCTTGTGAGAGCAAGAAACGTTTGGCCGTCTGGCCGGAGGCCATGCTGCGCAAACCAGAACTGGGTATCCCTGTATTACAGATGATTCTGCCTATAACATCCATCTGGGATAAGGAAAACAAGGCCAACGACGCTGAGATGTGGTTTGCATGGGACAATTATGTGGTTGACTTGCGTCAGCGCGGCGTTAAGCATACCGGTGAAGTTATCACCCGCGTGAAATTCGATAATACTGAATACCCGAAGCTGCTGTTCAAGGCCGTGCGCTGGCTGGACGATGCAGACCATGCGCGATTCAACGAGTTGGCCGCTGTGAAGTCGGTCAAGGATACCGAAGATGTGCGTAAGTTGCTGCATGGCCGTATGTATGAAGGTGATGACACGCCAGAAGTTCCGGCTATCGATACCCCGCATGTAGCGATCCCTGTTAAGGCAGTCGAAGAAGACGATGGGTTTGGCGAGGCTGCACCTGCAGCGGCTCCGGCAGTCGAAGCGAAGCCAACCCCGAAGGCGCCCAAGGTGGTCAAACCCAAGGCAGCGGAACCGTCCAAGCCAGCACCCACGGTAGAAGCACCTGCGGCTACATCCAATCTGGCAGCCTTGGCTGCGGAATGGGATGCCTAAGTAGTTTGCGAGGGGTGTCCCACAGAGGCCACCACCCCTCGGTGTGAGAGCCACCCGTCAGCATCCCGCATTCCGCGCCAGTGGGTATGGATGCTGACGGATTAGTTCTTGCATAATTTCTTCGTCGAAGCGTAACATATCAACCCCGCCTACATATGAGCTGCTACCCATGTATACTTTTCTGAAAAAAGTGTTGCCTGAAGGTCTTACTGTAATCGCAACACCAGCCGGAAAAGGATATAAACAGGTTGTTTGCAAGACGTTTGAGGAGGCCGCTGCTGAGGCAGCCCGTGTAGATGCCTCAGGTAAGGACTGCTACTTTGGTCTTGGTGCGTTGTCTGAACCCTTCGTGATGAGTGCAGACGGAAAGAAAAAGGAAGTGCGTGTCGGTCGTAACATCGCCTCGCTCAAAAGCCTGTACATTGACATGGACGTTGATGCTGCCAATCCAAATAAATACAGTACGCAATCTGAGGCGCTTGTCGCGCTGAGGGATTTCTGCAAGGGCAATAGTTTTCCGGCACCGCTTGTAGTCAGCTCGGGCTTCGGCATTCACGCCTACTGGCCGATGGACGCGGTTATACCTGCCGGAGAGTGGAGAATACTGGCGTCAACATTTAAGGCCGCACTGGAGGCTTGCGGACTAAAGACAGACCCGACAATAACGGCAGATGCGTCCCGGATTTTGCGGGTGCCCGGCACGCATAATTACAAGCGAGGGGAGTGTCGGGCTGTGGATATTGTTCGGGATGTGACACCCTACCCCAACCAGACGATCTATGACGCTGTGGCTGCGCTGGCCGCCAACAAACACATAGCCATTCGAGCACCTGCAAATGTCAGGCCACACACAACGTCTGTACTCGGTGACAATTTGGACAAGGAGTATGCGCCCTCTGACTTCCACAAGATACTCCAGAATTGCGCAACGATGGCAGGTATCGCGGCGACAGGAGGGCCAGGAGGTGTTATCTGGATACATGGTTTGGCGGTCGCTCTGGCTACCACTGATGGTGACGCTGCCTGCCTTGAATTGTCGCAAGCCTATCCGGACTTTGATATAGATGAGATGAAGCGCAAGATATACCGGTTGAAGGATCAGGGCATCGGTCCCACACTCTGCGATACCTTTTGCGGTGATGTGGAGAATCACTGCGACGGTTGTATACACAAGGGCAAAATAAACTCGCCGATTTCACTGGGTCTTGCCGAGTTCAGACACTTACCGATTGTTCACGAGGTGTTGAGTGCGACTACAGGAAAACTGGAGATCATCGAGCAGCCTAAGTTTCCGTTTCCATACTTTAAAAATGAAAAGGGACAGGTTGTCCACACCGGTAGAGATACCAAGGATAAAACAGGGGACAAGGTAGAGGCTGTCGAGACCGTGGTGTGTGATTTGGTACTGTATCCACTTAAATGTATGCACAACGAGCGGTTTGACGCAGAAGTAACGCTGTGGCGGATACTGCGAGATGGCGAAGCGCCAAGGGACTTTTTGCTTGAGCACGCAACTATTGCCAAGGCAGACGCTCTGCATGCGACACTGCTGGGTAAGGGGGTTTACCTGCTGCCGAGCCAAGTCAAGCTGATGGTGGTGTACATGATTTCGTACCTCAAGGTAATCCGTACAAAAGACTCTGTGGAGTTTTTATTCTCGCGTCTGGGTTGGCGCGACGATTACCGTAAATTCGTGCTGGGCAGCACTATGTACAAACATGACGGCACTACAGAAACGCATCAGATGTCGGAGGAAATGATCACGGAAGTCCCCGGCATGGACACACGCGGCACGCTCGACGGCTGGAAATCCGCTGTACAGTTTTACAACGCACGAGATTATGAGGCGCATCGGATTATGATGTACAGCGGGTTCGGCTCGCTGCTGCTACATATGACAGGGCACAAGGGTGCGATACTTGCGGCCACAGGGGAACCAGGTGCAGGTAAGACAACGGCTATGCTGGTATCCAACTCCATCTTCGGCAACCCCGATGCGCTGCTGGTAGGGGGTAACACCTCAGGCACTACAGAGAACGCGTTATACGCGCTTCTGGCAGCCCGTAACCATATACCAATGTCACTGGATGAGGTGACACGTATGGATTTGAAAGTATTGGGTCGGTTCTGTCTGGCGATGCCCCAAGGCAAGGAGAAAATTCGCCTGCTGCGCTCAGGCAAGATCGCACCCAACACATTTACGTGGGGGAATATTGTGCAGATGACGGCCAACACGGATATGTACTCTGCACTGGCGCAGAGCAGGGCAGATGCTTCTGCAGAATCGGTAAGGCTGTTTCAACTGCATTTCACGGTGCCTGACTCGCGCACAAAGACGCAGGCCGACCAGTTCATACGGGATTTACGTGAGCACTACGGCCACGCAGGAGGCGTATTTGTAAAGTATGTTGTGGAGAATTACGAGGTAGTAAAAAAGCGCGTGGAGAACATGGTGGCATTTATCGATGAAACAGCAGAAATCACCAGCGGTGAGCGATTCTGGTCCGGATTGCTGGCTGCCACGTTTGTTGGTGCACTCTGCGCAAGAAAGCTCGGCCTGATCGACGATTTCCCTGTAGAGCAGGATATAGAGTGGGCGATCGGGCTGATTGTTCAGGCACGCAAGGGTGTGCGAGAGCATATATCTTCGGCTAAGGAGGTACTGTCTGAGTTTTTGGAAGCCACCATCGGTGAGACTCTGGTTATCAATATGACACAGGGTAGCAATATCGCCCCAAGAATAGAGCAGGCCCCACGGGGGTCGCTGGCCATTCGACATGAGTTGGACGCACATCGAATGTACATCATGAAGTCTGCGTTCAAAAAATATTGCGCGGAAACAGGGGCAAATTACAGTACGATTCAGCGTGAGCTGGAAGACTCAGGTGTGCTGATGAGTAAAAACAAACAGGTGACACTGGGCAAGGGCACGGATTTGAGCAAGGGTCAGGTGCGCTGTTGGGAGATTGATATGAGTAAAATAAGTGTCGGATAAAGATTCACGCTTAAAACCAAGACTTCGGGCGCTGACTAATGGGGCATCGGATGCGAGAGCGGCTTTAACGGCTCGTATGGTAACGCTGACCAGCTCGGCGCGTTTCGGTGGAATGCCGGAACTAACAAGATAGGCGGCTTCCCCTCTGGAGCTTTTAAGCGATGGCGACGGGAACACTATGGAGTGGCGTGATGGCCACGAAGCCGCCTTTCTTGTTGGTGAATGCGCAGGCTGTGCGGTATAATTAATTTATGGGAATACTTTATAAGCTAACCTTCGAGAACGGCAAGATATACGTCGGTGTAACAACCGAAAGTCTTAATAGAAGGGTTCAAAGACATGTGCATTACGCAAGGATCAATAAGCCTTATGCGCTGTCACGTGCAATTAGGAAGTATGGTGAAAAGTCATTTTCTGCTGAGATCATAGGCGAGGCTGATTCATGGGATGAATTGACCGTACTTGAGATTAATGCGATTGCCCGCTATAGCTGCATGTGCCCAAATGGATACAACATGACTGCCGGTGGAGAGGGGTCAAAAGGCGCGAAGCCATCACCGGAGAAGCGTGCAAAAATCTCCTCGTCGCTTACTGGCAGAAAGTTGAGTAACTCGCATAGACTGGCAATAGGTATTGCGCAAAAGGGTAAGGTAATTACGGATGAAACAAGGCGGAGAATGAGCGAAGCCCATAAGAGCCGCATGCCTATGTCTGATGAACAAAGGCGCGTTCGTTCGGAAGCGGCAAAGCGTCAACACGCAACCAGAAAGAATGCTATATAGCGGTAAGCCGGGGATCAGCACCGGCCACCAACAACTTAACTTAACGGAGGATGATATGGAAATCGAAATATTTTATTACTGGGTAAATGCTTATCTAAATAAAGGAATGATTGAGGCAAGCACGTCAGACTATCGTGATATTCGGTCGTGCATGACAAACCGTGTTTTTATCAAGTCTGAAACGGTCGAAATTCCAAACTGCCCAACACCTTCACAGGTTGAAATTAACCGTGAACTGGTTGCTGGATTGAAAAATGAAAAATCCTCACTCCTTGCCGAAACTCATCAGAAAATTGCACGGCTTGATGACATGATTAATCAACTTTTATGCATGGATGTGACAGCATGAAATTCCAGAACACATTCCACGGCCTAGCAGCGTAATTAGATAGGGGGGGAATTGACATGGACGAATTTACAACTTGGGTATGGCGGATATTCTGGATTATTGTGGTGCTGCAATCATGACCGGCGCAGATTACATCCAGATTTTTGGCGTGCTGCTGATCGTGCTGATTGTGTGCTGTGCGATTATTTCAGTGATTGGGGGGAGACGATGATGCGCGTTTTAATCGCTTGTGAGAGTTCTGGAACTGTCCGTGATGCGCTCATCAGGGGGGCATGACGCGATGAGTTGCGACTTGTTGCCGACTGACGCACCTGGCCCGCATTATAAAGGCGACACATTTGATGTAATAGATGGGTGCTGGGATTTGGCTGTTTTTCACCCGCCGTGTACGCATCTGAGTGTATCAGGTGCGCGACACTTCGCAGAGAAACGTATGGACGGACGCCAGGCGCAGGCAATCAGTTTCTTTATGAAGCTTATCCGGGCATCTTCATATATCCCGATGGTGGCGATAGAAAACCCGATTTGTATCATGTCCAGCCTGTACCGTAAGCCTGACCAGATCATTCAGCCGTGGCAATTCGGTCATGGTGAAACAAAAGCGACATGCCTATGGCTAAAAGGTTTGCCGCTGTTGGTTGAGACTGAAGTGGTTCCCGGGAGAGAGGCAAAAGTTCACCGCATGGCACCTAGTCCGGATCGCTGGAAATTGCGCTCCGCAACATACCCGGGCATAGCAAGCGCAATGGCTGACCAGTGGGGAGGTAAATTACAAATGGGGATAGCCGTATGAGCAAGCCGTATATCTCGATTTATTCAGATAATTCCGGTCTTCCACATCGGTGCAAGATTTGGGAATCAAAAGGATGTGTGTGATGGGACTTTCATGCTCATGTGATTATGACGACGATTATGAGTGGTATTACTTGGCACCGTCAGATTTCACCACTTTAAAAACTTCTCGGCGCGTTCGGTGCAAAAGCTGTAATGCTCTGATTGATATAGGCGCAACCTGCACCGAATTTAAAATTTATGATTCGTCTGAGAATGGGGACAAAGAAAGGAAATTACCCATGCACCATTGTGAATCCTGCGCGGATATTTATTTTAATCTTTTTGAATTGGGTTACATGTGTATTGCGCCCGACGAAGACATGAGGGAACTGCTGTCAGAATATATTAATGATCATAAAAGTAAGGAAATGTGATGGAAGATTATGAATATGTGACCCTTCTGGAAGAGAAGTTACGCATCACAGAAAAGGAAATAGAACGCCTGAATCAGAAGATTGCGATGATGCTAGAGGCATTGATTGGTGCAGAATATTACACAAGCACTTTGCCTATACACGAAATGAAGGAGGACGTCATAAATAGGTTTACGATGGGGGATACATTAGAATGGCTCGATAAACACGATCAGGAGGTGCGGGATGCGGCAATAGACGAAATTGCATGGAATTTTAAACGTGATAATGAGAACGGGATCGCGAAGGAAGTGCTTGCAATGAAAGGAACCAAGCCATGATTCGACCAAACACACAACGTCATGCCGTCTGGGAACACATCAAGGAAAACCCAGGCGGCCTATTTTCTGCTGGTGCGCTGACTAAACTATTCGGATTTAACTGTGACGGGATCGTCAGCGAATTCGTAAAACGCGACATCTTGAAGAAGCATTGCGGGTCAAGAAAACCGTTTGGGAACGGGATTATTTTTAAAGCAGGGGGTCATTTGTTTGAGCCGAAACCGTTGCCTGTGAGAAACAAAAAGCCAAAAGTTATTGTAACAAAGAAATTTGACGGTCTTCCGGCAGGGAGTATTTGGAATATTTAAAGCGCGTCGATAACGCCCTGCATTGCGTGATCGTCGACGTTATCGAACCAGTGAATCGCTTTTCCGATAGGCGTCAGATCGGCGCTATGCTGCCAAATATCCGGAAGGTTCGGAAACATCGGCACAATGTCGTTCCCCTTGCGAGTAAATAGCACGTCAACTCCGTGTGCGATGAACAGTTTGCGTAACGTATCGTCTTGAGATACTCGCGGAGGTTCAAATACACGCAGTTCTTTCGGCGGCGTTCCAGCAAGACACAATGCAGCCGCACGGATAACAGCCAACGCACCCCCTTCACTATGCCCTGTGACCCCTTTTGGGCAACGATCTGCGAGTTGTGACGCAAGACTTTGATAGGCATTCCAGAAGCCTTGGTGCAGTCTACCCATACCTGGAACGCCGACTGATTCAATTTCAATGTCCGTTCTGACGCAAGCGAGGTTGTTCGTTCCGGGGAACGCTTCGACGTCACCATACACGACTGCCCGAGCCGCGCTATCCTCCCGCCCGAAAGTAGGGGGGTCGGTATAACACTTCTGGGCGAGTATGGCGTAATCCTTCGGGGTCATTATGCAGCAGGCGTCACTGTTGAGGCTGCATACAGAGCTTCGACTTTTGCGATGATGTCGCTCACATCCGCGATGATGATTGGCGCTGCGGCTTGCACCAACTTGATTTCCGAAACGACTGCCAAAAAGGACGGCGGCAGGAATGGGATGAGTGAGACAACATTTTCAAGCTGCGTCACAGCGGTATTAATTGCAGCGAGTTCGGCTTGCAGGGTTGAGATATTCAGTGTCATGGTAGTGGTTCCTCGTATGTACATTTTATCTTTGCCGAGATCGGGGGCAAAGTTCCCGTCTGTATTGCCTGAATCAGTTGATCTGGTGTTACAGGTACAAGGTGCGGCTGACACGTCACTGGCTTTGGCGAATTTACGGCCAAACCAAGGCACAAGATCAAGAAAAGAGCGAACATTCATTGCCTCGTCAAAGACCGTCTTTCGTCTGCATCGTATGGTACACGCCAAGGCCGCTTAAAGCCCCACTACACGCCGCGGTGATTCCGGATATATCAATGTCAGCCCAAGCGTGTTTCATCGCAATGGCACCTATCCAGACGCACGCAGCGAACATTGCAGCGATGATTTTCTGCCAGTTATTCATTTGTCCGTCCTCCGCCTGTCAAAATCATAAACCGATTTCTGTTGCCTTGATTTAATTCTGTCCCGAACGGAATGCAGCATGATTTCTGCCTGCACGATAGATCGTTTCAGCATATCAATTCTCGCTATGAGGGCATCCAGCTCCGCTTGTTCCGTATCGTCAGTCAATATCATGGCGGATTACCTCGTTTGGTGAAAATCGCGTTCCATCTTTCAGATACCGCTGCATGATCCACAGATTGTATGGCAACATGTGCGCGCCAGAATCACGCTCGGTGTGGTGCAGCCGGCATAATGTTACACCGTTAAAATGACAGTTGTCCACAAATGAATACGGGTCGGCAGCGTCAAATGTTTTCCAGTCAAACTCTGGTACATCCTCTGCGACTTTTAGCCAGTCAATATCCTCTTCGGCAAAGCACCTTTCGATATGTCTGTGGTGGAGTTGATTAGGTTCGCCGGTGTCTTTTTCAGTCGCACCGCATATCCAGCATTCAGGGTGATCGATTAAATATTCCGCGCGGGTGCGGTGGAATAAGGCGGTTAATTTTCGGTCAGCGTGCGCTGATATACACACATCAACAGCCAGCGTTTCCTTTTCGTCATGGGCGTCTGTCATAGTCAAAATTATCTTGCCCAGTCAGCAGTAATAATTGTTACCTGTGAGATAAAAGTTGTATCGTTCATAATATCTCCTCCTATTATTTTAAGCGATAGAAACAGTTAATGGGCTTGAATAAAGATCATTAGACCCAATTGAATTCCATACCATTTCACTAACGGCTGCCGGTGTTGTTACTGTAAATGTAATTGATATACCCACTTTTGTAGTAGCCCCCAAAGTGAATCCTGCCGAGAATCTGGCGATATCTGTCGCATTAAGAACAGTAGACCCAGCTAAACTGCCACCAATGGCTAAACATAATTGTGCTCCGCCAGCACCTGATGTCCCCATAAAACCAAAGTTAATAATTAATGCGATACATTGATATCCTATAGGAGTTATTGTTACTGTATAGGTGTGTGATGCTAATAAATTTATAACGGTATTTGCTTGGGTAAATACTGGTA
>VFSW01014870.1_pt1 | contig 10728 bp, 9 predicted proteins | sample 5358111 | NCBI WGS metagenome assembly VFSW01 (sample SAMN11554181, study PRJNA540505) | mine drainage metagenome | isolation source: sediment from site ElyBrook_90M | place: USA: Ely Copper Mine, Vershire, VT | collected 2017
CGTCACCCCGATACTTCGTGCCGCATAGTTGCTCCGTAGGCGATCCCGGCCCGCGCGATCCCCTCGTGGGAACCCGCCACGTCGTGGGGGAGCTTCGTCGGGACAGCGGTGGCTTCGAGTTTTCGTACACCGACGATCTCGGGATGCCTATCGCCCGAGGCTTTCGGGAACTCTCGGAGTTTCGGGGCCACCAGACAAGTGGCCAGCTCTACCGCTCGCGATCTCTCTTCCCCACCTTCGCGCAGCGAGTACCTGACCCTCGGCGTCGAGACCGCCGTGAACTCATGGCGGGTTGGGGCGTCGAGAACATGGACGACCCGATGGAGGTACTCGCACGCAGCGGTGGCGTGCAACTCACCGATCGGGTGGAACTCGCCGAATTCCGCGGCCCAGACGACGACTTCACCCGTCCCTTGGAGTTCCGCGTTTTGGGTATGAGGTACCAGGCCGGGGCGGCGCAGATCGACCTGCATGTGGGCGAGCCCGTCACCCTTCAGCGCGACGCGTGCAACGTCCACGACCACGCGGCCACTTTTCTTCTGGTACGCGACGAGCGTCCGGTCGGCTACGTCCCTCGGCAGTACAGCGGTCTGGTTGCGCGATGGCTCGACGAAGGCGCCGTCTTCGACGCCCAGGTGGTGCGGAAACTCCTACTCCCAGTGGATACCGGTCGATGGGTCGTCCGCCTTGCACGCCGCATCGTGCCGGTGTCGGAAGCGTAGTCGCCGCCCAGCCAAGCGCACGCGGCGCATCGGAGCTGGGACCGAGTCAGCTCACCGGAGCGTCGCCACGAGCGGAGCGTGGTCGCTGACAGCCGCCCTCATCGGACGGAGGTCGTAGTCGATGGTGTCGACACGAAGGGCCGAGGAGGTGAACAGGTGATCGCACCTTCGCGGTTGTCCGCTCGAGACGTGTGAGAAAGCTCTCGATCCGTAGCCGTGATGCCCTCGAAAGGCATCGCGAAGACCTTAGGTGTGCTGTCCCTCGACCATCGCGGCCTCCGCAGCGCGCCAACGCGGCCCCCGGCCTGACCTGTCGTCCCAGTAGGTGACCTGCTGCGCGTCGAGGTCGATCGTGAAGTCGAGCTTGGTGTAGCCCGGCTTGCCCTGCGCCGGATAGGGCTTGGCGACTACGGGATCCCCGCGCGCATCAAGGTCCGCGACAAGTTGGCTCGCGAGAAAGGCGCGATCGATGTGCACCTCCGCGATCTCCCCGTGTTCTTCGACTTCTGGCCGCAATGCATCCGCTCCATGATGCTCGCCGATGTTTGCGGCCTGCACGGCGACGCCCAGCACGATCGCTGCGTCGAGGTCACTTCCGATGTAACGCTTGTAGCCATCGATCCGCTGCGTCGCGCTCTTGCGCCCGTGACGCATCTCCGGGTCGTGCAGCGAGATCAACCGATCCACAGCGACACCGTCTTTGATCTGGCAGCCACCCCGTTTCGGATCGCCCTCGGTATCTTGCTCGACGATGCGCGCGACGACCACTTGTGCGTCCCGTATGGTCGTGTGCCAACGAACCGTTTCGGACTTCCACTTCACGACGTTTCTCCCGCACACCTTCGCAGCGCACGAGGACGTGAAGACGTGGTTTTGTCTCCGGACGATGTCGCCCGCAAGTTTGAACCCGCACGACCCAAAGGCGAGCTTCACGATACGCATCTGGGAGGGCTTCGACGGGTGCTGAGAGGACTGCAACGCATGAACCAACATCGACGCCGAGACCGCCCTGAGAGCGTTGGCCAAGGCGACCGAGAACGGCGTCGAGTCCATCCGTCCGCCGGTCACGCTCGTTAGCTGGGTGTCCGAGCTGGCAATCGCGGTCCGCGCGAGGTTCCGGTGCGCGGGAGGCAAAGTGGGGCTCTCCCACGCGCGGGAGGTACGCGCGGGTGGAAGTCCGCCCACGAAACTGCGTTCGGCATCGCGATCGCGTCTCGGACCTGCTACCCATGACGCAGGCTGTACAGAAACGACGCGACGGCGTCTCCCCACAGGTAGGGCAATGGGCCAGGGTTGATACCGGCACCCTGTGCCATTGGGAGGGTACGCGTTGCAAGCTGTGCCATCGAAGGCCCGACGTCCTTATGGATCGCCGCCCAGATCTGGTAGGCCATCTCGGACGACGCATCGGCTTGGCGGTAGAGCCGAAGCTCCTCGTCCGCAAGGTTGTAGTTCTCCTTGTGCTTGATCACGAGGTGAGTCCAGATTGTCCGAGTGTTCGCGACCCAGAATCGAACCGGATCTATCATGCACGACAGCTCGGATCCAACGCCGATTGACAGGTAACGGATGCGCGCAGCCTTGATCGTCACCGGCACCTGACGTGGCGACGCGCAGTTCAACAAGGATCCCGCGAGTGCGTGAACGTCGACTTCGGCGTTGTCGTTCTCGGACATGATTTTTGGACCAAGGCCATGCTCGTCGGCGCTGTAGTTTCCGGCAGGATTCTCGATGCCGAGAGCGAGGGCGCTGAACTCGGCGATCTGGTTTCGCTTGTGTCGCAGGCGCAGTTCTTCGTGCGTCTCGAACCGAAGGTCGTAGTGTCCGCGCACGGACTCCCAATCGAGCTGATCGAGCAGGCTCATCGAATCCTCTTCGAGCGTGGGTTGGGCGACTGGCGTTGTGGCGGAATGTCCAGACCGCCGTCAATCCCGCTCGGCCCCAGCCACCCGCATCCAGTTCTCCAATGAATAGCAGTCATGTTGATCCTTGGGTTCTCTGTCCAGCCGACCTACAACAACCGCAAGCACCGCCTCGCGGAACTCTGGATGAATCTCCAGCGGGCACAGCCGGCACCATTCTGGGTACGTATCCATGAGCGCGAGCCCCTCCTCGAACGTCGCGACCTCACCCGTCCGACTGAATTTCTCCTCGTCGGTCATCTCGAAGTCGCAGAACTCTTCGAGGGAGCCTTCGTCCCGTTCCATGTAATACCGCCAGGCCCCATCGGGCCCCAGTTGTCGAAGGAGTGTGAGGCTCCCTCCCTCCGCGCCCACGCCAACAACAACCTCCGGGCGATCGCCCATCTCATCGTCGACCATCCCGGCGATGGTACAGCTGTTCGCCACCGAACCCCAGTCGTCAGACGTCTTGACGGTGGACACGGCCCTCGATGAACGACCGCAGGTCCATCTTGATTGCAGCGGTTCACCACGAGGTCGAAGGCAAGGTTGCGACGTTCGGCACCGGGCATGCTCGTGGTGTCCACCCGCAGGTGACCAAAGACCACGTGCAGTACTTCGTGCTCGATCACCGCGACGCGGTGCGCGTCGAGCCCGAGGGAGCTTCCGAAGAAGTCGGGATTGACGAAGAGCACAGGATGTCCGTCGTGGCCGGGCCCCACCGCGACCGTCGGCACCGAGCGATCGATGACGCGGTCGAAGGCTGCGAGCACGTGGCCGAAGAAGGGGAGATCCTGGGCGAGCGTCCAGCTTGCTTCGGCGAGGAGGTCGAGACAGCGCACATCGGCGGTTGAATCGGAGGGATCCATCAGACCACTGCTCGGGCCGAACGTCGGCGCGATGACACGGGGCGATCGCCGACAAGGCGCTCCAGATCCTTGTCTGCAAGCGTTCGACGCATGCGCATCGTGAGGTCGCGCGGCACCTCGTTGCTCGCAAGGATGGCGCGAAGGTTGGCCGCGTGGCGCGGCCCCGGCGTGTAGGCGTCGGCTTCGATGGCTACTTCCAGCCGGCTGACCAGCAGGCCGAGGCGGTCGATCCGAAGGTGCCCGCCCTGCGTGTGGTCCGTTGCTGCGTTGATCAGCAGTTTCACCGCGTCGTGTGGCGTCGGCGCATCGAGCAACTCGCGGGCGGAGGCGAGCTGACCCTGCTCGGTGCACACGAAGCGTACGAACGACGCCGCAGTGTCCGGATCGAGCGTGGCGTAGGCCAGCATCGCCACGCGCTCGCGAGACGCCCGAAATTCCGCGATGGAGGCCACCTGCCGAAAGAGCTGCACGAGGGTACGTGGCGTGGACCATCGCCCGAGCGCAGCCTCGGGGTACGTCGTGACGAATTCGATGCACCGTGGGTCGATGCGCGCGCTCTCGGCCCAGCGTGCCCACACGCTGGCGTCGAAGGTCATGGTGAAGTGCATCATGCGCGTGAGAAGCGCGTGGTCCATCGGGGTGACGTTGTAGTCACCGCCCTCAGGGTTGGCCGTGCAGGCGATCTGCCAGCCAGGGGGAAGCGCCCAGGAGTAGAGGCGGTGGTTCTGCAGGAGCTGCATCAGCGCACGAAGCACGCGTTCGTCCGCGCGGTTGAGGTCGTCGAGCAGCAGAATGCCGGGACCAGGTTCGGTGGGCACCCATTCTGGCGGGAGAAAGGCCGTGCGTCCGTCTCGAACGGCACCGGTGGTGCCCGCGACGCGGGTGGGCAATCCGTGCAGATCGCCGAGTTCCTCGATCTGCGCAGGGGCGATCTCGACGTAGCCCCATCCACGGTGGCGCGCGAAGTCACGGACGACCGCGGTCTTGCCGATGCCGTGTGGCCCCCAGATGCAGACGGGCGTGGGCAGTTCGCCGAAGGTTGCAGCGAGCGCGTTTGCCTCGAAGACGTGTGAGAGCACGTCTGATAGAGACGGGGCATCGAGACGGGGTCCGTGGCTCTCGGACCCGTCGGTCGAATCAAGTGTCGGGTTGAGGGATGACATCGGGTGACCTCCACGGTCTATGGCGCCAGGCATCGGAACGAGGAACGCAACGGGGTGGCACCTCACGATCGACGGAATGACGCGCCTTCGAGCATCGAAGACGACGTCCCGTGGACCTCCCTGTTCAACCCCCTACGTGTCCCGAAGGGGGGTCGACTCCGGTCATCGCACATAGGGTCATGGCGATCTTCAGTGGGCCACGGCTCTACCCCCGTCGGCGGTCGAGACGATGTATTGATGTGACAAACAACGCCCAAGTGCCGGTCGGACACGACTGGTTGTCATCCATCGACCGCCGTAGACGTCTGCGATAGTTTCTGACCCGATGAGCAAGTCGGTGGACGAGTCGTTGTTGGTCAAACAACTCTGCAGCGGAGTCCTCACGGCCACGCAGCTCAAGACCCTGTGTCGGTCGCGTGGGTTTCCGATCACGGGCGCGGGCAAGGACGTTGTCGCGCAGGCTGCCGTCGCACGCTTTCTTGAGACCATGGGCGTCTCTGCGGCGATGGCGGCCCTCGATCCCACCTGGCAGCGCGTGCTGCACATCGTCGCCGCCGCGGACGACGCCGTGTCACTGAACACCATCTTCCACTCCCTCGGGCGCGTGAGGCGTCCCAACGAACTCGTGGATTATCGCGCGATCTGGAACGAGGTCGTCGAGGGCCTTGTGTCGCGGGGCGTAGTCCTGGTTGAAGACGCACCGTCGGTGTCGTGGGAGAAGAGCCGCTTCGCGCGCTTTCACCTGGTGCTTCCCAAGGGCTTCATGCGCTTTTTGCCACCCTATGCGCTCCCTGCCGAGCCCGTGGGTCAGAAGGCACAGCGCGGTGACCTTGACGACGTGCTTTCAAACGCAATCAAGATCCTCGCCGGGGATGCGAGGGTGCACGCACTTGCGACGCCCGTTGCTTCGCGCGTGGCAAAGCGGCTGTTGCTGAAAGACGGCAAACTGTCGTTCGCCAGCCTTGATTCGCCCGATGGCACACGGATCGCGGACGTTGTTCGCGACCTTTGGGTTGCGAGCTTCGAGTTCGTGGACGCGAAGAACGCATCGATCCTCCCCGGAGCCATGACCGTGCAGATTCTTGAAAGCCTTGGGCCCGACAAGGGTGTTTGTATCGAAGCCTTGACCGCAGCGCTGACGGGTCTGGGCCTCAAGGTGAAGGCACTCGAAGTTGAGTCGTTTCTAGAGGACGGTGTAACAGCGGGCTTTCTGGTGCGCCTGGGAAAGCGAGGCGCGGCTCCGTTGTACGGCATCGCCAAGGCGCCCGCGGTGCCTACGAGGGAGACACTTTGCCTGACCACGTCCGCCGTGGGGACGTTGCTGGTGCCAGACGAATCCGGGTTCGTCCCGCTGCTGCAAGCTGCCACCGTGGCACGTATCACGCTCAAAGACGGCGCGCTGGTGCTCGAACCCGATCCTGTGCGGTTCGGGCGCGCATGGCTCGATCTATCCGAGTTCGTTCGCACTGCCCTCACGGAGGGTTCGCCCGCGTTTCGCGATGCGGCGGCGTTGGTGGAGAAACGAGCAGGGCAAGTGGTGGTGCACCGCGGACTGACTGTGCTGCGGGTCGAGGACGCCGGACTGCACGCACTACTCGTACAGCGGATGGGAGAATGCGTGCGTCCGCTCGATGGCCGTCACGTCGCGTGCATCGCAGAACGCCTCGCCGAGGTACTCGCCTTCACACGGAAGGAGGGCTACGTGGCCAGGAGGCAGCCATGAATGCTCTTGAACGCCTACCCGACGCGGGCCTCACGGGCCTCGATCGGCACCTCGCGGGGGTCGTGAACCTCCGTCGAGATGTGTACCGCTTCGTGGACTTCGCCCGCCACGAAACCATCAAGCGCTCTCACCGCGCCAACGAGATTCCTCGCGGGCCTGCGACGAAGCTGTCAAAGCTGCTGTCATGGGAAGGCGAGGCTGCGTACGTTCAGGCCGACGGCATCGGGTACTGGTCGGACTATGTCTCCGACGTCGCCCGCTGGCTCGGGCTCGTGAACTTCGATGTGAAGGGCGTGTACGCCGGTTACTCCAGCAACGAGCCCTCCTTTCCAGACAACTTCGTGAAGGTCGACGCCAAGGGCTTTGCCACGTGGCTTGAGGCAACACCCGTGGAGAAGGAACGGCGAATCCTCGATGCGCTGACGAAGCGCGAGGGCAACGAGTTCCTTCGCAGCGCAACGCTGTTCCCTGAAGAGCCAAGGTTCGGATCGTGGGGCTCCGCCCTCGGGCCGCTTTCGCGGATGAAGCTGCCTGCGGTGCGCCAGAGACTGCTCACCATTCTCGCGGAGCTGCCCGTGGGCGTGTGGATGTCAATGACGTCGCTGGTCGAGCACGTCAAGACGACGGCACGCGCGGCGATCCTGTCGCCTGACCTGAAGCGCGAGCCGCCTTCAGAGTACGAAGTGATGCGCGCCAAACCCGGAACGAAGGTTCCTGAGAAGCTCGTGGACCTGTACCAGAACTTCACCGAAAACCCTGACGACCGCGGGTTGCGCGACAAGCCACGCCCGATCACCGAACAGACGCCCGACGCCTTCGAGCGCGTAGAAGGACGCTATCTCCAGTACTTCCTCCAGGAGATCCCCTACCTCTGTGGCTTCGTGGATCTCGCCCTGGCGAAGCTCCCTGCAAAGCTCGATTACGGAAGACCACTGATGGACAGGGTGCGCGCGTTCAGGCTCACGCCACGGCTTGCGCAGGTGGTGCGTGGCGACGCTGGTCTCAACCGGGTGTCGGTAACGGTGCTGCCGGACTTCCAGGTAATCGTCGAAGCGCCGTCGTGGCCCGATCGCGAGATCGAAGTCCTCGCGCAACTTTGTGTGACCGTCAAGGAGGACGGACCAATTCACCATCTGAAGATCGACCGAAAGCAGGTGGTTGCGTGGGCCGCGGGCCAGCGAGAGGATGGAGGCGCGAAGACCCTTCTCGAGACACTCTCGGGACGACCCATGCCCGGCAATGTGTCGTCGGAGTTGGATGCGTGGTGCGGCCACGCCGAAAAGCTCACGGTGCTTGAGAACGTCGCGGTGGTCGAACTGCGTGGGCCCGACGCAGATGCCGTGCGTGGCGAGTTGGGCAAACTGGTGGTGGATCAAGGGTCCCGGGGCTTTGTCGTGACGACCGACCCCGAGCGCACAGTCGCAGTGCTGGAGCAACGGCAACGTGTGCCGCGTGTGATCACCCACGGGAAAGCCCGCTTTGCGGAGTGCGATGGATTGCTCGGAGCACCGGCACGAAGCTCGCGACGCGCCGTGCCAGCACCCCCGCAACGACGCCGCGCGAGGGTGGGCTTGGAAGACCTTGTGGGCGTCCGCAGCGACGACCCGAAGCTACTGATCGCATTGCGCGATGCGCTTGTCGAGGCGAAGTGCTGGTGCAACGCGCTCCGCGACGACAAGGTGCTGCTGGTGCGAGCAAAGGACCTACTCTTGATGCGCACGGCGTTGCGGCGGCTGGCAGATCGCTTCGAGGTCGACGAGACGCCTTGAGCTCGCGAAGCAAGCCCGCGGAGAGTGTCGCGCCGCTGCCCGATCGCCCACTGGTGGTGCAGCGCGACGGGACCCTGCTGCTGGACACTGACGGTCCATCGTACGCTACCGTACGGGATTTTCTCGGAGGCTTCGCACAGCTCGATCGTTCGCCCGAGAGGGTGCACACCTACCGCCTCACGCCGCTGTCACTCTGGAATGCGGCGGCGGTGGGCTACACGCTGGAGAGCATTGCGCAGACGCTGGAGACCTGGTCGCGCTACCCCGTTCCCGCCGAGACACTGGCTCTGGTGCGCGATCAACTCTCACGCTTTGGCCGCACGCGACTGCTTCCTGGGGAGCACGGTGAGCTGGTGCTGGCGAGTGCTGACCCGCAGGTGCTGGCCCTGGCGGTGTCTGACACGCGGACGAGCGCGCTTGTGCGACGACGCAACGACGGTGAGCTCTCCGTGGCTGCGCGTGACCGCGGGGCGCTCAAGCAGGCGATGGTGCATCTCGGGTATCCGATTGAAGACCTGTGCGGCTACGTCGACGGCGCGCCGCTCAAGGTCACGCTGCGCGATCGAGACGGTCATGGACGCCCCTTCGCCATGCGACCGTATCAGGTCGCGGCGGTGGAGACCTTTCACGACGGAGGTGGTGTTCGCGGCGGCGCTGGGGTGATCGTGCTCCCATGCGGCGCGGGAAAGACCGTGGTGGGCATCGGGGCCATTGCCCGGATCGGAGCGCGGACGCTGGTGCTGACCACCAGCACGCTGGCGGCGCGACAGTGGATCGATGAACTACTCGACAAGACCGACCTCCCCCGCGACGCGGTGGGGGAATACACGGGGCACCGCAAAGACGTGCGCCCCATCACGGTGGCAACCTACCAGATGCTCACCCACCGACCGTCGAAAGACGGAGGGTTTCCGCACCTCGAACTTCTACGCGACGCGGGCTGGGGACTGCTGGTCTACGACGAGGTGCACACCCTCCCGGCGCCAGTGTTCCGCGCGACAGCGGAACTGCAAGCGCGGCGACGGCTCGGGCTCACGGCGACGCTCGTGCGCGAGGACGGCCGCGAAGACGACGTGTTCGCGTTGATCGGCCCCAAGCGCTTCGAGGTGCCATGGAAGGTGCTGGAGAGTCAGCGGTACATCGCACAGGCCTTCTGCACGGAGGTGAGGGTGGCGCTGACCGACAAACGACGGGTGGCCTATGCGTTGGCGCCGAACCGTGACCGCTTTCGCATGGCGGCAGAGAATCCCGCGAAGGTCGCCCTGGTGCGGGCGCTGTTGGCGGTACATCCGACGGTGCCAGCGTTGGTGATCGGGCAGTTTCTCGACCAGCTCGGCGTGCTGTCGAAGGCCCTGGGCCTGTCGTTGATCACGGGGGCGACGCCGGAGTCCGAGCGCGAGCGGCTCTTTGAGCGCTTTCGCCGAGGCGACGAGCGCGCGTTGGTAGTCTCCAAGGTAGCCAACTTCGCCATCGACCTTCCCGACGCGGGCTTGCTGGTGCAGGTGTCGGGCACCTTCGGGTCGCGGCAGGAGGAAGCCCAGCGCCTCGGTCGCGTGCTGCGACCCAAGGCGCAGCCCTCACGATTCTACACGCTCGTCTCGCGCGACACGGTGGAGCAGGACTTCGCGGCAAAGCGACAACTCTTCCTCGTGGAACAGGGCTACCGCTACGAGATCGTACCGGGCGAAGACATCGAGACCGGGTGAGGGGTGCGAGGGGGGGTGACCGATCATCAACGGAGGATTGATCGTGTGTGTCAGGGATTGCCCATGTCTGACGCCGCTGCGGACGGTGGCGCGGCCTTTGGGGTGTGCCGGAATCTGACCCGCTCACTCCGTGGTGCGCAGCGCAAACTCGTGAAGCGGCTGCGTGTTGCGCAGGATGAACCACAGGCGATCAAACACCCCGAGTTGGCCGAGGAGCACGTCGAAGCTTGGGTGCAAGCGTTCCGCAAAGAATACGGGCACTGCCGTCAGCGTGATCACTGTACCGGCTGCGGAGAGCACCAGGTCGACGTGCACGGCGTAGGCTCGCACCATCCCGCCTCCCGCACCGATGATCGTCCGCTCGGGACCCCGAGCGAGTTCGCGGTCGGAGATCCCCAGATCCGTCGCTGCCTCGCGCGGAAACACGGTGAGTGCCGACCCGGAGTCGACGAGGGCATCGTATCCGAGGGTCTCCACGGTGCTGCGCCGCAGGCGAGCCCGCACCAAAGGGAACCTCTCCCCATGGACGTGCGTGAGCGACTTCCGGAGTAGTTCCCCATGCCGTCCAGGAGCCGACTCCAGGAGCCATGAAACGGTGATAGATCGTCTGGGCGATGTCCGGCGTAGAGGCCGTTCAATCTATGGTGCCTGGAGCCCGTGGAGTAGTTTGGTCGGAGGGTCCGCAAGCCCCAAGGACTGTTCCCCCTGCCTCGTGTGGGAGAGGACGAATGATAGAGTTTCATCGTGCGGATTCCGTGCCGGGCGTCGCGTTCACCCGGAGGTACGGATGGAATTGAAGTACGCTCGATGTGCAGGGCTGGATGTGCACAAGGACACCGTGGTTGCCTGCCTACGGGTCGAGGAGTGCGGTCGCG
>VFSW01014871.1_pt1 | contig 10727 bp, 7 predicted proteins | sample 5358111 | NCBI WGS metagenome assembly VFSW01 (sample SAMN11554181, study PRJNA540505) | mine drainage metagenome | isolation source: sediment from site ElyBrook_90M | place: USA: Ely Copper Mine, Vershire, VT | collected 2017
TCGAGCATCACCCCGAATGCTATGAACCTGAAACGGCCGAACTGTTTCGCGAGGGCCGCGATCCTTTTCATTTGCCGGGGCTGCATTTTACGCGCGAGTCGACAGAGTCTATGGCCATCAACCAGATCGGCGGGGGCGCTGTCATCATGGCGGGATCGGGTATGTGCACCGGCGGTCGAATCAAGCACCACCTGAAGCACAACCTTGGACGCCACGACAGCAGCGTGATCTTTGTCGGATATGCAGCCACCGGCACGCTGGCTCGCCAGCTCATCGATGGCGAGAAAGAGGTCAAAATCCACGGCGAAGAAATTACGGTACATGCCAAAATTTATACGATCAACGGATTTTCGGCTCATGCCGACCAGGCAGAACTGTTAGCCTGGCATAAACAAATCGCTGGCGTCGCGCAAACTTTTCTTGTTCACGGCGAAGAACTGGCCATGAGCAATTTTGCTACGTTGTTAAAAGATACGAAGGTCGAGATGCCCAAGCTCAATCAGGTGTTTGAACTGTAAACCTTAAAACCGTAGTTCAAGCCACAGAACTCACAGAGGAAAACAAAGCCTGTCGCGCATAAGGCAAGTTTTTCTGTTGCGGCGTATGATATGCGCGTTTTAGTCAATTTACAGAGGGTGCCCTATGAAAAAACAGCGTGATATTTACACATCCCCACTGGATGCGCTGGTGACAGTGAGCAAACAACTCAGTCTGTATGAAAACCAGCTCGGCATGGATTCAGAAACATTTTTTGACCGCTATCAAAAAGGCTGGATCGGCGATGATGCCATCTCAATAGAATGGGCAAACGCTTATCAGCATTATGTTGCGCTGCACCAGCAATTGGAGAGTAAGTTGCGTGTTGCTGCATAGTTTTCTGGAGCGCTATTTGACAGAAATTGAGGCGGCGGCTCACCCAGCTGCCCGCCTATGCCGAGAATTATGTAGAGGAAATTCTAACCTCAGAGCGTGCTAATCTGCGCATACGTCTGCGCTTTCAAAGCAGCTGCCTACTGGAAATTAACGAAGCGATTATCGTTGAAAATGGCGTGCTCAAAACGCTGGGCTATCGCTACCACTTTCAAAGAGCAGGCAATGAACTGATGTTCCGTTATGACAATACGCCACACTTTCCCGATTTGCCGAGCTACCCACATCACAAACATCTTGGCGATGACGTTATTGTGCAGCAAATGACCTTGTGTTAAATTCTTCACGGCAGGACGGCCAATAAAATTAAGTATCTCCGTCGTAGAGCTGAAGCCGGGTTCTAGATGGATTTAATCCTTCAGTAAGAGAGGCAAGCCATCATGAAAAAAACTGTGCGACTAGGAATCGTTGCGGTCATATTTTGCATTCATTCATCGGCCTTTGGAGCCGAGACAACGAATAAACAATATGCCGCACGCACTGAATTGCAGCCGATCCAGACGCTAACACTCACGGATCAGCAGTTCCTGACAGGCAATGACAAGGGCGAGCCCGTGACGATAACAGGCGAGCTTCGCATCGCCCAGGGTGCCGGGCGTCTGCCGGTGGTCGTGCTCCTGCACGGCGGAAATGGTCTCACGGCAAACATTGATTATTGGTCCAGAGAACTGAATGCGATGGGTATATCGACATTCGCGCTCGACAGTATGACTGGCCGCAGACTTACACAAGTGCTCACAAAAAATGAGGCGCTCGGTCGGCTCGCTTTTACGCTCGACAGCTATCGCGCGTTGGCCGTTCTGGCCAAGCATCCACGCGTTGATCCAGACCGAATCGTCCTGATGGGTTTTTCGCGTGGTGGACAGGATGCGCTTTATGCAAGCCTCACGAGATTCCAACGCATGTGGAACAAGTCAGGCGTGGAGTTTGCCGCCTATCTTGCGCTTTACCCGGATTGCGCGATGACCTATCAGGCGGAAACCGATATTGCGGATCGGCCGGTACGCATCTTTGGCGGCACAACCGACGATGTTGCGCCGGTTTCCGCCTGCAAAAGTTATGCGGAACGGTTGAAAACTGCGGGCCACGATGTTGAAATTACCGAATATCCAAACGCTCCACATGCATTCGATAATCCGATCGGCGCAGAACCTGCAGCCATGCTGCCGGGATTGCAGAGTGTAAAAAATTGTAAGATACGCGAGGAAGCGAACGGGGTTCTTGTCAATCTGGAGACCAGCCTGCCATTCAGCTACAAGGATGCCTGTGTTGTGCACGGAGGGCATCTGGGCCACGACCCGATTGCCACCGAAGCGGCCACAGCGTCCGTCAAGACTTTCCTGAGGCAGACGTTCAAGCTCCCATGACTATATAATCTGTTCAGAGATTATGATCCGAAGGTCGGTAGGTATGTGGAAGAAGATCCTATTGTCATTGGGGTCTAGATTTGTAGCATAGCTCATGTCATATTTTTAATATCATATCACGCTCCATCAGCGCAGCTCATTGCCTGACGGCTCAAGAAGAAATGCGAAGCGGGATAGCAGCGCATGAAGAATGGGATTGCGGTGGCGGTAATAATGCCAGACATCGACCAGCTCGCAGCCCAGCTCTTTCTTGAAGTGGTAACTGGTTTCGCCAAACTCGATTTCCTTGTATCCCCTTTGCGTGCATATCTCCAGCGCATGCAGGTACAACGCAAAATAAAGATCATGCTCGCGGCTGATCGTGTAATCCATGCCGAGATATTTGCCGACAACCTTATCACCCTTCGGCAACATCTGCGCGAAACCGACCAGCTGATCATTCAGGAATGCGAGTACGTAAATGCTGAGCTGTGATGTATTTAAAAAATATTCGGTAGACAAACACTCAAACTGAATCGGGGATCGGTTGCGGGTATTCAGATAGAGCTGATGCACGCGCTCAAGATACTCGACAGGCAAACCATCGTGCGCTTCAAAGCGCAATGCCGAGGATGCTTTGAGCTTCCGCTTGAGATCGTTGCGCTTCTTGTGTCCGTGCAAGCTACTCCAGAAGTCACCTTCAAAATGCAACACCGCCACCGGCAATCCGGCAACGCGAACAAAACCTGTAGCCGGCAGATCATTAGCAAAACCCTTGTAAGCGACGATGGGCACTTTTCGACGCAACAGTTCATACGCGGCATCAAGCAGCGTCTCGCTGATCTGTCCATCTATGCGCCCGAAGGCTGCCGTCGGGTGACCGACGCAGGCGATGCGCAAACTCAATTTGCCGAACAGCCGCTTTAACAAGCGATTGTCCAGCATGGTGTTGAGCTTGAAGTCGGTCACAAAATAAGGGATCACCGCCACGCGCTCCCCTGCCCTCATGGCCACCAGATAAGCCATTGCGAATCCGGGAATGGCATGCTGGCTCGCGCGGTAGAATTCTTTCCCCTCCGGCCATTCATCGAGGAAATTGTCCGGGGTATCTTCAGTGTCAACTAGCTGGATCTCGCTCATGTCAGGCATCTTGTGCAGCCCTTTGCTCAAAACTTATGATAACTGGTCTCACCAAATTCGATCTCATTGCAATCTCAAAGCGTCACGCTCAACAGCCAGCCTGCCACACCGCTGCCGATGACCACGAGCCACGGTGGCAGCTTCCAGAACATCAGCGCGGTCAGGGCAACCAGGGCCAGCCCGAAATCCTGAGGCTGATGTATCGCGCTTGTCCATACCGGATGATAAAGCGCTGCGAGCAGCAGGCCAACTACAGCGGCGTTGATACCGGCAAGCATCGACTGCGTGCGCAAATTGCGGCGCAATCTCTCCCAGATCGGCAAGGCACCCATGACCAACAGAAAAGAAGGCGCGAAAATCGCCAGCAGGCATACCACGCCGCCGACCCAGCCCGATGGCGCTGTGTTCATCGAGCCCCCAAGGAATGCGGCAAACGTAAACAATGGGCCGGGCAATGCCTGCGCTGCACCGTATCCGGCGAGGAACGTTTCATTGCTGACCCAGCCTGAAGGAACCACTTCGACCTGCAATAGCGGCAGCACAACGTGACCGCCGCCGAACACGAGTGATCCTGCGCGGTAAAAGGCGTCCACTTCAGCGATGAACTGACCCGGCAGCGCTTCTGTCAATATAGGCAGACCGATCAGCAAAACAAAAAACAGCGACAGCCAAAGGGCGCCAGCGCGGTGACTCACGGTAATCGGCAGCGGATCATGTTCATACACTTGTGCGGGTGCGAACAGCAGCAATCCCGCGAAACCTGCAAGCACCATCACACCGATCTCTTCCCATGCAGAAGGGACAAGCAAAACAATGCAGGCGGCGACAGCCATGATGGTGACGCGCCGCGCACCCTGGCAGAGGTTGCGTGCCATCCCCCACACCGCCTGAGCCACGATAGCGACCGCCACGATTTTCAATCCGTGCAGCACACCCGGCGCAATCGCATCGCTATGGCTTGCCAATCCCAGTGCAAACAGGATCATCGCAATGGTCGAAGGCAGTGTAAATCCCGCCCAGGCTGCGAGTGCGCCTGCATATCCTGATCTAAACAGACCCAGCGCCATGCCTGCCTGGCTGCTGGCAGGCCCCGGCAGGAACTGGCAGAACGCGACCAGATCGGCGTAACTGCGTTCGGTAAGCCACTGACGTCGCGTGACAAATTCATCCCGGAAATAGCCCAGATGCGCAATGGGACCGCCAAACGAGGTCATGCCCAGACGCAGGAAGATCAAAAAAATTTCCAGGACGCCTTCCTTGCGCTCTTGCGCAATAGCTGTTTCCGCTGCCTTCATGAGTGATGCCAGATATCGTAATTCAGGGCTGCCATTATGTCGCATTCCGCGAGCGAAAATCGATAAAGATTATGGCTCGATCAACGCAGCCCTTCACAGCTGAAAGGCCAGCCACAACAGCAGGCCTTCGCCAATCTCACGCCAGATTTTTGGCCTCCTTGCATGGTAGGGAGTGGCTTTGTCCAGTTGACGGGCTATCCATTGTGCAAAACGTTTAACATCGTTTTCATCATAGAATGCAATCATCATTTCATAGTTCAGGAACAGGCTGCGCTGGTCCAGATTGGCCGATCCCGCAAGAGCTACTTCATCGTCGATCACCAAAGCCTTGGCATGGATCATGTTGGGCAGGAACCACACGCGTGCGCCCGCTGCGGTTAGTTCACGCAATGCGCGGTGCCGTGCAAGATCCGCCAGACGATGGTTGGATTTTTTGGGCAACAGCAGATCAACCGCAACACCCCTGCGCGCGGCAAGCGTGAGCGACATCAGCAGCGTGGGATCGAGCACAAAATAGGGCGTGACGGCCAGAATGGATTTACGGGCATTGAAAAAACTCGACACCAGCAGCGTGTAGAGCGTATCGTCCGTCTGGTCAGGTCCGCTGACGATCAGTTGTCCGACAGCAGATTCAGGCGCCAAATCCTGATGGATAGCAGGCTCCCGATGCAGCGTACCCGTTGCAAAATTCCAGTCCAGATCAAACTGCCGTTGTGCTTGCCGTGCGAGCTTGCCATGCAAGTCGAAAGTGAGATCAATCCATGGCACAGCTGAACCGCCTTTAAAATATTCGGCCGCAAGATTTCTGCCTCCGCTCCAGAGATGCTCGCCATCGACGATGAGCATCTTGCGGTGATTGCGCAAGTTGGTTCGTCCCCGCAGAGACGATCTCAGAGGCGGCACGAAAAATATCACTTGAACGCCTGCCTGCGACAGCGCTGTAAAGTCAGTACGGGTGCCAAGATAGGCGCCCACACCGTCGATCAGCAGTCTCACCTTGATGCCGGTTCTGGCCTTGCGCTTTAATCTGTCGGCGATTTCCTCGCCCATGCTGTCCTGCGCAAAGATGAAAGTGCAAAGATCAATGGTGCGCTCCGCACTCTCTATCATACTGCGCAGCGCCTGCAGTGCCTCTGTACCATCTTCGTGAATTGCAAGCTGTTGATAGGAAGCAGCCTCTGGCAGCGCCATGATAGCTGCGAGCTGTTGCGTTCTGGAGTTAAGCGTATCAGCGCAAAAAGTCTGCGCTGTGAATTCACGTCTTGCCGCACGATGATTGCCCACCTTGCGTCTGCCGAACATCAGATAAAGCGGCAAGACCACGTAGGGGAGCAACAAGAGCGAGACAACCCAGGCGATCGCAGCCGAGGGATGGCGGTGCAGATGCATGTTGTGCGAGGAAAAAGCATAAACAGCCAGAGCCACCATCACAAACAGGCCATGCAACGTCATCCAATGGCTGACGATGTATCCACTCATATGGGGAATGCGCTCAACTTTTCGGACTCAGTCATTCCTGCCATTTCCAGTTGCGTATCTCCGGCATATCTTCGCCGTGCCTGTTGATATATTGTCTGTGCTCGATCAGTTTGTCCTTGAGCTGCTGTTTCAGATAGATGCCTTTATCGCCCGTCTGCGGCAGGCGGTCTATCGCGTCCATCACCAGATGAAATCTGTCCAGGTCGTTCAGCACCGTCATGTCAAAGGGCGTGGTGATTGTACCTTCCTCCTTGTAACCCCGTACATGGAAATTGCCGTGGTTGGTGCGGCGATAGGTCAGCCGGTGTATCAGCCATGGATAGGCGTGATAAGCGAAAATCACCGGCTTATCCTTTGTGAACAGCTCGTCAAAATCCATGTCGCTCAAGCCGTGCGGATGCTCTGATGGCGGTTGCAGCTTCATCAGGTCGACGATATTGACCACGCGAATCTTCAGCTCTGGCAGATGCCCGCGCAATATGGAAACGGCGGCCAGCGTCTCCAGCGTCGGCACGTCGCCGCAGCACGCCATCACCACGTCGGGGGCTGATGCCTGATCGTTGCTGGCCCAGGTCCAGATGCCGATACCTTCGGTGCAGTGCTTGACGGCTGCATCCATCGACAGCCATTGTGGCGCCGGATGCTTGCCTGCGACCACCACGTTAACGTAATGACGACTGCGCAGACAATGATCCATCACCGACAGCAGGCAGTTTGCATCTGGCGGAAAATAAACGCGCACAACTTCGGCCTTCTTGTTCACCACGTGATCGATGAAGCCCGGGTCCTGATGGGTGAAACCGTTGTGATCCTGGCGCCAGACATGGGACGTCAACAGATAATTCAGCGAGGCAATCTTGCGCCGCCACGGCAGATGTGCGGTCACCTTGAGCCACTTGGCATGCTGGTTGAACATCGAATCCACAATGTGAATAAACGCCTCGTAACAGTTGAAAAGCCCGTGCCTTCCCGTGAGCAGATAGCCCTCGAGCCAGCCTTCGCACTGGTGTTCGCTTAGCATTTCCATCACGCGCCCGGCAGGTGCGAGAAGTTCGTCGTTCGGCTCTGTGGCAGCATCCCACTGTCGCCGGGTCACTTCGAACAGCGCTTCCAGTCCGTTGGAGAGCGTCTCGTCAGGGCCAAACACGCGGAAGTGCTCGCTGTTGAGTTTTATCACATCGCGCAAAAAGGGGCCGAGCACATGCGTGTCGCCTGTGCCGGGCGTACCTGGCACAGGCACGCCAATCGCATAGTCGCGAAAATCCGGCATACGCAAGTCGCGCAGCAGCATGCCGCCGTTGGCGTGGGGATTCGCACCCATGCGCCGTTTGCCTTGAGGCGCCAATTCGGCAATTTCAAACTTCAGACGACCCTGTTCATCGAAGAGCTCCTCCGGGTGGTAGCTTTTCAGCCATGCTTCCAGGAGCCTGAGATGTTCGGGATGGGTATTCGGGTTGAGCGGCACCTGGTGCGCCCGAAAGGTACCCTCGATCTGCAAACTGTCGACCACCTTGGGGCCGGTCCATCCCTTGGGAGACTTGAGGACAATCATCGGCCAGCGCGGGCGCGCAAGGTTGCCGTTGACGCGGGCATCGTGCTGGATTTGCCGAATGTCACAGATCGCCTTGTCCAGCGTGCCGGCCATGAGTTGATGCATCGCTTCCGGTTCATCCCCTTCCACAAAATAAGGCGTCCAGCCGTAACCCTTCAGCAGTTGCTCCAGTTCGTCGTGTTCGATGCGCGCAAGGATGGTCGGGTTTGAAATCTTGTAACCGTTAAGGTGCAGAATAGGCAACACCGCGCCATCGGTAGCCGGATCAAGAAACTTGTTGGAATGCCAGGAAGTGGCCAAGGGACCTGTTTCCGCTTCGCCGTCGCCGACGACACAGGCCACAATCAGACTGGGATTGTCGAACACCGCCCCGAAAGAATGGCTTAACGAATAGCCCAGTTCTCCCCCCTCGTGGATCGAGCCCGGACACTCCGGCGATGCGTGACTCGGTATGCCGCCCGGAAACGAAAACTGTATAAATAGTTTTTTGAGCCCCTCTTCATCCTGGCTGATGTTGGGATAAACTTCGCTGTAAGTCCCCTCAAGGTATGTATTGCCGACGACCGCAGGACCGCCATGTCCCGGGCCTGACACATAAATCATGTTGAGCTCGTATTTGTTGATGACCCGGTTCAGATGCGTGTAAATAAAGTTTTGTCCCGGAGTCGTTCCCCAGTGTCCCAGCAGCATGCGTTTAACATCGGATGCTGCAAGTGGCCGCTTCAGCAGCGGGTTGTCGTACAGATAAATCTGGCCGACCGACAGATAGTTGGCGGCCCGCCAGTAAGCGTCCATTTTGTAAAGAATATCCGGCGATAACGGTTTATCTGAAAACTCAGGCTTTTTCATCAATACTTTCCTTTTCAATTGGAAGGCCCAGTGTCAGGCAAACTGACTTGGCAATCATCAGTTCCTCGTCCGTGCGCATAACGCGAACCATGACCTGTCCTTGAGCATTTGAAATCACAGCGTCATTGCTTGCATTGCGCTTGTCATCGATCCTAATGCCAAGAAATTCCAGACCCTCACAAATTCTGCCGCGAATGACTGCCGCGTTTTCACCTATGCCGCCTGAAAACACCAGCGTGTCCAGACCGCCCAGTGCCGCCGCGTATGCACCGATATATTTCTTGACCTGATAGCAAAACAGCTCTATTGCTTCCACCGCGCGCTCATCGGTCGCCGCATTCATAAGCAAATCCCGCATATCTGAACTTGTTTCGGATACGCCCAGCATTCCGGACTCATGATTGACCAGATGGTTAAATTGTTCCGGGGTCAGTTTTTGTATTAAAAATCTTGCCACACCGGGATCCAGATCACCCGTGCGGGTGCTCATCATCAAACCGGAGGTCGGCGTAAAACCCATGCTGGTATCAATGCTCTGTCCATTGTGAACCGCAACAAGGCTTGCACCGTTGCCGAGATGCGCAAGAATGATTCGGCCGCGGCTTGCCGCAGGATCGCCAAGTCGCGCAAGTTCCTGCATCATAAACGCATACGACAAACCGTGAAACCCGTAGCGCCTTATCCCCTGCGACTCGTATCGGCGCGGGATGGGCAGCAATTGCGCCACGCGAGGCATGGCGTAATGAAATGCCGTATCAAAACACGCCACTTGGGGCAGTTGCGGATAGCGATGGAAAAAAGCTTCGATTAATTCAATCTCACCGGGCAGATGTTCTGGGTCGTATGAGATGATCTGCTTCATGTCATCTATAAACACCCTGGACACCAGCTCTGGCTGGATGTGGCTCATGCCATGAACGATGCGATGCCCAACCGCAACTACGCTGGAAAAATCAATTTCTTTAGCCAGCCAGTCAAGCAGAAAATTTGCCGCCAAACTGTGATTGGCAGCTTCGATACTGAAACTGTTTTGCAGATGGCTATCCGTGAAAGACAGATTCGCGCCGTGTAAACCGATACGGTCAATTTTTCCCGACAACACTCGTTGCCACCTTGCACCGATCTGGTATAGCGCAAACTTGACGCTCGATGATCCGCCGTTGATTGTCAGGACGTGTGGGGCGTGATTCATGGCCGTCTCCGATATCATCGCTGCCACAAAATCCGGACAGATTCGAGCGGAATCGCAACGCCTGCATGATAGGGAATGAGTCGGGCGGTATAGTCACTCGCAGGACGCCGTGCGGAAACCTCCGCACGATAGGCGAAACCCGCGCCGACCAGTTGCCTGGCGCGCGTCATTCTCACGCATTCGGGCAGCGCACCGTTGATTCCATTGGCGTAAAGCTCGACACACACCGCATCAGGTTCGAGATCATTGAGATATACCTGAATTTCAAATATATGCAGGTTGTCAACCGTCTCAAACTTCATTTCGCCGAAACGCAATGCATTCCATTTGAGATCGAGATCGCGCTGCCAGTCAACCATATTTACACCCATTGCGCCCTGGTCAGCTGCGCGCTCAAGATAGGCCGAAGCTGCCGGAAGATAGTGTTGTTCCGTGTACTCACGCACCGCGCGGTTGCTTGAAAAACGCGGGGTCAGCTGCGCCATGCTCTTCCTCATACGATTGACCCAGGCTGTGGGAATACCACGCTCATCTCGCGCATAAAATTCGGGGATCACCTCGCGCTCGAGCAGATCGTATAAAGCCTCAGCTTCATGGGCATCCCAGGCAGGATCGCTGTCGTGTTCCAGCCCATCACCCAGCGCCCACCCTACTTCCGGCGTGTAAGCTTCCGCCCACCAGCCGTCGAGTTCAGACAGGTTGATGCCACCGTTGACCAGCACCTTCATGCCGCTCGTTCCGCACGCCTCCCAGGGGCGGCGCGGCGTGTTGAGCCAGACATCCACGCCCTGCACCAGCTGTTCGGTCAGCTGCATGTCGTAATCGCCGAGAAATATCACATGCGGGCGAACCTCTGGCCCGCGGATAAAATTCACCCATGCCTGGATCAGCGATTGCCCTGCCTCGTCTGCCGGATGCGCCTTGCCCGCCATGATGAGCTGCAC
>VFSW01014872.1_pt1 | contig 10727 bp, 9 predicted proteins | sample 5358111 | NCBI WGS metagenome assembly VFSW01 (sample SAMN11554181, study PRJNA540505) | mine drainage metagenome | isolation source: sediment from site ElyBrook_90M | place: USA: Ely Copper Mine, Vershire, VT | collected 2017
CCATTGCCAAGTGGCTCACCATTCAACCGCGTGACGGGTGTGATCGGCGGAAGCGCCTCGGTGGATGGCATCGCGTACAACTCGCTGACGCTCGATAAAGTCGCGCATACTTTCACGATGCCTGGCCTGGGCGTGAATGTGCCGATTCCCGGTGATGTGCCCGCTGGAAAGAGCGGCGTCACCGTGACATTCAGCTTCATGACCGGTGGTGATGGCGTCTACATGTGGCAGTGCATGGATCCCTGCGGCGCCGACCCGAACGGCTGGGGTGGCCCGATGACGATGAAGGGCTACATGATGGGCAGCGCGACCGTCGTCGGATAGCCCGCGCTCCTATCTCCTGATGACATGCCAAGAGCCACTGGTGGGAATCCCGCCAGTGGCTCTTGGCATGTCAGAGAATGGGGTTAATCTGTGGGATTGCTGGCGAGCATGTAGCCAACGCCAGTCTTGGTCAGCAGATAGTGCGGGTGGGCTGGATCCGGTTCCAGCTTGCGGCGCAGGCGATTGACATTTACCTGGAGCAGATGGCTCTCACCCTCGTACTCCTCGCCCCAGACATGCATGAGTAAGAGATCCTGCGTGATAACCCGTCCGGCGTTTTGCGCGAGGTAGGCCAGTACGCGATACTCTACAGGGGTGAGGTCTACATCTTTTCCGGCCATGGTTACGCGGCGCTGCCCATAGTCAATGCTCAGCTCACCAATGGTGATCGCTGCCTGCGCGCTGTGTGTGGCGTCTCCATGCGCATTCACCTGTGCGCGGCGTAGGACGGCGCGCACCCGCGCGAGCAGCTCATCCACGCTGAACGGTTTCGTCAGGTAGTCGTCGGCGCCAAGGTCGAGGCCACGAATCTTGTCTTGATCAGCGCCGCGCGCGGTCAGAATGATGATGGGCAGGCTGGAAAATTCCCGCACTCGCTGACATACAGCGAAGCCATCGAGCTTTGGCATCATCAGATCGAGGAGTACGAGATCGGGCATGTGCGCTTCGATCTGTTCGAGCGCTTGCTGACCATCGCTTGCGCCGATGACCTCATAGCCGTCCATTTGTAGGTTGCGTGTCACCAGCCGGAGCAATTGTGGATCGTCATCGGCTGCGACCACTGTTGTTTTCTTTGCGGGCATACTCAGCCACCTCATTTCGTACCGCTGTCGTCTATTCGTCGGGTGTGCGTGCGCTCAACGTTCTCCCGGTTCGCTATTCTGGCGCCATATCGCAGTGTCGTCTCATGTATTTTACGCTGAAACGCTCCGGTTTCGCTTTACGTAGAGACTCGCGTGTATTCCATCTGCAGCGGATGGGCAATGCCCGCGCCACTGCGGGATGGCGCTGGCGTCGCGCCGCCGCTCATCTGGCAGGCGCGCAATGCTGTGCGCTGCTGTGCGCTGCTGGCTGGCGCGCATGATGCTCGCTGCTAGAGGGTATACTGCGTGTGTGCGCAGTACGTGTGGCGATGGGATGCAGGCGCGCATCCAGACCGGTTATGCCAGCGATGCGCGCGCGGTGAGGGGCAGTATGAAGGCGCAGATTCCCCAGGAACGTTCAACAGCATCCTCGACGCTGGAGAGTGAGGAACCTTCCGCAATGGCGATGCGATGGCCAACGGGTATACAGGCGATGAATGAGATTGCGCGCAGGGCCAGATACATCTCACGCATCTGGTGGGATGCGCCCACGATGATGTGGCTGCGACGTCTCACGATGAATACGCGACGCGCGCCGTGGTCTGGAGTTGCTGTGATCATCGGTGGCGCGATTATGACGACACTGTTTATCATGGCCCTCGACCAGCTTACCTACCTACCAAACCACGGCATCATCTATCTGCCTGTGATCGCGTTCATCGCCTACTACTGGGATTGGTGGCATGGCGCTATCGCTGCGCTCGTTGGTCTTTTCTGCATCTATCTGTTCTTCGCGCAGCCCTTCGGACATTTCAAGCTGCTGACTCCCAGCGTAACCGCGCAGTTGACCACAGACGCCGCCGTCATCGCATTTGTGATGGCGATTGTGCAGCTTGCCGCTAGCCGTCGCGCGATGGCGGAGCGTGAAGCGACCCGTTTCGCCGCGCTGACATCAGTCGGGCTGGCGCTGGCGGGTGAGTTGAACGAGGAGCGCCTGTTACGTCTCATCGCAAGGACAGCGTGTGATCTGACTGGAGCGGGCTTTGCGGCGTTTACCCTGCGTCCGGTGGACTCCGGCGGGCGTCCGATGGCGCCTGCGCGAGGCGATATGTTTCATCTGGCTGCGGTCGTCGGTGTGACGCCAGAGCAGGAGGCGCTGTTCAGGCACATGCCGCTCGGTGGGAAGGGGCTGCTGGAGCCGATCTTCCGTCAAGGCAAGACTGTGCGTGTCTCCGATGCGTCAGCGCCGTATACCAGCCATACCGCTGAGGGCGGGAAAGGCCCGCGAAACGATGAGCCGCGTGGGCTAACACGGGCCTACACGGGGAGCGCTGCGACGGCGGTTGATCTTGCCAGTGTGGGAACGCCACGCGGGCATCCATTCGTCAGGAGCTTCCTGGGAGCGCCTCTGCTGGATCGAATGGGCGATGTGCGTGGGGGGTTACTGCTGGGGCATGTCGAGCCAGATCGCTTCACCGCCGAGGATGAGCGATTGCTGTTGGGTCTGGCCGCTCAGGCAGCCAGCGCGCTAGAAAACGCGCACCTCTACCTCGCTGCGCAGTCGCAGGCTCAGGAGCTGGATGTCATCTTCGAGAGCATCGCCGACGGAATCACGCTTGTGGATGCGCGCGGGCAGACTGTGCGCGAGAATGGCGCCGCGAAAGCATTGCGCGATTCCCTGGCCGCGACGAGTGACGCTCCATTGACACGGCTGATGCCCACGTCGCGCAATGCGGACATTTCCGTCACAACGGTCGCGGGTGAGGCGCGCGAATACGCCGTCACTGTGACACCGGTAGCCGCCCCAACAATACCTGCCAGGCGTGGCGCTGGAATGAGCGATACCTCCGGGCAGGAGCCCAGCGCTGTTGAGACGCTTGACCCGGAGAGCGGTGAGTCCGCTGCGGTGGTCGTCTGGCATGACATTACCGAGGCGCAGCAGCTGAGTGTGGAGCGTCGCGCTCGCGCCGATGCTGATGCGCGGCGGGCGCTCTTGCAGGTGGTGATAGATGAGTTGCCGAGTGGAGTGTATCTGGTGCGCGGCTCAGACGCCCGCCTGGCGCTGGCGAATCGGGCGGCGCTCGATGTCTGGGGAGCGCCGTGGACGATGGGTCAACCCATGCTGGATTTCATGCGCGAGCGTGGGATTCGTGTTGTGCGCCCCGATAATCAGCCGCTGCCACAGGATGAGCTGGCGACATTGCGCGCGGTAAAGACTGGCGAGCCGATGCGACACCATCAGGAGATCATTGTGCGGCCAGATGGTCATGCCGTACCGGTGCTCTTCAATGCGGTGACGATCAGATCGGATTTGCTGCATGATCTGGAGTCGAATACGTCACCGCTTGATGCGAGCGATCAGCGGATGGTGCTGGTGGTGGTGCAGGATCTGACACCGCTGAAGGCAGCTGAGCAGATCAAGGATGAGTTCATCGCGATGGCGGCGCATGAGTTGCGCACCCCGATGGCGGCAGTCAAAGGTTATGCGGAGATGCTCCAGCGGAATTCAACCGGCCAGAATGGGGCGCCGCTCGATGAGTGGCAGCTGGAGGCGCTGGACTCGATTGATCTGGCGACCACGCGGCTCGTGGATCTCACTAATGACTTGCTCGATGTGTCGCGTTTGCAGGCGAATCGGCTTGAGCTTCATCGTGAGCCACACGATCTGGTCGCGCTGGTGAAGCGGGTGGTCAAGCGCTTCCAGATTACGACGCAGAAACATCACATTATTACGCGCTCCCCACAGGAATATGTCGTATCGAGTATTGATGCTCCGCGTATGGAACAGATTGTGGGCAATCTGCTGAGTAACGCCATCAAATACAGCCCGAATGGCGGTGATATCCTCGCGACAGTCGAGGCGGATGAGCAGGCTGGCGTGGCGCGGGTGAGCATCCGCGATTCAGGTATCGGGATCCCACAGGAGCAGCAAGAGCGCATGTTCGCGCGCTTCGCACGAGCGGAAAACGCCCGCGAACTTGGCATCGGTGGGACAGGGTTGGGCCTGTATCTCTGTCGTGAACTGCTGGCGCAGCTCGATGGGCGTATCTGGTTCGAGTCGCAGGAAGGCGCTGGGACGACGGTGTACTTCGAGACCCCACTCGTCGAAGAAGAACTTGCCGCCTTGTAGTCAGCCACGTAGGCTTACTCAGCCTGCGCTTACCATCTACGCAGGTAGAATGCTTGGCGTCCTGTCAGTGGCTTCGCTATGATGCATAGCAATCTCGCTGCGGGCCAACAGTCAGTGTGGTCATGTTAGTACGCATCGGCAGCCACAGCGGGATGAGGGTCGCAACAAGAAAAATGGATTGCTGGCGTATGGCGATGGGGTGGAAAGCGCATGTTGACCGCGTTCTATCAGACAGCGGCCCAGTTGTGTTTTACCCTGCTGGGATTGTGGTGGCTCGTGCTGCAAACGAAATACAGTGAGTGGGTTTATGATCGGCTGCGTCGGCGTGTCGCATCGAGTATTTCCCTCTACTTTCTGTTGCCGGGCAGCATGAGCCTGATTGCCCTGCTGGCCACGAACCTGTCGCTGTTGTGGCGTGTCGCGTTCGCTGTGGCATGTGTGTTCGGGGCAGTGGCGACGCTACCGATCTGGAGTATGCCACGCGCAGGCGCACTCGACGCCAGCAAGCGACTCGGATTTGGGCTTGCCTCACTCACACCGGCGCGCTGGGTCGGTGTCGTACTCTATCTCGGCATCTTCACCATCTCAGTCGCGCCGCAAATTGCGCAATCTATGGGTATAGCGCCGTTAGTCGTAGCGGGGATTGGCCTCTCGCTCATCGTCGTCCTCGGCGTCAGTCTCGCCTGGGCGTTCTTTCTGGAGACAGCTCCGGCGCCTGCTGGGGGAGATACGAAGTCGCCGCTCGATACCTGATGGTTTGAGGATGCAGGCGAGCGGCGTCTGTGGCAGACACGATGTGGTACCCCCAACGGGATTCGAACCCGTGATCTCCACCTTGAAAGGGTGATGTCCTAGGCCGCTAGACGATGGGGGCGTGCGCGCATACACAGCCATGCAGGTTGTGAGACATGCTCAACTAGTGTACCCGCCAGGCCTGCGCTGTGTCAAGAAAAATGCTCGCTGGGGTTTCATCAAGCTAGCAGGCGCGAGGTGGTTTCTGGTGAACAGGAGTCGGTAGGCGTGGATGCGTTGTGTGTGCGCTATGGCTCCTGGAGCAATGCGCTCACGAGGGCGACGACTTGCTCCACATCGAACGGCTTGCGCAGGAGTACACCGCCATCCACACCGCGCACACTCAGGTCGAGCGCGGTGGACGCCGTGAGGAAAACGACCTGACACCCCTGTGTTTCAGGGGTGGAACGCAAGCGGCGATAGACCTCCGCGCCATCCATATCTGGCAGGCGTACATCGAGCAGGACGATGCGCGGCGCGGACTGCTGGGCGCGTGTGAGCGCCGTACGTCCATTCGCGCTGATATCTATGGACCAGTCTGTGTGGCCTTCCAGTTCGAGCGCGCGGCGAAGCAATCCAGCGACATGTGGGTCATCTTCGACAATCAGAACGCATGCGGGAGAATGCGCCGCAGGAGCGACGGATACAGGAGAAGCCTGTTCCGCAAGCGCGAGCGCGCCTACCGTCTTTGGCGGCAGATTCGCACGCTGGAGCGCATCCTCTGCCGGAACGGTCGGCACGAGCCACACAGTGTCGCGCCGACGGCCCTGCCGTCCAGCGCGGTTGATGGAGACGCTGGCGCTGCGTTCAGTTGGCGGTAGCGTCTTTTGCATGTGTCTGGTCTCCACGGAGGTACACGCCTGATGGCTCTCACGGAATCGCGCGATCAGTCGAAGCCGCTTTGCAACGTCCGCCAGGCATGAGCTTGCCTGCTGGCGTGAGTATAGCACTGCCGCCAGATGGAGCCACGGATTCCAGTACTAACGGCGCATGTGCGATGGGAGCCTCATCGCTCGCGGAGCATGCGCTGGTAGAGCGCTTCGTAGCGCGAAACAGTCGTTTGGAGCGAGAAGTGTGTGGCGATGCGCTGGCGGCACGCCGCGCGGCTATAGTGTGCGGCCCCGCGCAGCGCAGCCGCCGCCTCTGCGATTCGCCCGCCTGGTATGAGCGCGCCTGTTTCTCCGTGTGCGATGACCTCACGGAGTCCGCCGCTGTCGTAGCCGATGACAGGCGTTCCAGCAGCTCCAGCTTCAGCGGCGACCAGACCGAATGGCTCTTCCCAGTGAGATGGGACGAGCACGGCGGTAGCTTCACTCATCAGGCGCCAGACCTGCTCGCGTGTCTGCGGCCCCAGGTAGGTGAGTCGCCGGGGATATTGGGCGAGGAGCGGCGCGATACGGCTGTTGTAGTAGGTCTGGTCGTAGATGTTTCCTGCCAGCTTCAGGTGGAAGTCGGCCATGAGCGCGATCTCAATCGCATCTACGACCCCTTTCTCTGGTGTGATGCGCCCTGCGAAGAGGGCATAGGGTTCTGGCGCGGGCTGCGGGCCGAAAGGGATTGCTGCGATATCTATGCCATTGTAGATGACCGCGTCTATATGGCAGATGTCTTGATATGTGGCGGCGCAGGCCTGTGAGACTGTGACAAGCCACGGCTGGCCAGCGACTCTGGGGTGGTGGGCAGGCGCCAATGCGCCAAGGAGCGCAGAGATCGTGGGGTCAAACGCCGCCATGTGCAGCGTATGCGCGACAGGTATGGGCAGACGCTGCGCGAGGCTGAACGATGGGTCGTCATACGCATGGGCGTGCAGGAGGTCATGCTGGGGTGTGCGGCTGGCGATGAGCGACATGGCGCGCTCGAAGGCTTGTATGACAGCCTGCCCGACGGCTGGCGGCTCCAGCGGGGCGCTTGCGACGTTGCGCGGTGTGGCGAAGTCGGTCGGGCGCACGAGTGTCGCGTCAACGTCAACCTCGGCCAGCGCAACGCCTGGGAGTATGGATGGATCTGACCCCTGTGCGGCGTAGAGTGTGACGGCATGACCGCGCCCGGCCAGCGACACGGCCAGATCGCGCAGCAGCGCCTGCGCGCCGCCGAGGTAGGGCTGGCGGATAGGCGACACGAGTGGGGCGAGGAGCGCGATATCTAGCGGCGCCTCGCTATTAGCGTTAGTCGTCATTGTTGGCTATACCCATGAAGGCGCGCCGTAGTCGCCAATATGCGACGTACGTAGCGACCAGTTGACCAGATTTGAGCCTTGCAGTGTCAGCGTCAGGACGTTTCCCAGCCGCACATCCTCTGACCACATCTCATCAAACACGAAGTTTCCCAGACTGTAGACGATGGGCTTGCCACGATAGGATGATGAGGGCTGGATCACATGAGGATGCGCGCCAACAACAAAGTCTGCTCCTGCGTCAATTGCGACGCGCGCCATCGCCTCCTGATCGTACGATTCCTGGGGATGGTATTCGATGCCCCAGTGCGTGAAGACCAGGATGAAATCAACCAGTGGGCGTAGCGCATGGATATCGGCGGTCATGAGCGCAGGGTCGAGCCAGGCATGGCCCGGCGTGGTCGCTGTCGCGGCGAAACTCTGCGGCTCGATCTCGCAGTAGGCGAGCAGGCCAATCGTAGTCGAGCGCACGGTGCGGATGACCGGCGTATGCGCCTGGGCGAGGTTCAAGCCGCCGCCGAGCGGGGTGATACCGAAGCCTGGCAGGTGGCGCAGCATGTCGGCGAAGGCGACCGGGCCATAGTCGCCGCTATGATTGTTGGCCAGTGAGACGATATCAAAGCCTGCCGCAGCGAGACGCGCAAAGCCCTGCGGCGGCGCCTCAAAGGTATATTGCTTGGGCTGCGGCTGGCCCAGCGTTGAGACGACACACTCCAGATTGCCCACGGTGAGATCGAAGCCGCTCAACCAGTCGGAGACGCCATTGAACGGGTAGTGGTCACTGGTCGCCAGAATGCGCTGGCCGACGCTGCGGCCCAGCATCACATCTCCGGTGATGGCGACGGTAATGGGGCGCGTATCTGGCGTTGCGGTCGGCGCGAGTGTCGGCGTCGCGGTCGGCGCGGTTGTCGCATGGGCGCTGGGCGCTCCACTGCACGCTGCGAGCGCGCTGACGAGTGGAGCGCTGGCGGCGAGTGTCACTCCCGCGCGCGCAACCTGGCGCACAAAGGCTCGGCGTGAGGTTCGGGGCATGGGCGCGAGGTCATCATTGGCTGGCATGTACAGCGCCTTTCTCGCTATGGGCTGGTGTGGATCGGCCTCACTCATTTGAGAAGATGACGAGATTTGCGCCAGAGAGCGGTCGGGCGTCTGGCCCCGCAATGAAGAGCAGGATACGCGCAAGCTCAGCGGGTGTCATGCCCGGCTTGAGGTGCGGCGCCGCCGTGCGGAGCATCTCCGTATCTACCGCGCCAGGGCTGACGGCGACCACACGAATGTTGTGAGGCCGACCCTCCACCGCCAGGATTTCACTGAGGCCATTGACGCCATACTTCGAGACGTTGTAGGCGCTGAGGCCAGGGAATTTCTCGACGCCCGGCGCCCCAGAGAGTGATGAGAGACTGATGATGATCCCGCCGCCATGCGGGATCATCTGGCGGAAGGCCTCGCGGCAGCAGAGGAATACGCCACGCAGATTGACGCCCAGGACATGATCCCAGGTCGCTACCTCCATCTGCTCGAACCGCGTTTGGGCGATTGCGCCAGCAGCGTTGACGAGGATATCGAGTGGCCCGAATGCCTCGGCAACGCGCGCGAACAGCGCCTGAACACTCGCTTCGTCGGCGACATTGCAAGGGCAAGCCAGCGCAACTCCGCCATCCGCCTCGATCTCCGCTACATTCGCTGCGAGCGCGTCGCTATCGCGGGCGGCGAGCGCCACCATCGCGCCTGCTTGCGCGAATGCGCTGGCGGTGGCTTTGCCGATACCCCTGCTGGCGCCAGTCACGAGCGCCACCTTCCCATGCAATGTGGCGCTGGAAGACGTGTCGCGCGCTGTCGTCATATCGCTCACTCCTGGCTCTCAATGGCTGCCTTTATGCGCAGTATAGCCCTGTCCTGGGTATGAGTGAGAGAATGCGGGAGAAATACTTTGCGTGACGCCGCGATTCGGCGGTGGTGAACGAAGGCGACGATGAGGGAGGATGCGATGGAGATCACCATCGAAGGAACAATCCTGACGAAGGAGACTGGCCTCCGCGCAATATTCGATGGCCAGGCGCAGCCCTATGTGCGCTGTGTCGTCGCGCGGCTCGATGATCCGCAGCGCCATGCGGAAACACGCATCGTCGGCGTAGAAGATATCATTCCGCAAGTCGGCGATGTCGTGCGTCTGACGGCGTTTCGTGTCATCACCGACCGCGCTGCGGGTATCGTTCGGTTCGACTGTCGGCTTGTGTCGTAGCCGACGAAGGAAAGCGAGCGGGCTGATGGAGCGCCACCCTCTTCTCGGCCTTCTTACCGACTTTGGAACACGCGATGGCTATGTCGGTGTGATGAAGGCGGTCATTCTTAGCATTGCGCCCGCGACGCCGCTCGTGGACATTACGCACGAGATTGCGCCACAGGATATCGAGGGGGCAGCGTGGACACTTGGCTCGGCATGGCGCTACTTTCCTGCTGGCAGCGTGTTGCTCTGTGTGGTGGATCCAGGTGTGGGGAGCGCGCGGCGCGCCGTGGCGCTAGAGGCGCACGGTCGCATTTTCGTCGGGCCAGACAATGGCCTGTTCACCTATCCATTGCAGGATGAGCGCATCGCTGATGCGCCACTGCGCTGTGTGCGCCTGGATAACACACGCTATCATCTCCCGCAACCCAGCGTGACATTTCATGGACGCGATATCTTTGCTCCCTGCGCTGCGCATCTGGCCGCTGGTGTCGCGCTGTCGGCGCTCGGTACGGCTATCGAGCCAGCGTCATTGACGCAATTGCCCATCCTGCTTCGGCCAGTATGGCGAGGCTCCGATCTCGTTGGCCGGATCGCCGCCATTGATCATTATGGTAATCTCATTACCACTATCGCTGGCGAGCAGGCGCGACTCGTGTTGGAGCAGCCCGACGTGCGACTGCGCGTGGCGGAGCGCGAGATCCAGGCGCGAGCGACATACTTCGCCGCTGGCCCGGCTGGCGAGCCATTTTTCTTGCGCGATAGCTCTGGCGCGCTGGCCATCGTGGTGCGAAACGGCTCGGCGGCGCAGGCGCTCGGCGCGAAGCGGGGAGATGATGTTCGTGTCTGTGGTCTTGTGAACGCGTAGTGAGAGCGAGGCGGATATGCGACTCTTTTTCATGCGACATGCGCATGCGGTGGATCCGCAAGACTGGCGTGGCGAGGAGGCTGCGCGCCCACTGACGGAGAAGGGAAGAAAGCGGGCCAGAGCAGCGGCGACTGGCCTTGCGCGGCTGTATCCGCCTGTGGGCGCCCTGCTTACCAGCCCGTACGTTCGGGCGTATGAGACAGCGGTGATCGTGGGTAGTGTGCTTGGTCTGTCAGTGGAAACCGCCGATGCCCTGGCGCCAGGCTTCGATTTGTCGCGCCTCGATCAGGCGCTGGCGCTACGTCCAGATATTGAAAGCATGCTGTTAGTAGGGCATGAGCCTGACCTGAGCCAAATCATCCATCTTCTCACCCAGCGAGACGAAACTGAGCGCGTCGTGATGAAGAAGGCGT
>VFSW01014873.1_pt1 | contig 10727 bp, 7 predicted proteins | sample 5358111 | NCBI WGS metagenome assembly VFSW01 (sample SAMN11554181, study PRJNA540505) | mine drainage metagenome | isolation source: sediment from site ElyBrook_90M | place: USA: Ely Copper Mine, Vershire, VT | collected 2017
CCAACTGAGCCCCGCGCACCAGCGCGCGACCCAGCGCCACACGCTGCCGCTGGCCACCCGAGAGCGCCTTTGGCCGCCGCGCCAGATAGTCGCGTAGTCCGAGCATCTCAGATGCTCGGCTTACGCGCGCGTCGATCTCGGCGCGGGGGACATTTCGTAGTTTGAGGGAGAACGCCATGTTGTCATACACGCTCATGTGCGGGTACAGCGCGTAGTTCTGAAAGACCATGGCGATATCGCGATCTTTGGGCGCAACGTCGTTGACCCGCGCACCGCCGATATACAGGCTGCCCTGCGTGATCTCTTCCAGCCCGGCGATCATCCGCAGGGCAGTGCTCTTGCCACACCCTGATGGCCCGACCAGCACGAGAAACTCGTGATCGCGCACCTCCAGGCTCAAATCCTGGATCACGGGAACCCGTTCGGCATACGACTTGGAAACGTGCTCGAATACGACCCTGGCCATCCTGACTCCCTACCTTAAATCGGCTCAGTTATCCCCAATCAACGCTCTCGCGCGACGGCAGGCGCTCAGCGGCGCTGCGGCTCACTGGCGCGCTGAGCCGCCAGGAATCCGGCATACCAGCGACCGCTATCTTTTATGATTCGCCGCTGCGTCGCATAGTCGACATAGACCATGCCAAAGCGCATGCTGAACCCTCTGTCCCATTCGTAGTTATCAAAGAGCGACCAGACGAAGTAGCCCACGACGGGAGCCCCGTGCGCTACCGCCACGCCGACTGCTTCGACATGCTCACGCAAGTACGTGACACGCTGTGGATCGCTGACCAGCTCCTGGCCGTTCCAGCGATCGTCGAAGGCTGCGCCATTCTCGGTGATGAGGATTGCGCGTGGATGGTAGTTGCGCATGGTATCCTCCAGAACGAGGTTCAACCCATGCGGATACACCTCCCATCCCATGGCCGTGAGAGTCGCCCCGGCGGTCGCCGCCGCAAAGTCGAACTGAGTGGGGGCCGTTTCCACCGCGCCATTAGTTGACACTGGCGACTCTGGCGCGCGCACGATCCAGCGATTGTAGTAGTTGACCCCCAGAAACTCCATTGGCGCGCTGATCGTCTCCATGTCGCCATCGTGAATCGGCGGCGGGTTCGCGCCCAGGTCCTCGAAGAGGCCAGGAGCATACTCACCGCGAAAGAGCGGATCGAGAAACCAGCGGTTGTGGAAGCGGTGCGCCCGCTCCACCATTCGTGAAGTCTCGCTGCGCGTGTCACCCGCGAAGATCGGAAAGAGATTCAGCGCGATGCCGACACGAACATCCAGAGACGCTGACGCGCGGATGCGCTGTGCGGCCAGGCCATGCGACAGTAGCAAGTGATGCCCCACATCAACCGCCGCCTGCGCATCATTGCGGATGCCCGGAGCATGGACGCCGACGACATGGCCGAGATAGGCGGCGCACCACGGCTCGTTATGTGTCAGCCACCACTGCACGCGGTCGCCAAGGCTTCGGGCGACGATATCCGCATAGTCGGCGAACGCATATGCCGTCGCACGGTTGTTCCAGCCGCCGTGCTCGTACAGCGCAAGTGGCAGATCCCAATGGAAGAGCGTCGCGACTGGAGTGATGCCGTGGGCAAGGAGCTGATCGACCAGGCGATCATAAAACGCCAGCCCTGCTGGATTGACTGCGCCCACGCCGTCTGGCATGATTCGCGGCCACGCGATGGAAAAACGGTAGGCATTGAGTCCAAGGCTGGCCATCAGCTCAACGTCCTGCTCCATGCGATGATAGTGATCGATCGCGATGTCGCCGGTCTCACCTTCGTGTGTCCGCCCTGGGGTTGCCGCGAAGTCATCCCAAATGGAGCGCCCACGTCCATCCTCCTGTGTCGCGCCCTCGATCTGGTACGCTGATGTCGATGCTCCCCACAAAAACCCAGCAGGAAAACGCATGGTCGTCACCTTACTTGTAGACAGCGCCACCCGTGACATCCCGCAACACGTCATCGCGAGATGCCAGGACAGCCAGACAGCCAGGGACAGCTCCGCCAATGAGCGCACATACACCTCGATGGCGTCAGTTCCCGCACAAGGTTGAGTCACGTCGGGCGAACACACCGCGCGTAAGCGAACAGCGCGGACGCTGCGCCAGAGCAGTGGTGAGTGTCTCGCCCAGCTAGCCGGTCACACTGCCAAAGGCAAGACCAGCGCGCCAGTACCGCTGCAGGAACAGGAACATCGCGATCAAGGGCAACACGGCCACGAAGGAACCAGTCACGATCAGGTTGTAGAGCAGTTCGTGGGACGCTGGATCGAAGTTCCAGGTCGCCAGCCCCAGATTGACGGGAAAGAGGTTCGGGTCGCTCAGCACGATCAGCGGGAGAAAGAAACTGTTCCAGATCGCTACAAACTGGAAGAGAAAGATCGTGACCATGCCTGGAACGAGGAGCGGCGTCGCAATGCGAAGGAAAATGCGGAACTCGCCAGCGCCATCCACCCGTGCGGCGTCGATCAGATCCGTCGGTACCGCGTCGGCGGCAAAGACCCGCGCCAGAAAGACGCCGATTGGGCTGAGCAGCGACGGGAGCAGCACCGCCCAGTAGGTGTTGGCCAGATTGACCTTGCTGATGACCATGTAGAGCGGCAGCGCCAGAGTTGTCTGCGGAACGAGCACGGCGCCCAGCACCAGCCCAAAGATCAGTCCGCGACCGGGAAAGACAAACTTGGCGAGCGCATAGCCACTCAGCACCGAGATCACCATGCTGAAGAAGCCACCCACTCCTGCATAGAGGACAGAGTTCAGCAGCCAGTGCGGGTAGGCGCCGCCGTCGTGCGTGAAGGTGTCGACCAGATTCTGCCAGAGATTGAAATGAGCGAACCACAGCCCGAACGACGAGAACAGGTCGGAGTTGCCCTTGGTCGCGGCGACGGCGAGCCAGTACAACGGCGTCAGGCTATACACGGTGATCGCGATGAGCAGGATGTAGCCGAAGGCGCTCTTCACGCCGAACGATCGAACACCCACGGGCCGTGGCGCGCGGTCCATCGAGAGGGCGCGCCACAGTTTCGCGGCGCGCGGCAAGGTGGTCATCTTCAGACTCCTAACCGGCTGCGTGTGACGCGCAGGAAGCCGAATGAGAAGATGAACGTGACGACGCCCAGAATCACGGCGATAGCGCCGCCGTAATTGAAATCGGTATTCACGACCGCGACGTTGTACGCAAACAGGTTGGGCGTATAGGTCGAGGTAATCGCCGAGCCAGTAAGGTTTCTCAATACGACTGGCTCGTTGAACAATTGCAGCGAGCCCACGATCGAGAAGAGTACGCTGAGAATGAGCGCAGGCACGATCAACGGCAGCTTGAGCCGCAGCGCGATTCCCGTCTCGGAGAGACCATCCAGTCTGCCGGACTCATAAATCTCCTGCGGGATGCCTTGTAGCGCCGAGTAGAAGATGATCATGTTGTAGCCAGTAAACTCCCAGGTGGAGATATTGGCGATAGACCAGAGGGTAGCCGTCGGGCCAAGGAAGGTAGGCGCTGGCAAATGGAGGGCGGTGAAAGCCTGCACGATGGGACTGGCGGTCGGGCTGTAAAAGAACCCCCACATGATGGCGGCGATCACGATAGGTACCGCGTAGGGAACGAAGAACGCCACACGGAACAGCCGCCGGAAGCGAATCACCGCGGAGTCCATCAGCAGAGCCAGGACCAGCCCCAGGATCATCATCACTGGGATCTGGACGGCCCCAAAGAGCAGCACCCGCCGGACGCCATCCCAGAACCGTGGGTCGCGTAACACCGCAAGATAGTTTTCTGCGCCAGCCCAGATGATGCGTGGCGGCCCGAATCCCAAACCACTGCGCTCGGTCTTGTAGAGGCTCTGCTGGAAGGCATAGAGCAGCGGCGCCACAAAGAACGTGGCGAAGAGCACGAGAAATGGGAGCACAAACACGTACGGGATGAGCATGCGCGACTGGAAGCGCCGTCGCATGACGCGGCCCGATCTCCTGGCGTCGCGCACGCTGCTCATCGAGGGCGACTCTACGACCGTCGGAGTCTCCATTGACAGCCTCCCTTGCCCATGTCATCGCTGAACGAAGCAGCCGCGCGAACGGATGCGCATGGGGTATAGCTGGATTGTATCGCCGCGCTGGTCTGGGTCCGCTGCCTGGCGTCAGGAATGTGGAGCCAGGCGCCCGCTCGCCCGCACGAGGCAGCGGCGAATGGGGATGAGCGGCTGAGAAAGCGAGTGTGTGAATGAGTGAGGAGGATGTGCGGGAAGGGCAGGATAGCGCCTGCCCCTCTCGCACTTCAGCGCGCTACGAGCCTTCCGCGCTGATCCCGTTGCCTGTGAGATCACTGATGATCTGCCCCTGGAGGCTGGTGAGAGCAGCGCTCAACGAGGTGTGATTCGAAATGGCCGCGCTGAAGTCATCGCCCTGGAGGTTCGTCACCGAGGTGAGATCAGGTGGGAAGAGCCAGCCCTACTGTACCGTCTCACTGACGAAGACGTGATCCACCACCTGATTGCCATAATACGAGTTCGTAGCGGTTACCGCGGTCGAGCGCGCCTGCAGATTCGCCGGATACCAGCCGATTTGCTGGACGCCGATCTGGAGGCTTTGCTGATTGGTGAGATACCACTGTGCGAACTCATTGGCCTCTGCCGCGTGCTTGGTGCCATTGATTACTGAGATAGCCGAGCCGCCCCACATGGAGGTGACGTTCGCGCCCGCTGTCCATTGAGGGATGGTCGAGACAGACCAGGCGCCTGTCTGATCCTTGGCGTCGCCAGGAATGACGCCCTGCCCCCACACAGCCGAGACCCACGATGCGATTGTGCCCTTGTCCAGACCAGCGGCCCAGTCGTTCGAGAAGTCCGCGACAGTCGAGACCAGGCCGCGATCGACTAGATTCTGCCAGAACGTAGCAACCTGCATGGAAGCGGCGGAGTTGATGCCTACCTTCCAGGCCTGCTTGGCGGAGTCAATCGAGAACCACTGCGCTCCCGCCTGCCACTCCAGCGCCTGGAACCAGCCAGTGCTCTGCGGTGGAAACGCGGTGATGTAGTAGTTCGGGCCAAGCGCATGAATCTTGACGGCGTCCGCCGCAAACTCATCCCACGTGGCGGGAGGAGTGGCGATGCCCGCCTTCTGGAAGATGGTCTTGTTGTAGAAGAGCGCCATTGGCCCGGTATCCTGCGGATAGCCGTACTGCGCGCCGTTCTCGCCAGCCAGCGCCCACGCGGCTGGATCAAACTGACTGGCCACCGAGTTAGAGCCATACTTGGAGATATCAACCAGAGCGTTGTTGGCGACCATCGTCGGGATGTACTGGTACTCAATCAGCGCGACGTCAGGCGCGTTCCCGGCCCGCTGGGCCGCCAGGATCTTCGGGTAATACTGGCCGAAGCCGGAAGGCTCGGTGTGATAGGTGACATGGATGTTCGGATGCGTCTGATTGAAGAGGTCGACCTGCTTTTGAATTGGCGGGTTGAAGCTCCAGAACGTGAGGTTGACGACTTGGCCGCTACCGCTGTTCGACCCGGCGCCGCATGCTGATAAGAGAGCGGCTAACCCCATGACGACAACCATGGCGAGTGATGCGCGTCTGTGCGAATATCGCACGGTAGGCCTCCTGACACTGGAAGGACGGATCGCGACATGGATCCAGGTGTCTTACCTATGCGTCGGCGCGGAAATGTGTGTCGCAAGAGCATCCCGGCCGCGCTCGCGGATGTGCGTGTGGCATACGTGACGAAGATACAAGCTCTGGGGACTACGCAACAGGTGGGTAAGCTCTGCGGGGGCTACGGCGTACGCCTCCTCTCAACCTAGTTCGTGTACGCTACCGTTACCGATGTCGAAACCGGTTACGGAGAAGTATACGGATGGCGCCTCGTCTTGTCAAGCGGTCCACTGAATCCTGGCGAGCGCGTCGTCGGAGCGCGAATCAGAGAGGGTTCAATCTGTGGGTTGATGTTAGTCTGCTACTGGCTCGAGCGGGGATGACAGCGGCGCGCGGGCGCCACCACTCGACTCGCGTACGACGAGCTCGGTTGGCAACTGATGCTGAATGATCTTCGTTGCGGACGTGCCAGCGCCAGCAGGCGTTGTCGGAGTGACCTGGTCGTACCAGCCGCCCTCGAACACCTGCGGCGCATGCGCCAGCGCCAGCAGCGTTTCCGCCGCCTGCTTGCCCATCTCCTGAAACGGTTGGCGCACGGTCGTGAGCGACGGACGCACGGGCGCCAGGGTGATGATGTCGTCGAACCCGATGACCGCCACATCCTCAGGCACACGCATGCCGCGGACGCGCGCCGCCTCGAGGACGCCGTACGCCATCTGGTCGTTGGCGGCGAAGATGGCGGTAGGTCGCTCCGTCGCGCTCAGCAGCTGCTCCGCGACCGCAAAGCCGCCCGGGGTCGTGAAGTCGCCTTGCTCGACGATAGTGGTGTCTAGCTCGATGCCTGCTTCCTCCAGCGCTTGCCGGTAGCCGAGAAAGCGATCGTAGGAACACTGATAGAAGGCTGGCCCTTGAATATGCGCGATGCGGCGGTGGCCGAGCGCAATCAAATGCCGCACCGCCTCATACGCGCCTACGCGGTTATCTGGCCCGACCCACGGCAGCTGGCCTGGCAAACTCTGGTCATCCAGCACAACCACCGGGAATCCCTGCTGATAGACCTGCAGCAGATGCTGTGACGCCTCGCGGTCGATGAAGTCTGGCGACGATTCGACACGAGCGATTCCGTCTGGATAGATCGCAATCAGCCCGTCAATAAGCCCTGTCGCCAGAATTCGATCGATCAGCGCGCTGCGGTCGGTGCGATGGCTCAGGCTGTAGAGGACAAGCTCATATGACGTCTGCTCGATGACCTCCGCGATGCCCTGAAGGATAAAGGGCATGAGTGGCCAGGTAAGAGACGGTACGAACGCGCCGAGCAGATGCGACTTGCCACCCGCCAGACGCGAGGCAGTCACGCTTGGGATATAACGGCGCTCATTGATGATGCGCATGATGCGCTCACGTGTCTCAGGATCCACATCTGGTTTGTGATTGAGGGTTCGGGACACGGTCGTCGTTGACACACCTGCCAGCCGGGCGATGTCGCGAATGGTAAGCTTTTCTGCCATTAGATAAGCACCTGTTACTTAGCGAATCCGATCAGGTTGAATGCCCGATGCGCGCTTGCGGCGGAATACTCCGCAGAGTCGGAGCGATAGAGGCGTCCCCAGGCGTCGCCAGGCGTCGCGCCGCGTACGGTTGCGGTTACGGTAACGCATTCGCTCCATCATAAGGCGCACGCTCAGCAGTGTCAAGGAGGCGCCTTGCCCTGCGGCGACGGCGCCGACGGACGCGCTTCCCTGGCAAACGCGCTCGATGCTCAGCGACGAAGCGGCGCGCGAAGCATCGTTTAGAGTCCGCCAGCATTTCCGCGCGGGAGCCGACTGTGCGGTCAGGTCGTGACAGCATTGAGAATACGGCGCCTATTTCCGTGACAGGCGCGCGAGACGGCGATGCTACTCTCATGGGCGGGTCTGCGTTAGCTCCTCATTGCGACAGCGGCTCCCTGTCCACATGGACGCGCATGCGCACATAGAGGTGCGCCGGGCAGAGGCCATCGTGAGCAGGCCAAGGAAGGAAGCGACACATGCGTCTGCGCAAAATGTTGTGGGCGATGGGGATTGCCCTGCTGGGCGTCGCTCTCGCGCTGTTTAGCTCCATGGCGCCCGTGGGGGCGGCTCCAGCGACGGTCTTCGGGCCACCGACCGAGGGAGCCAAAGTGACACTTGGGAATACCAGCATTGACGGCCCAGCCCTGTGGACCTCTGCCACTGGTTCAACACGCGCGGTCATCGCCTGGACCGGGACGGACGCAGCTCACCGCCTGAATTACATGACCAGCGGCGACGGCTTAACGTTCACCAACAAGCACATCCTCAATGAAACGTCGCCGTTCAGACCGACCATCGCGGCGGTGAGCTCCGACACCAACCCTTCGATAGAACTCGCGTGGACTGGGACGGACGCCGCCCACCATGTGAACCTGCTGTCAGGAACGCCAGGGTTGGGATTCACGAAGGCGACACTCAGAGAGACCAGCTTTACCGCGCCATCGCTCGCGCTCAACGGCGGCACAGTGTATCTCGCATGGGCGGGCACTGACGCCAACCACTCGCTCAACGTCGTGCCCATTCTGTGGCGCGGCGGACTGTCTATCGGTGACAAAGTGACGCTGCCCCAATTCAGCAGCATCTCTCGACCCAACATCGCGTTTGACCCGAACGACAATACGCTCATTCTGAGCTACGCGGCTCAGTCGGGGCGCATCAGCTTCGCGACCTCGACGGATGGCATTCACTGGACCGTGCCGGCAAGCTCGCCCCTGATGGAATGGAGCGCCGTTGGCCCCTCCATGGTTGGGTTCGACTCAAACAATATGCCGCGTCACTTTCTGGCGTGGCGCGGCATCGATCCGGCCCACTCGCTGAACGTCCAGTATACGGAGGGTTTCCCCGGCTGGCCCCTGCAGGATACGAAGGCCACATTGAATGAAACTGCCTTCGGTGGTCCGGCCCTTGGCTGGGTCGGGGTGTCGCGACAGGTGCTCGTGGCGTGGACCGGGACGGACGCCGCCCACCATCTCAACGTTGCCGTAATCAGCATGTAGGGAAGATGCGCGGTTGGGCGCCACCTCGTGCAGGAGGCGCTACTTGCCTCACTCCTGTCGAGTGAACGACGGCCGGGGCTTCGGATGGTTCCACCCGAAGCCCCGGCGTCTGCGTGATATGCGTCTCTGTGAGGTCAGAACTGCGATTGAGACGCGCAGGTTCCCACGAAGTCGCCGCTCAGATTCTTGAAGTTGTTCGGGATCGATGTGTCGATGCCGTAGACGCTGTTGTCGCGCGTAGGCACGCGCTGATTGGGTGACGAGCCATACTTCGCATTCGCGCCGAAGAGGCCGCCCAGATCCACCGAGCCTAGCGAGTTGAACGCGCTAAGCAGCCCGTCGCGTGTCAGGTCGCCGTTATCCGCAGCCTTCTTCAGGATGGCATAGGTGACCTTCGCCTCGGCATAGCCGAACTGGAAGTAGCCGTCTGGCTGCTGGCCTGGATCATACTTCTGGATGTCGTTGAGCATCTCGGCCATGCCTGGTTGGCTTGTGTCGCCCCACGTCGCGCCCTGCGCCACCACCCAGACGGTCTTTTGCAGGAGTCCGGTGAATTGAGGGGACACGCTCAGCAGCCCATTTGCCCAGGCCGGGCTGTTCAGAATCCACTGTGGGAAGTAGCCGAGCTGGGCGGCCGTGCCGATGATGCCCGCCGCGACGGTGGGTATGGCGGTCAGAACGACGAACTGAGCGCCCGCCTGCTTCATCTTCGTCACCTGCGCTGTGAAGGTCGTATCTGTCAACTCATAGGTCGCCTGAGCGACATTGCTCAGGTTGCTGTAGCATCCCAGCGCCTCGGTGTAGCCGGTCAGTCCGTCCTGACCGTAGGCGTCATCCTGGTAGATAATGCCGACCTTCGGACTCGTGACGCCCAACTTCGCGGCCACCTTGGTCGCATACTCAAGACCATTCTCGACCTGTAGGCGATACGGCGTGCCGATCAGAATCATGTATTGCTGGCGGGCCAACACCGAGTCGAGCGCGGCGGCTGACACCAGCATCTTGTCACGCGCCGACAAACTCACAATGGCCTGTGTGGTGGGTGAGCCGAGGCTCTCGGCCAACATCAGCACCTGGTTGTGAATCTGGTTATACATCTGCACCTGGAGTTGCGGATTGTATTGCGAGTCCTTCTCGATCAGGTTGACCTTGTAGCCGTCGATGCCACCAGCGGCATTGACCGCCTTGAAGTACGTCTCGATGCCTTTCGTCAATGGGATGCCAATCGGGGCTGCAACCGGCCCTGAGAGCGGTGTGAGGACGCCGAGGTTGATCGTTTTGTTCGTCGTGTCTACCCCAGGCCCGGCTTTGATTCCGCCCCCCGATGAGACGCCGCAGGCCGAGACGACCATGCTGATGAGTGCGCACACGATGAGCAGGCCCAGCGTGTGGCTACGGACGCGATGCGCCAGATGAGTCGCCATGAGTTCCCCCTCTAGAAGACAGATGGACGGTGACGGATGCTCGACCAGTCGAATGCCACCTGCGCGTGGTCACTCAGCAACACGCCCTCAGCGGGCGGCCGCAGTATCTCGGTGGGCCGCGCAAAGCCCCCGTGCTACACGTCGAACTGGGACTCGTAGTCTGATGCGGCGATTGCAGTGGCTGGCTCACCTCCTTTTTGCCGCCGGTCAAGGCGCTGGGTCGCCGTTCGCAGCCGACGGATGAGGCCAATGATGCCTGCTGGCTCGAACAGCAGGAACACGATAATAAGCAGGCCGTACAAGATCGCGCTGAGGTCGCCGCTGGAGATGCCCGTCGAGCTCGCGCTCTGCGGCAGCAACGAGAAGGTATTGAGCGCGGGCGGAAGCGCGAACACGAACGCCGCACCGAGAATGGAGCCCCAGACGCTGGCAGCTCCGCCAATTAGGATGGCAGCGATGAACTGAATGGAAAACAGCAGGCTCCAGGTTCCCGGCGTAGCGATTCCGGAGAGCGAGGCGTAGAGCGCGCCTGCGATACCCGCAAGGAACGAGGAGAGGATGAAAGCGCCTATCTTGGCTTCAAACAGATTGACACCCATGATGGATGCCGCGACCTCGTTGTCCCGTACTGCTTGCCAGGACCGCCCGGCCCGCGTGCGCGCCACG
>VFSW01014874.1_pt1 | contig 10726 bp, 11 predicted proteins | sample 5358111 | NCBI WGS metagenome assembly VFSW01 (sample SAMN11554181, study PRJNA540505) | mine drainage metagenome | isolation source: sediment from site ElyBrook_90M | place: USA: Ely Copper Mine, Vershire, VT | collected 2017
ATTCGAGGTCGGTGCGGCCACTGAGTTCGTGCACGCGCCGCTCCCAGTCGCGTAACTCTTCTTCGCTGTAGGCGTTGTCGAGAGAAAGCATGGGCGAGGAATGCTTGGCCTTCACGAATCCTTCACGGGGCTTGCCGCCCACACGCTGTGTGGGCGAGTCGGGCGTGATCAGTTCGGGATGCCCGGCCTCGATCCGCTTGAGTTCGTTCATTAGCTTGTCGAAGTCGGCGTCGGTAAGTTCGGGAGCATCCAGGACGTAATAGAGGTATTCGTGGTGCCGTATCTTGTCGCGGAGCGCTGCGATTTTTTTCTGGATGGCTGAGCTGGACATGACTGGGAAATTATAGGGCAGTACCCTGTACTGAGAGCCCGGTACCCGGCAAAACCGCTGCCTCAATGAGACGGTCCGTTTTTCGGGGTACTGGGCTGTGCCTGCTGGTTACTGTCTTTTCGCGATCCGGATGCGCCCTCGGCCCAACGCCGCACGCCCCACACTGGACGGGTGTTTGGGCATCCCTTCGAGCAATTCTTTCAGGACGGTCGCGTTGTTGCGCAGCTGGTTGCGCGACGCATAAAGCAGCGTGACTCGCCGCTTTCCCTCCGCGAGATGATGCAGCTTGACGACCGCCGCAGAGGCCTCTTCGCGGGCCAGTTCCTTGAAATAGCGCTTGCAAAACATGCGCCACGCCTCGGGGTTGGCATGGAACCACTTCCGCAGTTCGTCGGACGGCGCCAGGTCTCGCAACCAGAACTTGACTGCGGCCTTCTCTTTCGTCAGGCCGCGCGGCCACAAGCGATCGACCAGCACGCGGACTCCGTCGGAGGGCGAAGGCGCTTCGTAAACGCGTTTGACGACCACGGCCATGCCTTGCCGTATTATCCTACTTCTGGGCCGCGCTTGCGGGCGGCGCTTCAAATATTATGACCTACCTGAACCGGCTTTCTGGGTGCCTCCGTGTCTCCGTGGTGCTCCTCGCGTTTCTAGCGCTCGCCGCCTGCGACGCCGAGCGGCGCAGGTCCGATGCCGAACTCGGCCTCAATCCGCAACAGGCGGCGGGACGCCAACTCTACGACAACTATTGCGACCGCTGCCACGAGCCGTATTCTTCGCGGGGCAAGAAAGGGCCGAGCCTGAAAGGCGTTTTCAAACAACAGTATTTGTCCATCAGCGGCCTGCCTGCGAACGACGAGCGCGTGGGGGAAATCGTGAAATTTGGCCGTTCGAAAATGGAAGGCTTCGGCCAGGTCATGAGTGATCAGCAAATTAAGGACCTGCTGGCGTACCTGCATACGCTGTAGGGCAAGTTCTCAGGTTCACAGTTCTCAAACCGCCTGTGGCATAATCGGCGCCAGTGTCCACTGCCAATAAATCCGCGTTGTTTCAAAGGCTGCCAGCAACGGATGAGCTTCTCCGCCAGCCCGATGCGCAGTTGTTAATTGAACGCGAAGGCCACTCGGCAGTCTCCGAAAGTGTTCGCGCAGTGCTCGCCCGCCTGCGCCAGGAAATCAGCGAGGGCCGACTGGACGAGAAGTCGCTGGATTTGGCCTTGGGCGGCCTCTCGGCGGCGGTTGAACGCCAACTTCAGCAGTCGCTGAGTTACTCGTTGTTGCCGCTCATCAACGCCACCGGCGTGATTCTGCATACGAATCTCGGCCGCGCGCCGCTGGCGGCGGCTGCGCTCGAGCACGTGCGGGACACGGCGGCCTCCTACTCCAATCTTGAATACGATCTGGCGGCGGGCGAACGCGGGAAGCGCGACGTCCATGTCGATCGGCTGTTTCGGAAACTGCTTAGCGATGCGTTTACGGGCAATGAACCTGCCGAGTTGCGCTCGCCAGGACAGCCGAGGGCGGCTGTCCCTACGTGTTCCACCATTGTGGTCAACAATAATGCGGCGGCGGTGCTGCTGGCGCTGAATTCGCTGGCGGAGGGTGGCGAAGTCATCGTCTCGCGCGGAGAGTTGGTTGAAATCGGCGGCTCGTTCCGCGTTCCCGACGTGATGTCGAAGTCGAACGCCACGTTGCGCGAAGTCGGAACCACGAACCGCACGCGAGTTGCCGACTACGAACGCGCCATCAACGAGCATACCCGCCTATTGCTGCGTGTACACCGATCAAACTTCGAAATCACCGGCTTTACGGAGCAGCCCCGACTGGATGAACTGGTCGCTTTGGCGGGTAGCCGCAACATCCCGCTCATGGAGGATCTGGGCAGCGGCGCGCTGTTCGATCTGCGTTCGGTCGGGGTGAACGGAGAACCGGGCGTGCTCGACAGCTTGCGCGTGGGCGTCGATGTTGTCGCCTACAGTGGAGACAAGCTTCTTGGCGGCCCGCAGGCGGGCCTAATCAGCGGGCGCGCCGATCTGGTCGCACGCATGCGTTCAAATTCGCTGTTTCGCGCGCTGCGAGTAGACAAACTCACCTATGCGGCGCTCGAAGCCACGCTGCTTGCCTACGTCAAACGGGACCACGATGCAGTGCCGGTGCTGCGCATGATGCGGCTGTCGAAAGATGAAATCACGCGCCGGGCGGAGAAAATTATCGCGCAGGTTGAAGGCGCGCAACGCAAACATCTTAAGCTCGAACTTTTGGACGGTGAATCGGTAATCGGCGGGGGCGCCGCGCCGTCGGCGGTCCTGCCCACGCGTTTGATCGCAATATCCCACGCCGATCTTAGCGCCGATGCATTAAGTGCGCGCCTGCGGGCCAGCAACCTGCCCATTATCGCCCGCGTAGAAGACGAACGGGTGCTCGTCGACCTGCGAACTGTCTTTCCCGAACAGGATGCAACCCTCACCACGGCCTTGGCGTCCTTAAGCTAAGAGCTAAGACCCAGCCAATTGCTAATTCCAAATTACCAATTCACAATGTTTCTATGATTCTCGGGACCGGAGTGGACATTGCCGAAGTTCCACGTATCCGCGAAAGCATCGAGCGCTTTGGCGATCGCTTCCTTCGTCGTCTTTTCACAGAAGGCGAAATCCAGTATTGCGAGCGGAAGGCGACCCGCTTTGAAAGCTACGCTGCGCGTTTTGCCGCCAAGGAAGCCGGCATGAAGGCGCTCGGGACGGGATGGAGTCGCGGGGTGCGCTGGCGCGATATTGAAGTCGTGCGCCCGAAGGGGCAGCGTCCGACCATTCAGTTTCACGGAGAAGCGGCGGCCATCGCCGCCAAACTGGGCACGAAAAATATCGCGCTCTCGATTACGCACACGGCGGAGCAGGCATTGGCACACGTTATTCTGGAAAGTTAGCTCTTAGCTCTTAGCTCTCAGCTCTCAGTTGTCAGCGCTCAGCCCCATCGTCACCAGTGAACATGCCAACCCCCTGATTAAAAATAACTTTCGGGCCTTCGCAACAAGAGCAGAGGTTCAGGGTTTATATGGGCGAGTCGTAATGAGGGCGAATCGCCGCTTTTGGGCCAAAATACAGGGATCACAGAATTAATTAAAGGAAGGCACTGAAATGAAACGCTCCGTTCGCTGGTTGGTCTTGGGAGTTTTGATGGTTTCGGTTTCGGTGTTGTCGCTGTCGACAACATCGTCGGCGCAAATTGGGATTGGTATCTCCGTCCGCATCGGTCCCCCGGCGCTGCCGGTGTATGCGCAGCCCATGTGCCCTGGTCCCGGCTACTTATGGACCCCGGGCTATTGGGCGTGGAATGACGATGGCGGCTACTACTGGGTTCCCGGCACGTGGGTGGTCGCGCCGGTGGGCATGCTCTGGACCCCCGGCTACTGGGGCTGGGGCGGCGGCTTCTACGCCTGGCACCCCGGCTACTGGGGGCGCCATGTCGGTTTTTATGGCGGCATTAACTACGGCTTCGGCTACGGCGGCGTCGGCTTCTTCGGTGGCGAGTGGAGGGGGGGAGCCTTCTTCTACAACCGCTCTGTGGTCAATGTGAACGTAGTCAATGTGAGGAACGTGTATAACCGGACCGTCGTCGTGAACAACGTCCACACGAGCTTCAATGGCCCCGGCGGCATTGAGCGGAGTCCAAGCCGGGAAGAAGAGCAGTATGGGCGTGAGCCGCACACGGCCGCGTTGGCAGCTCAGACCGAACACGAACATGCGGCCAGCCAGAACCGGCAACTGTTCGCCTCGGAAAACCACGGTCGTCCGGCGGTAGCGGCCACCGCGAGACCCGGCGAGTTTTCTGGACGCAACGTTGAGCGAGCCGGGTCGGCGGGCGCGCCCTATCGCGCTCCGAAGATGTCGCCGCAGGAAGCGCGAGTGCAGCCGGGAGGCAACCGTGGATCCAGTGACATGGCCCGCAATGGCGGCAACTCCCAGCGCAACTCGGAAATGAGAAACAATCAGTCGAGCAATCGGGGACAGATGTCGTCCCGCGAAAACTCGAACCCAAACAAGCAACAAAGGGCCGCGCAGAAACAGGACCAGCAGGCCCAGAGGCAACAGCAGCGTCTGGCCCAAGTGCGGCAGAGGCAGGCGCAGCAACAGCAGAGGCAGGCGCAAGCGCAGCAGCGTCAGGCCCAGAAGCAGGCGCAGGCTGAACAGAAACGCAATGCCCGCGAGCCACGTCGCTAAACGGCACAACTCTCGCAAAAGCTCCCGCCTTTCTTAAAAAGGGCCGGGAGCTTTTCTTTTGCGCTACAAGAAATCTCTACCCCTGAAATTCCGCCGTGTTTGCTATGATGCTTCTGTCGTTTATGGACCAACTTGCCTAGCCAGAAGCAGCTCAAATGGTCGCAACTTCGCGTGGGACTCCCCGTCCTGTTCGCTAGCATTCCTCTCGCGGGCCGGATTTTCGTGATGAGCGGTACCGGCGGTTGGTTTACCAGCAAGATCACCCTGCGATCCTACTTTGATAACGCGGGCGGCCTGCGCGAAGGAGCGCCGGTGCGTCTGGCGGGAGTGGACATTGGCAACGTGGCCACAGTGCGAATCGTCAACGGCAAGCCCATGACGCCGGTGGAAGTCACGATGAAGGTCAACACCAAGTACTCCTTCAACCTGCGTAAGGACTCAGTTACTTTGCTAAGTACGGCTGGAATTCTCGGTGAGACCTACGTGGACGTGGACAGTTCGTCAGCCAAAGGTCCGGAGGCCACCGACGGAGATACGCTGGCGGCCCGAAACCAGCCCGACATTCAGGACGTGGTTCGCGCCAGCCAGGGCACCTTGCAGAACATGGATTCCCTGCTGAAGCGGGTCGATCGCATTGTGGCGTTTATCGAAAGCGGCCAGGGGTCGATCGGTAAGGTGATTTACGATCCGGCGTTATACAACCAGCTCAATTCGACCGTGGCCGAATTCAAGGGTCTGGTGGATGACGTCCAGAGCGGAAAGGGCTCGCTCGGCCCGCTATTTACCAGCGACGAGGTTTACAAGAAGGCGAATGCCGCCATTGATAAGCTGAACGTGATTGTTGACGAACTACAGCAGGGCAAGGGCACGGCCGGTAAACTACTGAAGGACCCCGAGCTGTTTGACAACGCGAACAAGACCATCGCGAATGTCCGCCAGTTGACCGACGATATCAATGCGGGCAAGGGTGCGATCGGCAAGATGACGCACGACCAGGAGTTCGCCAACCGGCTGCAGACTTTGATGAACAACCTGGCCGAGCTCTCCGATCGCCTGCAAAAAGGCGAGGGTACGACTGGGATGCTCTTCAAAGATCCAGCGCTCTACAACAACAGCAACCAGATGCTGGTGGAGACGCGGGAACTGGTGAAGTCGATCCGGGAAAACCCGAAAAAGTATCTGACGTTCCACGTGAAAGTATTCTGAAGTGCCATGGTCGTTCGTCGCTGGGTCGCTGGTCGTTTGCGACAGGATTTGGCTTTCAGCAGCGGGCGCTTCCATGGGGACCCAATTTCGAGGTCGTCCAGGCCGGATTTGTGGTTGACCGTTTACCGCGGCTTCCGTCCAATCCATGTGGTTGCGGTGCTTTAGGAAAAGTGTGCGCACGAACCGGGGCCTGCTTAAAGTGGCTGCGGCAGTTTTACATCTTGATTCGAGGATCTCATGCGTAATTTTCTGAAATATTTAACCGTCTTCGTCATGTTCGTGCCGGTTTTGCCGGCACAGGATAAGCCGTCTGAGGACAAGTCCTCTGACGTCCGTTTCTCTGCTGACATGCTCGATAAGAGCGTCGACCCCTGCAACGATTTTTACGCCTATGCATGCGGAAAATGGATCGCCAAAAACCCAGTTCCTGCCGACCGTTCTTCCTGGGGACGCTTCAACGAATTGCAGCAGCGCGGCGAGTACATCGTGCACGACATTCTGGAAAAGGCCGCCAGTGCCGGTCCCGGCCGGAGCGCCAATGAGCAAAAAATCGGCGATTACTATGCCAGTTGCATGGACGAGAGCGCGGTTGAGAAAGCGGGCATTAAGCCCCTGGAGTCTGATCTAGGCCGCATCGCTGCCATCCACTCAAAACAGGATCTGCCAAAAGAGATTGTCCAGTTGCATCGGGAAGGAACCGACGTTCTGTTCGGTTTTGATTCCGGGTCAGACTTCAAGAACGCCAGCCAGATCATTGCCGAAGTGGATCAGGGCGGCTTGGGCTTGCCCGACCGCGACTACTATTTTAAGGATGACGAGAAGTCCGCCGAACTCCGAAAGAAATATGTCGAACATGTGGCGAAGATGTTTACGTTGCTCGGTGAGGATCCGGCGAAAGCCGCGGTGGAAGCGAAAGTCGTGATGGAGATCGAAACCGGCCTGGCCAAAGGCGCTTTCGACCAGACCACCCGCCGCGATCCGCAGAAGATCTATCACAAGATGACCAACAAGGAACTGGCCGCGCTGAGTCCCGCATTCGATTGGAACGTTTACTTCGAGGGAGTGGGCGCCCCCCGGTTCGATTCGCTGAATGTGGTCGAACCCGAGTTCATCAAGAACATGCAGCAAGTGATCAGTGCTCACTCGCTCGATGATTGGAAGATGTACTTGCGCTGGCACGTCGTGCATAACAGTGCCGCGATGCTGCCCGCAGCATTTGTGAACGAAAACTTCGAGTTCTTCAGCAAGACGCTTCAGGGCACCAAAGAATTGCGCCCGCGCTGGAAGCGTTGCGTGGGCTATAGCGATGACGATCTCGGAGATGCGGTCGGCGAGGTGTATGTCCAGCAGACGTTTGGCGCCGAGGGCAAGGAACGCACGCTGGCGATGGTCGGAGCGCTGGAAAAAGCGCTGGGTGAAGATATAAAGGGCTTACCCTGGATGGGCGCGGATACCAAGGCTCAAGCGTTGGTGAAATTGCAGGCCATTACCAACCGCATTGGCTATCCCGATAAGTGGCGCGATTACTCAACGCTCCAGATCGTGCGCGGCGATGCTTTGGGCAACTCGCGACGTGCTAACCAGTACGAAGTGCAGCGCAGACTGAACAAAATCGGCAAGCCCCTCGATAAGGGCGATTGGCCTTATACGCCAATGACCGTCAATGCGAGCTATTACCCGACCCAGAAAAACATCACATGTCCTGCCGGGATTCTGCCGCCTCAGTTTTATGACAACCGCGCCGACGATGCCATGAATTTTGGAGGAATCGGCGCCGTCATTGGCCACGAACTCACTCACGGCTTCGACGACGAGGGCAGCCAGTTCGATGCCGCCGGCAATCTCCGCGACTGGTGGACGGCGGAAGATAAGAAGAAATTCGAAGAACGCACGGACTGCATCAAGGATCAGTACGGCAGCTTTGTGGCCGTCGATGATCTGAAGCTAAACGGCAAGCTCACTCTGGGTGAGAACACGGCCGACAACGGCGGCATGCGCATCGCATACATGGCCATGCTGAGCACGTTCGCCGGCAAAGAACCCGCGCCGGTCGATGGTCTCTCCGCCGAGCAGCGCTTTTTCCTGGGATGGGCCAACGTTTGGTGTCAGAACCGCACTGACGCATTGGCGCGAATGATGGTCACGCTGGATCCGCATTCCCCCGGAAAGAACCGGGTGAACGCGACGGTTTCCAATATGCCCGAGTTCCGCGAAGCCTATCACTGCGCAGCACCGGCTCCCATGGTCAATCAGAACGCGTGCAGGGTGTGGTAGGGGGATGGTCGCGGCCAGTGCTCCGTCGTTCGCTGTTCGTCGTTCGCCACGCCTATTTCGGGTTGTCATCCCGAGCGAACGAGAGATATGAATTTGCGAACAGCGAACGACGAACAGCGGAAGTTTACCTCGCCGCTACGTCCGCCTGCTCGTGCGCATGATAACTCGAACGCACGAGCGGTCCTGATTCGACATGCCGGAAGCCGAACTTCATCGCCTCTTGTTTTAGCGAGACGAACTCGGCCGGCGAGTAGTAGCGGGTCATCGGGAGATGATCCTTTGAGGGGCGCAGATACTGCCCAATCGTAAGAATGTCGACGCCGCGCTTGCCCAAGTCGCGGAAAACTTCGATGAGTTCGCCGGTCTCTTCGCCGATCCCCACCATCACGCCGCTCTTGGTGACGGTCGCGGCGTCCCACTTTTTGGCATTCTCCAGCAGATCGAGTGTGCGCTGGTAACGCGAGCCCGAGCGGACGGCACGGTACAACCGGGGGACGGTCTCGGTATTGTGGTTGAGGATGTTCGGCTTCGCGTCGAGCACAATGCGCAGCGGCTCTTCCAGACCCTGAAAGTCCGGGATCAGCACTTCGACGCGGCACTCCGGCACCAGTTCGCGAATCTGCCGGATGGTTTCCGCAAAAATCTTTGCGCCACCAACATTATCGTCGTCGCGATTTACGCTGGTCACGACCGCATGCTTCAGTCCCAGGGTAGCGACGGCTTCCGCCACACGCCGCGGTTCGTCCCAGTCAATCGGCGCCGGGCGTCCCTTGGGCACCGCGCAAAAGCCGCACCGCCGCGTGCAGATATCGCCCAGCAGCATGAAGGTCGCGGTGTGATGGTGCCAGCATTCTCCAATGTTCGGACACTGCGCCGACTCGCACACCGTATGCAGGCCGAGTCCGCGCGCCAACTTCTTGAGGTTGTGGAAGTTGTCGCCGACGGGAGCTTTGGCCTTAAGCCACGTGGGTTTCGGGACGTGAATCCTGGGGCCGAGGTCGATCTGGATGAGTTGGGATGAGGCGGACATGGCAATCCCTGATTTTATCAGTTAGCGGAGAAACCGATCCCGCCGTCATGACCGATTCAGGAGGTGGTCCAACTTTTGCTTTACCTCCGGCCACTCCGACGCGACAATTGAAAACCGCGCTGAATCGCGAGCGATGAAGTCGGCGGCCATGCGATGAGCCCGGAGAATCCCTTCAAACTTCCCGCCAATGCGCTCGATGGCGGTTCGCGACCGCTGGTTGCGCAAGTCGGTGTGCAGGCATACGCGGAGCACCTGCCACGTCTCAAACGCATGCGTCAGCATCAGCAGCTTGGCCTCGGTATTGGTTCGGGTCCGGATCGCTGAGCGAGCCAGCCATGTGTAACCGATCTCGCATGCGTCGGGAGCTTTGCGCCCATGGCGCGGATGGCTGGGCGGCCAGGCCCAGCGTTCAATGTCAAAAAAGCGCGTGGAGCCGATCACCGCTCCGTCGTCGATCCGAACGGTCGCGAACGGTACGGCTTTTCCGGCCTCTTGCCCGGCGAGTGCTGTCTCGATGTAACTGGTCGCCTCGGCTGTGGTTTGTGGGACCGGACTCCACTGGTAAAGCGACCGATCTTCCGCCGAGGCGGCTACCAAGCCATCGATGTGGCTGAGCGCAAGCGGTTCGAGGCGAACGTACTTGCCGCTCAGCACAAAATTTTCCTTTTCCACGCTTCCCAGTATGCCGTGCGCGCGCGCGCGAGTGCAACGAAGCAGCCGATCAAAGCGCCCGGCCTACTGTTGCTGCTGTTGCTCCTGCGCGGCGCGTGAACTGAGGCAGTGCTGGTCAATGCCCATCTGCTGCGCCAGAAAGTGTGTTCAAAATATGCCGAGTTGAACACTCCGGGTGTCAGAAGCACGACGGTCGGTTCGTGGCGGCTGGAAGTCTGGGGGCTCAGCGCGCGAAGAGTGGCCAGCAAGGCCTGCGCATAATGGTCGACGGAACAGACTCCGTAATCGCGGAACAGTGTCGGGAAAACTTTCTTCAGAACGTTGCGGTTCGCCAGCATGTATGAGACGCGCTCGGCACACGCAAATTATCTTCCAGCACGGCAAAGCCGCCATCCGGAAGTCGCACCAGGTCGGTGCCGCAGATGCTGACGTAAATCCCGCGCGGCACGGTCAGGTTCCGCATCTCGCGGCGGAAGTGGCGGCAGCTATAAACGAGTTCCCGCGGAACGATGCCATCCGCCAGAATTCGTCCACGATGGTAAACGTCTTCGAGGAACAGATTCAGGGCCGCAATTCTGTGTGTCAGTCCGCTCTCGATCTTCCTCCACTCCTGGTTGGGAATGATGCGGGGCGACAGGTCGTTAGGAAAGACGCGCTCGGTCCCCTCGTCGTTTCCGTAAACCGTGAACGTGATTCCCTGATGCAGAAACGACAAGTCGGCCGCCTGCTGGCTTTTGCGCATTTCTTCGGCGGGCAGCCCCAGCAGCGTCTGGAAAAGGGCCTGGTAATGTGGCCGGGGAACTCCTGGTGCCTCAAACATCTCGTCATAGGCGAGATCGAACTGGTAGTTCCGAAATGGAGGGCGGAACAGCGAGCGGGCAGCGTCCGGCACGGGCACGGGTCTTAAGTAATTACGGGATCGCGGGAGACTGTGAGGCACCTTGAGAATTTAGGGCGCGTCCCAACCCGAGGCCAATCAAAATGTTCTATTGTTACC
>VFSW01014875.1_pt1 | contig 10725 bp, 9 predicted proteins | sample 5358111 | NCBI WGS metagenome assembly VFSW01 (sample SAMN11554181, study PRJNA540505) | mine drainage metagenome | isolation source: sediment from site ElyBrook_90M | place: USA: Ely Copper Mine, Vershire, VT | collected 2017
GTAACCGGCGGTGGCTGCGCCGGCGGCTGCGGCGGCCTGCAGAATTTTCTCCAGCTCGTGATCGGTGAGCGCGGGGATCATCGGCGCCGCGAGTACGCCGACCGGCACGCGCGCCTGCGCCAATGCGGCTACGGCCTTGAGGCGGGCGGCGGGCGACGGCGCGCGCGGCTCGAGACTGCGCTTCAATTCTTCGTCGAGGGTCGTCACGCTGATCATCACCCGACAGAGCCGCAGCTTCGCCATGTCGCTTAGGATGTCGAGGTCGCGCACGACCGAATGACTCTTGGTGACGATCGTGACCGGGTGACGCAAGCGCCACAGCGCCTCGAGAATTGCGCGCGTGATGCGGTGTTCGCGCTCGATCGGCTGGTAAGGGTCGGTGCTCGAACCGAGATTGATCGGCACGGGGCGATAATGGCGGCGCGATAATTCACGCTCCAACAACTGCGCGGCATTCGCCTTGTAGTAGAGCTTGGTCTCGAAATCCAGCCCGGCCGAAAGGTTGAGGTATCCGTGGGTCGGCCGCGCATAACAATAGATGCAGCCGTGTTCGCAGCCGCGATACGGATTGATCGACTGGCGGAACGGAAGATCGGGTGAATCGTTGCGCACGATGATGCTGCGCGCGACTTCCGCGCGCACCAGCGTCGCCGGTGAGCGGAGTTGCTCGTCGCGCCACCAGCCGTCCGCGACATCCTCGGTGCGCCGCGACTCGAAGCGGCCCTCGGGGTTATCTGCCGCGCCGCGGCCTTTGATCGGCGGTCCCATCGCCGCAACTGTACGGATATCCAGCTGCGGGCGCAATCGCGGCCCGCCGGGCGTTCAAGGCGGATCCTGCGTTCCCGGTGCGCGCCGGCCCTCGAGTTCGGCAAACGATTGCATGCTCCAGAGTTGCGGAAATAGAAACCTTGCCCAAAGGACGGCGACCACGAGCGTGGCGACGCCGCCGAATACGATCGCCGGCACGAGTCCCATCCAAGCCGCCGTCAGCCCCGATTCGAACTCGCCGAGCTCGTTCGACGCGCCGATGAATACCGAATTCACCGCGCTTACGCGCCCGCGAATGTCGTCCGGCGTTGCGAGCTGGACGAGGACCTGGCGAACGAACACGCTGACCATGTCGCCCGCACCGAGCAGCGTGAGCGCGGCCATCGCGACCGCGAAGCGGTGCGTCAGACCGAAAGTCACCGTGGCGACGCCGAACGCCGCGACGCCGGCGAACATGACGACGCCGACGCGCCGCTGCAACGGCCTGAACGCCAGCATCAGCGCGGTCAAGCCGGCGCCGATTCCCGGCGCCGAACGCAAATAGCCGAAGGCGGCGGGGCCCAGATGCAGAACGTCGCGGGTAAACGCGGGCAACAGCGCGGTCGCGCCGCCGAACAGCACCGCGAACAGATCGAGCGACAAGGCGCCGAGCACGGGCTTGCGCCGCCACACGAAGCGCAAGCCCTGCAGCAGGCTGTCCCACGATGCGCTCGGCGCGCATTCCGGCTGCCAGCGGCTGCGGATCAGCGTCAGCATCCCGGCCGCACCAAGCAGCAGCAGCGCCGACACCAAATAAACCAGGACGGCTCCGCTGCCCGATCCGAACGATGCCTGCGCGACCGCATAGAGCACGCCGCCCAAGCTTGGTCCGGCGATCGTCGCCACTTGGAAGCTCGACGAGCTGAGCGCGACCGCATGGCCGAGCGCGCTCTGCGGCACGAGGTTCGGCAGGAACGATTGAGCCGTCGGCATCTGGAATGCGCGCGCAACGCCCAGGAACGCGAGTACGATGAATATCGGCCAGCTGTGCGCGACATTCTCGACCGCGAAGACCAGCAGCAGCGCAGCACAGGCGAACTGAACGATGCCGCAGATCACCAAGATGATCCGCCGGTCGAAGCGGTCCGCGGCATGCCCTGCGAACAGCACCAGGCACAAGAACGGCAGGAATTGCGACAGGCCGATCAGACCCAAATCGATCAGCCGGCCGGTCATGTGATAGACCTGCCATCCGACCGCGATGATGAGCATCTGCGCGGCGATCGCGGCCAAGAACCGCGCCACGAGATACAGCGTGAAATTTCGGTTGCGCAGCACGCCCGCGACCTCGCGCTCGCGTGGGTCCGGCGCATCGACCGCATTTTTCAGGTCTGGCATCGCGCGGCCGGCGTCAATGCCGAGCGAGAAACGCTTCGACCGCCGATGCGACCGCGTCGGGCCGATCCAAATGCAGCAAATGCCCGGCCGCCGCGATTTGCGCGACCTCGGCGTGCGGCACCGCGCGCCGAAACGTCGCGCCGGCGTCCTCCATCCGGAGCCTGCCGGGCAACTCCGATTCAGCGCCCAAGATCAACAGCGCGGGCGCCGTTATCTCCCGCCAGCAGGCCTCGGCTTCCTCGCGCCGATAGAGAATCGGATTGACGAATTTGTGGCGTGGGTCGTGAATGACGCGGACGCGCCCGTCGACGCCGGTGCGCGCCCACAAGGACGCTATGAAGGCGGCCCGCTCGGCGGATATGCGCGGGTGGCGCCTGCGGATGACGGCGGCAAATTGTTCGAGCGAGTCGTATTCGCTCGCGGGCGCGGCGCCGCCCACCTGGTCCAACCACTTGCGCAGGCGCTCGGGCGCCTGCGACGGCGTCGTCGGCGTCATCCCCAAGCCCTCGATGTTGACCAGGCAGCGCACGCGCTCCGGACGCAACCCGGCGTAAAGACTCGCGATATTTCCGCCCATGCTATGGCCCACGAGCGCGACCGGTTCGGCCGGCGAGATCAGCCGCAGGAGCGCGTCGAGATCGGCCAGGTAGTCCGGAAACCAATAGCCGTCCTGCGGCCACTCGCTGGCGCCGAATCCACGCCAATCGGGCGCGATGACCGGCAGGTCGCGGCAAAACGCATCGACGACGAACTGAAAGGATTCACCGCAATCGAGCCAGCCGTGCAGCATGACGATCGGCGCCGCGCCGCAGCCGACGCTCCAGCGCGTGATTCGCATTTCGAGGCCGCGCACCTGCACGCTGTCCCGCTGCGGCTCGCGCGCACCTCGATAGCCGGTTGTCATGCGCCGATCAGCGGCGTGACGGCCGCCGGGCGCCGCGCAATCGCAGCGGCGTCCATTCACCCGCCCAGGAAAAGTTTGTACGCGGGATTATCGGTTTCTTCGTTGTATGCATATTGCAATTCGTTGAGATGCAATAGGAAATCCTCGCGCGTCTGCGGCGTCACTTGGATGCCGGCGAGTACGCGGCCGTAGTCGGAGCCATGGTTCCGATAATGGAACAAGCTGATGTTCCATTCGCTGCCGATCGCGCGCAGGAATTTGAGCAGCGCGCCCGGCCGCTCCGGAAACTCGAAGCGGTAGAGCCTTTCGTGCTCGAGGCCTGCAGCATGGCCGCCGACCATGTAGCGCACGTGGAGCTTCGCCATCTCGTTGTCCGTCATGTCGCGCACGTTGAAGCCCGCGGCCGCGATCATCTGGACCACGGATTCGCGTTCGGCCTTGCCCTGGGTGAGCGCGAGACCGACGAAGATCTGGGCGGTCCGGTCGTCGCCATAGCGGTAGTTGAATTCGGTGACGCCGCGCTTGCCGAGCAACTCGCAGAAGCGCAGGAAGGAGCCCGGCTGTTCGGGTATTTCGACCGCGAGCAAGGCTTCGCGCTGCGCGCCCAAGTCGGCGCGCTCGGCGACGTAGCGCAGACGGTCGAAATTCATGTTCGCGCCGCCGTTGATCGCGATGAAGGTGCGATCGGCGCAATTTTCCCGGGCGACGTATTTCTTGACGCCGGCGACCGCGAGCGCCCCCGAAGGCTCCGCGATCGCGCGGGTGTCCTCGAAAATATCCTGGATCGCCGCGCAGATCTGGTCGGTCGTCACGAGCACGATCTCGTCGACGTACTGCTGCGCGAGCCGGAAGGTCTCTTCGCCGACCCTGCGTACCGCGACGCCGTCCGCGAAAATCCCGACCCGCTCGAGAGTCACGCGCTTGCCGGCGCGCAGCGATTCGTACATGCCGGCGGACTCCTCGGGCTGCACGCCGATGATCTTGATCCGCGGATACAGGGCTTTCGCGAACGCGGCGATGCCGGCGATCAGGCCGCCGCCGCCGATGGGCACGAAAATCGCGTCGATTTCGTCGCCATGGTGCTGGCGCAGGATTTCCATGGCGACCGTGCCTTGGCCGGCGATCACGTCCGGGTCGTCGAACGGATGCACGAACACGAGGTTGCGCTCGCGCGCAAGTTCGACCGCGTGGTCATAGGCCTGATCGTAATCTTCGCCGTGCAGGACGATTTCGCCGCCGAGATCGGCGACGGCCTGCACTTTGATTTCGGGAGTCGTCAACGGCATCACGATCACGGCCTTGATGCCGCGCGTGCGCGCGCCGAGCGCCACGCCCTGCGCGTGGTTGCCCGCCGAGGCGCATATGACGCCGCGCGCCGCAGCGATCGGCGAAAGCTGCGCGATTTTGTTATATGCGCCGCGAATCTTGAACGAAAAGACCGGCTGGAGGTCTTCTCGCTTGAGATACACGCGATTTTGCAGGCGGCGCGACAGCCGCGGCGCGATCTCGAGCGGCGATTCGATCGCGACGTCGTACACCTTCGCTTGCAGCGTTCTTTTTAAGTAGTCTTCTTGCATGGTTCGTCTGTGGTCGCGGGAAGGCTACATTAGCCGATGCGCGGGCCAAGGGGTATTCTTGCGTCGCAGAATTATCTGGAAACATAAACTCATGCGCATCTTGACCGCCGGACTACTCGGATTGATGTTCGCTGCACCGGCGGCATTCGCCGTTTCCGGCAACACCGTGTCGACCGACAACGTAAAGGCGCACCTGGAAAGCGAGGTCACGAGCGTCGCCCCGGGCCAATCGTTCTGGGTTGCACTGGTGTTCGACATCAGCGCCGGCTGGCATACCTATTGGCGCAACCCCGGGGATTCCGGTCAACCCACGCGGCTCGCGTGGACCTTGCCGCCGGGCTTTCGCGCGGGGCCGATCGTGTGGCCTGCGCCGCATCGATTCGTATTGGCGCCGCTCGTGAATTTCGGCTACGCGAAGCGCGCGCTACACCTCGTCAAGATCACGGCGCCCGCAAGCCTTCCTCTGCATGGGCCGCTGAACCTGCATGCGAAGGCAAATTGGCTTGTGTGCTCGAACCTGTGCATTCCGGAAAGCGCCGAGCTCGCGTTGACCTTGCCGCGAAGCGCGAAACCCGGCGTGCGCGACGCGGCGGCGGCGGCTTTGTTCGACGCGGCGATCAGCGATCTGCCGCACCAGGCGCCCGCGTCGGCGTCGGCGCGGATCGAGGGCGGGCGTTTCGTCATCACGCTCGGAGCGGATTGGGGCGGCGCCCTGGCCGAGATCGAATCATTGAATTTCGTGCCGTATGACGACGGTGTGATCGACTACGCGGCGCCGCAAACGATGACCCGCAGCGCGGGTGCCATCGCGCTCTCGATGAAGCCGGGATACCGGACGCCGACGGCGGGCCCGATCCGCGGCCTGCTGTTCGTGAAGGAGCGCAGCGGCGCCGGTGCACAGACCGTTCCGCTCGAAATAGCCGCGGGCTTCGCCGCGGCGCCCGCCACCGGCGCTGCGCCGGCGGCCAAGCGATTCGCGGACATGGGGGCGCGCACGCCGGCGCCGACGCTCGGCCTCATGTTGGCGTTCGCGGTTCTGGGCGGCCTCGTGCTGAACCTCATGCCTTGCGTATTTCCGGTGCTTTCGATCAAGGCGATCGGCCTGGTCGAGCAGGCCAAGAAGCATCCGCGCGCGGTGCGCGGCAAGGGCCTCGTCTTCGCCGCCGGAGTGATCGTTTCGATGCTCGCACTCGCCGGCGTGCTGTTGGTCCTGCGGGCAGGAGGCGACGCGATCGGTTGGGGATTTCAGCTGCAGTCGCCGCTGTTCGTGACCCTGATGGTCTACCTGCTGCTGCTCGTCGGCTTGAACCTGTCGGGCGTCTTCGAATTCGGCGGTACGCTCGCCGGCGTCGGCGACGAACTGACCCACGGCAATACCTACCGCGCGTCATTTTTCACGGGGGTGCTGACGACTCTGGTCGCGACGCCGTGCACGGCGCCGTTCATGGCGGCGGCGGTAGGCGCGGCGCTGACGCAGCCGCCCGCCGTCGCGCTCGCGATTTTTTCGGCGCTCGGCGCCGGACTCGCGCTGCCCTATTTGGTCATCTCGTTCGTGCCGTGGCTGCGCAGCGGCCTGCCTAGGCCCGGAGCGTGGATGGAGACGCTGAAGGAAGTTTTCGCATTTCCGATGTATGCGTCGGCCGCTTGGCTCTTGTGGGTGCTGACGCAGCAAACTTCGGCCGTCGGCTTGGGCGCTGCGTTCGCCGGATGCGTACTCGTCGCGTTCGCGGCATGGGCCTATCAGAAATCCAAGAGCGGCTCGAGGCGCAGCCGCACCGCCGCGATCGCCGCCGCGGCGCTCTCGCTGCTCGCGGCGATCGGATTGCCGGTCGCGCTCGTGAGCGCACCGGCGCCCGCGCGCGCAGGGCAAGCGGCGCCGCGCGGCGCGCTGCGCTGGGAGCCTTACGACCCTCGGCGCGTCGCGGCGCTGCGCGCCGCAGGCAAGCCGCTGCTGATCAATTTTACGGCCAGTTGGTGCCTGACCTGTCTCGTGAATGAGCGCAACGCGTTCTTGGACCCCGAGGTGCTCGCGACGTTCCGCGCCAAGGGTGTGACGCTGATGAAGGGTGATTGGACCAACCGCGACGCCCAGATCACGCGGGCCTTGGCGAAATTCGGCCGTGCCGGCGTGCCGCTTTACGTCGTCTACGATGCGCAGCCGGGTTCCTCGGCGGCGCTCGTGCTCCCGCAGCTTCTGACGGCGGGCATCGTCGAGAACGCGTTCAGCGCGTTGCCGGCTCGGGTTTTGAAATAGGCCGGGCATGGCGCATGCTGCGGGCATGGCTCCGGAAAATGCCGTCATCGCCGTCATCGATTTCCGGCGGCGCCGCATGGTGCTGCAATGGCACTCGCACGAGGGCGGCTGGACGGCGCTCGATGACCCACCCATGCTCGTGCACGGGATCGCTCTGATCCGCGCATCGCCGCCGAACATTTGCCTCTTCGGCCACGGCGGCCGATTGCGCCTGCAGATCGGCACGAATCAGTTCGCCTTGGCCGAGAACTCGCCGCGCATTAGCTGTAGCCGCCGCCTGTGGAGCCTGGGGTTGCGGAACCGTTTCGTCGTTCGGTCGAGTACCGGCGGCATACTATTCAGCCATGCGTACTGGGCCGGTAACGGTCCGGATTTCTTTCGCTGGTTGGCGCGCGTGGCCGAAGATCCCGATTGGCGCGCGACGACCGGGCGCTCGTGGTCCGACGGGTTATCGGTTCAAGCGCTGCGCGGCGCCTGAAACCTGTACGGCAGCAGCGCCGCGAGTTCCTCAGGCGTCAGGTGCCGCCAGCGCCCGGCGGCGAGAGTCCCCAGGTGAATGTTGCTGATGCGCACGCGCTGCAGACGCCGCACTTGATACCCCAGCGCCGAGCACATGCGCCGGATTTGGCGGTTCAATCCCTGCGTGAGGATGATGCGGAAGTCCCGCTCGCCGACACGGGACACGTTCGCGGGCTTGGTCATCTCGCCCATGATGCGCACGCCGCTCGCCATCATCGCGAGCGATAAGTCCGTGATCGGCCGATCGACCGTCACGAGATATTCCTTCTCGTGGTTGTTCTCCGACCGCAGGATCTCGTTGACGATGTCGCCGTCGTTGGTCAGAAGAATCAGCCCTTCGGATTCCTTGTCCAATCTTCCGACTGGAAATATGCGCTCGGGAACGTTCACCAGGTCGACGATGTTGCCGGCGATGTGCGCTTCCGATGTCGAGGTGATGCCGACGGGCTTGTTGAGCGCGATGTAGACCTGCGTCTTCTTCGGGCCAATGGGCGCGCCGTCGACGCGGATATCGTCGGCTTCACCGACTCGAGTGCCGAGGGTGGCAATGGCGCCGTTCACGCTCACCCTGCCCGCGGCGATCCACTTGTCCGCTTCGCGCCGGGAACAGACCCCGCTTTCGCCGATGAATTTATTGAGCCTCATCCGCGCGCTGTCGGCCGGTCGAGGAATGCGATGCAGCGCTTCGCCACGGCCTGCGGCGCGAGCGCGAACAAGTCTTCCCCGGATTCTGATTCCGCAACGTATTCGACGTGCGCGGGCAGGTTAAGCGCGCTAGGCGGTGCATTCGCGCCAGCGCCGCGGATTCCGAGGACGAGACAGGGCGCGCCGAGCGACGCCAGACGGTCCGGCACGCCGCTGGCAACGAGCACGAGGCGGCGCACGAGATTGGGCGCCGCGACACAAAGATCGATCGCGGCGCCGGAACCATCGGCGAATCCCAGCAGGTCGATGCGGCGTAGGCGCAGATCCGACGCCAGGTCCTGGATCGCGGCCACACCCGCGTGCGGCGTGGCGGACGCGGGCGCATCGGACTCGCCGAAGCCCGGCAAATCGGGCGCATAGACGGAACGCCGATCCGCCATCGCGGGGAGGAACGCGCCGAACACTCGACTGGACGCGGATGACGGGTGCAGACAAAACAGGGGCGCCTGTTCATCGAAGCCGCCGGTCGCCGGAAATGCGGTGCGGACATGCAGCTGGCCGAACCGGCAATCGAAATACGCGCGGCGGGTGCGCACGGCGAATGCAGAACCTTGCTCGGGTGTCGATGAGTTAGACATCGCGGGTTTCCAGCAGGCTCATCGGTTGCAACTGCATGTTGTAAATATGCCACATTAAGTTTCACATTTCTTTGCAATTAGACTGGCTTCAGGGCGCATACGCGGCTACAGTGTTGCTTCGACGCAATGCGATATCGGGAAGTAAAGCGGACTAACCTGCACGACAGAGCGCCACAAGCGGCGCCGATGAAAAAAGGCATGGGGATTTAAAAGCCGGGCACGTCCCGGCTTTTTTCTGTATCCAACGTCACTGCGCACAGTCTAGCCTCATCGCACCTTATCCCAGACGCGAACGAACTGCGCGCCGCGCGGCCCGCCCGCCCGGCGAACTGTCTGCAGCAAGCGCCGGCCGTCGGCGGAAATTTGGTAGCGCTCCTCGACCATCGGCCCGTCGTCGTCCGGCGTCGCCTCGACGAGCAGGCTTTTGCCGGACCAGCCGCAGCGCCGCCCCGAGTGTCGGCGGCGGCCGGCGCGCGTTGCGCGCGCGTAGAAGATCGACGGTTGATAGACGCGGTTGTCGCCGTCCGATGTGAAGGCCACGACGCCGCCGATCTGCTTGATCACCAGGTCCTTGCCCGGCCATTGCATCGCCTCGCCGATAGCGCCGATCGGCCAAGCCGCCGATCGCCCCTCCGGACCGTCGCTGGAATCCGCTCCCGAGGAGTCCGCTTGCACCAGGCGATGAGGATCGTCGCTGTCGGCGGCGTCCAAGCGCCAATGGCCGCTGAAATCGACCCCGGGCGGCGGTAAGACCGCGAGGGGCTCATGCGCGCAGGAAACGAGTATCAGGGTCGTGAGAATCCAGGCGACGCGCATCCAATATCTCCGAACGACGGGGTTGGACCCGTTTTATAGAACGCGCCGGCCGAACCTACAAGCCGCGGCGGCGGCGGGCGTCGGCGCGCGCACGCTCGAGCCCGGAAATCCACACGCGGCCCGCAAACGGCTCGAAGTGCACTTGGACCCCTTCCCGGCGACGCAAGGTCTGCGCGCCGCAGGCCACTCCTCCGTCCGCGAGATCCGCCTTGATCAGGTCGACCAGGGATGCGCTCGGCTCGGTGCCGCCCTGCGCGGACGGTGCGTGCGCGAGAATACGCGCCTGCACGTCCTCGCGCCGCGCGCAGGCGCCAAAAACCGCGCTCTTGAACCGATCCAGGACGATGAGTACGCAGCTCAAGGTGTTGTCCGTGGCGTCGGTGGGTCGGCCGCTTGCGTCCGCGAAACGCAAGTGCAGCAGGCCGCCGACGCCCCGTTCCTCGTCGTGCAGGCACAAGGCGAGCGTACCGTACAGTTCCGCCGTCAGCAGCACGGGTTCGTGCGACACGCTGTAGGTGTCGGCAGCCACCAAGACTTCGGCTAGATCTTTTGACACCGCACCGAACCCCGCAACACCCGGGCACCCCCGCGGCCCGAACATATTGCCCGATCGAGCGCGCCCGCTCTGCCGAGCGATTCACGATTTTGCGAGCCGCAAACCGCGAGACCCGAGCTCGAGCCGCCGCTAAGGCCTGTCGAACACCGGAATGCGCAGGTCCTCCATTTTCCGGTCGACTTCCTCCTGGGTCTCCAGCTTCTCCGTTTCACGCACGAGTCTGCGCGGCAAATGCGGCGCCATCAGCTCGATGAACTCGTACATATAGGCGCGCAACAATGCACTGCGGCGGAAGCCGATCCAGGTCGTGTGTCCCTCGAACAGATGCTGCGCGTCGAGCACCGTAAGATCCGCGTCGGCCTCCGCGTCGATCGCGACGCTCGCGACGATGCCCACGCCCAAGCCGATGCGTACGTAGGTCTTGATCACGTCGGCGTCGCGCGCCGTCAGCGCGACATCGAGCGATAGACCCGCGGTTTCGAACAGCGCGGGCAGCGAAGATCGGCCGGAAAAGCTGAATACATAGGTCACGATCGGATATTCGGCGAGCTTCTTCAGCGTCAGCTTTCCGGCGCTCGCGAGCGGGTGGCCGCCCGGCAACCAGCCCCCGCGGTGCCAGCGGGTAACCCGGCGGCCCCCGCCGTGGGGGGACACCGCGGCCCCGCCCGGGG
>VFSW01014876.1_pt1 | contig 10725 bp, 10 predicted proteins | sample 5358111 | NCBI WGS metagenome assembly VFSW01 (sample SAMN11554181, study PRJNA540505) | mine drainage metagenome | isolation source: sediment from site ElyBrook_90M | place: USA: Ely Copper Mine, Vershire, VT | collected 2017
ATCACGGCGTTGGAGCCCGCGCCGGGGCCGGTGAAGACGAGCTCGGAGTCGTAGAACGCGCCGATCGGCGTCGCCGTGTTACCGTCCACGAGGAAGTCCGCGGGCAGCGGGGGAGCGATGGAATTGAAGACCACCGTGTCGTAGATCCCCGTGAAAACGTGGCCCGGTTCCGTGACCCGGTAGCCGAACGTCACTTGGCTGCGACCGTTCAAGTTGTTCGAGACGTTGTTGTAGAGGGCGATCGTGACCGGGAACGCGAGGGGCATCGTGGGCCCGAGGTCGTAGTAGAACTGGCCCGGGACGAACGTTCCATTGAAGGAGTAAAGAGTGCCGGGGTTCAGCGAGGAGCCCGAGAAGTTCCAGACGTTGTCGATGAACTGGAGCTGGTTGCCCGAGAAGTCGATGACATTCTGGGTCCAGAACGCCGCCGTGGTGGAGCCGGGGATCGAGACGTTGGTCGTCACCGTGTTGAGCTGGACGCCCGACTGGTACGGGCTCGACGCTTGGTTGGCGGGGAGGCCGTTCCAGTAGTACCCGCCGGTGTCCTCGTAGAGCTGACCGGCGGTCGCGTTGTAGCTGTTGAGAGTGAATTGGCCGTCAAAGGACGGAGTCCAGTACTGGTAGGGGCCGCTCGAACCGATCCCAAGGTCCCCCACGCCCATCGGGGCGGGAGAGGCCGTGTAGAACGGGCTGATGAGCTGGCCGGGGTTCGAAGCGGGGTGGGCGAGGAGGTTGTAGTTCGGAAGGTACGCCGCGTAGGACGGCACTCGGCCCGAGGAGATCGAGCTCAGGACGCTGGAGATGGTCGAGGTCGCCGCGAAACCCGCGGTCGACCGGGGAGATGCGCTAGGGGAGCCGGGCGAGTAATGCCCCGGGGAAAAGGGAGTCGCGGTCGGCACGGTCGGGGACGAACCCTTCGCGGCGGGGAAGTTCCCGCCCCAAGGGGTCGATCCCGCAGCCGCCGAGTGAACGCCCGACCCGTTCGCACTCGTCAGGGATGTCCCGGCGGCGGACTGGGCGCCGGCAAACGCTCCGGCGGGCAGCACCATCAACGCGGCGATTACTACGACGATCGGCAACGCCCAGACTGCTTTTCGTACGGACGGCAACGCGGCCATGTCGGTCTTTCGTGGCTTGTTCGACTATACAAACCTTGGTGCGGCTCAGGAAACGTCGGCACGGCGCCGGTGCCCAGAACGCCAACGGATCGACCGCTCTACGGGCCGAGAGACGTGACCGGGCCGGCCGGCTTTCGGCCCCCTTGGGGCGCTCTCCTCGACTGGGTTTGTTGAGCCGCTAGAGGACCCGCTCGCCTCCTGAGGCGGTGTCGAACGCCCAAGGTCCTGAGGGGACCGATCCTGACAATCCACCTCCGGCCTCCCGACGTGGTCGGCAGAAGTTGCCGAGCCCGGGGTCCGGGTCGAGGATCGCTGAATAGGATCGGCCGCTCCCCAGCGTCTCGAGTTGCCCGGCCGGTGCGATCGGGCGCGAATCAACTCCTTAAACCGCAGGGCCTTCCCGGGGCTTGTGAGCCTCCTCGAGCTCTTCGTCGCGGTCCTGATCACCGGGGTAGCGCTCGTGAACGCGGGGGTGCCGCTCGCCGCGTGGGCCCGCTCCCGGGACGGCCGTTTCGTCCTCTTGGCGGGAGGGAACCTCGCGCTCGCGGCCGTGGGAGCCCTCTGGCTGTGGGGTCAGCTTCCGGGCAGCCCTCCGCCGTATACCGACGTCCAGCTGCCCGTTTTGTCGATCGTATTGGTCGCGGTTCTCCTCGGCCTGGCGGCCACTCTCTGGCCCCGTCATGTCTGAGCGATGGAGGAAGACCCCCTCGCTCTCGAAACGCGGCGTCGGCTCTACGAGGCGGTGCGGATGGCCCCGGGCACCGGGGCCCGCGAAGTCCAGCGCCGTGCCGGGACCGGTTGGGGCGAAACGGTGTACCATCTCGAGCGTCTGACGACCTCCGGACTGCTCCATCGAGAGCGTTCGGGATATCAGGACCACTACTTCGTCGCGACGGTTCCTCTCGCGGACCGCAGCCTGCTCAAGCTTACCCGCTCCCGTTCCGCGCGCCGAGTTCTGATCGCCCTGCTCGAACTCCCGGGGTCGACCGTGCCGGACCTCGAGACGCGTACCGGACTGAGCGAGGGCCGTCTCTCCGTACATCTCCGCCGACTGGCGGAGATAGGAGCCGTGCGGACGGGTCGCACTGGCCGGCTGCGGACCTTCGAACTCACCGACCGCGAGCGCGTTCTCCGGATGCTCGTCGCTTTCCGCCGAGGGTTCGCCGATGAGTGGATCGAGCGGACCCTCGAGACGTGGTCGGAGCTCTTTCGTCCGTAGCGCCGTCGGGTTCGGACCAACGGCTTACGGTCTTGGACCAAAATCAGGGACAGGGGAGGGCCCTTGCTATACTCCGATGACCGACCGACGGATGCCGGGCCGGGGCCGCCGCAGAGGTCGATGGGACTTCCGGGCGTTGATCGGGGTCGGCGTGACCGCACTTCTCCTTTCGGTCACTGTAGCCTCGTTCGGATCGGGATCCTCGTCGGGGGCGGACTGGTCTTCGACGGAGCTCGCTTGGAGCAACGGCGTGGCCCAGTGCATCTTCGTACCCGGGACCCCGACGGTCGCCGTGTCGGCCATGAGCCTCGCCGGCTCTGGTCTCTCGGCGACCCTCGCGTCCCTTGACGAGGTCACCGCGTCCGGCAATGTCACTGCGGTCGCGGCCCTCTCTTCGGCGAACTGGAGCTCGACGAACCTCAGCAACCCGGATCGGTTCGACATGGCCTACGCCACGGATGTGCCGATCGTGTCCCCGGTCGACTCCGCACAGGTCCTCGGCTCGGTCGGTTTGCGAGTGGACTACCTCCTACCCGCCTACGCGGACTCCCCTGGGACCAACCTCCGTAACGTCACTCAGGAGGTCACCATAGCGAACTGGACGTGGCAGGGTACCGGCGACCGGCTCGTCTTCAGCGTCTCCCTTTGGCCGACGTTTACCGCCCTGGAACGTCTCACCGCCCCTTCTCCAACGAGCTACTCGGTGATGAGCGTCGAGGTCAGCACGGGCGAACCGCGGGAGTCCTTCGACCTCGGTCGGTCCGCCAACATCAGCCTCCCGGGGAAGGGGTCCTTCCTGGCGCCCGTTACTCCCGAGGCCCAGGTCGCGTTGCAGGGCGCCTACGCCTCGGTCGGTTTGTGGGTCGGCGCCGTCGCCGGAGAGTTCCGATCGCTGTCGTACGTGTCGGTCATCGCACTTCCCGTGCCCAAGGCCCTCGCGGGACTCCCGCCCTACGAGTACGCGGCCGCGGGCGGAGCGGGATTCGTCGCCGTAGCCGTGCTCGCTCTGACGGCACGCCGATTGCGCCGGAAACCCTCCGACCTCACTTTCGTGGAGGAGCAACTGTGAACGACGAAGAAACGCTGGAGGAGAACGGGGTTGACGATCGTGTGACCGACGTGGAGGAACGAGAGACGGGGCCCGATCTGCGTGCACGCTCGGGGTCTCCCACCGTCGAAGCTTCCCGCCCGAACGAGTTGATCCCACGGAGGATCATGGCCACCCTGCGCGGTGGCCCCCGACTGCGATGCGGCTCGGCGACGAACGCGACCCCATGGGAGGTCCAGTGACCGACTCGAGCGGTCGGACCGCTCCCCGGGCTGTGGGAGTCCTTCGGACCTTCCTGATTGCCGGGGCGGTTGTTGGCTTGGTTGCACTGCCGCTCGCCTTGGGTTTCGGTCCCACGACGCCGAGCGGTCCCCCGGAGCTTGTGCCGGCGACCACCATCGACATCAGCGTGCAAGCGACCTCTGCGCTCGCCTTCGTGCCCGACGTGCTGGACGTCGTCACGGGTGCCCTAGTTCAACTCGTCGTAATCCAAGAGGCATCGATCCCCCACACTTTCGTCCTGTCGCCCGTCGCGAACTTCACGATCCCTGCGAACGACACGTCCGCCCAGCTCTTCGCGTACTTCGATGCCCACCCACCGCTCGTGAACCTCAGCTTGCCGGGAACTCCGGGGGCCCGGGCCTACGCGAACTTCACGGCCCCGTCAGTAGGGACGTATGAATTTGTCTGCGAGATCCCCGGGCATTTCCAGTCCGGGATGCACGGAACTCTGGTCTCGTCGGCCTCGGCTCCATCGAGCGGAACATCGACTCCCTTTACACCGACTGTCCTCATCGTCCTTGGCGTCGCGGTGGCCGTGGTTGGCACCGGTTCCGGCCTGGCCCTCTGGCGACGCTCGCGGCGCTCGCCCAAGTGAGTGCCCCATGGGCCAGGGTCTCCGGGAGTCGTGGAGGCACCGGAGGGATAGGCTGAGCGAAGATCCCGGAGGCGTCGTCGCCGGCGTGGGAGGCGCAGCGCAGCCGACTGAGGACGGCGGTGCGGAGGTGCATCTCGAGCTCGCGGGGGGCGTCGTAGCCCACAACGAAGAGGCCCATATCCAGCGGGCTCTGGAGTCGCTGCTGGCCCAAGACCTTCCGGGCGGGGTCCGTTGGGGGCACATCTGGGTCGTCGCGAGCGGCTGCACGGACCGAACCGTCGATATCGCACGAGGCGTGGCCGCCCACGACCCGAGAGTCTCCGTCCTCGTGGAGCCGGAGCGGACCGGAAAGGCCCGGGCGCTGCGTGAGATCTTCCGCCGCGCGAGGGGCCACGCGGTCGTGCTCCTGAACTCGGACGCCGAAGCGGCGCCGGGAGCCGTCGTCGAGCTTCTTCGGAGCGCGCGTGGGCATTCCACACCCTACGCCGTCATGGCACGCCCCGTCGTGCCCCCCGGCACCACCGGCCGCTGGGCCCAGCTGTTGCGGTTGATGTGGGATCTCCATCACGAGTTCCATCTCCACCTCGCGTCGGAGGGCGGGGGCGCTCACCTCTCCGACGAGCTTCTCCTCGTCAGTCTCGACCCTCACCCTCCGCTTCCGGAGGGGATCGTCAACGACGGCTCGTACTTCGGGGTCTGGCTGGCGCAGAACGGAGGGCGACGACTCTACGCGCCCGGGGCCCACGTCGAGATCGCAATCCCGACGCGACTCACGGATCACCTCCACCAGCGCCGACGAATTCACTTCGGGAACTCCCAGGTCACCACGGCCCTCGGTCGGCGTCCGAGCACCCTCGCGGGACACGCGCGATCGATGCCGGGTGCGGTGGTGAGGGTGGTCCAACGATCGGCGCGCCGTCAGACTCAAGGCTGGCGACGATTCGTGGCGCTGACGGCCCTCGAGCTCGCGGCGGCGACCCTCTCCCTCTGGGACCGACTGCCCCCGCCGAAGGATCACGTCCGCTGGCAGCGGATCCGACCCCCGGCTCCGCGAACTGCCCTTCGCCCGCCGTCGCGCGGTCGTCTCTCGCACAACGCGAGGGGGCTGACCGCTCCGCCTCTCGAGCTGCGGGTTGCGACCTTGGTGGACGTGGCGGCACGATTCGGGACGGGAATCGCCCTGCCGGACCTCATCTCCCTCCTCCCTCCCGACGGGCCCTTTACGCCGGGGGATACGCGAGGCTGGCTGGAAGGCCATCCCGGTCTCGCGCGACTGGACGGTGACCTGGTCCTTGCCCCACGCGCGAGCACGGTCGGGCAGGACCAGCGGCGGACCCGTGGAGAGGCGTCCCTTCGCCACGCGCTCGGGCTGTTCAACGGACCGCTTCGGCCGACCCGGAATTGGGTTCGGTGCGTCTCCGTCACCGGCTCGGTCGCCTACGGTGAACCCGAGCAGGAGGACGACTTGGACCTGTTCGTGGTCGTTCGGAAGGGGGCGCTTTGGTGGTTCCTGGGGTACACGTACCTGGCCCTGCGGCTCGAGCGGTGGCGTCGGGGCCGCGAGCTCGAACCGGTCGCGTGCTTCAACTTCACGATCGAGGACGCGACGGCCGCCGAGGAACTGACCAAACGCCGTGACTTCCTGGCGGCCCGGGACGCGCTCTCCGCGAAGCCGATCCTGGGAACCTCCTACTATCAGGGACTCCTCGCCCGATGTCCGTGGATGGCCACCGAGATCCCGCGATTGTATGCCGTCCGCGCTCGACCTTCCGACGACCCCGATACCCTCCCCGCGCCGATCCTGCTTCGGGTCGCGAACGCGGTCGTCTACCCTTTCCTGGCGACGTACCTTCAACTGGTCGGTCTCTGGAGAAGCGCCCACCATCGTCCCAACGAAACCGGGGCCTTCCGGACCGTGACCCGATTCGGACACGTCGCGTTCGTTTCCCGTCGATTCGAGGTTCTCCGTTCCCAGTACGGAGAAGGTCGCGAGCCGTCGGAGGCATCGACGGGAGTAACGTATCCGTCGAAGCTCCCGTCCGCCCGATGACGACCGGTGACGCGCATGAGTCCGTCAGCGACTACGCGCGATTCGACTTCGCGGCGCTATGGCGGGGTCGGGAAAAGGTCACCGAAGTGGAGCGCGCGATCGTCTCACTCCAGTTGGGCGCGGCGGACCGACGACGGATACTAGAGCTGGGCACGGGCTTCGGGCGGCTCCTGGGCACGATCACCGAGCTCGGCGAAGAGGTCGTGGCCACCGACTTTGACGTCAACAGCCTGACCGGCCTGTCCGCGAGTGCCGGGTCGAAGGGGCGCCTGCGGATCGCGGCGAACATCTACCATTTGCCGTTCGTGGACGGGGCGTTCACGAGCGCGTCGATGGTTCGGGTGTACCACCACCTCTCGGATCCGGTGGCCGCCCTGACCGAGGTCGCCCGAGTCCTCCAAGGTGGGGGCCGATTCCTCGTCTCGTACAACCCGAAGCCCACGCTCGGGACGCTCGTCAACGACATCCAACGCGCGATTCATCGGCCTACCCGTACGCGATTCCGGTCGATCACGTTCGCCCGCGGGCCCGTCACGCTCGACCCCGAACCGTTCCCGGTGTACGTCGCGAGCCGCCACGAGTTCGCGCGGACCGTAGGGGCGGCCGGGCTCCGACCGGTCTGCGAGGTCGTCTCGGGCCTGGAAGAGTACTACCTGATGCGACACGTTCCGGCGGGCGTGTTCGTCCGGCTCGGGACCGCCCTCGGCCGAGCTCCCGCCTTTCCCGCGCGGTTCGCCGTGCTGGTGAAGGACCAACGACCCGGAGCGTCGCTCCCCGACCTCGAACGAATCCTCGCGTGTCCTCGCTGCCGGACTCCGCTCCCCCCCGGGAGCGACGATGTTCCACCGGTCTGCCGTGCGTGCGGGTATCGGGGAACGATCCGGGGAGCCGTCCTCGACCTCCGCTACGTCCCCGAGGGGGTCCAGCGATGGGAGGCTCCAACGTGAGCGGGAGTCCGGAAGCCGGACCGCACGGCCGTTTCGGACGCGGGTCGGTCGAGGACGATCCGCCTCCGGACGGCCCGCGGAACCTCGAGCTCGAGCTGCCGTCCGGCGTCCTCCCACTTGGCTACGTCGCCGAGGGGGAGACAATCTACCTGGTGGCCAGGGACCGCGCGTCGCGATGGCCAACGCAGGCCCTGCGGGAAGGGTCCGTGTCGCTGCGGATCTCGGAACGCCGGCTTCGGGCTCCCGTCGCACTGATCACGGACCCGGTCGAAAAGTCGCGAGTGCTCGATCTGTTCCGCACCCGCTACGGGGAGCAACAATTCGACCGATGGTACGCGAACGCCGCCCGGGTCCTCGTGGTGACCCCGGGCGATCGACGGCCGACCGACCGACCGAGGGACGCGTACCACGATTGGCTGGCCGCCGAGTTCGACAACGTCGCCGACGACTACGACCGGCACATCACGGAGAACCGGATCAACCGTCTCCTCAGGGATCGATCCCTGGCCGAGCTCCGCCGGACCTTCGAGGGCGCCCACCGGCTCCTCGAAATCGGCTGCGGATCCGGGATGGAGACGCTCCCTCTCCTCCGAGAGGGGCACGAGATCCTTTGTGTCGACATTTCCCAGCGGATGCTCGAAGTGGTTCGCGAGAAGGCCCGATCGGAGGGGCTCTCGGAACGGGTCGAAACGCGAAAGCTCGCGGCCGCCGAGCTGCCCCGCCTCCTCGACGAGTTCGGACGCGGGGCGTTCGATGGGGCCTACTCTACGTACGGAGCGATGAACTGTGAAGCCGACCTGCGACCGTTCGCCCCGGCGCTCGCTCAGCTCCTGAACGGGCCGGCGCGATTCGTCGCCGGGGTCTACAACCGCTGGTGCCTGTTCGAGCTCGTCGGGTACGGGGTCACGGGGCGCTGGTCGCGTGCGGTGGGTCGCGCCCGACGCCCCATCCCCGTGGGTGCGTCGCGGTTCTGCGTGGACGTCTACGCGTTCTCGGCCCGCGAGTTCGCCCGGTTGTTTGAGCCGTGGTTCACCGTCGTGCGGGTCGAGGGGGTTCCCGTCGTTCTGCCGCCGTCGGACCTGGTCGGCTACGCGGACCGATTTGCGGCCGGATTCCAACACCTTTCCCGACTGGACGCCCGGTTGGGGGCGCGCTGGCCGTTCAACCGGCTGGGCGACCACTTCCTCATGACGATGGCCCGCCGAGGAGAGGCCGGCGGCCCGAGCGGGCGTGCTCGCTGACCGAAGGCCCGGCCGATCCCTGCAAAGCCGCGCTCTACCTCCCGACGACTCGCTTCGACCCGGCCTTCCACCGGCCGTACAGGGCGTACAGCCAAGGGGTCGGGTCGGACTCGTCCCGCCACACGACCCGCAGCAGCTGGACCAACGTCATGGTCATCGCGCCGGCGAGCACGGCGAGCGCGATCGTGCGCACAAGCCCGTAGGAATCGTTGGCATCGATCTGGGTGGTGAACCCGGTGACCCCGCTGACAATCGGCGCGAGGAATCGGATCCCGAGGTCGTTATTGACGAGGAGGTCCACGAACGCGACGGCGGTCGTGAAGACGAAGAGGCGCCGTCGCCCGGGGCGAAAGACCGCCACGTCGAGGGCGAACAAGCTGAACAGGTAGAGGAAGTACTGCTCGTACGACCCCCACCGCAACAGGAGGAAGACCGCCACGACCAAGAGCATCGCCCGCAGCTCGGATCGAGGGTCCGGGCCGGCGAGCCACCTCGCCGCTCCCCATCCGGCGACGACGACGCCCGGTACCCACACGTACTGCGCGACCGCGAAGAAGAATGGAAGGTGTCGGAGCACCCCACTGATCGCGGGCAGGCTCAGCAGGAAGGAGTAGCTCATTCCGAGGCCCCCGCCCTTCGATTGCGACAGCGCCACGCTCCCGATCCCCTGAGTACCGAACCCCGGAAGGCTCCATCCCTCCGCGGCGAAGACGACGATCGTGACAGCGAGCGGGAGGGCGAGCGCGACGAGGAACGTCAGCCGTCGCCACCCTCGCTCGCGGAAGATCTCGAGCGGCACGAAGATGACCGTGACCCACTTGACGAGGATACCGAGACCGTCGAGCAGGTTGCGCTCGAGCGGTCCGCGGACATAGAGCAGGCCGAGCAGGATCACGACCACGATCGAGTCGAACTGGCCCCACACCGCCGTGATGAGTATGGCGTAGGGGAAAAACGACCAGAAGGCGAGGATCGATTGGGCCGATGCGACCGACCCCGTCCAACGTTCCGTGAGTCGGTAGAGGAGATACGCCGTCCCCACGTCGGCAAGGATCCCCGGTTGCTTGAGTAGGAAGTAGAGAACGAACCGGTTGTTCGCGCCCACGACCTCCCAGAGCCGGTAGAGGCCGCCGAGAAGGACGGGCCAGAACGGGAGGTACGCGGCCGAAGTGAGGTTCTGGTCCTGGTAGGCGAAGCTCACCCCCGGGACCGGCGCCCAGAACGCGGAGTATGGGTTGCGGCCGCTCGCGACCACGAATCCGGTGCGCACCCACGACTCGAAGTCGAACGGGTGGCCCGTCCAGAAGGAGAACGCTTCGCGCACCAGCAAGGCGCCGAGCAGCGTCTTCATCGCCAGGGAGGTCAAAGGTCTACGGGAGCCGAAAGACCCGGGCGGTGGATCGTTCATCGGTTGACCCGCTCAGGAGCATTCGACAGATAGCGCCGTGGGCGAACGTGCGCGCCGGGCGTCGCCCCACCGACCCGGTGGACAAAGGACCCTGGCTCGCTGGACGACGGAAGACGGATCGCGGGCCGGAGCGTGGCCCGGCTCCCGACGGATATTTGACACCCGGACGCCGTAGGGAAGGCGATGGCGCGACCGATCGCCGCGGGCGCCGTGACGATCCTCGGGGGCATCTTCATCATGGCGGGCGGTGCGGTCTTGGCGTTCATCGGGGGCGTCCTCGCGGCCGTACTGGGCTTCTTTAGCGGCCTCTTCCTCCTCGGGCTGGTGGTCGGATTCCTCACGTTTCTCGTGGGGATCCTGATGCTCGTGCTCCCGTCCGCCCACACACTGTTCGGGATCGTGGTCATCCTGTTCGCCTTTGTGAGCATCCCGTTTGCGTTCGGGGGCCTGATCGTGGGGTTCTTCCTTGCGCTGACCGGCGGGAGCCTGGCCATCGCCTGGCATCCTCCGCAGCCTTCCCCCACGATCACGGTCGAGGGACGAGTGGTCTCCCCGCCGCCCACGTAGGCCGTCCGCGACTTCCGGGCCTTGTCCGCTCCCGAGCCTCCGCCTCCGCGACGTACGTGGGTCGTGGGGGGGTTCGCTCGCGGCACCCGGGGTCGAGCGTCAAGGAAGCCTCATCTTCCGGCGAGAGTGCCTCTCCGGGCCGAATACGGTACGGGAGGTCCGATGATTGTCGAGGGGAGCTTCCAAGTGCGTCGGGACCGCGAGAGCGTCTTCGCCTTCTTCACGAACGCTCGCGAGCTCATCGGCTGTC